>Ga0208316_1000686_pt1 | contig 25390 bp, 23 predicted proteins | sample MalvireepMed_231_FD_184240 | JGI IMG/M metagenome (GOLD analysis project Ga0208316, IMG submission 184240) | Marine viral communities from the Global Malaspina Expedition - Malaspina viral metaG DeepMed_231 (SPAdes) (version 2) | ecosystem: Environmental > Aquatic > Marine > Oceanic | place... | reverse complement strand
ATCCTGGCCCCGCCGCTGCATCCGGCCCAGGCGGTCCTGCGCCTGGAGAACCTGGTGCGGATGGCCGTGGCCGAGGAGGAGTACGAACTCCGCCAGGAGACCTTCGCCGAGAAGAACCGCGCCCTGGAGGCCGCCGACATCGACCCCGCGCCGTTCCGCGTGCTGGCCATCGGCGAACCTGCCCCGCAGTTTCTCGCCCTGTCCAATGTGCTCACCCGCAGCGGCGCCGAGGTGGTGGGCGCCTTCACGGCCTATACGGCCTTCGACTATCTGCACGAGCGCCCGTTCGACACCGTGGTGCTGTGGGCTGGCGACAACCCCAACGAGGCCCTGTCCATCGCCGCGGGCATGCGCCGCAACACCCGCCTCTACCATGTGCCGGCCCTGCTCTACATGCGCGAGGAGTCCTATCTGACCATGTCGGAAGCCTTCCATCGGGGCGTCTCCGATGTGGCCTCGCCCGGCACGGCCGAGAGCGAGACCGCCGGCCGGGTGATGGAGCTGGCCCGCAGCTATCGCCGCCAGACCGCGACGCGGAAGGCCCTGGAGCACGCCCGTAGCTCCGGCCTGATGGATCCGGCCACGGGCCTGTTCACCCGGGAGCTCTTCGCCACCCACCTGGGTCGCCTGGCCCAGGCCTCGCGTATCCGCAACCGGCCGCTGTCGGTCTGCGTGCTGAAGGTGTCCGAGCGCGCCGAGGTGGCCGAGGCCCGGGCGCAAGGCTGGCTGGATCGCGCTGTGCCGCAGATCGGCGCCATGATCGGTCGGCTGGTGCGGATGGAAGACACCGCAGCCCGGCTGAGCCACGAGGTGTTCGCCCTGGCCCTGCCGGCGACGCCGGCGGCCGCGGCCCGGGCGGCGGGCGAGCGGATCGCCGCGGTGATCGGCTGCACAGCCTTCGAGGCCGGCGACGGCAAGCCGCCCTTCGTGGTCGAGTTCGACATCGGCGTCGCCGAGGTCAGCCCGGCCCAGGGCGCCGGCCGCGCCCTGGAAGAGGCCGCCCGCAAGGCCATGGCGACCTAGAGCGCGTTCCGATAAGTGGGAACCGGTTATCGAAACAAAACGCGCTCAAGACTTAGAGTCTAGGCGGCGAGCGCCAGCCGCGAGAGTTCAGTCAGGATGCGCTCGGCGGCGTTCAGGCGCTGCTCGGGGCTCTCCCACTCGCCCTTGACCACGGCCTTGTTGTCCGGCCGCAGCCGCCAGCCCATCTGGTTGCGATGCACGAACTCGATGAGCCCGCCCGGGTTCGGGAAGGCGTCGTTGCGGAAGGTGACGACCGCCCCCTTGGGGCCGACGTCGATCTTCGACACATTGGCCTGGCGGCACATGCCCTTGATGGCCACCACCTTGAGCAGTTGGTCGGTCTCCGGCGGCAGCGGGCCGAAGCGGTCGATCAGCTCGGCGGCCAGGGCTTCGCGGTCGGCGGCCTGCTCGGCGTCGGACAGGCGGCGATAGAGCGACAGGCGCACATTGAGGTCCGGCACATAGGCCTCGGGGATCAGCACGGCGGCGCCGGTGTTGATCTGCGGCGACCAGCCCCGATCGACCACGCCCTCGGCGCCGACCAGCTCCTTCAGCTCGTTGACCGCGTCTTCCAGCATCTGCTGGTAGAGTTCGACGCCGATCTCGCGGATATGGCCCGACTGCTCCTCGCCCAGCAGGTTGCCGCCGCCGCGGATGTCCAGGTCGTGGCTGGCCAGCTGGAAGCCGGCGCCCAGGCTGTCGAGGGACTGCAGCACCCGCAGCCGCTTCTCGGCCGACAGGGTGATGGGCTTGTCCTCCGGCGTGGTCATATAGGCATAGGCCCGCGCCTTGGCCCGGCCGACCCGGCCCCGGATCTGATAGAGCTGCGACAGGCCGAACATGTCGGCCCGGTGGATGATCAGGGTGTTGGCGGTGGGGACATCCAGGCCCGACTCCACGATGGTGGTCGAGAGCAGCACATCGTACTGGCCGTCATAGAAGGCCGACATGACCTCTTCGAGCTGGGTGGGCGCCATCTGCCCGTGGCCGACCACGAAGCGGACTTCCGGCACCTGTTCGCGCAGGAACCGCTCCAGGTTTGGCAGGTCGGCGATCCTCGGCGTGACGAAATAGGCCTGGCCGCCGCGGTACTTCTCCCGCAGCAGGGCTTCGCGCACGGTGATCGGATCCCACGGCGTGACATAGGTGCGCACCGCCAGGCGATCGACCGGCGGGGTGGCGATGATCGACATTTCGCGAATGCCTGACAGCGACATCTGCAACGTGCGCGGGATCGGCGTGGCGGTCAGGGTCAGCATGTGCACATCGGCGCGCAGCTCCTTGAGCTGCTCCTTGTGCTTGACCCCGAAGTGCTGCTCCTCATCGACGATCACCAGGCCGAGGTCCCTGAAGCCGACCTGTTTGGACAAGACCGCATGGGTGCCGACGACGATCTCGATCTCGCCGCTCTTCAAGCCCTCGCGGGTTTCAGCCGCCTCCTTGGGCGGGACCAGGCGCGACAGGCGCCGCACCTTGACCGGCCAGCCCTGGAACCTGGCTTCGAAGGTCTTGAAATGCTGCCGCGCCAGCAGGGTCGTGGGACAGACGACCGCCACCTGCTGGCCGCTCATGGCCGCGACGAAGGCGGCGCGCAGGGCGACTTCGGTCTTGCCGAAGCCCACATCGCCGCAGATCAGGCGATCCATCGGCCGGCCAGATCCCAGGTCGGTCAGCACGTCGCCAATGGCGTTCAGCTGGTCCTCGGTCTCCTCATAGGGGAAGCGGGCGCAGAACTCGTCGAACACCCCCTGCGGCGGATCGATGCCGGGCGTGGACTTCATGGCCCGCTCGGCGGCGATGCGGATCAGGCCGCCGGCCATTTCGCGCAGCCGCTCCTTGGCGCGCGCCTTGCGGGCCTGCCAGGCGGCGCCGCCCAGGCGGTCGAGGACCACGCCGTCGGACTCCGCCCCATAGCGGCTCAGCAGGTCGATGTTCTCGACCGGCAGATAGAGCTTGGCCTCGCCGCCGTACTGCAGTTCCAGGCAGTCGTGGGGGGCGCCCTGGATGTCGAGGGTCTTCAGGCCCTCATAGCGGCCGATGCCGTGCTCGATATGCACCACCAGGTCGCCCGGCGTCAGGGCCGAGGCCTCGGCCAGGAAGTTGGCCGCCCGACGGCGCTTGCGCGGCCGCGCCAGGCGGTCGCCCAAGATGTCGGTCTCGGAGATGACGGCCAGCTTGTCGGTCTCGAACCCGGCCTCCAGCGGCAGCACCACGCGCTGGGGCGTCTTCGGATCGGCCGCCTTGGCCGCCTGCCAGTAGGGCGCCAGCGAGATCTTCGACAGGCCGTGATCGGCCAGCATGCCGCCGAGCCGCTCCGAGGCGCCCTCGCTCCAGGAGGCGAACAGCACCCGCTTGCCCGCCGCACCCAGGGCCTTGGCGTGGTCCACCGTGGCTTCGAACAGGTTGACGCTGTCACGCTGCCGTTCCGGCGCGAAGCTGCGGCCTGCCCGGGCGCCGAGGTCGATGACATGCTCGCCCTCGACGGCGTTGAAGGCCGAGAACCGGCGGTTGGGCCGCACGGCCAGGGCCTGCTCCCATTCGCCGGCGTCCAGATAGAGGCGCTCGGGCGGCAGGGGCCGATAGTTGGACTTGCGACCGGCCTCGGCCCGGGCCGAATAGGCGTCCTGCACCATGGCCAGGCGCTCGTCGCGGGCCTCGGGCGCCAGGTGATCGACGCCGATGAGGGTTCCGGCCGGCAGATAGTCGAACACGGTCTCGAGCGCGGGATAGTAGAGCGGCAGCCAGTGCTCCATGCCGGCGCGGCGGCCGCCCTCGCTGACGGTGGCGTAGAGGGGATCATCACCCGCGGCGCCAAAGGCCTCGATATAGCCGCGGCGGAACCGGGACACCGCCTCGGCGTCCAGCAGGGCCTCGCTCACCGCCAGCAGCCGCACCTCGGTCAGCTGTCGGGTCGAGCGTTGGCTCTCGGGATCGAAGGCGCGGATGGATTCCAGGATGTCGCCAAACAGGTCCAGGCGCACCGGCTCTTCGGCCGAGGGCGGAAACACGTCGATGACCCCGCCGCGGATGGCGAACTCGCCGCGCTCCGACACCGTGGAGGCCCGCTGGTAGCCGTTGACGGCGAAGTAGCGCTCCAGGTCGGCGATCAGCACCTGGCGGCCCACATGGGCGCTGAACGAGGCCGCTTCCACGGCCGACCGGGGCGGGACCCGCTGGATCATCGCCGGGATGGCCGCCACCAGCAGGGCCGGCTTCTTGGTCTCGAAGCCGCCGCTGGCCAGCCGCGCCAGGGTCGTCATCCGCTGGGCGGCGATGCCCGGAGACGGCCCGATACGGTCATAGGGCAGGCAGTCCCACGACGGCAGGCGCATGACCTCCACGTCCGGGGCGAAAAAGGCGAAGGCCTCGGCGAACGCGCTCATCCGGGCGGTGTCGCGGGCGATGAAGACGCTTAAAGCTCCTCGGGCCCGGACGATGTCGGACATCACCAGGGCGTCATAGCCTTCCGGCGCGCCGACCAAGTCGATGCGCTCGGGATCGGTATTGATGCGCTTGAGCTGGGTGGCGCTCGGGCCTGCGCCGTCAGCCGCCATGGGGCGCGCCAAGCGACTTGTGAGCGACATCCCGGAACGCCTTGATCATGTTCATGATCTCGCCGTCGAATTCAGCTGGCGTAGGAACCCGCTCGACGATCCAGGCATAGATGTCCTGGTCGGGCTGATCCAGCAGATGCTCGAGGGCGTCGAGCTGGGCTTCGCTCAGGTCGCGGGCATGGTTGTCCACGAACGGCCCCAGGATGAGGTCGGCTTCGACAAAGCCCCGATGCCAGGCTCGGAACTTCAGGCGCTTCAGTCGGATGGCGTGTGCGTCAGACATTGAGGCCGCGGATATAGAGCGCCGGCCTTCCGGGCGCCAGCACCCATCGGCGATCAATCGCCTCCGAACCAGAAGAAGGCGAGGTTCTCCAGGCGCTCGGACCCGATCTGGCCTGCAACCCGCAGCACGGGCGCCTGGCCCTCGCCGCTCGGCCCGGCGGCCTGGGTCTGGCGCAGTTGGTCAAGATCAAGCCGGCCGTCGAGCTGGACCACGCCGATATCCGGCGCCGAGCCGACGAACCGAAGCTCGCCCGCCCCTAGCTTGTAGGCGCTCGGCAGGACGCGAACCTGCCGGGTGTGGGTTTCCTGGCCAAGTTCGTTGGTCACCAGAGGGCTGGAGACGTCGGAGAACTGCAGCATGACCGGCGCATAGGTCTCCATCCGCTCGCCCTGTTCCCAGGCCGTGAACTCCATCTCGCCGCCGATATGGACGTGATCCAGTCGCAGGTCGCCGATCACGATCTCCTGGGTCGGCATGTAATAGCCGAACAGGTTCTCGTCCTGCACGTGGCTGAACCCGGTCAATTCGGCTGGCGGGGCCGGCGCGTCCACGGTCGTCTCTGGCGCAGGCGAGGCTGGCGCCGCTGGGCCTTGCCCGTCTTCCGCAGGGTTGCATCCGCCCAGCATCGCCGCCAGGGCCACACCCGCCATTACGTGTCTCATGCCACTTCCCAGCCCGCGTGCGCGTCGCTGCGAGATCAGCACAGCCAAGGGGCAGCGTCCACCGCGCGCCGGGCGCCCGGTCGCGCTATGGTCCTGGCCATGCGCCCGGAGATTCTCTACCCCCTGTTCGCCCCGATCGACACGCTGAAGGGTGTGGGACCGCGGGTGGCGCCCCTGCTGGAAAAGCTGGCGGGACCCATCGTCCGGGATGTGGCCTTCCTGGCGCCCCACAGTCTGATCCATCGCCATCCGGCCCGGGTGGAGGCTGCGCTGGAAGGGGCGGTGCAGACCTTTGCGGTGACCATCGAGGCCTATCAGCCGCCGCGGAACCCCTCCCAGCCCTGGCGGGTGCGCGCCTTCGACGGCACAGGATTCCTGACCCTGGTATATTTCGGCGGCCTGGGCGGCCGTATCGAGGCCCAGCACCCGATCGGCGCCCAGCGGCTGGTGAGCGGTAAGGTCGAGCGGTTCGGCTCGGAGATCCAGATCGCCCACCCGGACTATCTGGTCCCGGTGGAAAAGGCCGACCAGATCCCCGAGGTCGAGGCCGTCTATCCGGCCACGGCCGGCCTGCCCGCCCGCACGGTGCGGCGCCTGGCCCTGGACGCCCTGGCGCGGTGTCCCGAACTGCCGGAGTGGCAGGACCCCGCCTGGCTGGCCCGTCAGGGCTGGGGGACATGGCGGGAGAGTTTGGCCCGCCTGCATGCGCCCGAAAGCGAAGCTGACCTCACCGCCCAGGCGCCCCATCGCCAGCGCCTGGCCTTCGACGAGCTGCTGGCCCACCAGCTCGCCATGGGCCAGCGCAAGGCCGAGCGCCGCGCCGAGCCCGCCCCGCCGATCGCCGCCGGCCGCCTGGCCGAAGCCCTGGCGGCGGCCCTGCCCTTCCAGCTGACCGGCGCCCAAGCCCGGGCCCTGGCTGACATCCGCGCCGACCTGGCCTGTGGCGAGCGCATGTCGCGCCTGCTGCAGGGGGATGTGGGCTCGGGCAAGACGGTCGTGGCCATGCTGGCCATGGCCGATGTGGCCGAGGCCGGCGGCCAGAGCGCCCTGATGGCTCCCACCGAGATCCTGGCGCGTCAGCACTTCGAGACCCTGGCCGCGCCGCTGGAGGCGCAGGGCCTGGCCGCCGTGCTGCTGACGGGCCGGGACAAGGGCGGCGCCCGGGCCGAAAAACTGCGTGCCCTGGCCAGCGGGGCTGTGCAGGTCGCCGTCGGCACCCACGCCCTCTTCCAGAACGACGTCGTCTTCCATGACCTGCGGCTGACGGTCATCGACGAGCAGCACCGGTTCGGGGTGGCCGAGCGCCAGCGCCTGCAGGCCAAGGGTCAGGCCACACATTTGCTGGCCATGTCGGCGACGCCCATCCCCCGCACCCTGGAACTGACCGTCTTCGGCGATCTGGACGTCTCGCGGATCGACGAAAAGCCGCCGGGCCGCACCCCGGTCGCCACCCGGGCCATTCCCATGGGCCGCATGGCTGAGGTCGAGGCGCGGCTGAAGGCCGTGGTCGCCGCCGGGGCCCAGGCCTTCTGGATCTGCCCGCTGGTGTCGGAATCGGAAAAGACCGATCTGGCCGCCGCCGAGCGTCGGGCCGGCGAACTTCGCCAGCGGATCGGCCCCAGCGTCGGCCTCGTCCACGGCAAGATGGCAGGCCCCGAGAAGGACGCCGTCATGGCCCGCTTCGCCCAGGGCGAGCTGTCGGTGCTGGTGGCCACCACAGTCGTCGAGGTGGGCGTGAACGTGCCCAACGCCACCATCATGGTCATCGAGCAGGCCGAGCGCTTCGGTCTGGCTCAGCTCCATCAGCTGCGGGGTCGGGTCGGCCGGGGGAAGGCTGAAAGCGCCTGTGTGCTGCTCTATGACCCGCCGCTCTCCGAGGCTGGTCAGAAGCGGCTCGATATCCTGCGGCGCACCGATGACGGCTTCCTGATCGCCGAACGGGATCTGGAGCTGCGTGGCGGCGGCGATCCCCTGGGCCTGCGGCAGAGCGGCTTCCCCGCCTATGTGTTCGCCGATCCCATCGCCCATCGCGAGCTGATCGCCGCGGCTGGCGACGACGCCCGCCTGATCCTGACCCGGGACCCAGGCCTCACCTCTGACCGCGGCAAGGCCCTGCAAACACTGCAGGCCCTGTTTGACTGGCAGGCGCAATCGACGCTGCAGGACGCCGGCTGAAGCGGCTCAATCGATACGGTGGACTGGCGAGGCGCTGATCTCGACGCCCCTGGGGATCGGGCGCGCGGCGTGGGCGAAGTTGGGATCGGCCATCAGGGTGTTCAGCCGCGCCTCGGCATTGGCTTCAAGATCGCTGTAGAACAGATTGTATCCAGGCATTTTTCGGCGATCGGCCCACGACCCCGTGGGGCGGAAGACCGCCGAGCGCGGCCGGGAAACCCGCAGGACGCTGTTCCCGCAGCGCGCGCTGACCTGACGGCTCTGCAACGCCGGCCGAGCGCCCCATTCCAGGCCCGTGGCGTTGGTGGCGCCGCGCGCCAGTCGCGCCGGGGCGACCGCATCGCTCACCTGTCCAAGGATCGGATTGTAGCAGGCCGCCGGCCCCGACAGGTTGGCGAGCTCGCCATCCCGGGTCCAGACCAGCGACCGATCCCGCAGTTGCTGCGCTCGCTCGCGGTCGCCTTCATAGGCCGACATCCATGCCGCCAGACAATGCGGCTCGGTCGGGCTCGCGCACAGAGGGATCGGCGGCGCATCGGCCGGAACGGCGGTCTGGATCAGATAGGCCGCCACCAGCCGGCTTTGGATGTCCGGATCGCCCGCGACCTCCTCGGCCAGCAGGCGAGAGGCCAGGGTCCCGCCCTGCTCGACCCCGACGATCAGGAAGGGACGGCCGTGATTATAGGTGGCCATGTAATGCCGGAAGGCCCGGCGCACATCGCCATAGGCGAACCGTCGCGCCTCGCGGGCGTCATCGCGCAGGGTGAGCATCGAATAGAGGCTGGCCTGGCGGTAGCGAGGCGCAAAGACCCGGCCGACGCGCACGAACGGCCCCACATAGTTCGGCCCGATGGTCCGGCGGAAGAAGGCGTCCGACCGCGCCTCACCGATCGGCGCGTTCCAGTGCGCGCCGCCGTCATAGATGGTCGGTCCCACGAAGAAGACATCGGCGGCCGGATCATCGTCCGCCCAGGTCTGCGGTTGGGACGGCAGCAGGCTCCAGGACTCGCGGCTGGCATAGTCCGGCGCCGGCGGCGGGTCATAGGTCTGGAACGGCTCCTTGGGATCGAGGCCGGTGCGCAGGATGTCGTCGCGCCAGACCATCGCGCCGGCGGCCAGCACGGCGACGACCGTGACCGCGATGGCGGCGAACAGAATTCGGGTGCGACGGGAGGTCTCGGCCATGTCGAGGCTTATCTCACAGTCCCGTCCGGCCGTGAAAGCGCCTCAACGATAGGGGTCGGCCTTGGCCAGGTAGCCCTGGACGTAGTCTTCGATCCCCGCCTCCAGGCTGGTGAAGGGGGCCTCATAGCCCGCCTGGCGCAGGCGGCCCATCTGGGCCTCGGTGAAGTACTGATAGCGCTCGCGGATCGCCTCGGGCATCGGGATGTAGGCGATGTCCGGCGCCTGGCTGGCTGAGGCGAAGACCGCCTGCGCCATCTCGGCGAACGACCGCGCCTCGCCGGAGCCCAGATTGAAGACGCCGCTCACCTGAGGATGGGCCGCCAGCCAGGCCACCACATCGGCGACGTCGCGGACATAGACGAAGTCGCGAAGCTGACCGCCGTGCGCCACGCCGGCTCGGTGGGACTGGAAGAGCTGGACGGTCTCGCCGGCCCTGACCTTGGGCCAGATCTGGGCGGCCACCGACTTCATGCCGTGCTTGTGGCCCTCATTGGGGCCGTAGACGTTGAAGAACTTCAGGCCCACCCACTGGGGCGGCGCCACGCCGCGGGCCGCCTGCCGCACCGCATGCAGATCGAATAGCGCCTTGGACCAGCCATAGGTGTTCAGGGGCCGCAGGGCCGCCAGGGCCTCGAAGCTGTTGTCGTCGTCGAACCCGAGCGCGCCGTCGCCATAGGTGGCGGCCGATGAGGCATAGATCAGCCGCCGCTGGCGCTCCGCGCACCAGGCGAACAGGTCTCGCGAGAGGGTGAAGTTCGAATGGATGATCTTGTCGGCGTCCGGCTCGGTGGTCGAGGATACCGCCCCCATGTGGACTACAAGCTCCACGTCGCTCCAGTGGGCCTCCAGCCAGTCGAACATGGCCTCGGGCGCCACGAAGTCGGCGATGGGATGCTTGGCGATGTTGCGCCACTTGCCAAGCTCGGCCTCCCGCAGCCGGTCGCAGACCACCACCTCCAGGCTGCGGTCTTCACACAGTCGCGCCACGATGTTGGAGCCGATGAAGCCGGCGCCGCCGGTGACGAAGATGATGCGGCGGCTCATGGCTTGTCCTGCATGCGGGAAATCGCGGCCGTCGTGGAAAAGCCCTGGACGATCTGGGCGAGCTTCACCTCGCCGCCCCAGGCCCGCACCTGCGCGGCGCCGACCACCTGGTCCTCGGAATAGTCGGCCCCCTTGACCAGCACGTCGGGCTTGGCCGCCTCGATGAGCTTCATGGGCGTGTCTTCCTCGAAGGGGACCACCAGGTCCACCGACCCCAGGCCCGCCAGGACGATGGCGCGGCTCTCCAGATCGTTGACCGGCCGCCCCTCACCCTTCAGGCGTTTGACCGAGGCGTCATCATTGACCCCGACGATCAGCCGGTCGCACCAGCTGCGGGCCTGATCCAGATAGGCCACATGGCCCTTGTGGAGGATGTCGAAGCAGCCGTTGGTGAAGCCGACCCGCAGGCCCTTGGCCTTCCAGCGGGCGACCTCCTCGGCCATGCGCAGGGGCGTGGCGACCTTGGCCTCGGCCGGCGCCATGTGGGCGGCCAGGGTCGCCTCCATCAGCTCGGCCGGGGTGACCACGGCCGTGCCCGCCTTGCCCACCGCCACCCCGGAGGCCAGCATGGCGAAGGCGACCGCGTCCTCCATCGAGGCCTGCGCCGCCAGCGCCAGTCCCAGGGCGGCCAGGGTCGTGTCGCCTGCGCCGGACGCGTCGAACACCTCCTTGGGCGCGCCGGCGAAATGCCGCACAGCCTCGCCACGAACGGCCAGGGAGATGCCCTTGGCCGAGCGGGTCACCAGGATCGCCTTGGCTTCGCAGAGGCTGAGCGCATGGGCCAGGGCCGCGGTGATCTCCTCGTCGGTGTCGGTCGCCATATCGGTGGCGTGGGCCAGCTCAGCGGCGTTGGGCTTGATGATGTCCACCGCGCCGTACTGGGCGAAGGACCTGGCCTTGGAGTCGACAATCACCCGGGCGCCGGCGGCGCGGCAGGCGGCGATCACCGCCGGCGTCACCACGCCCTTGCCGTAGTCCGACAGCAGGATCAGCCCCACGTCGGCGGCGACGTCGCGGATCGTGCGGACCAGGCGGTCCTCGACCTCGCCCCGGGCCGGGGTGGCGACTTCATTGTCCACCCGCAGCAACTGCTGGCCGCCGGAGACGAACCGGGTCTTGAGCGTGGTGGGGCGATCCGGATCGCTGACGATGAAGCCTTCCACCCCCGTCTCGTCAGAGACCAGCCTCAAGGCCTCATGCCCCTCGCCGTCGCCGCCCACCAGGCCCACCAGGCAGACATGTCCACCGAGCGCGGCGACGTTGCGGGCGACATTGCCGGCCGCCCCCAGCATCACCAGCTCCCGCCGACGGGCCAGGACCGGGATCGGCGCCTCGGGCGACACCCGGCTCACGTCTCCATAGACAAAGCGGTCGACCATAAGGTCGCCGACGCAGGCCACCCGGACGCCGGGAATGGCCGAAAACAGGTGCTGAAGCGCTGCGAGATCCACGGGGCTCAGGCCTGGACCGCAGCGCGCACGGCCGCCAGCGTGCGCAGCAGCGGTTCGGCCTGGCTGAGCGGCAGGCAGCTCGGGCCATCGCAGAGCGCGCGGTCGGGATCGTGGTGGAATTCCAGGAAGACGCCGTCGGCGCCGGCCGCCACGGCGGCCTTGGCGATGATCGGCACCCCTTCGCGACGCCCGCCGGTGGAGGCGCCGTTGGACTTCGGATTGGCGCCGGGCAGTTGGACCGCGTGGGTGGCGTCGATGGTCACCGGCGCCCCCAGGGCCTGCATCTCGGCGATGCCCAGCATATCCACCACGAGGTTGTTGTAGCCGAAGCTGACCCCGCGTTCGCACAGGATGGTCATGTCGGCGCCGACCGCCTCCTTGATCTTGTCGAGGATGTTGCGGCAGTCCCAAGGCGCCAGGAACTGCCCCTTCTTCACGTGCAGCAGCCCGCCGGCCGCCTGGGTCGCCTCGGCGGTGGCCACCACCAGGTCGGTCTGGCGGCAGAGGAAGGCCGGGATCTGGACGAGGTCGGCCACGGCCGCCACGGGCTGGGCCTGGCTGATTTCATGCAGGTCGGTGCAGATCGGAACGTCGAACTCGTCCTTGATCTGGCGGAGGATCTTCAGACCCTCCTCAAGACCGGGCCCGCGATAGCTGCGGATCGAAGAGCGGTTGGCCTTGTCGAAACTGGCCTTGAACACATAGGGCAGACCAAGCTCGGCGCAGACGGCCTTCAGATGTCGCGCCGCATCCCGGGCGAGCTCCAGATCCTCCAGCACATTGAGGCCGGCGATCACCACCAGGGGCTGATCGGCGCCGATGGCGAGGTTCCACGTCTTGAGCTCGAGCGCGGCCATACGATCCTCCTGAGGTCTGCGGATCGGGCCTAAGTGGCGCCCGTCCGGCGGCTTCACAAGCCTGAAATCCGGCGCCGGCGCACAGGGTTTTGCGTCCGGGACCTGGGCTCAGCCGTAAACTTGGCTCCGGCTTGGAGTCGCCCGTCGGTGTTTGCATGTTATTGTACGAAAGACACGAGGGGTAAGCGAAGATGACTATCGCCCACGACTCGTCATCCCTGGCCGATCTGGCCCATACGCCGGGCGCCCTGCGCCGTGCGCCAGAACTGTCAGGTTCGACCACCGCCTTCCGAAGCGCCCTTGGGCTTCTGGCCCGGAACTGGACGGTGGGTCAGCTCACCTTTGTCCTGCCGAACGGCAAGGAACTCACCATCGTCGGGGCGGAGCCCGGTCCCAGCGGTCGGCTGGTGGTGCGCGACTATGCCTTCATGAACCGGGTGCTGGCGGCCGGCGATATCGGGTTCGCCGAGGGGTTCATGGCCCAGGAGTGGGATACGCCGGACATGGCCGCCCTGCTCTGCGCCTTCAGCCTGAACTTCGACAAGATCGAGCGTCTGGCCCTGGGCGCGCCTCTGATGTGGGTGCTGAACCGCATCCTGCACGTCTTCCGCGACAACAGCCGCGCCGGCGCCAAGAAGAACATCCACGCCCATTACGACCTGGGCAACGCCTTCTATTCCCGGTGGCTGGACGCCACCATGACCTATTCGGCGGCCCGCTACGCCCATGCGGGTCAGGATCTGGCCGCGGCGCAACAGAACAAGTACCGCCTGCTGACCGAGCAGATGGCCCTGGAGCCGCAGCACCATGTGCTGGAGATCGGCTGCGGCTGGGGGGGCTTCGCCGAATACGCCGCCAAGACCGTCGGCGCCAAGGTGACGGCCATCACCATCTCCAAGGAACAGTACGACTTCGCCGCCAAGCGCATTTTTGACCAGGGCCTGGCCGAGCGGGCCGAGATCCGCATGGTGGATTATCGTGATGTGGACGGCGCCTATGACCGGGTCGCCTCCATCGAGATGTTCGAGGCGGTCGGTGAAAAATACTGGCCGAGCTATTTCAGCAAGATCGCCGAGGTGCTGAAGCCTGGCGGCCTGGCCGGCCTGCAGATCATCACCATCCAGGATGAGTTCTTCGAGGGCTATCGCCGCCGCGCCGACTTTATCCAGCGCTACATCTTTCCGGGCGGCATGCTGATCAGCGAGGCGCGCCTGCGCCAGGAGACTGGGGCGGCGGGCCTGGGTTGGCGCGACATAAGCCGCTTTGGCCAGGACTATGCCGATACGCTCGCCGAGTGGACCCGCCGGTTCGAGGCGGCCTGGCCGGAAATCCGCCAGAACGGCTTTGACGAGCGGTTCCGGCGGCTGTGGCGCTTCTACCTGGCCTATTGCGAGGCCGGTTTCCGCACCGCGCGCACCGATGTGGTCCAGCTCAGCCTGTCGAAAAGCTGAGCGCGCGGGCCGCTTGCCCCTGTTCGTGGGCCTATGCCGCGCTTAAGTAGCGGCCCATGACCGTGGCAAACAGCGTTCTCGACACCATCGGCGACACGCCGCTCATCCGCCTCAACCGGGCCAGCGAACTGACCGGCTGCGAGATTCTGGGCAAGGCGGAGTTCATGAATCCCGGCCAGTCGGTCAAGGACCGCGCGGCGCTCTACATCGTGCGCGAGGCGCAGGCCAAGGGCCTGCTGCGGCCGGGCGGGCGCATTGTGGAAGGGACGGCGGGCAATACCGGCATCGGCCTGGCCATGGTCGCCAAGGCGCTCGGCTATCGCGCCACCATCGTCATTCCCCGGACCCAGAGCCAGGAGAAGAAGGACGCCATCCGCCTGTTCGGGGCCGAACTGGTCGAGGTGGACGCGGTCCCCTACTCCAACCCCGACAACTATGTGCGCTATTCCGGCCGCCTGGCCGAGGAGCTGGCGGCCACCGAGCCCAACGGCGCCATCTGGGCCAACCAGTTCGACAATGTCGCCAATCGCCAGGCCCACGCCGAGACCACAGGTCCGGAGATCTGGACCCAGACCGACGGCAAGGTGGACGGCTTCATCTGCGCCGTGGGTTCCGGCGGCACCCTGGCCGGGGTGGCCCAGGCCCTGCGGACCCAGCGGCCCGACGTGAAGATCGGCCTCGCCGATCCCTATGGGGCGGCGCTCTACTCCTACTACACGACCGGCGAACTCAAGTCCGAGGGCGGCTCGATCAGCGAAGGCATCGGCCAGGGCCGGATCACCGCCAATCTTGAGGGCCTGAAGGTCGACCATGCCTACCGCATCGCCGACGACGAGATGCTGGGGGTGATCTATGATCTCGTGGAGCACGAGGGCCTGGTGATGGGCGGCTCCACCGGCGTCAATGTGGCCGGCGCCATCCGGATGGCCCGGGACCTGGGGCCTGGCCACACCATCGTGACCATCCTCTGCGACCAGGGCGCGCGCTATCAGAGCAAGATTTTCAACAAGGCCTTCCTCACGGAAAAAGGCCTTCCCGTTCCGGCCTGGCTCTAGTCGTGGAAACCGGTCCCCTTGTCTCTGTCGACTGGCTGGCCCAGCGCCTGGCTGATCCCGACCTGCGGGTGGTCGACGCCACCTGGTACATGCCGGCCGAGCAGCGGCCCGGCCTGGAGGAATTCCGCCAGGGGCATATTCCCGGCGCGGTCTTCTTCGACATCGACCTGATCTCCGATCCGGACACCGACCTGCCGCACATGCTGCCGCCCCAGGCCGCCTTCGCTGCGGCCGCCTCGCAGCTGGGCCTGGGTCCATCGCATCAGATCGTCGTCTATGACGGCCACGGCATCTTCTCCAGCCCGCGGGTGTGGTGGACCCTCCGGGTCATGGGCTTCGACAAGGTCGCCGTGCTGGACGGCGGCCTGAAAGCCTGGCGGGCGGCCGGCCAGCCGATCGAGACCGGCGATCCCGCCCCCAAGCCGGTCGAGAGCGCGGCGCGACTGCGGCCCCAACTGGTGCGCAGCCTGGAGGATGTGCGTCAGGCCCTGGACGACGCCGCGGTCCAGCTGCTTGACGCCCGCCCGGCCGGGCGGTTCATGGGGGAGGTTCCCGAGCCGCGAGCGGGTCTGCGCAGCGGCCACATGCCTGGCGCCTGCAACCTGCCCTGGAACGCCGTGGTCGCCGCTGATGGAACCCTGCGGTCGCCAGACGAACTGCGCGGCGCCTTCGCCGTGGCCGGCGTCAACCTGGAGCGTCCGATCATCGCCACCTGCGGGTCAGGGGTGAGCGCCGCGGTTCTTGCGCTCGCCTTGGCGCGGCTGGGGGTGGAGCAGGTCCCGATCTATGACGGCTCCTGGAGCGAATGGGGCGGTCGCTCCGACACGCCGGTGGCTGTCGGGCCATGAGCCGGATGATCGTCCGCCCAGCCCGCCCCAACGATCTTCCCCTGCTGCCGGAGATCGAGGTGTCGGCCGCCGGCCTCTTTCGGGACGAAGGCGTGGCCATCATCGCCGGTGAGGCGGAAGACGCGCCCCTCGACTTCACCCCCGCCGAGGTCTGGGCGCCGATCGCCGCGGCCGGCCTGTTGTGGGTGATGGCCGAGGGCGACGGGCCGCCCGGCGCCTTCCTGGCGGCTCGGATCGAAGAGAACCGGCTCCATATCCTGGAGTTCGATGTCCACCGCCGCCACCAGGGCCAGGGCCTGGGCCGACGCCTGCTGGCCTTCGCCATTGATGAGGCGCGGCGGCGCGGGCTTGCGGGCTTGAGCCTCACCACCTTCCGGGACGTCCCCTGGAACGCGCCCTTCTACGCCTCAGCGGGCTTTGAGATCGTCGAGCGGGATGCGGCGACGCCGCTTCTGACGGCCTATCTGGACCGGGAAGCGGCCCGCGGCCTGGACCCCGTTCGCCGCTGCGCGATGGTCCTGAACCTCTAGCGAACCGGCGGGGCGTACATCAGCCCCGGTTCCGGCGCGCTCCACAGGGCGTTGAGCCCCCGTTCCAGCTTCAGACCGGAATCGGCGCCGAGGTTGCGGCGGAAGATCTCGTTATAGGCGCCGACCTGGGCGATGGCCTGATAGGCCCAGTCCTCCTCCAGGCCGAGCAGGGCGCCCAGTTCGCCATCAACCCCCAGCAGCCGCCGGGTCTCGGGGTCGGACGCCGTCTCGCGCGAACCTTCCACCGTGGTGGAGTTCACGCCCAGTTCTTCTGCAATAACAACGGCGTTTACGGTCCATCTGACGATATCGGTCCAGGCCGGATCGTCCTGCCGCACCACGGGGCCGAGCGGCTCCTTGGAAATCACCGTCGGGAGGATCACATGGGCGTTGGGATTGTTCATGATCGACCGGGCCGAGGCCAGGGCCGAGATGTCGGCGGTGAAGACGTCGCACTCCTCGCCCTCATAGGCGGTGCGCGCATCGGCCTCGTTGTCGACGACGACCGGCGTGAATTCGAGACCGCGGGCCCGGAAATAGTCGCCGAGATTGCCTTCGGTCACCGTGCCGGACTGGACGCAGATCCGCGCGCCATTGAGTTCGTCGGCGCTGGTCAGGTTGAGCGACCGCGGCGCCAGGAAGCCCTGGCCGTCATAATAGGTCACCCCTGCGAAATCGAGGCCCAGGCCCGCGTCCCGCGACAGGGTCCAGGACGTGTTGCGCGACAGGATGTCGACCGAGCCTTCCTGCAGTTCGGCGAATCGGTTCTGGGCCGAGACCGACCGGTAGCGGACGGCGTCGGCGTCCCCCAGGACGGCTGCGGCCACCGCCCGGCAGATGTCGACATCAAAGCCCCGCCAGACCCCGCGCACATCCTGCACCGCAAAGCCCGCCAGCCCCGCATGGACGCCGCAGAGCACATGGCCCCGGCGGCGCACCGCCTCCAGGGTCGGGCTTGGCGTGGGCGCGAAGTCCCGAGCCACGGCCGTCGTCTTGGGCGCAGGCGCAGGCTCAGGTTCCGGGGACTCCGTCTCCTGGCCACATCCGGCCAGGACCAGCGACAGGACAGCGGACGCCGCGAGGCGTCGGATCATGGGGGGCTCCTTGATCGGACAGGACGGGAAAGGTCTAGTACAGGGAGTTTCGCCCCTGATGCCTCACGAACGTCAACCCGCATGACCGAAGAAACCCGCCTGATCCACTCGGGTCTGGCAGAATCGCCCCTTGCGCGCACCGTCGGCCCGCCGATCCAGCGCGGCTCCACCGTTTTGTTGCCCAATGCGGCGGCGCTCTATGACGACGCGGCGCACCTGACCTATGGCCGCCAGGGTCTGGCGGCGCAGAGTGCGCTGATGGCCGCCCTGGCCGACCTGGAGCAGGCCGAGGCGGTCACCCTCTATCCTTCGGGCCTGGCTGCGCTCACCGGCGCCATGCTCGCGGTGCTGAAGGCCGGCGACGAGGTGCTGGTGGTCGACACCATCTACAAGCCCACCCGCCGGTTCTGCGACGCCGTGCTGGTCCGCTACGGGGTCAAGGTGACCTACTACGTCCCGAGCCTCGGACCCGCCGACCTCATGGCGCTCTGCGGACCCGCCACCCGCCTGATCGTGCTGGAGTCGCCTGGCTCGCTCAGCTTCGAGATGCAGGACGTGCCCGGCATCGCCGCGGCGGCGCACGCGCGCGACATCCTCACCCTGATCGACAACACCTGGGCCGCCGGCCTGCTGTTCAAGCCGCTCGACCACGGCGTCGATATCAGCGTCCAGGCCCTGACCAAGTATGTGGGCGGCCATTCTGACGTCTTCATGGGCTCGGTCGCCGTCCGCGACAGGAGCCTGGTCCGGGCGATGGACGACGGTGTGCTCCATATCGGCTGGGCGGTGTCGCCGGACGACGCCTATCAGATGCTGCGGGGCCTGAGGACCCTGGCCACACGGATGGCCCGCCATGATCAGTCGGGCCGCCACATCGCCCGCTGGCTGGCGGAGCGGGCCGAGGTGGCGGAGATGCGCCATCCGGCCCTGCCCGGCTGCCCTGGCCACGAGATCTGGCGCCGGGACTATAGCGGCGCCTGCGGCCTGTTCGCCTTCACCCTGAAGCCGGCGCCCGCCGCCGCCACGGCGGCCTTCCTCGATGCGCTCAAGGTGTTTGGCCTTGGCTTTTCCTGGGGGGGCTTTGAAAGCCTGGCCATCGACTGCGACCCCCAGCTCCGCTGCCGCGCGGACGGCGATCGCGGGAACGGCGCCCTGATCCGCCTGCATATCGGGCTGGAAGACCCGGCGGACCTGATCGCTGACCTCACCGGCGCCCTCGACGCCTGGCGGAGCCTCGCCTGAGCGTGGACCCGGCATGGGTGAGCGCCTTCCTGGCCGAACACAACCTGCCCCCGGCCTATGGCCGCACCCTGGACGAGGTCGCCGGCCCCCTCGCCGCGCGGTTCGCCGCCGAGGCCGTGGGGCGCCGGACACCGCTCATCGTCGGCCTCTGCGGGCCGCAGGCCTCGGGCAAGTCCACCCTGGCCGCCGCCCTGGCAGGTCTGCTGCAGGCGCAGGGTCTGACCGTCGCCGTGCTCTCCATCGACGACCTCTACCTCTCCCACGCCGAGCGCGTGCGCCTAGGCGCCGAGGTCCACCCCCTGCTCGCCACCCGTGGGCCGCCGGGAACCCACGATGTGGCGCTCGGTCTGCGGCTGATGGATGATCTGGCCGAAGGGCGCCCCACCGCCCTGCCCCGCTTCGACAAGGCCCGCGACGACCTGGCGCCGACCCTCGCCTGGCAGACGACGCCGGCCAGGGTGGACGTGGTGTTGTTCGAAGGCTGGTGCGTGGGGGCGAGGCCGCAAGGCGCGGAAGCCCTGGCCGCCCCGGTCAACGACCTGGAGGCGCAGCGTGACGCCGATGGCCTCTGGCGGCGCTACATCAATGACCGTCTGGCGGGGCCGTATCAGGCGCTGTTTCGCCGGATCGACCTGCTGATCCTGCTGCAGGCGCCCGGCTTCGATGTGGTCGCCGCCTGGCGGCAGGAGCAGGAACGCAAACTGCGGGCGCGGCTCGCGGCCGAGGGCGCCGATCTGGGCCGCAGCATGAGCGATGACGAGGTTTTGGCTTTCATCCAGCTCTATGAGCGGCTCACCACCCATATCCTGGCGACCATGCCGACCTATGCCGACGCGGTGATCCCCATGACGGCCGAGCGGGCTATGAAGCCGCCGCGGTGGGCGCCTCGACCGCGGCCGAACTTCTGACCTCGTCCTCGGCGGCGAAGTATCGCACCGTGCCAATCAGGGCGTTGCGCCGGTCATGCACGATCACCTGGGCGTCGCCCCCGGCCGAGGCGATCAGTTGCGCCAGGCTGCGGGCCTTGGCCTCGGCATGGGCGCCGGAAAAGAACATCAGGGGATGATCGGCCAGGGACGAGGTCACAGACCACCCGCCCTCCACAGGCGTCACCGTCACCACATTGTCCAACGCTGCTCCGGCCTTCTCCAACCAAACCATGCGCTTCTCCCGTCCAAGCTCCCGCGCCCGGGGTCATTTTGGCTGAGACTATGACCACCTAGGGACGAGTTCGTCTGTGGCGCAGCCGACAGATCGCGCAAACTTGATCATAGGCGCCGTCGCACCGGCGCGCGCCCGGCCCTCCGCCCACGGGTCGAATAAAGGCCGCCGTCCTGCTAAGGTGAAGCTTCTAGGCTGGGCGATCGCGCTAGATCGCTCGCCCGGCGGTCACATTTGGAGGCGCCGTGAAACGCTTAATCTTGATCGCCGTAGCGACGCTGGCCGCAGTGTTGGTTTGGTGTGGCCTGGTCTTCTTCGGCTTCAGCGAAGGATGGGGGCGCAAGCCGATCGCCGCCTCGCCGGAGCCTGAGGCCTTCATCAGCGCCGCACGAGCGCAGATCGCCGATGCGGGCGTCGGCAACCTCGCCCTGGTGCTCATCGAAGACGGCGCGGTCGCCGAGGATTACTACACCTCGGCCGAGGCGCCCGTGGGGCCGCAGACCCTGTTCCAGGTCGCCTCGCTCAGCAAATGGCTGACCGCGTGGGGCGTCATGACCCTGGTCGAGGACGGCAGGATCGACCTGGACGCCCCGGTGGCCACCTATCTCACCCGCTGGCGACTGCCCGACGGCCCGTTCGACGAAGACGGCGTCACGGTGCGCCGCCTCCTCAGCCACACGGCCGGTCTGGGCGATGGCCTCGGCTATGGCGGTTTCACCTCCGCCGATGAGGTTCAATCCCTGGAAGAGTCGCTGACCCAGGCCCGCGACGCCTCGCCCGGCGCGGATGGCGCGGTGCGTGTCGTGGCCGAACCGGGCAGCGGCTGGGCCTATTCGGGGGGCGGCTACACCCTGCTGCAACTCATTGTAGAAGAGGTCAGCGGTCAGGCCTTCGTCGACTACATGCAGGCGGAGGTGTTCCAGCCGCTCGGCATGGACGACACCACCTTCGACTTCGATGAGGCGTCCCGGCGCGACCTGGCGCAGAGCTTCACCTTGGATGGCGCGACCGAGCCCCTGCGGCGTTACACGGCCCTGGGCGCAGCGTCGCTGTTCACGAGCGCCGGCGACATGGCGCGTTTCGTCGCCGCCCAGGCGCCCGGCGCTCCTGAACCGGACGCGGTTCTGTCGGCCGAAACCCGCGCGGACATGCGCGCGCCCCATGCGGCGCAGTTCGGGGCGGACATCTGGGGGCTGGGCACGATGCTCTACGCCCCCAATGGGCGGGGGGACTTCATCATCGGCCACGATGGCAACAATGAGCCGGCCATCAACACCGCGGTGCGTCTGGACCCCGCTACAGGCGACGGAATCGTGGTGCTGGAGACCGGCGGCGACCTGACCGCGACACGCCTTGCCAGCGAGTGGGTCTACTGGAAGACCGGCAAGATCGACGCCCTGATGTTCATCATGCGGGCGAAGGCGATGATCATCTGGATGCTGGTCGGCAGCGGACTGATCCTCCTGGCGGGCCTGGTCGCCGGATGGCGGCTGCGACGCCGGCGCTAGGCCGCTGGCGCGCCCTAACCGCCTTAAGGGCGACCTCTGCTCACAGCTCTCGTCGATGCTGGCCCCAGCTCTGTGCCGCCGTCCTGAGGGCGATCCTAATGGGTGGGGGCGCCCGCCGCTCCCAGGACGAGCACGCCAACGTCATGGAGGCTGTCGACCACGGCGTGGCAAAGTCCCGCGATCTCGTCGGTTGGCGGCATGAGATCGGGCACCATGATCGTCATCATGCCGGCCGCCGATGCGGATCGAACGCCATGGTGGGAGTCTTCCAGCGCCAGGCAGCAAGAGGCTTCGACACCCAGGCGCTCGGCGGCCAGCAGAAATGGGTCCGGCGCCGGTTTGGAACGCTCGTAATCACCGTGGCCGATCACCGCGTGGAAGCGATCGGTCAGGTTATGTGCCGATAGGTGATCGCGCACAGTTGAATGAGCCGATGATGTCGCGATGCACCGTGGAAGTTGAAGGCGATCAAGCACGTCGAGCACCTCGATAACGCCGGGCTTGAGCCTGAGGTCGGTAGCAGACAAGGCCACAAAACGGTCGGTCATCTGAGTGTAATAGTCGTCGATGGGAAACTGCTCGCCGAGCACCTCAAGCATCAGTCCGCGTCCCCGGACCCACGGCATCCCGATCGCAAGTTGGATGGCTTCAGGCGCCACCTCAAAGCCGCCCAGCTTAGCCGCTTCAACGTAGGCCTGCTGGTACAGCGCCTCTGTGTCGAAGATCAGCCCGTCCATATCGAACACGACGGCTTTGAGGGCGCGAGGAAGACTCATTTTCTAGCCCAGCATTGAGCTGGGGGCCCGCCATCCCTCCGGATCCACTGAAGCACCCGCTCGGTCGTCTGTTCTGCACTCAGCAGAGTGGTGTCGATATGGAGGGTTTCATCACCGCCATGGTCGATGAGTTTCCTGCCCGCTCTAGCTGCGAAGAACTTGGTGGGATCTGTAAGCTTGCGGCGGAGCGCCCTGTCGGGCGATGCGATCCTGCGGTCATTCTCAGCAATGTCGCAATCGAGAATGACGACAAGCAGGCGTGCATCCCTGGCTCGGGCGAGCCTTATCATCTCGTCCCAGTTCTCGTTGCCCCAGGCGGAATCGGTAAAATGCGCATTGGTCAGGACAATGGGGGCGCTGGGCGGTAGGGCGAGCATCCATTTGACCGCTGTCGCGCGCACCTCGCGCAGAATCTCGAAATAGGCGTCAGACTTCGGCTCAGCCAGCGCAAATGCGAGGTTGTAGATCGAGTGGTTATCGACAAGCCGAGCGCCCAGCGCATCGGCAATCAGCCGCCCGACCGTTAGCTTGCCCACGCCGGGGCAGCCGTTGATGTGAATGATCACGTCGCCCTCCTGCTAGGCTAGAGGTGCGCCATTTCATGCGGTCAAGCAACGTCGCCTTCCACCCATGAAGGGTCTGCCTTGGCACGCCACACTCGCCGGCGCTAGGCAGCTGGCGCGCCCTGCAGGACTCGAACCTGCAACCGTCCGCTTAGAAGGCGGATGCTCTATCCGGTTGAGCTAAGGGCGCCCTGGGCCTGCGGCGTCAGTGGGTCCAGGGGACCTTGCGGCCGAAGGCGAAGTTGTCGGCGTAGGCCTTGATGATTCGCTTGGCCGGCTTGGGATCGAAGACCTCGAAGGCGACGCCGTGCTGCTCGGCATAGGCCACGGCCTCCTCCTTGGTGTCGAAGGCCAGGCGCAGCTGGGTGCGGGTGTCATCGGTCTGGGTCCAGCCCATAAGGGCGTCGGGTCTGCGCGCGCTGGCCGGCTCGAATTCCAGGACCCATTCGCGGGACTTGGCGTGTCCGGACTGCATGGCGTTCTTGGCGGGGCGGAAGATGCGCGCGAGCATGTGGCTGTCCCATTAGCGATCCCGGAGCCCGCGAGGGCTCCACGTCGGCGTCTGGTCGGGGCGGCGTGATTCGAACACGCGACCCTCTGGTCCCAAACCAGATGCGCTACCAGGCTGCGCTACGCCCCGAGACGGACGCCAACATTGGGCGTCTCATGCCATGCAAGGCGCCGCGCCGCAATGTGAGGCCTGCGATCAGGCGCGCTTGTGCATCAGTTTGAAGACGCCAGAGCCCCGAACCACGTCGCGACCGCCCACATAGGCCCGGCCCTCGACGAAGGCGACGTCGCGGGTCAGGCGAGTGACCTTGGATTCGCCCATCACCCACTCGCCCACCCGGGCCATGTGCAGGAAGTCCACCGACAGGTGAATGGTCACCCCTGGAAGGCGGGCGGCGCGGAACACTGCGGCGCCCATCAACCCGTCGAGGAAGCTGGTCAGCATGCCCCCATGGACCAGGCCCAGGCCGTTGGCGTGGCGCGGCAGGGCGAAGAAGGCCTGCTCGGTGCTCTCGCCCTGCTGCGCGCGATGGAAATAGGGACCGTTGTGACCGGAGAAGGCGCCGCGGCCTTCGGAAAGGACGAAGCCCTCGGGCGGCGGCGGGGCCGGTTTGCCGGCGTCCTCGGCCTCAAACACTCGGGAAGATCCGGTGGCGAACCCGATCGCCGGGAAGCGCGCCGATCTCGGCCGCCCGGCCGCCCACCAGCTCCAGGACGGCGCGGACCGCACCGCCGGAGGGCACGCCCTCGTCCGACAGGGGCGTGGTGTTGCGGGCGATGGACAGGATGCGCCCGTCGGCCCGAATGAAGATCATGTCCAGAGAGATGTAGGTGTTGCGCATCCAGAAGGCGACCGGCCGCGGGGTGTGGAAGTCGAACAGCATGCCGCGGTCCGGCGCCAGGGACTTGCGATACATCAGGCCCTTGGCGCGGGCGGCGTCGTCGGCGGCCACCTCGACCTGGAAGTTGACCGGCCCGCGGCTCGTCAGGATCGCCAGCGGCTCGAGGGCGGCGGCGGTCTTGGCGATCGCCAGGCCCGGCGTCGCCAGGGCCGCGAGGCCCGCCAGGACGGCGCGCCGGGGATAGGTTGAACTCGACACGGGCTGGATCCTCCGGCGAATGGCGACGGCGGGACCGTCGCGCCTCAGGCCAGACCTATCGGCTCGATCTCGGCGACGACAAGCCCTTTCGGACCTTCGGCGAACCTCACCATCACGTCATCGCCCGGCTGGAGGTCTTCCAGGCCGGCGCGGCGCAGGGTCTCGATGTGGATGAAGATGTCGCCCGAATGGGTTTCGCGGACCACGAAGCCATAGCCCTTGGCGCGGTTGAACCACTTGACCTTGGCCCGTTCGAGCGGCCCGGCCGCCAGCGGCGGTCGTTTGGGCCGCGCAGCGAAGCCGCCCACGTCGCCTCGATCATGGGATCGGTCATAGGGCCGGTCGCGACGGGCGTACTCCGGCTCCCGGGGGCGGCGGACCTCGGGCGGCGGGGCGGCGCTCTCGTCCAGCTCCAGCACCTCGGCCACCTGCCAGCCCTTGGGCCGGCGGATGGCGTCGCAGACAATGACGGCCCCTTCCAGCGCGCTCTCATGCCCAGAATTACGCAATGAGGTGACGTGCAACAACACGTCCTTGAGCCCGGTTTGGCTGGGATCGTCAGGCACGACGAACCCATAGCCCTTGCCGGCGTCAAACCACTTTACGCGACCACTGATGCGGACAGATTCGTCTGCGCCAGCATCTTCAAAATCGTAACCAGACATGCGCCCCTCTGGCCCGCTTCACCCCATGCTCCTTAAGGGTGGGCCAACTATAACACTGTTCTCGTAAGTTGAGAGGCGTCAAGGGCAACCAACGCGAACAGGCTCGCAAAGGCCGATTCGGGGCCTTTGCGAGCAGCTGCAGGTCTAGATGGACAGTCGCGTGGTAGAGGAAAGGCTTAGGTTTCGGGCAGGTCCACTGGCGGCAGGTCCTGGTCGGTTTCGGCGGCGCCCTCCGACGCCGGGGCCGACGGGTCGGCCATCATGGCGTCTTGGCCGGCGAGCCCGGTGTCGCCCGCGTCCGGCGCCGGCGACTCGTTCACGCTGGTGTCCGGCATGGTGGCGGCGGTCTCGGTTTCCTCAGGATTCGGATTGGTGCAGGCGCCAAGGGCCAGGGCGGCGACGCCCGCGGCCAGGAGGGTCAGGGTCTTCATCAGGCTCTCTCCGTCAATTGCCGGAGACCAACGCAAAGCGTCGCTGTTTCGTTGCGCCAGAACGGCGACAAGACAGGCCTATATCGGAAGGAAAGGAGAAGCTCCGCGTGGCAGTCCCTAGGGGAGTCGAACCCCTCTCTCCAGGTTGAAAACCTGGCGTCCTAACCGATAGACGAAGGGACCACTCGACGCGGAGGGCGGCTCTATATCCGCCTTCCCTGT
>Ga0208316_1000682_pt1 | contig 25706 bp, 24 predicted proteins | sample MalvireepMed_231_FD_184240 | JGI IMG/M metagenome (GOLD analysis project Ga0208316, IMG submission 184240) | Marine viral communities from the Global Malaspina Expedition - Malaspina viral metaG DeepMed_231 (SPAdes) (version 2) | ecosystem: Environmental > Aquatic > Marine > Oceanic | place... | reverse complement strand
AAGGTGAGGCGCAGAGGGAATTGCGCGCCCCGGCTCACAAGCTGGTCAGGAGGGCTGGCTGTCTTCGTCCCCGCCCAGGAAATCGGTGTGAAATTCCGGCGCGTCGCTGTCCAGGGCGATGAGATCCTCGTCGGCCGCCGCCGCGGACGGATCGGGCACGGAAAAATCCGGCGGCAGGTCCAGCCCCAGCAGGCCGGCGGCCTTCATCTCGGCCATGCCCGGCAGATCCACCAGACTGGCCAGCCCATAGTGTTCCAGGAAGGCGTCTGTCGTGCCGTAGGTGACGGGCCGTCCTGGCGTACGGCGGCGGCCGCGCATGCGGACCAGGCCAAGCTCCAGCAGCACATCCAGGGTGCCCTTGCTGGCCTGAACCCCGCGCACCGATTCGATCTCGGCGCGGGTCACCGGCTGGTGATAGGCGATGATGGCCAGGGTCTCCTGGGCGGCCTTGGACAGGCGCCGCGGCTCCTCGCGGGCCTCGGTCATCAGATGGGCCAGGTCGGCGGCGGTCTGGAACCGCCAGCGATCGGCGACGCAGACCAGCTCCACGCCGCGGCCCTCATAGCGGGCCTTGAGCGCCATCAGCGCTCCGCCCACATCGGCCTCGGGCTCCAGGCGCTCGGCAAGCTCGGCGGCGCTCAAAGGTCCGGCAGCGGCGAACAGCAGCGCCTCCAGGGCGCGCTCGTCGGACGCGCTCATGCCGCAGTCCCTTCATGGCGGGCGCGCAGATAGAGATCGGCGAAGGCTTCCAGCTGGCGGGCTTCGAGCGCGCCCTCCTTCACCAGCTCCAGACTCGCCGACAGGGTGGAGGCGAGATAGGAGGCCCGCGACGGCCCCTCGCCCGCCCCGGCGCGGATCGGCGCGACGCCGGCCAGGGGCGTCCAGCGGCCCAGTTCCGGCAGCAGGCCCCGCAGGCGGTCGCGGGCCGCCTCCAGCGGGTAGGCCTTGGGCGCCCGCGGGGCGTAGTGGCGGCTCTCCTCGCGACGGCGCTGGTCGAGATAGGCGTCCATCAGGCTGTAGAGGTCGCCTTCGATGCGCATCGAAGGGATGATCCGGATGGCTTCGGGATCGCCACGGCCGAACACGTCACGACCCAGTTGGGGGCGCGCCTTCAGGGCCTCGGCGGCCTGGCGCATGGCGTCGAGCTTGGCCAGGCGGAAGGCGAGCTGGGCGGCCATCTCCTCGGCCGGCGGCTCCTCGGCCTGGGGCCGTTCAGGCTTGGGCAACAGCAGGCGCGATTTCAGATAGGTCAGCCAGGCGGCCATCACGAGATAGTCCGCCGCCAGGGAAAATCGCAGGCGGCGCGCCTGGTGGACAAAGGCGAGATACTGCTCGGCGAGCTTCAGGACCGACAGCTTGAGCAGGTCGACCTTCTGGGTGCGGGCCAGCGCCAGCAGCACGTGCAGCGGGCCCTCATAGCCATCGACGTCGATGATCAGCGCCTCGCCGTCCTCGGCCGCGGTGGCCGCGGCCTCGAAGTCGAGATGGGGCTGGAAGCCTTGCCCGCTCATCAGCCGCCGTCGAAGGCCGCCTCGAACCGGGCGCGGGCCTCGGCGAGGTCGAGGGGTTCTGGTCGTCTGGCCAGGCGGCCGAGGGCGGCTTCGGCCCGGCGGCGGGCCTTGCCGGAGAGCTTGCCGCAGGCCGCCGCGATGGGCGCCATCTCAGCCATGTCGCCATTGCAGTGGAGGACCACGTCGCAGCCGGCGGCCAGCGAGGCCCGGGTGCGGTCCTTGAAGTCTCCGGACAGGGCCTTCATCGACAGGTCGTCGCTCATCAGCAGGCCCTGGAAGCCGATGGACTCGCGGATGACGTGCTTGATCGCCTTTCGCGAGGTGGTGGCCGGCCGCTTGGCGTCAATGGCCGGATAGACCACGTGGGCGGTCATCGCCATGGGCATGTCTGACAGGATGCGGAACGGCTCGAAGTCCACCGCCTCCAGATCTTCCAGGGCGGCGTCGACCACCGGCAGGTCGAGATGGCTGTCGGCCGTGGCGCGGCCATGGCCGGGGATGTGTTTGATGATCGGCAGCACCCCGCCGGCGATCAGCCCCTCGGCGGCGGCCCGGCCCAGCAGGGCGACCTCCTCGGCGGTCTGTCCATAGGCGCGGTCGCCGATGACGTCATGGGCGCCGGCCTGGGGCACGTCCAGCACCGGAACGCAGTCGGCGTTGATGCCCAGCTCGGCCAGGTCGTGGGCCATCAGCCGGGCGCCCAGGCGGGTGATCTCCCGGCGCAGCAGCGGGTCATTGCCGGCCAGCTCGCCGTAGGCGCGGCCCGGCGGATAGGCCGGCCAGTGGGGCGGTCCCAGGCGCTGAACCCGGCCGCCCTCCTGATCGATCAGCACCGGCGCATCCTCGCGGCCGACCGTCTCGCGCAGAGCCTCCACCAGCCGCCGGATCTGAGCGGGACTGTCCACATTGCGCTTGAACAGGATGAAGCCCCACGGCTTTACGTCGGCGAAGAAGGCCGCCTCGTCGGCGGTCAGCTCCAGGCCCGCGCAGCCGAAGATGCAGGCGCGGATGCTCACCGGACGAAACAGCTGCGGCCGGCCGCCTTCAGGCGGTCACAAAAGGCCGTCGCTTCGCTGCGGGAGGAAAAGCCGGTGACATAGCCGCGATAGAGGGTCTTGCCATTGCTCTCCACCGGCTCGACCCGCTTGCCCTTGCCGGCGGCGGAGTCCGGCAGGGCGCGCATGGCGTCGCTCCAGCCGGCGTCAGCCAGGGCTTCGGACGAGAAGGCGCCCACCTGAACCATGGCCCCGCCCGAGGCCACGGCCGCAGGCGCCGGGGCGGGCTTGGGTGTCGGCGCCGCGGGCTCCGGGGCCTTGGCGGCCGGCTTCGGCGCGGGCTGGGGCGCCGGTTGGGCCGGGGCGTTCGGCGGGCTGGAAATCGGCGCCGAGGGGCGCAGGTCAGGCGCCGGGCGGGCCTGAGGCTCTTCCGGCGGCGGCACGAAGTTGGGTTCGGCGGGCGCCGGCGCGCCATCCTCCGAGCGATAGATCTGCAGGCCGGTGGCGGGGTCGACCGGCTGGTCCTCCGGCGAAGGCGCGGTCTTCATTTCGCCGACGGGCGTTCCCACCGTCTGCGGCGGCTCGCCGGCCTCGCGGGCGCCGGAGCGATAGATCAGCACGACGGCGATCACCAGCACCACCAGGACGACGGCGCTGATCACCAGCATCATGGGCGCAGGGCGCGATCCGCGCACGGGCTGGCGCGCGTCGAACGACAGCGGCGCATCGGTGGGAGGCGTATAGGCGCCGCGATCATGGTCGGACATCGCGAAGGCTCCGCGGGAAAAACAGGTCTCTAGAGCGCGTTCCGATAAGTGGGAACCGGCTATCGGATCAAGCGCGCTGAACTCTCAGGCTCTGACGCCGCCCGAGCGAATCGGTCGACGCCTTTCGGCAAGTCTATCGAAGGCGAGCGGCCGATGGGCCAGTTCTAAGCTCTAATTCCAGACGTCCAGGTGGAAAAGCCGGCGGTGCTCCTCGATGGCGTAACGGTCGGTCATGCCGGCGATATAGTCGCACACCACCCGCGCCCGGCCAGCCTCGTCACGGTCCTTTGACCTTGCGAACCACTCGGTGGGCAGCACGTCCGGCTCCTGCATGAAGAGTCCGAACATCTCGGCCAGAATGCGACGGGCCTGGCTGCGGGTGCGGTTGACCCGCCAATGGCGATACATCCGCTCCATCAGGAAGGCCCGCAGCTGCGAGAGGTCCTCCACCATGTCCGGCGAGAAGGCCACCAGAGCGCCGCCCATCATCCGCACATCCTCCGGCGAGGCCAGGCCATGACGCTCGGCCCGACGGCGGGTTTCGGCCAGCACGTCATCGACCATGGCGCCGATCATCCGCCGCACCGCCTCCAGGCGCGTGATGCCCGGGTCGAGATCGGGATAGTCGAGGAAGACCTGATGCAGGATCGGCCCGATCAGCGGCACGTCCAGCAGCTCCTTCAGATGGAACAGCCCCGCCTGCACGCCGTCGTCCACATCGTGGTTGTTGTAGGCGATGTCGTCGGCCAGCGCGGCCACCTGGGCCTCGGCCGACGCCCAGGTCGAGAGGCGCAGGTCGTACTGGCTGTCGAACTCGCCGATGGCGCTCCAGGACGGGCGGTCGAGCTTCGAGGCCACCGGGCCGTTGTGCTTGATCACCCCTTCCAGGGTCTCCCAGGTCAGGTTCAGACCTTCGAACAGCGGATAGCGGCGCTCCAGCTTGGTCACCACCCGGAAGGTCTGGACGTTGTGATCGAAGCCGCCATACGCCTCGGTCAGCACCTGAAGCTCATCCTCGCCGGCGTGGCCGAAGGGCGGATGGCCCAGATCGTGGGCCAGGGCGATGGTCTCGGCCAGGTCCACGTCGAGCCCGAGGGCTGCGGCCAGCGAACGCGCGATCTGGGCGACTTCCAGCGAATGGGTCAGGCGGGTGCGGAAGTGGTCGCCCTCATGGGCCACGAAGACCTGCGTCTTCTCCTTCAGTCGCCGGAAGGCGGTGCAATGGATGATGCGGTCGCGGTCGCGGGCGAAGGGCGTGCGGGTGGCGCTTTCGGCCTCTTCGAACTTGCGCCCACGGGAGGCGGCAGGGTCTTCGGCATAGGCGACACGGTACGGTAAGGAAGCGGCCATCAAACCCTTCTTTGGTCGGGCCTCTTGGTCGAAGCCGCTGGAGCCCTCATATAGTTCAAGTCACGTGTTGAATTAACAGGTCATGACCACAGTCGATCTCACCCTCTCCGCCGCGGCCGCCGACCGGCTCAAGGCGATCAGCCAGACCGAAGGCAAGCCGATCATGCTGCGCATCGCGGTAGAGGGCGGCGGCTGTTCGGGATTCCAGTACCAGCTCGACCTGGTGGACGCCGCTGAACCTGACGATCTGCGCATCGAACGCGACGGCGCCGCGGCGCTGGTCGACGAGATGTCGCTGATCATGCTCAAGGGCTCGGAGATCGATTTCGTCGACGAGCTGGTGGGGGCGGAGTTCAAGATCCGCAATCCCAACGCCAAGTCCAGCTGCGGCTGCGGCGTCAGCTTCTCGATCTGAGGCCGACAGGCCCTTCAAGTCCCATTGAGCCGGGCGGCCCGCCCCTCTAGCTTCGCGCTTCGCCGCACACCTGGAGACCGCGATGCGCCTGGCCACCTGGAACGTGAACTCCGTCAATGCCCGGATCGAGACGGTGGTCCGCTGGTTCGAAGAAGCCCAGCCCGACGTCGCCTGCCTGCAGGAAATCAAGTGCGTCGACGAGAAGTTTCCAACCGAAGCCTTTGAACGGCTTGGTTATAATGTCGAGGTCCTCGGCCAGAAGACCTATAATGGCGTCGCCCTCCTCTCCAAGACCCGCCTGGAGGACGTGCGGCGCGGCCTGCCCGGCGACGAGAGCGACGACCAGGCGCGCTATATCGAGGCGGTCGTCTCTGGACCCCGCCCGGTTCGGGTGGCCTCGATCTACCTGCCCAACGGCAATCCGGCGACCACCGAGAAGTACGACTACAAGCTCGGCTGGATGGACAGGCTGCACCGGCACGCCCAGGACCTGCTGACCCTCGAGGAGCCCCTGGCCCTGATGGGCGACTACAATGTGATCCCCGAGCCCCGCGACGCCGAAAACCCCGAGCGGTGGACCGACGACGCCCTGTTCCTGCCGCGCACCCGCCAGGCCTTCCGGGCGATGAAGTGGCTGGGGCTCGCCGACGCCTATCTGCAGGCCGATGGGGCGCCGGGCGCCTACACCTTCTGGGACTATCAGGCCGGCGCCTGGCAGCGGAACCATGGCATTCGCATCGACCACGCCCTGCTGTCGCCCCAGGCCGCCGACGTTCTGCGAGGGTGCGAGATTCACCGGGATGTCCGGGGCTGGGAAAAGCCCTCCGACCACGTGCCCCTGGTCATCGATCTGGACCTCTAAGCGGCTTCTCGGCCGCGGCGAACGGGGTTAGGTTTTCGCCCATGGACGAGACGGCGCGCCTCCTTCTGTGGCTGGCCCTGGCGGGCACGGCGGTGACCTTTGCCGGCAGCGCCGCCATATGGTTCATGGACGAAGAGCGGCGCATTCGCCGGGCCTTCCGTCACGTCCTCAAACTGCCCGCCGACGCCGTGATCGTCGCCAATGGCCGAGGGGTCGGGTTCAACTTCGCCCGCAACCTGGCCGCCGTGGCCTGGGACCAAGGCGCCTGGTGCCTGGTCTACCGGATCGACGAGCTGGTCGGGGCCGAACTGATCGTCGATGGGGAGGTCCGGGCCCGAGCCTATCGCGGCGAGGCCCGCCGCGCCCTGGAGCGGACGACGCCGGGCGCCGGCCAGATCACCCTGAGACTGGTCTTCGACGACGCCCGCTATCCCGATTTCGAGATCGCCATGTGGTCGCCAGGCGACGAGGCCCGCCGGCGCGCGCCCTCCCCGGCCGAGGCCATCCAGGAGGCCAACCGCTGGATCGCCCGGGTGGAAGCCATCCTGCGTCGCGCCGCCCCGCCCCGGCCGGCCGCTGGGCCGCCGCCGCAGGCTCAGGCCCAACCCCAACGGGTCGCACCGCCCCCACAAGATGCGCCGCCCTGGGACGATGAGGCCGAATCGCCCCCCCGCCCGGCTGCGCGGGCGCGGCGTGAGCCGCCCCGCGAGCCTCGCACCCGCGACCTGTTTGAAGGCGACGAGGACGAAGCCTTTACTTGACGGTGTAAATTTATCTGCGGATGCTGGAGGCAGAGTTCGGAGACCGCCAGATGATCCAGTTGACCGCCGCCGCCGCCTTCTTCGTCATGATCCATCTGCTGATCTCAGGGACCAGCGTCCGCGACGGCGTCGTCCGCCGGATCGGCGAAGGCCCTTATATGGGCCTGTTCTCGCTGCTCTCCATCGCCGGCCTAACCTGGATGATCCTGGCCTATGGCCAGGCCCGGGGCGAAGTGTGGAACACGGTCTACTGGGGCGTCGGCCCGGCCACCCGCCACACACAAATCCTGCTGCAGCTCTTCGCCGTGGTCTTCATCGTCGTCGGGCTGACCACGCCCAACCCCACCAGCGTCAAGCAGGAGGGCGTGCTGGAGCGAGACGACGCCGTCAAAGGCATGCTGCGGATCACGCGGCATCCCTTCCTGTGGGGGGTGGCCATCTGGGCGAGCGGCCATCTGATCGTCAACGGCGACCGCGCCAGCATGACCCTGTTCGGCACCCTGCTGGTCCTGGCCCTGGCCGGAACCACCAGCATCGACGCCAAGCGCCGCCGAGCTCTGGGGCCGAAATGGGAGTCCTTCGCGCAGCAGACCTCCAACATCCCCTTCGCCGCCATCCTGGCGCAGCGCCAATCCCTGAAGCTGGGCGAGATCGGCCTCTGGCGGCCCCTGGCGGCGCTGGCGGTCTATGCCGCCCTGCTGCTGGGCCACCCCTATCTCTTCGGGGTTGCGGCCCTGCCTTGAAGCGGTTGAACCCTGCGCCTTCGCGATCCAGAATACCGGCCTGACTTGGCGTGGAGGCGAGAATGCGGAACCTGATCCTGGCGAGCTTCGCCGCCATGATGATCGCTGGCGGCGCCCAGGCCCAGGGCCTGCGCCTGCATCATCCTGCTGACGCCGACCGGGACGGCGTCGTCACCGACGCCGAACGCGCCGCCCATGCGGCCAAGAAGGGCGGCGCAGCCCCCTGGGACCAGCCCAGCGCCTTTTCGGTGGCCGCCCCGCCCAGCGCCGGCGGTCCGTCCATCACCCTCGGCGAGCCGCCGGCCGGCGCGCCGTCTCCCGCCAGGCTTGAAGACCGTGCGGTGCAGGCCAGCGGCTTTGAGGAATACATCAACGCCGAGGCCGACCGAAAACGGCGCGACTGATCAGGCGGGCCCGGCCAGGGCGAAGTCCAGGGCCGCGTTCACGTGGGCCAGGGCCGAATCGACCACCGGCAAACCCACGCCATCGGCCTCAAGCAGCAGGCCAAGCTCGGTGCAGCCGAAGATCACACTGTCGGCGCCCTCGGCGCGGCCACGTTCGATGATCGCCATGACCGCGGTGCGGGAGCCCATATCGATCACCCCCTGGCAGAGCTCGTCATAGATGATGGCGTGCAGCCGCTCCCGCGCCCCCTCGCCGGGGATCATGGGCTGCAGACCGTAGCTCTCCAGGCGATCGCGGTAGAAGGCTTCTTCCATGGTGAAGCGCGTGGCCAGAAGCAGGGGCCGCCTCAGGTCCTGATCCACCAGCGCCTGGGCCGTGGCGTCGCCGATATGGATCAGCGGCACAGAGACGGCCGCAGCCACATTGTCGGCGACCAGGTGCATGGTGTTGGCGCAGATCAGGATCGCCTCGGCGCCGGCCCGCTCGAGCACATGGGCCGCCTGCGCCAGACGGGCGCCCGCCGTCGCCCAGTCGCCGGCCGCCTGCAACTGGGCGATGGGGGCGAAGTCCACCGACCAGAGCAGCAGCTCTGCAGAGTGAAGCCCGCCCAGACGGGCGCGGACCCCCTGGTTGAGGAGCTGGTAATAGGTGGTGGTGCTTTCGGCGCTCATGCCGCCGATCAGGCCCAGACGACGCATGGTTTCGAAAGCCCCTCAAGCCCAGGTGGCGAAGGCGCCTTCCCTAGACCCTCACGAGGGGAGTCGCCAAGGGCGGCGGCGCCCTCGTCAGGCCCGGCCGAGGACCTCCAGCGCCTGTGCAAGCCGGTCGACCTGGGCGGGGCGCGTGAACAGGCTGACCGTGGCCCGCACGCAGGAGCCGCTGGCCAGGCCATGGCGGGCGACCGTGAAGATGCCGAAGCGCTCCAGCAGGAGCCTGGCCAGTTCAGTATTCTCCGCCGGCGTCGTCCGCCCCGTCAGGCGGAAGGCCCCAAGGGCCGAACCGAGCCGGTCATCCTCCGGCGTCAGGACCTGCACGCCCCGCACGTCGCGCAGGGGTTCGGTCCAGCGGCGACGCAGATAGCTCAGCCTCGCGGCCTTGGCCGGCGCGCCGATGGCCTCGTGGAAATTCAGCGCGTCCTCCAGGGCCAGATAGGCGGCCATGTTAGAGGTACCGGTATGCACCCGCAGGCGCACGTCCCCCGGTCGGTGGTCGTCAATGCCCATGAAGGGGTCGATGTCCGGGATGCGGGCCTTGGCGATGTAGAGCACGCCCACGCCGATCGGCGCGCCGATCCACTTGTGACCATTCAGGCCGACGAAATCGGCCCCGAGCTCCGGCAGGGTCGTCCGCACCTGACCCCAGGCATGGGCGGAGTCGAGGATCACATCGACCCCGCGCGCCCGCGCCAGGGCGGTGATCTCGGCTACCGGCAGGTGCAGGCCATTGCGATGGCTGACCTGGGTCAGCAGCATCAGCCGCACCTTGGGATGGGCGTCCAGGGCTTCGGCGTAGGCGTCGATCAGGCCCTGGCGGGTGGCGGGCTCAGGCAGGGCGACCCGGACCAGCTCGGCGCCCCGGCGATCGCGCAACCAGGCCATGGCGCTCTGCATGGAGTCATAGTCGAGGTCGGCGATCAGCACCTGGTCGCCGGGCTTCAACCGGTTGTAGCCGCCGATCAAGGCCTGCAGGGCCTCTGTGGCGCCGCGGGTGAAGGCGATCTCCTCGGGCGCGACCCCCAGATTGGCGGCCACCCGCGCCCGGATGCGGGTCAGGTCGTCGCCATATTCCCGGCGCGAATAGTAGGAGTTCCGGCGGTTGACCATCGCCTGGTGGCGCTCATAGGCCGCCAGCACTGGCCGAGCCATGATCCCCCAGTTGCCGTTCTCCAGCTGGATGACTTCGGAGGTGAGATCGTACTGGGCGGCGATCTGCGCCCAGTACGTCTCATCGGCGGCCAGGGCGATCCCCCCCGCAGCGGGCTGGGCCGCCGCCATTCCCGACCCTGCGCCCAGGGCCAGACCGGCGGCGACGACGCCGCGGCGGGTGAGGTTCGTCATGGCCAAGCGTCCTTTTAGAAGGTGGTGTCGAGGCGCAGGTAGTACATCGCCCCATTGGTGTCGTAGGGCGAGTTGCGCGAGTAGATGAGCCCGCGGCTGGCCTGGAACACCGCCTCGTCGGGATAGGTGTCGAAGATGTTCTCCGCCCCCACCCGGATCGAGATCCGCTCGGTGGGGCTGTAGCTCACCGCCAGATCGACGAAGGTCACCGCCCCGAACGTCTGGAAGATGTCGCCGGTGGAGTTGCCGGTGGAGTCCGTCCACGACCCGTAATAGCGCGCCCGCCCGGTCACCTCGAAGGCGCCGAACCCGTAGGTCGCCGAGGCGGTGGCGTTGTGCTGCGGGGTCCGCTCTTCGAACTGGCGCTTCTGGGTGGCGTTGGTGGCGATGGCGCCGTCGGTCACCTCAGTCTCATTGTAGTTGTAGGCGCCGGTCAGGTTCAGGCGGCCCGGCCCCAGATCGCGATCATAGGCGCCGACCACATCGACACCGCGGGTGCGGGTGTCGAAGTCGTTGGTGAACCAGTTGACCCGGGTGAAGGCCGAGGCGCCAGGGACGCCCGCGGCCACCAGCTGGGCGCGGATGGCCGGCGTCACGGTCACCGAGGCCGAGCTGGAGAAGCGGTCGGAGACGTCGATCTGATAGGCGTCGATCGAACCGGAGAAGCCATAGTCGGTGCGCCAGGTCAGGCCCGCCGCCAGGGTGTCGGACTCTTCGGGCGACAGCGGTTCGGCGCCCAGGAAGACGGCCACCGGATTGGTCGGCGACAGACGACCCGAGGTGAACAGCTGCAAGGTGACGGTGTCGAGCCCCTGCGAGGTGCTCGTCGAGTTGAGCTGCCCCGGCGTCGGGGCGCGGAAGCCCGTGGACCAGGATCCACGCAGGGCCAGGTTGTCGGTCAGGGCGAAGCGGCTGGCGAGCTTGCCGTTCACCGTGTCGCCGAATTCCGAGAAATCCTCATAGCGCAGGGCGCCGCCCAGGCTCCATTGCTCGGTGAGCTGAGCCTCGACGTCCACATAGGCGGCGTAGCTTTCCTGCTCCCATTCTCCGGCCTGGATGTCGCTGAAGCCCGGGAAGCCGTTGGAGCCCGGCGCCAGGCCGGTGGCCGCGCCCGGTCCCACGGCATAGGAGGCGGGATCGCCGGCCTTGATGGCGTAGGTCTCAACCCGTCGCTCGGCGCCGAAGGCGACGTTCACCGGCTCGGCCAGGGCGCCCAGGTCCAGGCGATAGACCCCGTCGGCGTTGAGGTTGAACTCCTCCTGCACCAGGTCGCCCAGGTCGAAGCTGGTGGGGCTGTTGGGGCCGAGGGAAGCGTTGATCGTGTTGTCGAGGAAGAAGGCGCTGGTGTTGCGGCCATAGGAGGCGCTGATGTCCCAGCTGATGATCCCGCCGTCCTGACGCAGACCCAGCACGGTCTGATAGTCCTCGCCTTCGACCCCTTCGACGGGGGTGAAGCCGGCCGGATAGATGGTCTTCAGATCAAAGCCCGGAAAGGCGCTGGAGCGGCCGTAAATGCCCGGATTGGTGGCCGGGTTGCGCCAGTTGATGTCGTTCACGCCTTCGGTGCGGGTGAAGGTCGCAAAGCCGTAGAGCTCGCCGAGATTGGCGAGCGGGACGGCGCCGTCCAGGGCCAGGCTCTGGGTCTCCAGGTCGGGATTGCCCCAGCGCTGGACGGGGTCGGGCAGGGTCAGGCCCGGATTGGCCGCCTGGAAGTCGATGGCGTCCTGGCGCTGGCGCGAGCGCGAGGTGGCCTTGGCGTCGGACCATTCGGCGGTCAGGGCCAGATGGCCGTCCTGGCCCAGCTCCATGCCCGCCCGCACGCCGGCGCGGTAGGTCTCACCATCGCCTTCGGCGTACTGGCCGGCCTGGGCGAAGGCGCTCACGCCGGGCGCGTCATTGAGGATGACGTTGATCACGCCGGCGATGGCGTCGGAACCGTACTGGGCCGAGGCGCCGTCCCGCAGGACCTCGATCCGCTTCACGGCGAAGGACGGGATCTGGGCCAGGTCGGCCGCCTGGGCGCCGCGGGAGCCCAGGAAGGCCGAGCGGTGGAAGCGCTTGCCGTTGACCAGCACCAGGGTCTGGTCGGGCGAAAGATTGCGCAGGGTGGCCGGGCGCACGAACTGCAGGCCATCGGAGGTCGGCAGGCGCTGGACGATGAAGGAGGGGATCTGCTGGGCCAGGTTCTCGCCGAGCTGGGCGGTGGCCGAGGCCTGGATGGTCTTTTCCGACAGCACGTCGACGGGCGCGAGCGTGGTGAATTGGGTGCGGCCGACCTCACGGGTGCCGGTGACGATGACCTCGTCGACGGTGGCGGCGTCGTCAGCCCGGGCCTGGCCGCCCAGGGCGCCGATTGCCATGGTGATCGCGACAGTCGCGTACAGTCTGCGTTTGAGACCCAGATGATGCATTGTTTATCCCCGATTCCAGGTCGAGCTTTCTCGACGGCGCCGCTCTGGACCCGGGGAATGACAGCCCCGCGACGGGGCGATGAAGTTTTCTGGAGTCGAGCTAACGGGGACAGGCGAACCTGTCCCCGACCTGTCTAGAGGGCGGCTTCGACGGCGCCGACAACCTCGGGATCCATGGGCTCGGTCCGCGGCCCGAAGGCGCGGATCAGGCGGCCGTCCTTGCCCACCAGAATCTTGTGAAAGTTCCAGGCCGGGTCGGCCGACTCGCCCAGCTCGGCCTTGGCCCATTGATAGAAGGGGTGAGCGGTTTCGCCCTTCACGTCGGTCTTGGCCGTCAGGGGGAAGTCCACGCCAAACGTGGTGGCGCAGAACGCGGCGATCTCGCTCTCGGTCCCCGGCTCCTGGCCGGCGAACTGGTTGGAGGGCACCCCCAGCACCACCAGCCCCTTGTCGCGATAGTCACCATAGAGCTTTTCCAGCCCCTCATATTGTGGCGTCAGGCCGCACTTGGAGGCGGTGTTGACCACCAGCACCACCTTGTCCTTGAACGTGGTCAGGGGCAGCTCGCCCCCGTCGATGGCGTGAAATGAGAAATCGTAGGCGTCGGCCATTTGGGCTCTCCTGCAAATCCAGGCCGCCAGTCTAGCGCATCACCGCCGCGCGCCCTGGCTATTTCCCGCCGGTGTCGGCCAGCCCCTGTTCGACCGCCAGGGCGAGGTCCAGGGCGGCGATCGCCTCGTTGGCGGTCACCACGGGCCGCGGCGCCTCGCCTCGGACGGCGGCGAGGAAGGCCTCGATGCTGGCGCCCAGGGTGTCCTTGGCCGCCGGCGTCTCGGCGAAGTCCGGGTTCAGCGCAAAGCCGGTGGTGTTGCGGAATTCCCGGGTCAGGAAGTCGATCTCCAGTTCGCCGGAGGGATAGACCAGTTTCATGGTCCGCTTGCGGGCCTCGGCCACGCGAGAGACATCGAAGAGCGCTGTGAAGCCGTCGTCGAAGGTGACCTCGCTGCGGGCGACGTCCCAGGATTCGCTGCGCAGGGTCGCCCCCTCGCCTTCGGCGGTCACCGGCGCGGCCTGGGACAGCGAAAGCGCCAAATCCAGGTCGTGGATCATCAGGTCCAGCACCACCGAGACGTCCAGGCTCCGCTCCGAGGGCGTGCCGTGGCGGACCGCCTCCAGCCGCAGGGGCTGGGCGGGGATGTCGAACAGGCCCATCACCTGGAACAGCACGCGCTCCTGGTGGCCGCAAGCGACCACCAGATTGCGGCGGGCGGCCTCGGCGGCCATGGCCTCGGCCTTGGCGACATCGACGCCGATGGGCTTTTCCACATAGACGGATTTGCCGGCCTTGATCGCCGCCAGGGCCTGTTCGGTGTGCCAGGGGGCGGGCGAGGCCACTGTCACCACGTCGACAGCCTCAAGAAAGGCGTCCAGCTCGGTGAAGGCGCGGCCGCCCAGGGGCATGGCCAGGGCGGCGCCGCGCTCCGGATGGGGGTCGAGCACGGCCGCCAGGGCGACGCCAGGCAGACGGGCATATTGCCGGGCGTGATAGGTCCCGAAGACGCCGGCGCCAATGACGCCGCCTCGCAGGGTCTCGCTCATGTCAACTCCGGCCTTTGCATAGCCGGCCGCCTACCATGATCCGCAAGGCGGACGCCACAGCCGCGGCGGCGCGCCGGGATCTAGGCTTAGCGCGCAGAGAGTTCCGTCAGCACCGGCATGGGCTCGGCGGCCTGATACTTGAAGGCCACGCGCGACCCCGGCTCCAGCGGCGCTTCGGCCAGGACGGTGGCGTAGGCGCGGAACTCGGTCCGACCGGCCGGAAGGCCGCCCTCCACCGCCTCATGATCGATCGCCGCCGTCCGGCCATCGAGGGAGGACAGCACGCCGACGCCGCTCAGCTCAGGCCCCGTCGGGACGGCCTCGACCTCGGCGCCCGGGGCGGCTGCGGTGTTGGCGGTGTCGGACGACTGGCCGCAGGCGGCCAGCGCCAGGGTGGCGGCCAGGGCGGCGAACAGGACTGCTCTCATCGGGGAATCTCCGGAACCGAACGAAGGCGCACCATAGCCATCTTGTGTGTCTTGTGAACGACCACGCCATTGGCCGGTCCCGGCGGAAGGTCTACAAGCAGGCAAGTCCCCCTCCCCATCCGTCGGAGCCATGCCGTGTCGCGCCTCTTCAGCGCCTACCTCATTGTCGACTGGAGCGCTGCGGCCAAGCCGGGCACGGGGACCGATTCCGTCTGGATCGGCGTGCTCAAGCGCGACGTGCGCTTCCGCATGTCCTTCGAGTCCCACAATCCGTCCACGCGCGGCGAGGCCGAGAAGCTGTTGGGCGTGATCCTCGACGATCTCAAGAAGCGGGGCGAACGCGCCCTGCTGGGCTTCGACTTCCCCTTAGGATTCCCCCGGGGCTTTGCGGCGGGCCTTAACCTGGCCGGCGATCCGCCATGGCCGGCGGTCTGGACCCAGATCGACAAGATGGTCAAGGACAAGGCCGACAACACCAACAACCGCTTCGGCGTCGGCTCGGAGCTGAACCGGCGGCTGACCGGCGGCCCCTTCCCGTTCTGGGGCTGCCCGCCCAAGGACGCGCTGACCACCCTGCAGCCCAAGCGCACCCGGCCCCATGGCCCCGATGACCTGCCGGAATTCCGCCATGCCGACGTGGCGGCCAAGGGCGCGGCCTCGATCTGGAAGCTCTATTACAACGGCTCGGTCGGCGGTCAGGCCCTGCTGGGGATTCCGGCGGTCCGGCGTCTGAAGGCCGCCCGGGGGGACGCCGTGCGCGTCTGGCCCTTCGAGATCGGCTTCAAGGCCCTGAACCCCAGCGATCTCCAAGGCGTCGAGGCGGTGGTGGCCGAGATCTATCCGTCGCTGCTGAACATCAAGGCCCCGCCCGGCGAGGTGAAGGACCTGGTGCAGGTGCGCGAGACGGCGGAGCATTTCGCCCGCCTGGACGAGGCCGGCAAGCTGGCCGAGCTGTTCGCCGCCCCGCCCGGGGTGGACGAGACCGTGCTGGCCGACGCCGAGCGCGAAGAAGGCTGGATCCTGGGCGCCGGGCGCTGAGCCGCCGCCTATAGCGGCCGGAGCGACAGCCGCCAGAACCGCCAGCCCAGCAGACCTGCGGAAATCAGGCTGGCCAGGATCACGGCCCAGACGAGGCCGGTGACCCCCAGGCCCATGGGCAGGGCCAGCCACCAGGCCAGCGGCATCATGATCAGGATGTAGCTGGTCATGTGGGTGAAGGTCGGCAGCCAGACATCGCCGCGCGCCCGCAGGGCCTGGGCGATCACCACCTGCAGGCCGTCGGCGAGCAGGAACAGGCAGGACAGCGCCAGCGCGCCGGCGGCCATCGCGATCACCTGCGGCTCTGTGGTGTAGGCCGCCGCAATCCAGGGGGCGGCGGGCCAGACGATCAGCGAGACCACCACCCCGAAGATGGCGGTGACGCCAAAGCCCAACAGACCTGCGCGGACCACGCCCTGCCGATTGCGAGCCCCATAAGCGCTGCTGACCAGCACGGCGGTGGCGGTGGCCAGGCCCAGCGGCGCCATGAAGACGAGGGAGACCACGTTCAGCACGACCGTCCAGGCGGCCAGGGCCAGCACGCCGATCCAGCCAGCCACCACGTTGAGCGAGGCGAAGGCCGCCACCTCGAAGAAATTGGACGCCCCCGCCCCATAGCCGATCTTGCGCTGTTCGGCCTCGGCCAGGGGGTCGCGGGCCGGCTTGGCGAACACGCCGAGCGCGCGGGCGTCCCGCATCAGGGCGATATAGGCCAGGAGGCCGATCATCAGGAAGGCGCGCGCGCCGAAGGTGGCCCAGGCCGCGCCCGTGGCGCCCATGGCCGGCAGGCCAAAGGCGCCGGGCACCAGCAGCAGCAGGAAGGCCAGGTTGACGGCGTTCGCCGCCCACATCAGCAGCATGGCCGGCACCGGCCGCGACAGCCCCTCCAGCCAGAAGCTGGCGGCGCAGGAGATCACATAGGTCGGCAGGGACAGGGCGAAGACGATCACCGGCCAGGCCGCGCCGGAAGCCAGGGACGGCTCGAGGCCAAGGTGGGCCAGGCCAACGGGGCCGAGGCCAGCCAGCACCAGCATGCTGGCCAGGCCGATCCACAGCCCATAGACGAGCCCGCGGCGCAGGACCGCGCCGCTCTCGTTGGGTCGGCCCTCCCCCACGGCGCGGGCGGTCATCACCTGGACGCCGGTGAGCAGGCCGATGGCCATGGTGAGCACCACCGACGTCGGGGCCCAGGCCATGGCGTGGAACCCCAGATGCTCGGCGGAGTAGCGGCCGACGACGATGGCGTCCATCAGGCCCATGGTCATGATGCCCAGGCGCGCAAGCACCACCGGCCCCGACAACTTGAGCAGCTGGGCGAGATCGAGGCGCACGAGGCTGAGGCGCGCCGCCACGGCGGGCGCAGAAGGGGCCGCAGGTCCGGCCATGGTGGTCACCAGATGTCAAAGAGGCGCGGAAGGTGATCGCCCGACCCGCCCGTGGCAAGGCCGGCGTGACCACGCTCCGAAATGCCGCTCAGGGGGTTGCCCTGGGACCACAGCCCTCCGCGCGGTTCAGACCGCCGCGCGACGCGCCATATCCACCCGGTCTTCCTTCAGCTTTTCGGCCACCAGGAAAGCCAGCTCCAGGGCCTGCTCGCCATTGAGGCGGGGGTCGCAATGGGTGTGGTAGCGGTCGGCCAGGTCGCCCTCGGTGAGCGCCCGGGCCCCGCCCAGGCATTCGGTGACGTTCTGGCCGGTCATCTCCAGGTGCACGCCGCCGGGATGGACGCCCTCGGCCTTGGCGATCTCGACGAAGGACTTCACCTCCGACAGGATGCGGTCGAAGGGCCGCGTCTTGTAGCCATTGGCCGCGGTCAGGGTGTTGCCGTGCATGGGATCGATGGCCCAGACCACATTGCGGCCGCCGGCCTTGGTGGCCTGCATGAGACGCGGCAGACGGTCAGCGATCTTGTCGTGGCCAAACCGGCCATAGAGGGTCAGGCGGCCAGCCTCGTTGGCCGGGCTGAGCGCATCGATCAGGCGCAGCAGTTCGTCCGGCTCCACGGTCGGGCCGACCTTGACGCCGATGGGGTTCTTCACCCCGCGGCAGAACTCCACATGGGCGCCGTCCAGCTGGCGGGTGCGCTCGCCGATCCACAGCAGGTGGGCCGAGGTGTCGTACCAGTCGCCAGACGTGGAATCGACGCGGGTCATGGCCTCCTCGAAGCCCAGCAGCAGGGCCTCGTGACAGGTGAAGAACTCCACCCGGTGCAGGTCGGGATGGCTGTCGGGCGTGACGCCGATGGCGGCCATGAAGGTCAGGGCTTCGCTGATCTTCTCCGACAGCTCGCGGTATCGCGCGCCCTGCGGGCTGTCATTGACGAAGCCCAGCGTCCAGCGGTGGATATTGTAGAGGTCGGCATAGCCGCCGCCGGCGAAGGCCCGCAGCAGGTTCAGCGTCGAGGACGACTGGGCGTAGGCCTTCAGCAGGCGCTCCGGGTCCGGGGCGCGGGCCTCCGGCGTGAACTCCATGCCGTTGATATTGTCGCCGCGGTACGACGGCAGCTCCACGTCGCCGATCTTCTCCACCGGTGAGGAGCGCGGCTTGGCGAACTGGCCGGCCATGCGGCCGACCTTCACCACCGGCTTGCCGCCGGCGAAGGTCAGGACCACCGCCATCTGCAAGATCAGGCGGAAGGTGTCGCGGATATTGTCGGCGTGGAATTCCTTGAAGCTCTCGGCGCAGTCGCCGCCCTGCAGCAGGAAGGCCCGGCCCTCGGCCACATCGCCCAGCAGGGACTTCAGCCGCCGCGCCTCGCCGGCGAACACCAGGGGCGGCATGCCGCGCAGGGTCTGTTCGACCTGCGTCACCGCCGCGGCGTCCGGATAATCATCGGGGATGTGCTTGGCGGGCTTTGCGCGCCAGGAGGACGGCTTCCAGGTCTCGCTCATCGGTCTGCAACTCCGCATCGCCAGCTTGGCGAAGCCAGGGCGGGCAAGGTCCCGCAGGGAATGAAAGACGCGCCTTCTACTCCGATATGGGGTGCGAGGTCGATGCTCTGCGCGCAGCCCGCGCCGCCGAGGCCTTCGGCGCCCGCGCCGGCAGCCGTTGAGCCGCCGCGCTGGCCACCACGGCCAGGGCGCCCAGCGCCAGCCACCATTCCTGCCACACCCCGAAGCTCACCGCGGCGAAGGTCAGATAGCTGATCGCCGCCGCCGCGCCGGCCACCGCGCCGAAATCAGCCTTCGGGCGCTCCAGCCGGTGGAAGATGGCGACCCAGAAGACCGTCGCCGCCGCGGCCCCAATCACGCCGAGCTCCAGCCAGATCTGCAGGGCCGCATCGTGAGGGTGCAGGCGGATGCCCGGACCGAACATGCGGCTGGCGTCCAGGCCCCAGCCGCGCAAGGGCTTGTCGCTGATCCAGTCGACCGCATAGCTCCAATAGTCCATGCGCATGCTCCAGGAGAGGCTGACCAGATCCTGGAGCTGGCCATAGGCGCCCTGAGCGCGCAGGCCCCAGACCACCAGCGGCGTGGCGAGGAAGAAGATCGCCGCGGCGACCGCCAGCCCCCGGGGCGCGACCTTCGGCCAGCGATAGACCGCCAAGCCGGCGGCGCTGGCGAGCGCCAGGGCGATGAGGGGCGCATCGGCGCCCAGCCCCGCGGCGCCGGCCACGATGCCTGCGGCCATCAGCACGGCCAACTGCCACCAGCCGACCCGCACCGCCACCAGCGCGGCCGGCGCCCAGAGCACGGCCAGGACAAACACCCCCTGGGCGACGTTGCGGACCGCCAGGTCGGGTCGGATCGGGTCGCCGATCGCCTGGCGGATCGCCTGATAGAGGGCCGCGCCCGTCACCGCCTCGACGATGATCAGCGTCGCCAGGGCCGAAACCCCCGCCATCAGAAGGATCATCGCCCGGCGCAGCCCCTGTGGCGTGGCCCGGCGCACCGCGCTGTAGGCCGCCCAGTAGAGCAGACCCTGACAGACGAGCTTGACCGCGTTGGAACTCCAGAGGGGATCGGGCCTGTAGGGGCTCCACAGCATCGACCCGCAGGCCCAGATCACCAGGACCAGCAGGGCCAGGGCCGCGGGGCGGTCAGCCTCGCTGACCTGAAACGCCGGCAGGCACAGCAGGCCGACGATGCTGAGCAGCACGGCGAAGCCCAAGGGACCCAGCCAGCCCAGCAGGCCGGTCATCACCCCGGCGAAGGCCAGCACCCAACCGCACCACCGGGCGAAGCGCGGGCCGCTGATCCAGGCCGGCGCCGTCACGCCACCGCGCCCAGATCCTGCGGCAGATGTTTCTCGCGCATGGTCACCAGTTCTTCGGCCAGGGTCGGATGGACGGCGCAGGTGGAATCCCACTGGGCCTTGGTGGCCCCCATCTTCAGGGCGATGGCGGCCATCTGGATGATTTCCGGCGCATCGGCGGCGACAACATGGCAGCCGAGGATCTTCTGGGTCTTCTCGTCCACCACCAGCTTGATCAGGGCGCGCTCGTCCCCGCCGGCGAAGGCGTGCTTCATGGCCCGGAAGCGCGAGAGGTAGATGTCGACCTTGCCGTGGGCGTGCCGGGCCTCGGCCTCGGTCATCCCCACCGAGCCGATCGCTGGCTGCGAGAATACCGCCGAGGCGACCATCTCATGATCGAAGGTGGTCGGGTTGTCGTAGAATTCGGTCTGGGCGAAGGCCGCGCCTTCGCGGATCGCCACCGGGGTCAGGTTGATCCGATCGGTGACGTCGCCCACCGCCCAGATGTTCTCCACATTGGTCCTGGAATAGTCATCGACGATGACGGCGCCATCCTTCAGCGCGACGCCAGCATTCTCCAGGCCCAGGCCCTCCACATAGGGCGCGCGGCCCAGGGCGAAGAGCACCTGGTCAGCCTCCAGGGTCGCGCCGCTGGTCAGGTGGCTGACCAGCCCGGATTCGGTCTTTTCGACCCGCTCGTGCTGGCAGCCCAGCAGGACGTCGATACCCTTCTTCTCCAGCTCCTCGGCCAGATGGGCGCGCACATGGTCATCGAAGCCGCGCAGGATGTTGGGGCCCCGATGCACCAGCGTCACATCGACGCCCAGGCCCTTGAAGATGCAGGCGAATTCGACGGCGATATAACCCCCGCCAGCGATCACGATCCGCCTGGGCAGGTCCTCGAGCTGGAAGGCCTCGTCGGAGGTCAGCACATGCTCGATCCCCGGCAGGTCCTGCGGAACCCAGGGCCGGCCGCCGGTGGCGATCAGGATCTTGTCGGCGGTGACGGTCTTGTCCTTGCCGACCAGCTCGATGGTGTGGGCGTCGATCAGCCTGGCCTTGGCGTGGGCCAACTCGGCGCCGGCGTTCTGCAGGTTCGTGACATAGATCCCCGACAGGCGGGCGATTTCCTTGTCCTTTTCGGCCAGGAAGGTCGGCCAGTCGAAGCTGGTTTCGCCGACGCTCCAGCCATAGGCCTGGGCCAGCTTGAAATGGCTGGCGAACTCCGAGGCGTAGACCATGAACTTCTTGGGCACGCAGCCGCGGATCACGCAGGTGCCGCCCACGCGGTGCTCTTCAGCCACGGCGACGCGGGCGCCGCTGAGGGCGGCCAGGCGCGCGGCGCGCACGCCGCCCGAGCCGGCGCCGATGACGAAAAGGTCGTAGTCGTACTGGGTCACGGGGGTGACGCTCCTTACGGTTCGACGGTGACGACGCCTTCGGGCGTCCCCACCAGGGCCATGTCGGCCAGGTCGAGAAACAGGCCATGATCGACCACGCCGGTGACGCTCTTCAGCGCATCGGCCAGCGCCGCGGGATCCTCGATCCGTCCGCAGGCTGCGTCATAGATGAGGTTCCCGCCGTCGGTTCGCACCGGGGCGCCGTCCTTCATGCGAAGACGCGGCGCGACGCCGAGGTCGCACTCCGAAAGCGCATCGCAGATTCGCAGGGCGGTCGTCTCGTGAGCGAAGGCCACCACCTCGATCGGCAGGGGGAATTTGCCCAACACCGGCACGCGCTTGGCCGCATCGGCGATGACCACGCAGCGGCGCGAGGCCTCCCAGACCAGCTTCTCGCGCAACAGGGCCGCGCCGCCGCCCTTGATCAGCGACAGGGCCGGACCGATCTCGTCGGCGCCGTCCACCGTCAGGTCGATGGACTTCACCGGGCCGAGTTCGGAGAGCCTCATCCCCAGGCCCTGGGCGAGTTCGGCGGTGGCGACCGAGGTGGCGACACAGGTCACGTCGAGCTTGCGCGCCGCCAGCGCCTTGACGAACCAGGCCGCCGTGGAGCCGGTGCCCAGACCCACGACCATGCCGGCCTCGACCAGGGCGGCGGCGGCCTCGCCCGCGGCTTTTTTCTGCGCGTCTGCGTCCATTTGAGTTCCGTCTCTCGCCGCCGGCAAAACAAGCGGCTCATTTGTCTTCTTCTAGGCGCCTGCGGGCGGCAAGGCCACAGGGGAAAGCCCCAAGGTCTCAGGCCTTGGGGCCCCTGGCGCGTTTGCTGGCGCGGAACCGCTGCGCCCAGCCGGGCTTCTCCACCTGCGCCGAGCGCTCCAGACCCAGGGCCTCGGGCGCCACCTCGCGGGTGATCACCGAGCCTGAGCCGATATAGGCGCCGGCCCCGATGCGCACCGGCGCCACCAGGGCCGAGTTGGAGCCGATGAAGGCGCCCTCCCCCACATGGGTGTCGAACTTGTCGAAGCCGTCATAGTTACAGAAGATCGTTCCGGCCCCGATATTGGCCCCGGCCCCGACGGTTCCATCCCCCAGATAGGCCAGGTGATTGGCCTTGGCGCCGGCCCCGACCGCGACCTTCTTCACCTCGACGAAGTTGCCGATATGGGCGCTTGGTCCGATCTGCGCGCCGGGACGCAGGCGGGCATAGGGACCGATCAGCGCCCCCTCGGCCACGCTCGCCCCCTCCAGGTGACTGAAGGCCCGGATCACCGCGCCGGCCGCCACGGTCACACCAGGGCCGAAGACCACGAAAGGCTCCACCGTCGCGCCGGGCGCGATCTGGGTGTCCCAGGAGAAGTGCACCGTGTCCGGGGCCGGCATGGCCACGCCCTCGTTGAGGAAATGGTGGCGGCGGCGCTGCTGAAAGATGGCCTCGGCCGCCGTCAGCTGGGGTTGGGAGTCGGCGCCCATGACGGCGCTTTCGGGCACGAAGGCGGCGCGCACATTGGCCTCTTCGGCCACGGCGACGGCCACCACCGAGGTCAGGTAGTATTCGCCCTTGGCGTTATCATTGCCCACCTTGTCCAGCCAGTTGAACAGACGGCAGGCGTCGGCGGCCATCATGCCGGAATAGCAGGCCCGCACATGGCGCTCCTCCTCGCTGGCGTCACGGGCCTCGACGATCCGGATGACATGGCCGTCGGCGCCGCGGATCAACCGGCCATAGAGGGCCGGGTCGGCCGGCTCGAAGCCGAGCAGCGCGATCTGGGCGCCTTGTTCGCGCAGGGCGAACAGCGGCTCCAGGTCCTTGCCCTCCAGCAGCGGGCAGTCGGCGTTGGTCACCAGCACATCGCCGGCGAAGTCCTGCAGGGCCGACCGGGCGGCCAGCACCGCATGGCCTGTGCCCAGCGGCGGGTCCTGCACGGCCACCGCGGCCTCGCCCAGCCGGGCGACCACCGCCTCACGCACCGCCGCGCCCTGCGCCCCGACCACGACGAGGATCCGCTCGCAGCCGGCCGCCTGCACCGCATCTATGGCCCGGTCCAGCATGGTCCGGCCGCCGACCTTGTGCAGAACCTTCGGGATCGGCGACTTCATGCGCGTCCCCTGGCCCGCGGCGAGGATGACGGCGGCGCGCGGTTGGGCGCTGGGGGTCATGGCGAGGTCCTTCCCGAGTCGACGGCGTTGCAATCATGGGGCGTTTAGCCGAAACGGCGACAGGTTTCGACGAAAGGAGACGTAAGCAGCCATGGCCGCCCCCCTCGATCTGACGGCCCTGGCCGGCGCGACGCTCGCCTTCGACCTGGACGGCACCCTGGTGGACACCGCGCCCGATCTCGTCGGCACGTTGAACGTCATCCTGCAGGAGGAAGGCCACGCCCCCCTGCCGCTCGCCGAGGCCCGCCCCTTCATTGGCAAGGGCGCCCGCTGGCTGCTGCAGCGCGGCTTCACCGAGGCCGGCGCGCCCATCTCCGACGACGCCATGGGCGGCCTCTTCGCGCGGTTCATCGCCCGCTACAACGCCCATATCGCCGATGAGAGCGTCCCCTTCCCCGGCATGGTCGAGACGTTGGAGACCCTGCGCGGCGCAGGCGCGCGCCTGGTGGTGTGCACCAACAAGCGCACCGACCTCTCCACCAACCTTCTGGACGCCCTGAACCTGTCGTCGCTGTTTGCGGCCATCGTCGGCGCCGACGCCGCCCCGGCCCAGAAGCCCGACCGCCGCCATCTGGAGACCGCCATCGCCCGGGCCGGCGGCCGCCCCGACCGCGCGATCATGATCGGCGACGCCGCCCCCGACGCCGGCGCCGCCCGGGCCGCCGGGGTGCCGCTGATCCTGGTCAGCTTCGGCTATACCGAGGTCCCCGTGGCCGAGCTGGGGGCCGACATCCTGATCGACCATTACGCCGATCTGCCCGCCGCCTGTTTGCAGCTACTGCCGGCTTGCCCCCGGCCAAACGAGACGCTATAGGGCCGTCCCTTCCGATGGATGCGTAGCTCAGCGGGAGAGCACCTCGTTCACACCGAGGGGGTCACAGGTTCAATCCCTGTCGCATCCACCATTCCTTCCGCCGGTGAGCCGGCGTGAATTCCCTTTCAGCGAAAACCTCCGAGACGCGATACGTGCGGCGGCGTGCATCCCTGCGTTGCTGCTCGCCAACAGGCCGTAGTTTCGCGCGAGTGGCCTCGTCTGGCGCCGATGAAGGTCGTCGCAAACGTGCGAAGCCGCTGCAGGCTGTTGGCGGAGCGCGTCGTGGACACTATTGACACCGCATCTCGAAACAGCCCCCCATGCCCACCTGTCGCTTGACCCGGGCACGGCGCATTCGCATGGTGCGCCCGTTATAGTTGCGTGGGGTGGGGCTGTGGCAGCGGCGCGCCCACGGTTTGTCGGAGTGTTTTCCAGTGCCCGCCAGTACGACGGTGGCTGCGAGCGGCGTAAGCGCCGTCGACAGCCTGCTTTACGGGACCAAGTGGTCCAGCACCGGCCTCACCTTCAGCTTTCCCGACGCGGTCACCGATCTGGCAGACTATGCCAGCCCGCTGGACCCGGCCTATTTCTCCGGCTTGGACTCCACCCAGCGTCTGTGGGTGCAACAGGCGCTGAGTCAGTGGGGCAGGGTCACCGGCCTGACCTTCACCGAGGCGGCGAACGACGCGGACGGCGACCTGCGCTTCTACTTCTATAACGACGGCGGCAACCTGACGATGCGGGTGGTGGGCTTTCCGGGGGAGACGCCGGAAAGTGGAGACGTTCAGTTCGGGGCTGCATTCACGTCCGGCGCCTGGACCCCAGGGACCTATACCCACTTCACCATCCTCCATGAGATCGGCCACGCCCTGGGGCTGAAACATCCCCACGGCGCCGACAACGGCTTCCCCGTGGCCGACGGGGCGAGCGATGGCGTGCCCAATTCGGTGATGAGCTATCGCAGCTATCTGGGTGGGCCGATCGAAGCCTATGGCATCGCCTCGGGTTCGTATCCGACGGCGCCGATGGCCTTCGACATCGCCGCCATCCAGCACCTCTACGGCGCCAACTGGATCTATAACTCAGGCGACACGGTCTATAGCTTCACCCCCACTGCAGCCGTCATCTTCGGCGCCTATTGGGATGGCGGCGGCCAGGACACCTATAACTTCGCCAGCTACACGACCCATCTGAAGATCGATCTGCGGCCGGGCGCCTGGAGCGACCTCGGCGGCCAGTACGCGTTGCTGGACAATGTCGCGCCGGTCTATGCGGACGCCAATATCCGCAACCCCGAACTCTACAACAACGATCTGCGCAGCCTGATCGAGAACGCCACCGGCGGCTCGGGAAACGACTCCATGGCGGGCAATCAGGTCGCCAACACCTTGAGCGGCGGAGCCGGGACGGATTCGCTGGATGGCGGCGCAGGGTCCGACACCCTGATCGGCGGTTCGGGCGACGACCAGCTGGCCGGCGGCGAGGGCGATGACCGCCTCGAGGGCGGCAGCGGCGCCGATACGCTCACCGGCGGCGCGGGCGCCGACACCTTCCTGGTCACCGACGGCGATCAGGTGAAGGACTTCCAGGCCGGCGACCGGATCATGACCGCCGGCGCTGTTCCCGCGTCGCTCACCTTCAGCCTCGCCGGCGCGGCGCTCACCATCGATCCGGACGGTGCGGGGGGCGCAGGCGCCATCACCGTCGACCTCGCCGCCTTCACGCTATCGGGCTACCAGCTGGCCCTGGATGGCGACGGGGCGATCATCCTGCAGCTGGCGCCTGCCCCGCCGCCGCCC
>Ga0208316_1000677_pt1 | contig 25869 bp, 43 predicted proteins | sample MalvireepMed_231_FD_184240 | JGI IMG/M metagenome (GOLD analysis project Ga0208316, IMG submission 184240) | Marine viral communities from the Global Malaspina Expedition - Malaspina viral metaG DeepMed_231 (SPAdes) (version 2) | ecosystem: Environmental > Aquatic > Marine > Oceanic | place... | reverse complement strand
TATCATCATCTATTTGTTCTAATATTTCTGCCTTTCTGTATTTAACATAATTTGATTCTATTTCTGCTTTTGTTTTGGCATCTTTTATTAATGGAGTTTTACCCTCACCTTTAGTTATAATTTGTCCTTCCATTGATTGTTTTCTATATTCTTCTACTGCTTTTCTATGTGCGTGTTTATGTAATCCCATTCTATAACCTATAGTCTTAAACAAAGCATCTTCGTGCATTAATGCCTTTCCAGGTAATCTAATTAATGCTCCAAAAACATTAGTTGCTGGTCCTAATGGATGTTTCATTTTTTCATCTAAAGAATATTCTGTTTGACCTATTGCTTTTTTGTTACCAGTTTCTAATTTTGTATTTGTTAAATCATAACCCATAGGTTTTTCCACAGGTTTGTTTGGACCATATTTTCCAACAACATCTTCATTTACTGATTTACGATAATACCTCATTAAATCTGAAAAAGCAGACATCATACCATCTGCTTCTGCCATAGTTTCACCAGCCATTACTGAAACATTATCACCAAACGCTTTTGAAATTGCTCTTGCTACACCAACCTCAGCAAACCTTAAACCTAAAACCACACTGTTTCCTATCATATTAACTAAGTGTGTTTTTGGTCCTGATAAAATACCATTAATAAATATTTCTAAAACTTTATCTACTGTTTTTGCTTTGTGCATTTCGTCTATTCTTGCAGTTAATTTTCCAGGCAATAAATTTGCTTCATATAAATCTTTCATTCTTTGTATTTTTGTTTTGAATAATGAATTATCACCGTGTACTTCATCTATATATTTATCTACATAATCTCTAGCTTTTCTAGCATCTTGTAAAATATCTATATTTACCAAATGTCTGTCATGGAATTGTCTTGCTTGTTCTGCTCCTAGTTTTCTCCAATGTGCCATAATATATCCATGAGATCTTTGTGCTTGTTCCCAAACAAATATATCCATTTTTGTATCAGTACCAAGTCTTTGTTTTCTTGCTAAGTCTGCAGTTAAATCACTCATTTTTTTTATACTACTTTTTATAATTAAACCCATAGCAGCTACTTTTTGTTCAGTTATATCTTTAAGCATGCCAGGTCTTTCTATTATATCTTCCATAGCATCAGGCACATATTTTTCTGCTTGTTTAAATAATTTATAATCATTTATACCAAACATTGCTCCAGGCACCTGATTTCTTTTTTCTTGTATTTTTAAAAAATGTTTTTCTTCATTGTCTGTTAATTTTTTTCCAAATTCTTCTCGTTTTTTAAAATCATCTATAACATTTGTAAATTGTCCTTCTACTTCTAATGCCACTCTTCTAGCATCTTCTGGACTACGAATTTTTCTAAAATTAAGATCAAGTAATTCTTGACTTTCAATATCTTTTTCTAATTTTGTTTTAAAAATTTTTTGTTTTTTTGGAGGTTCTGTAGTACCTATAATATATCCACCTTTTTTAGGTCCTAAAGTATCTGCATAACTTGGATCTAATTCAGAAGAGTTTATTTGTTCATTTTGCATTTCTCTATTTTTATTAATTTCTTCTGTTAATTGTGTTCTTTTATTTCCCCTTATTGCTCTAACTCCTGGAACTAATATACCTTCAAACAATGCACCTAACCCTAATCCTTCTCCAAACGCTTTTAATCTTCCTACTGCTTTTTCATCATTAGGATCTGCTTTTAAAAATTCTGTAATTGGATTTGAAAGAATTGTATGGTCTTCAATTAAAGTTGAAAGTCTTTCTTCTTGTGGATCAAAAACAGTTGCGTCTGCTATTCCTCCTTTTAACATACTTTTACGAATTGGTTTTCCTTTGAAATATTTTTCTGCTGTTTTACTTGCTTTAATAAATTTACCAGCACCAACAAATCCTAAACCAAATTGTAATATGTCTTCTACCATTCTACCAGTTACTGATTCTGGTCTATATTTCATATAATCTTGCCATTTTTCTAATCCAAAAATATATTCTTCATCATCAAACATTTCCTCTACAATCTTTCTTTTTCCAATTTTAGTACCAACTAATTTTGCAATACCTTCAATTAAATCTTCTCCTGCTTTCACAGTTTCTACAACAGCATCAGTTCCTGCTGACCAAGCTGCTTTAGGTAAATCTATTGTTAAACCTTTAGCCACATCTTTAATAATTCTTTTACCTAAAGATTTATTTCTATTATCTTGTAAATTTTGATTAAATTTATTAATTTGGTCTTGTGAAAAAGTTACTCCAAAATCCTGAGCCATACTATGTATTTGATTGCTTTTTTCTTCTTGATCTCTTTTTACTAATTCTGATTTATACCAGTCTTCAATGTTTGTCGGTATTGGTTCTATCATTTGTTTTTTCCTCTCTCAGGTATGTCTTCAATTTTTAATCTTATACCACCTTCGTGTTGGTCATTGTAAATTTTTGCATCTGGTATTGTTGGCTCATCATTTCCTACAGCATGTCTAAAATGAGGACCTACATTAATACCACCAAACTTAGTCATATCATCAAAAAAACTAAAATCTCCATAATCTTCTCTTAATGATGGTGGTTTATCACTATACATATCAAATTTATCTTTAAATATTAAAGTTTGTAAATAACCTTTCAATTTAGCTTCACTAATTGTTCCTTTAAACAAATCTTCTAATTCACTAGCAGGCGAATATCCTCCTTCTACTTGTGTTAATTTTTTAATTAAAGGTATAAGTTCTTTTATTTCTTGGTCTATTAAATCATTTACATCTGGAATATGGTCAGGGTTTATTCTTAAATGATCTTTTATAGTTTCAGCACGATCTAAAAGTTGTTCAAAGACAGGTTGTAAATTATCTAATCTTTTTTCGTATCTTGTTCTATTATCACCTAGTCCTTCTATACCTGAATATTTATGTGTAATAATATCATTTATTTGAAAATCTCCTTGTTCCATTTCTTTCATTTTTTTTCTTATTAAATCATTATCAAATGGAAATTGTTGAGCTGGTTGGCCATTTGTTATTCTTTTTTCTTTCCATACTTTTATAAGTTCTATATATTTTGGTCCTTCTATATCTAATATTTCGTTATTTTTTTTAGCTGCAAAAAACATTGTTGCCAAACCTTGATTTATTATATTTCCTGTATCATCAATTAATGCGTCAGTATAACTGTTTGTTAATAAAGTATGAGGTCTTAATCTATGTGATTGTCCTACAATGTTTATTATAGAACTATTTATACCAAATTTTTCTTCAGCCATTTTATTAAATGCTTCAGTTAATGCACCAGGTTTACCTTGCCATTCTGATCTTTTTTTTTCTTCTAAATCACGAAACAAAATTGTAAAATTCTGTACATCTGCTGCATCAAAACTATTATCTATTCTTTTAAATTCATTTAATTTTATATCAACTAAATCAGATTCTTCCTTATAACTTTTTAAAATTTTAGAACCTGGATCCTTCCATGTATATTTTTCTCTCCAGTATTCAAAGTCATGTATATTAATATCACCATTAAGATAAGCTATTTCTAGTTCTTGTCTAATATCATCATTCCCAAGATACCCATTTCTAATATATTCTATGGCATGTGGATTAGAAATAGAATCTATTGTATCTTTTACAACCACCTCATTTATATATTTTAAATGTGCCTGATGTCTTGTATCACTATATTTTTTTTTAGATAATGCTATAGTTTCTTTAAAAATCGGTTCAAGTTTTTTTAAATCATAATTATTTTCTTTAGCCGTTTCTTTAATAGATTGATAAAATCCACCATCATCTTTGTCTTCTTCAATTAATGCATCTTCATCATTTTTTATTTTAGTTTTAAGCATCTGATCAAAAGAACCTTCTACATTTGACATTATATCTTCATACGCAGTTTCATCACCGTTTAAAAGTTCTAACATTAATGGTTTGTTTTGTTCTAAATATTTTTGTACTTCCATGTGAACATTATATGAACCTTGATTTTCTTTATCATTAACAACAGCATAATATAGTGTTTTCATTATTTCATTATTTACTTCCTCTAACTTCTGAGTTACTTCTTCTGGTGTTCTATATAAACCAGCAGTATTTCCAATTCTTGAATGTATATCTGTTTTAGTAGCAGCTAATATTTGTGGATTTAAAGCATTACCTTTTTTTAAATTTACATATTGTTGATTTATATATTCTGTTTCTTTTACTTTTAATTGACTTGTTTGGGCTTTTGTTTCGTGTGCAAACGCTTTATTTACATAACCAGATTTAATCAAATTAAGTTGTTGGTTTAATCTATCATACCCTTTTTGTGATGGAGCATTTTCTAATAATTTATTTATTTTATCTTCTGCAGTAGTATTAACTTTATTTTTATATCCATCTAAATCTGCACTAGGCCAGTTTGTTTTTTCTTCTTCAAGATATTGTGTCATAAAAGAATCAAATTCGCTGACATTTTTACTATACCATAAATTATCTTTTGCTAAATTTATACTATCTAAACCTTTTTTTAATGCTTCATTAGATGTATTCATAAGTTCTGCAAAACCTTGATAAGCAAATTCAGAACCCATAGGACCACCTACAGCAGGTTGTATGCCAGTTTGTAATTTTTGTATGTTAGGTTTATATTTTTGTATTCGTGCCATAGTTTATAATATTTTCCATGATTCTTTATACTTCGGTTGTTTCATATAACTTTTATATCCTTTACTTTGTGGAACTGTTGTACCAAACATTTTTGCTCCTCCTAAAAATTGATTTTCTCTTCCCATATAAGTATCAAAATAATTAGTAGTATCTGCAGGTTTTTTTGTTCTTTCGTAAATATCTGATCCACCTTTAATGACTCCAGCGACAGCATCAAATTGAACTGCTCTTACTCTTGATTTATAATAATGTTCAGATTGTACTGCTTTTAACAAATATGAATCTCTCCTTACCAATGCTTTATTAATTTCTAAACTTGTGTTATAAGCTATTGCTTGTTTTTGTGTTTCAAATATTCTAGCATTATCTACAAACATGTGAACAGGTGTTCCTCTTCCAATATCTACACCACTATAAGCGTAAGCTGTTTCTGCTGCTGCTTGTACTTCATTCCATTCTGTTTGTAATAAATCAAATTCAAATTCTTTTGATTCTTTTAAATCTGCTATATTTTGTTCTTCGGCTGCAGCATTTCTTCTTTCAATAGATGCTGCAATTTGGCCTTCTTTTTTTAAAGCATTGGCTTGGGCCATCTTTGCTCCAAACCCTAAAGCAGTTGTTCCTATCATCATTGCTGTTTTTGCGTCTATAGCCATTATCTTGTTCTCGCCATTCTCATATAATCTCTACCATCTGGTCCATATCTAACCATTAGTCCTTCTGGTTTAAAACCTAACATTAATGCAAACTTCATTCCTTCTGGAAAATTATTTTGAACTACTATTTGTATTCTTTTATATTTCTTCATTAATATATTTAAGTTTTGTTTCATTGTTTTTACAGTAGTAATAGGATGTTGTCTTATTAAATTACTTGCAAGCAACCAACCCTCTCCTACTTCTTTCCATAATTCATACACTCCAGAACAACCTACAACTCTGTTATTATCATCTAATCCTGTCCAAACATTTTGTTTTTCTGGAAAACTTTTTAGGTAATGTTGTTTAGTTCCATAAAATAATCTTCTGTAATTTGGTTCTAAATCCATTAACTTTTTTATATGTTCTTTTTTAAATGGTACTATTTTCATTTACTAAATATGTTAGCACTTGCAAATATAGATAATATTGTCATAGGTAATGGTTGATTTTGTTGTACTACAATATTACCATTCGTACTAAATCCTCCTCTAAATTCTACTTCTTTATCTCCACTAAATAAATCTACAGCACTATCCATTGAATCTGCAGAACTACGAAACGGAACTCTATCTACATTACTTGTTGAACTACCTACTAACAACCCTATTGTTTTATATAATCTAATAAAAATATTATGTATTCTTTTAGGCATACCTTGTACTGTTTCTTGGCCTGTTCCAACAGCCGTGTCCATTCTTAATGTTTGTAAAGTTGATGTATAATTTAATCCTATATGAGCTTTTACTGCATATCTATCTAAAGTTATTGCTCCACTTGATACAGTTTTATTTGGATGTGTTGCACCATTAACCAAACATGTAACTGATTGTCCTTCTAAATGATGTAGCCCTGTTAATGTTATGCTTGCTAAGTGCATTGTAAAACTTCCACTTCCTGTTGAAGTAATATCAACTTTTTGTGCTACAGTTCCAGCAGTTGCTCCAGCAGCAGTTAAATATAATTCTACGGTATTGGAATCTATACTTTTAATAAAATATGTTTGATATTGATTTATACCATCAGGCATTGTTGCAGTATCTAATGGTTCTATTTGTACGGCTTGTTCTGTACTCATTGCATGACTAGCTATTGTAATTCTATCGGTGCTTGCATTAACATTAGAATTAGTAAAACTTTTAGTGCTTGCAGTAAATGTTAGTCCACTATCTACAAAAAACATATTGTTATTATTAGAACCCCAATCTATTGGTTTTAATTTTTCAATAAATCTTTTTGTTGAAGAGTTAATTGTTCTTTTAACAACAACCCACATTTCATCTTCATCAGCATCTGTTGGTATAGTGCATACACTTTCAACTAATCCATGAGAATAAGTCAGACTATCATAACTTTCATGTGTTCCAGTAAAGGTTCCACCTATTTCATGCTCATGCCAACCAACAACTTTTTGTTCTCTTTGATATGTCATACCCACCATTTTTCCATTTGTTAAAACACACCAAACAACACTATCTGGTTCTTTTTGATATGCTTGTTCTACTACACCAGTTTCTGTTATATGTTCTGCAAGTATAGTTAAATCTGGTGCAACAAAAGAATCTGTATCATAATCATATACCATCTCTCTTAACTTTCTTTTTGCTCTTTGAGTAAAAACTGTAACATTAGAAATACTTAATGGATGTATTGATGCACAGCCATAATTAGATTGTTTTCTTATTTCAATATTTGTAGGTGTTAATGCAGAGTCTGTTCCCCCACCTTTTGCTATAAACTCTCCACCCATTGTTCCAATTAATAATGATCTAGTTCCTGCAAGCCATCTAATAACATTAACATGGTCAGATGCTATTGCAAATATCATTGCATCACTAGCATCAGTTCCTGCTTTAAAGTTTTCATAATCTGCTGACTGACTAAAAAATAAAGATTGTGGTTCTGTAGCTGTTGAACCAAAAACTAATCTTTGTTCAAAAAATGTAGTAGCAGCAGGATGTCCTGTCGTATCTGAAAATGCTCCCAATGACCAATCTGCTGTTCCACCTGTTCCAGAAAAATCATCTTTAATATCAGCTTTTACAACAGTTGCACTTGTATAGGTTATTATTTTTGCATAACCAGCACTAAAAGTAATTAATCTTCCTACATCGCTTGAAGCAAAAGTACCAGCAGATGCTGTTATTGTTCTATCATCTCCTGAAGTATGAGATGGTGTCATAGTTGTTGCTGTAGTATTTTGATCTAAGTAAGGACCATCAACTAAGTCTGCTTCTGTTAATGTCCAAGTGGTATGTGCTGTTCTTGTTAATTTTCTAATAGATACATCTGGATGAACTAAATACATAACATCTGCAGATTGAGTAAATTTAATATCTCTTAATTGTGCTTCAGTATATGGGCTTGTAATTGTATAAACTCTTGATGCAGTTCCTGCAGAACTATAAGCAGTAAAAGCACTTGAATTAATATTAGTTCCATCTTCATCTTGTAATTCAAAAGTATTAGTTGTTTTATTTGCTACCTTATATCTTCTTCCGTTTAATTCTGTCATTCCTACAACTGCTTGTATAAGAACAAAATCTCCATTAGAATAACCATGCGATGTTGCAGTAACTACACATGGGTTTGCTTGTGTTGCTCCAGATATAGTTTTTGTTGCTTCATATATTGGTGCTTGATTTTTATAAAATCTTATTTTACCTGTCGCAAATTCTAAAACATAAGTTTGTACTGTAGAAAATTCAAAAGGTATTAATCTTGTATATTTAGATTGGTCGTGAACTCTTGAAACAAATTCTGTACCTGGCCTTCTTGACACGCCACCATGTGGATGTATAAGAAAATTATTTAATTCTTTTGCAGAATTATTGTAAATTGCTAAATCAGTTCTTCCTTCTAGTCTGGGGGATATTTCACCACCAGTAAAATTTGAATATGCTAATGTTGTTCTAGCCATTATTAAGCCCTCGCATTAAGCCATGTGTTAGCTATTATTTTATCTGGTTGTCCTTCTGTCGCATCAGCATGTCTTGCTTCTACAATCTTTGCTTCATATAATTGCCACATAGCATTTGTTAATGTAGTGGAACCTGTGATAGCATAACCTGTATCTGAAGCTAATCTTGCAGCAATCGTTTCAATTAACAATGTATCATATTCATTTGGATCAGTAACTCTTCCAATATATTTAATATATACTGTTGCTTGGTCTGTTAAAATTTCTCTTCCTTCTACTTTCCAATCTATATCCACTTCATTGGAAGAATAAGAACCTGTATGAAAATCTAAAATTCTTAAACAATATGGATCGGTAGGTAGTGGATAAGCATAACTATACTGATAAGTAGGAGTTGTTGAAGATTGATTTAATTGTTGTCTGTTAATTAAACAATTCCAAGCATGTCCTCTAAATACAGCATCTCTTACAAAATCAAATCTTTGATTTAATAAACGAGCATTTTTACTATCCTCTGTTAATGATACAATGTTAGATGCTCCTAACATGTTCATTGCAGAATTACATATATCAATTTTACTTGCCATTAATTATTTTTTTTCTCCTATTAATAATATAAAAAAATTTTGCCAGTTTCTGTTTACAAGTACTGGCTAACTCAGAATCTTATTCAGGGTTGTGTTAGAATTACAAACGCATTAATCAGTTGTATAATATACCCACATACTAATGGTTTTAGCATCAGCAGCATTATTTCCTGTTAGCTTTACCAAAATATCAGTTTCAGTAGTATAACGATAACCAACACCAGTCATTGCTGCAGTTGTTCCATCAGCAATTTTTGATGAACCACCTAACATTGATTGTGTTTGGCCAGCCGTGTTCCATGTTGATACAATAGAAATAAATCTATTAGGATCATCAGAATCTCCAACTTCTAAAGTTGAACTACCATGTAAGTCATCTGCTTTTAAGATAACATCATGTATTGTGGAACCTGCAGGCATCCTTGCCAACGCAACGGTATCGTCTACGGCAAAAGATGATGTTTCATAGGTATCATACCACACTCTTAATACTCCGTGTACTTGCTCAGAAGATGCAGGAACTCTTGGAGTTGCGTCTAAATTTGTAATGTTTACACCTTTATGTGCAGCCATATTATTTAGTTACCCCTAGTCCTCCCTACATTTAATTTCAACGACTTTTTCTTCTTCCATTCTTGTAGCACCGATACTCATACAATAATAGACTTGTGTAGCATAACCTTTGTCAGCTCTTTCATCTATTTTTGCTGTAATATCTTTACCTATTGAAAGTAATAAGCCGTCTTCAGCCCAAGCAATCACTCTACGATTAACTCCAGCTTCGCTGGAAAGACGATTAGATACAATAAACTTAAAACCTAAGAATGTATCAATTTCGCCTTGCACTAATGCTTTAACAGTATTGTAATCTGATGAAGTTACAGTTGTTATGTTTAACAAATCTGCAAGTTGTTCAGGTGCAACAGCACAATAACGAGGTAATGTTGGATCAACATTATTCTCATCAAGTAGTTGTTTTGCACTAACAAGTTTTGCGACTGTCAAACCTGCAGCAGGTGATCCGACTGCAACTTGTTGTCCTGCTGGAAAACTCGTTGAAGTAGAACCTGTTTCACCAGTATATGCAGTTCCGAAAGCAGCAGAGATGATTTCATCATCAATAGCTCTTCCCATTGCAAATGCTGTGGCTTGTGAGTAAGGACTTGTTGGATCAATTAATGTTCTGACTTTGTCTTGGTCGTCAATTAAGTCAGCATACTCATAATCAACAAGCGATACTCTTCTTCTGGCATGTGGAGTGTCAATTTGTGGTGTGTCTGCATGTCTGCTCATTCTCTTTTGTGCAGTCGCAGAACCAACTTGATCGTAAAATGCGTTCTTTCCTACTTGGCTTTCAACTCGTACAGCGTTTCTGAACAAACTTCCTTTTTGTTGAGAAAGTAATTGTACATTACTACTATATTGTTGAACAAAAGCCGTAGTAATTTGAGAACTCATTAGATCTCCTTATCCAAAATTGTTAATAAAAAATAAACAGCGAGAAGTGCTGTCCATAATTGGACACTCTCTTGGGAAGTAACGATTACCCCATACGAGTCATTAGACTAACAACAGGAATGTTCCCATTTACCCTGACTTTTGTTTTAAAAAAACCAAAACAAAAAAAACTTTTTAAACTATCGCACAAGCGTAACTATTAATTTCAAGACCAACAGCAACGATACGAATAGTAGGTTTTTTCCATTCATTCATTTTCCTTATCTATTCCTATTTCCTTTCTATCCTTCTTCTGGATGAACCATCTCTTGCATGTCTGCTACTTCTTTAACTGCATCTTCATGGCCTGGATCTTTACGATTCCAGTATGGTGAACCAGTAACAGTTAATTCTGCAATCTTTCTTTTAGCTTCTGCAGGAGTGAAAAACTCACTTCCTTTTTCTCCAGTAGCAATCTTGTCTTCAGATATAGTGTCTGCAATGTTAGACATCAACTTTATAAATGTAGGATGATTACCTAATTTAGTTCCATCTTTTAATTCTACATCTAAAAATTTAGTATCGCCATAAGTTTGGAATACTCTTTGAGAAGATTTTAATTTTGCGTCATAAGTTTTTCCAAACTCTTTTCGCAATGCAGCTTCTGATTCTGCTCTTTTAGTATCAGCATCCACATTTATATCTTCTATTTGTGTCTTAACTAAATCTTTATACCAAGAAGTTAATCCTTTAAATTGTATTTGGTTAAGACCTAACTTATGAGCAGTATCTTTAAAGTTTTTTACATTTTCCTCTGGAATAGGTAAATCACCCAAATCTTCCTCATAAGTTTTTGCTTCTTCTGGTTTGCCTAATTTATTATATACAGCATCCCATTCTTCTTCCGAAGCATTTTTTCCAGGAATTGCAATCTTATCTGCACCTATCATTTTTTGTGCATGAATATAAGATTTTGCTAAACCTGGCACATCTTTAACAGTTGTCAATGATGGATCATTTCTTAAATCTTCTGGGAGATTTTCTCTCCAATCCACTTGTGCATCTAACGGTTGTTCTTCTGTTTGTGCAACATCAGACGATGTTTCTTCTGTCGCTACCTGTGCTTGCTCTTCAGCCATCTTGTTTATTTTCCTCCTTTATAAAACTTAAAATGGTTAATAAAACAGATCGTTGCCCTTCAAGAAAGGCACTTTCGTGTGAGTCATTTCTTACATGCGTAGGTATGTAATGATGACAACGAAACTTTAAATCTTTTAAAACTCTTTTGCCTTGTTCAGAACCAAAGACAACTTTATATTCTTTTTTTAATTGTTGTAATTTATCTAAATCCATTATGTTGCTTCTGTAGTCATCATGTTTGCAACTTCTCTAACAGCAGGAGCTGCCTTCCCTGCTGACTCTGCTGCTTGTGCCAATTGTTGTTGTTGTAATTGTTGTTGTTGTGCCATAGCATCTTGTTCTCTTTTTTGTGCAACACTAACATCATCATTTAATAATGTACCAGGCACACCTAATATATCAAATATATATTTAATTAATTTATCTGAATTTATATAATCAAACACAGGTACTTGTTGTTGTAATGGAACAGCAATTTCTAATGCTCTTAATATTCCAGATAAGTCAGAAGTTCTTTGTGCTTTAGCAAGTGGTGATACATATTCTATTTCTATATCAACACCTTCTAAATATTCTGGCATAGGTGGTAATTGTTCATTTCTTAATAAAATGCTAAAAGCTCTATTAATTAAAGGTCTTAATAATTCACTTGTTAATCTTCCAAGAACAGGTCCTAGTAATCTCATCTTCTCTTCGTTTCTTTGTACAACTTCTGTTGCTGTCATTTGTGGGCCTTGTCCTAAAAGTAATTGGTCTACAAAAAATGCTTCTCTAATAGCTCTTCTTTTTTGTTCTTCCATATTTAATCCTATTGGATTATTAGCACCAATATTTAATGGTTCAATTCTATCTCTTGTTCCTGCACGATAATAATTTAAACCACCTGGAACAGTTCTTACAGGTAAAACAAATCCATCATCTGGAACTAGCAACGGTGGATCAACTTGTTTTTGTGCTGCCTTGATTGTTGTTTTTGACATTTCGTTTAACATTTTAATGTCAGGCAACGCAGTCATTGATGGACTTCTTCCATATACTTCATTAGATGATTTTAAAAATCTAGGAACCATAAATGGAAATTCATCAAAACCACCTTCTGCAATTAAATGCTGTCCGTCTGGATCAATATAACAAGAACCAAATGGTTTGTTTAATTTGTCTTTTTTCTTTGTATCATAATTATCTCTAGGATAGACAGAGTGTAAGATTGTAACATCTTTGTATGGATCTGTTTTTGCTTCATTAAGAATTTTACTTCCTGCTTGCACACCCCATTGTTGAACTGCTGCTCTTGCAGACATATTAAATTTTCTGCAAACCATATCTATTTTGCCTTGATGATTTTCAGATATAAATATTTCTGCAACATGTCTTGAAGAGAAACGCAACTCTCCATCAGAATCTTCTAGGAATAAACAGGCAGTTCCAAAAGCAGTAAGGTCCATATATAATTCGTGTATCTCTTGTTGAAAATTACTACGAGCAAATGCTTGATACATTCTTTCTACAGCAGTATCTAACCATGCCTTCGCATTTGCGTCATCATTAATTTCATTTTGTTTATATTTTAAATCAAACCAAGATGTAGAAGGGTTGGTAAGCATCCCATGAAGAGATGCAGATAATAATTCTAATGCGTGTATTGCAGTAGCATCATAAATTAATTCTGTTCGTTTATCTCCTTTAGCTCTTGTCTTAGTAACATTCGCTTTTCTAGGTAAAACATAATCAGCAATTTCTTGCCAATGTCCTTCCCAAGAATAACGAAGGTTTTTTAAACTTTCAAACTGTTTTAGTTTGTCAGATACAAATTTACTTACAGCCATATTTTATCCTCCTAATAAAGTTTTCTTCTCTGTCAACGGTTCACCAGTAACACCCTCTGCTCCAGTCATTATAGTTGAATAACGACCTTTTCTTTTTCTTTGTTGTGCTGCTGCTGCTTCACTCTGTTCCAACTCTGCCTTTGTTGGTCCTGCTGGAGCAACTGGTGCTGGTGGTGGAGCCACAGGTTTAGGTTGTGGTGGTGGTGCTGGTGGTGAAAAAATACCTCCCATTATGTAGTACCTCCTAATAAAGTTTTCTTATAAGTTTCTGGTTCATCCAGTAATCCTTGTGGGCCTGTTTGTATTAATCCAGCCCTTGCTGCTTTTTGTTTTACTCTTCTTCTTTCTCCTGCCATCTCATCTAATAAAGATTGTGCCTGCGATTTTTCTGCAGCAGATGCTTGTGGATCATTTACAATACTCTCTGCATTATCTCTAGTAACAGGTGGTCGTGGTGGCGACTCTGGTATTTCTGGTATAGCCATGCTCGGCATCTTTGGTTGCATCATTAAACTTGCTACCGATGTCATTGCACCTACTACCGAACCAATAGCCATCATTGTTGCTGGATCTGCACTCATTATCCTAAACTCTCCATAGTAAATGGATTATATTCCTGTTGCGAAATTCTTTGTTTTGGTTTTCTCATAAATCCTTCTTCTGTATCTAGTCCAATTCCCATATAACGAAAGGCATCTGCAGAATGAGATGACCAATCGTGTTTAGGTCTTGTCCTAAACGATTGAGTCTTTTCATCATATACCCTGTGATATTGACGAAGTGCCTGCAGGCCCTCTTCACAGTTTTTTGCATCAAACCAACACCTAGATATTAATTGTTGTGCTGCATGTATTCCATCCTCAACAGGTAACTTTGGTACTATTTTGAAGTTTAAACCTAACTCCATAGCGATTTCACGCCTTGATTTACCTGTACCTAGTTCTCGGACATCAATATCATGTGGAGCATAGTGATGTTGATAAAGATACTTATAAGTATTTAATACTTCACAGTAATGTTTTAAACCCTCACCCTTAGCTTCATAATAATTTATAACATGAACTGCGTGTCCTATTACTTGGACAAACCAAATTGCTGTTGCATCTGCAATACCTAAATCCCAAAAAGTACTTACAGGATATCCTTCATCGTATGGAACTTTTGTAATTCTTTTTTCATGTAATGCTTGGTCTAATGGCTTTCCATATATAGCACCTTCAACATTTGCAACAAACGAACACTCAAACTCTTGCTCAAACTGGTTTTCAGTCATTATTGCCTTTGCTGCTTCTAATTCGTCTTTAGGAAGTATCTTTGTTTGTGATGCCCTGTATACTTTAGAGAACCATTTAGGATTAGTTATTGATTCCTGATATAATTTATAAAAATTATTTTGTCCTCTTGGAGTTCCTACAAAAAAACAGAAACCTTTTCTGTCTACCAATGCAGGCCTTACCACTTCCCCAAACACTCTCTCTGGCATGTCTGCATATTCATCCATCACTATACCATCCAAAAATATACCTCTTAAACTATCTGGGTTCTCAGCACCAAGCAGAGATATTCTGGAACCATTAGGCATATCACATCTTAATTCTGTTTCATGGAACTTAGCACCAGGAACTTTTTGTGCATAATATTTTAAATAATCCCATGCCACCGATTTTGCTTGTCTGTATGTGGGTGCCATATAGGCAAACCGAGAAGATTTGTTTGTGGTTGTGAGTGCAGCACGGAGCAAGTGATTGACAGCCATAACTGTTTTACCAAACCTTCTATGACATACTACCACCGAAAATCTTTTTAAATTATCATGTAGATATGCTTGTAGCTTTCTAGGGCTATAAGGTATCTTTACTACTTGAACCATTTATCTTCTTTTTCTTCTTCTTTTAAAAATCTTATGAATAGGTATATTAATCTGACCACCAATAGTTTTCTCATCTCCAACATCACTTTTACTTATTCCTATACTACCAGTAATATCACCTTTTTTTCCGAATTTCTTTTCTAATCTTTTTTGCTCATCTGTTTGAGTATAAGTGAACCCTTTGCCAGATACAGATTGTTCACCTGGTTCATGTTTATATTGATACCCTAATAGTGAGAACTCATATTCGTCTAGGTCTTTAATTTTACCTTTTACTCCTAAGTCTTTAACAATTTGTGGAACTTTGTCTTCTATTTTTTTATATAGTTCTGATGACGCATATGCTCCAATATAATCTTGTACTTTATCTGTAGGAATATTTTTGGTTTGGATAGAGTGTAAGAGTGTGGGCAAGCTCTTGTATATTCCTTTTTCTACTTTTTCTTTCTTTCTTCTCGCTTCTTCTTCATATTGTTTAAACTTATCTGATAGTTCAACCTTATCTGGTGTATCTGGTTTTGCTCTTTGTTGTTTTTCAGTTAGTGGTTTTACTCCTTTATATCCTTGAAATGATTGCATTGCTATTAGATGTGGTTCAATAAATTCTTTAAATCTGGCTTTATTTCTTTCTGGAGTATTTGTTGCAGTATATTCTTGACTTACAGTTACCCAATCGTGATTAACTAATCCATTAATCATATTTTTCCATCCAGTTTCTTTATTAGTAAGACCTTCAGGGCCGATATTAAAGGCCATATCTATTAGTAAAAATTTACCTGCTTCATTAAACTCTGGTAAAGTCTTACCATATCTTTCTTTTAATAATTTATTAACTGTTGTTGCGTTTGTTTTAATATCTGTTCTTAATAATTGATTAGCTTCTTGTATTGATATTCTATCACCTGGTTTTACATTTTGTGTATGCCCATATCCAATAGCAAATTTATCTGCTTTATCTTTATAAGCAATAAATTCATTGGTTGTAGGATCAAAAGTTTTACTAATGTTTGTTTGATATTTTATTGAACCTTCTTGTTCTTTCATAAAAGGAATTAATCTATCATACGGCCCAAAGTCTTCACAGAAGGTTGGGCTACCAGCAACACAGTTTCTTATCCAAGAATTATCCATAATTTTTCCAGTACCTGTAAGTAATATATATAGTGGGTGATTATGGGAAATTAAATACGAAGACATTGACATTGTGAGTGTGCTTTGGTACCATATATAACACGACTATATATGTGGCGCCCAACTCTCGGTGGTAGTACCCTTAATGAAATTTGTCCACGCCCACGCCCATACACGCCCAAACAAAAAAAAGAACGCCCTAGCCCTATCCCTTCCCATAACAGGCGTTATGCGACAGCGTCAACGATCCTTTTTTTCTTCAGCTTCTCTCCTTCTTCACCTTCTTCCTTCTCTTCTTCTCTTCAGCTTTGGTTTGTACGCGTGTATGGAAATGGTGCCGAAGCGTATTAAAATAGGGAGTTTTTACAGGCCTTCTCTTATCTTCTATTCGTTCTGGATATTACAATCTATTGAGTTAGCTGTCTTTATATAAGACAAGTAATGACGCAATAAAAACCAGATACTATCGTTCTATTAATTATGAATAAAAAACAAACACTACAAGCTCAATTTGTGAAGGTAATTAATAAATACCTTCCAGAGAGAAAAGACTATACAACGCTTCTTTTCTTGGATTACAAGCAACAACATAAGACAAAAGGCGTAAAAGCATTTATTGGCTATGTTCACTACGAAGAAACAAAAGGCGATGTAAAGTATATTGCTGGAACACTTGGCCATGATCTAAATGGTATTGGTGATATTTGGAAGACTCCAAGATCATCTGATTATTATAAATACTATAAAAGCCCTGCAAATTAGGGCTTTTTTTTTAATGCAATAAAAATTAAGAAGGTTCGTTATATATATTATGAGAACAACAACTAATAAAAATGAAACAAATAACTAAACAAGAGATAAACAAACTAGACAAACACCTACAAGGACTAGAGGATAATTGGTTAAGTGATGAAATGAATAGTGCTGAAATATATCAAGCCGAAATAGACAAGGACTTTGATAAGGAATATGATTTAATTGATACATCAACTAGCAAATTACCAAACTCTAATTATAAAGACCTACGAGTATTAAGAGATTTTATTAACAAACTTAAAGGGGAAAAATGAAAGACGATATTCTAGATTTTATATGTGTGCTTTTAATATTTGCCTGTTTCTATATGCTTTTATTGTTGGGACACGGCTTGGATTTATTAACTTTAAGATAACTGAAAGGAAATAACTATGAAAAAAATGACAAAAAACAAGATAGCTTTTAAAAATATTGAAGATGGAACAATGCAAGATATAACAAGAAATTTTATTGATAAGCATATACTAGTTTGTCAATCTTATCTTGTAGATGAGTTAATAAAAAAAGAAGTTATATCAATAGAAGATTATATAAACTTTTATAAATCAGATGAAACTATAAAATCTGATTATGATGTAGAAACAGAAGAAGAAATACAAGAGATTAAAGACAATGGCGAAGACATACAAGAAATTTTTGAACATTGGCTTTGCTCTGATTGGTTTATAGAACAAATGGAAAAACAAGACGAACCAATATTAAAAACTGATATTGGTACTTGGTGGGGACGTACTTGTACAGGTCAATCAATTTATCTGGATTATAATATTCAAAAATTGGCTTATGAATATAGCCATGATGAAAGACTTTATGAAAGAGAAGTAATATAGATGAGTCATATATATGATGATAAGGGTAATTTAAAAAATAATTGTTTAACAGTTACGCCAATTAGTAAACCCAGAAATATAAGGGGACTAAGAACTGATGCTAATTGGGAGATAACAGCAATAAATTATGATTTAAAAAATAATATTAATCATAAAGTAAGTTGTATTTTCTGGACAAAAAAAGAAGCATTAAGTTTTTTAAAAACTGGTGTTCATAAATGTTCAGCTACAAACCAAACATTATATAAAATTAAACCTTGTAATGTGGCACCGAATGACTAAAATTATAATTGTAATATATTTTTTAATAATACTTGGAATATTAATAGCAATATAAAAAATGACTGATAAACAAATAAGAAAAATGACAGATCAATATTTAAGAGCTGAAATAAAAACAGACAGACATGATAAAAGAATAAACAAAAGTTTAATAATTTTAACAAAAGATTTTAGTTTATTTGTATTGATAATTTATATTTTATTTAACTAGGAAGGATAACAAAATGTTAGAACTTATCTTAATAAATTTAACACTAAGCATAATACTTTTAATGATGTATTAAAATGAAACTAATTAGAAAATTGTTTAAACCAACAAGAAGAATACAAGATGAGCTAGGCCAAGACGACTGGAAAAAACTCATACAAAGAGAAGAAAGAAATGAGATCACTTGGTTTTTTATAGTTTGTGTAATTTGTGGTACATTTTTAGGAGTGTATTTATTTAAGATGGGATATATATATTAATGGAATATAGAACGAATGATGACAATCAAAGAGATAGCCAGGAAGAAAAGGAACTGGCTAAAAGTATGAAGAATAAATTTATTATAAAAAAAATAAAAGGAATTACAGTTGATGTAAGAAGTAAACATTCCTTGTATGTTACAATGGGTAAGTGGGTTGTTTATATTGACAATTCTACCAATGAAAAAATAATAGATACATGGCAAAAACATGACTAAAGAACAAGAGGACATATTATTAGAGGACTACATTGAAACCTTGCGAGAGGAATCAAATTGGAGTGTGTCTTTTTCAGAATTTAAAGACCAAGAAAAAAAACGAGCAAAGGAATTTAAATAATGACTAAAGAAACAATACAATTAAAGAAAAGAATAAAAGACCTGGAGTTAATAAACCAAGCACACAAAGATATGAATGGCAAGTTAAGAACTCAACTTACATTTATAAAAGAATATTGTGAAGATGAAATGAAAGAAAGAACAGACACAACAGACGCAACAGCAAATATTTGTAAGGGTAGGCAAGAGTTTGCAGAAAATTTATTAAACCAAATAAATAAAATGAATAATAACAAATAACATATTATATTAAATACAATGGTTTATAAAATAATTATGATCTGTTTCTTTTTAGTAAGCATGGCTTCATGTTCTAGTGTTGGTGTGGCTTCGTTATCTGGTAATGCTACTACCTTCTTTACAACTGGTAAAACATCAAGCGATTGGGTTATCTCGTTTGTAATGGAGAAAGATTGTAAGCTCTTTAGATTTCTAGCAAGGCCTAAAAGGATAGTGTGTCAAGGGGGAAAGAATTTAATGCAAAGTTCTGGTGCGACTACAAATTTATAATGAAAAATATATTTTATTTAATAGTTATATTTTTATTTACATTAACAATTTCATGGTTTATTATGGGTAATGTTGTGGATAACTTGTTTGGTTATGAAAATTACACAACAAATAAATGTGTGTATTACAAGGAGCTTTATAAGTGGTGTCCCAATTAGCCAAAATTGTATGCAATAATTGTTTTGGAACTGGACATTTATTATGGACTACTTTAGATACATGCCCAGATTGTAAAGGTAAAGGATATATACATGGTAAGAAACATAGTTCAAGAGTTGGAAGATTTTTTAAAAGAATTACGAGAAGTCAAGACTAATGATCCAAATAAAACAAAGATTAAAAAAGTGTGGAAGAAAAAGTTTGGGAAGGAACCAGTAATAGAAGAAAGAAATAAAAAGAATGATAGAAAAAAAATTGTTTAGAGTATCATATATAGATTATGCAATTAAAAACAGCAAAGAATTATTATCAGAATCAAAAGTTATTGGCAATGGTTCAAAAGATATCTGGGCAGAAACAAGAAAACATGCAGAAACAAAAGCAAAAGGACAAGATGTCAGAGGAAGAAGATTAATTATAGGCATTACACCAAGTCCATATAAAATAAAATTAATTGTAAATAAATGAAAGAAAAAATAAATAAATCTTTGTGGACTATTCGAATTAAAATAATGTGTTCTGATTGTAACAATCCAAGTTATGTAACAATGGGATTATTTAAAGATGAAGCAAGTGCATTAGAATATATTAAAATTAAACCAATACCAGATGAGTACTTACCATTACCAATCCAGAATGTAACCATCACCCTACCTTTTAAAGATTCATTAAGAACATGGCTTCAAGTAATAGATATGAAAACAATTAAAAGAAATAGACATAAGATAATTACTGATATGGAACTACCAAAGACAGAAACAAGACACTAAAAAATAATTAAAGATGCTTGTTAAATCAATGACTTGCATTTTCAATTTCTAAATCTCACACACAAATCTAAAAAACAGAGATGGAATTTATTTTTCCAGATTTCGTTTTATATAATATCTCTTATTTTTTTTTTAACAAAAAGAAAGGAGGTTAAAATGAAACCTAAAATTAAAGTAACAGACTCAGTTGTGTTTATTACTGATGCACCGAGTCTTTATTTCTTTGATTACAAAGATGCATCATTAAGCAATCTAAGTCGTAAGGATAAACTCACTAAGTTATCAGATAGATATGTAAAAGAAAAACTAATCATCTGGACAAGAACTATGGGTTCTCCTGTTAAGAATATCTATATTGCTAATGGTAAAACTTACTACGAGTTATGGATTGAATGTAGAATTGATGAAGATAAATATGTTGTTCATCCACAACATCAGCATAGTTCATCCTTGCGTAGAATGGTTTATGTTGAAGCCAAAGATATAAAATTTGGTTGGCATAACTAGAGAATAAGTGCCGAAGGCAGAGTGCGTTTTACTCTGCTTTTTTCTTATCTGCACAACACTTCTTATCTTTATCCTCGCTATCATCATCCCATTTAAATACTATCTCACCATCAGAACCAACGCCTTTGTGTGTTATCTCTGACTGGCTTCCATATTTCTTTGGGTTTAATTTACCGACTACAAATTTTAATAATTCTCCCTTACAGCGATACGCATTAGCTCTTCTAAAGTCTTCATCGTTTACTGATCCTCTTGCAGTATCAAGTATCTCATCTAAAATAACATCAGCTTGAACTTTCCTGGCATTAGCATAAGCAACTAAGAACTTATCATTCCTACCTAACTCTCTAAGTATTGTTCTTCGTGAAGGTAGTTTATCCTTATACTTAATGCAGATTTCCCTTAACGACTTTCCCTCTTTCAGTTGGTCGCAGATTAAATCTTCCTGTTCTTTACTTATTGTTATTTTTTTCATGCTCTTCCCTTTGCTTCCTTATAAACTCACTCGCTTTCTTCCTCGCTTCTAAGTCTTCAGCAACATACTTAGGAACAAGTATACCTTTCTTCGGTATTATAAGTTTGGTCATTAGAATAAATAAAAGTATACGCCTACGCCTATAAGAACTGCCCATACAGGAATGGGTTTCTTTAGCCAGCTAGTCCATTTTGTATCTAAATCAAAAATGTTCATTGTATTAATTCTCCTTTGTTTATATTGGTGTCTATATATTTAATACTTAAAAGACTTATTTATAAGTCCTTTGTACCCATATTTTCTTGCAATGGACATGGCTTCTTTTCTGTTATTAAGTGCTACCTTAATCCATCCCTCTAATTCTTTTCCTCTTAACCTTCCTCTCATATACGCCCACACATCCCCCTTCTCTTGCTCTTTCTTGCTCTTCCTTACTCCATCTACCACTTCCTTATAAATCCATTTACTCTTCAGGCCTGTGCTTGCTATGAGTTGTCGTAGTTTTATTATATCTGTCATAAAATTATTCCTAAATCCTTAAACTATTACTATAATATATATATATTAATAATCATTATATGATGGACTATTCATTTATGCTCACAACGTAGTGCAAAAGTGCTTACAACAGTAAGCAAAAATGCTCACTCCTATTGTTACTTATCCACAAGCATATGAACAGATACATCATCCATTATTTCTGGTAATTTTTCCATCTCTTATCCCACAACCAGTTGCCAAACTTAGTGTGCATTCTGTCCAACCAGTTAAAGAGAAAGCTATGGTATAACCATTTATGTTTCATACAATATAGTTCCTATTCAAATCCTTTAATATAAAACCCATAATTGTTTTAGGTCTTCCTTTCTCAATAGGCATATCATTCCATAATTTTTTAAATAACGGAACATGATTATCATTTGTCTTTAATAATTCAGACAAGATGCAACATTGAATTTCCAACTCATCACTTAACTGTGAACCCACCTTACCACGCCCATGTATCTTTACTCTTACAAGTTTAATTGGGTGATTGTTCATTGGTTCTGGAACATAGGAATAAATAACATGGCCTTTCTGATCTGGATCAGCAAACTTATATGTCTTTACTATTGCTATTGTTCTGTTGTGCCTTGTCATAAAATCTATTGTGAAAATATTTTCTCCATAACCAACTACGAAGCATACTCACACTCATAAATATACCACCAATTATAAACATGTTAAAGTAAGAAGTTTGAATACCAAATAATGGGAAGATTAATATCTGCATGACAACAGCAATAACGTAGCCAGTACCTATGTCTACGATTGTTTCAAAAAAATGTTTTCTTTTTTTTAACCCCATTGATCTGCCATTGCTTTTGCAATTCCTTTCCAAAATTTGCTTCTTGCTTTTCCTCTTTCTTTGATTGGTAAAAGAGATGTTTCCCAAAACCATTTGGACCATTTCCTACCAGTTCCACTTTTTACATATTGTGGTTCTACAATATTTGTATATTTAAGTTTAGGTAAATTTTTTAACCATAAACAAGTTGTTTTTATAACAGGTTCTCCAAAATGATATGGTTGAATCGTTTGATCTGCTTTTCTAATATGACTTGAAATAACACTTAATGGGTTTTCAATAGCAATTTTATTAACAGGTGCTTCCATTAACTTTTTGACAAAACCTAATGCTTCTTCTCTTAAATGTATTGGTTTATGTCCACTTGAAAACCATCTTGCTCCTGACACAGATAAATGGGTGCAGGGAGGATGTGCTATCATTAAATCCCACCCTTTATTTAGATGTTTTATAACATCATCTTGAATGTGATTGCCTTTACTTTCAGTTGGTAGTAAATCACAACTCCAGGCATTGTGTCCTTTAGCTGTAAAAACATCTCTAACAATCCCTGAATATTCACATGCTATTAATATTTTCATTTAAAAATCGTTATTTATTTGCATAACCAAAAGAAGTTTTCTTGCTTCTTCTAGTGAATAATAATCAGATAATCTGTCGTATGGAACTACTAGAAAGAAGTCGTCTTTTTGAACTTGACCAACATACCATCCACCAGTAGATTGCATAACAATCGGTTCTGAAATATCTTGATTGTTAAATTTAATGTCTTTAAGTTTTTTGTCTAATTGCATTAGACTTTCCTAAGAATTTATATGGGATTGGTCTGCCTTGTTCATCCATCTCTGTTTCATCCTTATCCTCTCTAACCCCACCAACAATATCTATTCTTCTTTTACTATTAATATATCTTACAGGTTTAAATAGTTTCTTCTCACCATCCACCATAATATATCTCATACTATCTTCTGGCTTTGCTTTCTCTTCTGTTCTCCATACTTTTCTTTTCATCGTTCTATTGTGTAATTACATTTACCATATTTTTTATGTATAATAATATAGTTCTTATCGTGTAATTTTTTTAGTGTACGTCTTACCTTGTATAAACTCCATCCTAATTTTTCTCCCAGAGTTCTTTGATAAATTATAATAGGCAAATGTTTTTTAAAATTTCTGTATTTTAATTCACAGTATAATCTAAACATCCCATTTGTTAGCTTCGTATCTCTTAAATCAACAAGCGTAATGTAGATACCTTTTTCCATTACTATACTTTATGACATCTGATGTGCAAAATGCAAGGTTTTTTTAAAATGTTTAATTTTGGTAAGAGTAATAAAAATATTTAGCGTTTTAAGTGGGGTAGGTTAAGCAAGATTGAGTCCTGGTAGGCCAGATTACCTTTAAAATGAACTTGAATACTTGAGGTTATGTGATGAGCATTTAGGACATATTCTGTTTCCAACTCCCTTGCTTTTAAATTGTTTCCTACATTTTAAACATTTTCTTTTTTTAGTAGGAGCTGTATCTTTTAAATATGATTGAACTCTACCATTAATATTCACTAAACAAAATCATCACCAATTAACCACGCAACCAATGATACCCTCTTGCCAGATTTTAATGGCCTAACTCTATGTGCTATATAAGATGGAAATATTACACCTTGTCCTTGTGGAATTTGTATTGCTCTTTGTTCAAATCCCATAACTTCTAACTCTCCACCTTTATAATCTTTCTCATTAGATAGCAATAAAGATATAGATAATTTTCTTGGATTGTGTGGTGCAGGCAGACAATCTATATGCCATCCATAATGTGAACCCTCTCCTTCATATAAAGTATATTGTATTCCTTCTACAAAATTTAGAGTTGCTAAATTAAATCCAAAAAACTTTGAGTTAGCAACTCCCATAATATCAGTCAATCTTCCATATAATGTTTTAACTATTGGTGGTTCACTAGGCCCAAAATTAATCCATCCGGTTTTACATATTCTTATACCCCTATCTTCTCTTGCACCACCAGTTCCCTTACCACCTACCTCTGCTGATTTTAAATCTACTCCTCTTGCTTTCTCTGACCAGTTCATTAATTCTTCACATTCTTCTTTAGATAAAACTGGTTTATCTTGTAGCATCTTAGAAGTTTCTACAACTAATGTATGTAAATCTATTCTGGTTCTGGGTAGGATTGTAAACATTAGATCTCTTGTTTTAAAGATATATGATAAAAGTCATTAGGTTGGACATATCCTTGAGTCATCATAATAATTTTTTCCATTGTTTTCTGGACAGGTAAATGAAAATCTAAATCACCAAGTGGTCTGCAATGTCTTCTTGCTGTTCTTTCATGGATTTTTAATATAGTTGCTAGTTGTTTATAAGATAATTTATTCCTGGTTCTGTAATCCTCTAGCTTGTTTAACTGTGCCATATATATATATAGTATAGATATTCCTTATATAACTGCAACAAAAAACTTGACATACCTTGTATCATGCCCATAATAAGTACATGTCATCAAATGACGATTACTTTCAAAAGCAAGACACACCAGAGTGGGCAAAGGCGTGGAAGTTTACTCACTTTTCTCCTAGTCAAGCTAACAACCCAGATGATACTTGGATAGCAAATTATTTTATAGCATCAAGACAAGAAAGACAGACATGGGTTTATAATCCTAATGTAATATTTGGTAATGCAATACATCAAGGTATTGGATTAGTAGCAAAAAAAACATTATCAATATCAGAAGCATCAACAGAAACATTAAAACAATTAATGACCTACATGCACAAAGACGAGAAAGAAAAAATGCAGATGGAAAGAATGAAAGAAGTAGCACCACAATATATTTCTAATGCAGTTAATGTTTTAAATGCTATCAAACCATTAAAGAAACTAAAATTTATAAGAGAAAAATCCAGGAGTTTAGAATTGCCAAGACTAGAGTTACCTATTGTTATGTATACAGATTTAGAATATGAGGATCAAGGAGTAGAATTAAAAATAAAACCACCGAGTTTTAGAGGATATAGAAAAGATGGCAAACCTTCTTACGCCAGAGGAACATTGCCTAACAAACCTAGCATTGAACATCTAAGACAAGTTGCTTGTTATTGGTATAC
>Ga0208316_1000675_pt1 | contig 25880 bp, 34 predicted proteins | sample MalvireepMed_231_FD_184240 | JGI IMG/M metagenome (GOLD analysis project Ga0208316, IMG submission 184240) | Marine viral communities from the Global Malaspina Expedition - Malaspina viral metaG DeepMed_231 (SPAdes) (version 2) | ecosystem: Environmental > Aquatic > Marine > Oceanic | place... | reverse complement strand
CGCCTTTTGCTACAGCTTCAAAAGGACTGGATGTACCAGTAAAATCAGGTTGTTGATTAGCCAGAAGACTGGCTCCTACGACACCTGCAGAAACTGGTAACCTATTACGTTGGAGCCATGTTTCTTCCACTGGTGGTTCAAAAGGAGCATTTAGTGATAGGGGAGAGACAGTTTCCTCAACTGGTTCTGTACCTGTTCCCCGCCCTGTAAGTGTTTGCCCAAGTCGTTGCAACCACTTAGGTTGTGTAGGTGGATTAGCCAGTTGTTGAGCAGTAGTTGCTCTTAATGCTTCAGGAGTAGAAAAAGTAGGTGCTATTGGACTTGTTGTAGGAGAAGCGAACCCAATTCCTGTACCTGTTGGAGTTGATGTCATAAGTGTCTGTGTAAGTGGATTAGTTATAGCTGTGCCACTAATGGCAGCTTGAGGAGGCACTCCTCCAAACATTCCCATTGTATGTGGAACAGAACTTAACGCCTGTGAGCCTGCAGCAGCACCTGAAGTTAATCCTAATGGAGAAGCAGCAGTTGCACCAGCTCCACCTAGCCAAGGAGCATATACACCACCACCTGTGCCAGCTCCTACCGATGCAGCGCCAGTACCACCAAATAAACCTTGAAGACCAGAGAATGGCCCCCATGCAGAACCTAAAGCTCCAGCTCCTGCACCTCCAAGACCAGTAGCACTCATAAAGCCAGCACCACCAAGACCAGCAAGTCCTCCTAGAGCCGCACCTTTTAGAACATTCTTAAATCCACCACCTTTTACTCCTCCTGCAATACCACCAATGGCAGCACCAATTATAGGCAACCACCAAGCAAATCCTTCAGGAGCACCTGTAGCAGGATTGCGTGTCATTCCACCGGGAGTCATAGCATCAAACATCTTGACTTCCATTGGGTTCATATGGACGAGTTCAGTATCTCCCATCCTGCCCTGCATTGCCATAAGACTAGCAAGACCACTACCGGGAGCATCTCTATTCATATACATAGCCATATTAATATATCCCTGATGGATTCATATAGTTAGACTGAGGTCTTGTATTAGCAGCATACATATTGGTTGGACTTGTGGAAGGATTCTTAAACATATTACCCGCTAACGGAGGTGGAAGATAAGTCTGCCCTGTCAGAACATTGGTTGGATAGGAACCTCCGAACTGATGAGCAGCTGGCATTGGTATCGTACCAGCACCGGGACCTTGAGGATTAACAGCAAAGCCTTCAAGACCTTGCATACTTCGATTCATCAATCCTCCTCCCTGAGCACCTACCGTTCCTCCAGAAGCTCTGCCTTGTAATTGCTGAAGAAGAGCAGCTAATTGAGGATTATTACGAACAAGTTCAAGAAGTCCTCCTACTCCTGCTCCTGTTGGAGTAGTTTGAACATTAGCAGAAACACCGGGGGTTCCTGTTAGTCCTAAAAATGCAGGATTTGTTACTCCACCTGCTTGATATCCGTATGTATACATCTTCCTATCCTAATCTTTTTTATATTATAACTAATGTACCATTAACAGTAAGGGTAATTGAACTAGCTACACTCAGAGGTCCAACACAGCTTGCATTTGTAGAAGAAGCAATAGTAGTATCATTAGCTAATGAAACCGTATTTACCCTAAAAATGTCATTCAATCCATCAGTCGTATCTCCTGTTGCTGCACCACTTCCTAAAAAATAACCTGCACCTGAACCACCATTTAACACTTGCCATTCAGCGGTAGCCCCAGAACTTACATATCCTAAATATTGTCCTGAACTGGCTGAATAAGCGATATCTCCACTCTTAGGTCTTCCAATCTCTGTAACAGTAACAACTGCATATATATTTGTAGACGGTGTTGCATCAACTTGCTGGTCTCTTAACTCCAGTTCATTGACAATCGTTGCACCCCATCCTCGTACTTCATCATATAAATCTTCTGGATTCTGTTTTTTATATCTCCATGCGACGGAAGGCAATAAAGAATATCTAGCCATTACCTTCTACCGTCTGGTTGCATTGCCATCCTAACTGAACCGTATCTCCATGAAGTACCTGTTGAATTAGAAGATACCTTTACCTTAGCCTGTCTTCCTCTAGCTCTGAAATCAATTTTCTGAGTCGTTTTAGTAATGGAAAAAGGTCCTTTTGTTATTGCACTATTAACAGGAAATTCCTGTGAAGTAATATCCATAGTAATATTACCATCATTAATCTCAAAATCAGGAATAACCCTATCCATAAACATCAGTTTAGTACCATCATCAATATCAAAAAAGGCCGACTCAATAAAAGCAGGAATAGGTTCTCCATCTGCCGTAAAAACACTTACAGGCTCATTATCAAACAAGAAAGAATCCGTCCCTGAGACACCCGTAGTTATAGTATTATCGAAGGTATGCTTGTCATCAAATGTAGTCCAGATAGCACCTCCATAAGACCAAGTGTTTTCCTCTACATTATAAAGCACATAACTATCACATTCATTCTGTCCTAAAGAAGGATAAAGCCATATAATTTCCTTGAATTCCGAATTAATACCCGTATAAATCTTATCCGTTTGAGATGTATTTAGCCTATCGAAAATATATCTTCGTACCGTGCAATCCAGATTCCTCAGTTGTCCATCAAAGGAATAGAAATTATCATTGCTCATCCAGAAAGACCTGCCATCATAATCAATACTTGCATGAGGGCCAATCAAGCCACAATTAGTACCCATCTGTTGAAATTTAAAAGTAAAAGGTGGACCAACAAACTGCATCAACCAGAGAGCATTATCTGTCCATATATTAATAGCTGTTCTGGACCGTACAGCTCCTACTATTTCAGAACCATCAGTAAGAATGTTCTCACCAGATGTAGAACTAACCGAAGGTGTAAAATCATCAAAATCATTCTGGTCAGACCAACGAACCAGCATAGCATTATAAGCACCACCAGAAAATTCTGTTGTACCTAACGATATCAGATGTCTATCATTAGGTGATACAATAACATAATTATTAATAGTCGGAGAAGCAGAAATTAAAGCTGCTCTGGTAGCTACACCGTCCGAAGTATCCCATGTATAAATTCTTCCTGACCTTCTACATGTTACTATATCTTCTCCCCAGTTATCTGTAGTCCATTGAGAATTACGAAAGACAATGGCAGAAGAAGTAGCTGGGTCAGACCACGCACGTTCATCAGTAGTACTAACTCCTGCATTAAAAATACCTGCACCATATCCTAAACCCTGCGTTGCAACCGAAGTGCCTGTCTGTAAATAAAACTTGGCAGTTGCGGTTCCCACTCCTGTTTGTGTCGCATTAGCAGTTACTGAAGCATCGAAAGAAAACTGGTTCACTCCAAGAACTGATACTTCGTAAGTCCTGCTACCTAAATCTATCGTACCTCCAATAGTCGTAGCTGAAGAAAAGGTAACAAAATCTCCACTAGCTGCTCCATGTGAAGAGGCTGAAACAGATACTCTGACTGACCCATCTGTTGTAGAGAATCCATTATTAGTTCCATTAATAGTTACGATAGCAAGGTTATTATCTCCTGTACTGGTTAACCCCCGAATAGGAGTAATATCGAATAAACTATCACCATGAAATTCATATAACTTTGCTTCAGTTCCAAAGACAGCCCTCTTAAAGGTACTGTTGTCTGACCATGTTAATAAATCTCTGGCTGTTCCTGTTAATGGTTGTGACTCCTTCTTTGTATATCCTCTTAAATTCTCTGGTCTTCCATCTCTGAACCGAACATGGTCAACATCATACCAAGCACCCTCTTCCGCATACTGCGTAGATTCCCTATGAATCCCCGGTGTGAAGTTCAACTTCACCAATTTGGTCATCGATGAAGACATTAACTATAAGCCTTTGATAGTACTGATTGTACTTGAGTAGAAGTTCTGACAATATAATCTAAGCGGTCTGCTGAATTTATACTGGTAGACAAAGTAGGAGCAGTTCCACTTACGAAAGCCCAGTTATCACCATACGCTAAAGTTCTGGTTCCTGTACCATCCTGAAGAAGGAAGATAGACCCTGTTTGCCCAGTAACACAATTGGTAGGACTTTCTAATGTTCTATTACCTCCAAGTTCAACTTCAAAGTTCTGTCCTGTACTAAAATCCACAGCAATGGAAGCAGCATCAGTAAGAGATACCTTATCTGCAATAGCATTGGCAGTAATATGTAATTGTCCCAGAGGAGCAGCAAGTCCCAAACCAATAGTAGTTCCTATTAGTTCTCCACCCATTGAAACAGTACTACTGAATGTAGCTGACGTAGCAGAGACATGCCCTCCAAATGTAGCTGCAGAAACTGATACATGTCCCGTAAATAGTGCTGTACTTACTGTAATACTGGTAGCTGTAAGGGTATTAATGGTAGCTGTAGCAACAGAAACATTGGACCCTAGACCAGCACCCAGTTCATAGACACTGACACCATCACAAAGAATACATCTTATTACACTTGTTCCTACTTCATATCCTGAACCTGCTGCAGTTTTAACGGTAATTGTACTTGAATTCTGTCTTGTTGTTCTATCATTTAAAAGATAAAATTTACTATTACCGGGTATTACAACATTAACATCAGAGCTTACAGTTCCCACAAATTCAAGCATAGCTGAACGAGCTTCATCTGATGCCCCATCATTATTGGATAAAGTTTTATCAGCAGATGACAACGATACAGTAGTGTAAGCTGCAAAAGCCGAATCAATAAGATTAATTACACCATCATTCAGAATAGTACCCCAACTATTAGGATTCTCTCCGTCTGCCTGTAATTCCAGTCTGATACGACCTGTATATGTAGAAGCCATTTATTATTCCTCTTTCTCACCTAGTCCAATTTCGGAAAAGGATTTTCCAATAAAATTCTCAATACCTTTCTCTGTAAGATACATAACAGGAGAACCATTTAATCTTTCTATACAATAGAGTTCCACAAGAACTTTTCCAGCTAAAAAAGTTTGAAACAAATAGGAAGCAGATAACGCATAATCAGGTTTTATTGGCGAATTAAAAATTCTTATATTACTTATTCGTGAATTTTCCTGTTGTATATGTTTTAAAAAATATAATGTTTCCTCTTCAGATAAATCTTTATACTCTGCACTAAAGGTACTTTGAAAATAAGCAGTTAAAGAATCTCTTTGCATTCCTTTCGGTCCACAGGGATTATAGTTATCTCCTTCATAATAGGTTGATGGTGATGTATGTCCTACCGTGCTGAAAACTAGAAGAAACGAAACTAAAAGAACTAATAATTTAGGCATTCGCTGCACTCATAGAGACAAAGTCAGTAGGAGGAGTATACTGAAATTCACTTGTAGCACCTGCTCCTTTCTGATTTCCAAAAGTAGGGTCTTGTCCAAAATTAACAAATCCTGAATTATTTGAACGACCACCACACAAAGGTACATAAAAACCGGATAACCCTGTCACTTGAGGGTTTGTACCTGCAGCTGGGTCTCCTGATTGTTCCCACGTACCGTTGACACCAACCCACATTTTAGCTGTATCCATATCTAAAGCTACCATTAAGATGTCAGTTCCAGCATTATCGATGACAGTCAAACTGCTTAAAGTTTCAGAACCATCCACATAGAATTTTCCATTAGCACCATCTGATTGATAATATGCACCTGTTCCTGTATGAGCACTGGTTATAGTAACTGTCGGGTCAGAGATACCAGCTATAAAGAACACTCCAGAAGCTCCTCCTCCAGACAATACTTCCCAATACCATTTTCCTGCATTAACTTTTCCCTGAGAAGTTCCTCTTATACATGCAGTAGTGGAAGTATCTCCTGCTTCATATGTAAGTCCTCCTCTTACACAATTCATAACATCTCCCAGAACTTCTCCACTTCCAAAGGCATCTCCAGCATTAAGAATAGTATAGTTATTTTCAGGACAATCAGGAACTCTATCCTGAGCAATTACATTATTGGTAGTAAAATCATTTGAATTTCCTGAAGAATCCGTACCAAGAGCACCACTTTCAAACTTCAACCAGAAACCGTGCGTACCGTAACTACTCGTATATGTTTTAGGAACTAATACGCCATTACTATTGGTTTCTGTAAAATCTGCAGGAACCTTTTCCGCACCATCAATAAAGTGTGTATCTGACATATATCCTTCCCAACCTGCACTAATTCCTTCATCATCTTCAAGATAAATATCCTGTCCAATCTGATAAGTTGTATCTGTACTGGCATTAATACCTGTACCAGAATCAAGAGCAGGATTACTACCAGTAAAGTCTTCTGTAATATCTGTAGTATCAACAAAGAATTTGTATCTAGTTCCTGCATCATTTCCAGAATTAAAGGAAATAAGAAGATGTACCCATTCTCCTATAACTGCGTAACCTTTCGTAATACCAGTTGTATATGTTCTGTAAACGGTAGATAATCCTTTAATAGTCATAATAGGCTCATCCATATATAGCCTTGTGGTAGTTTCCTCTGCAGGGGTAGCAGCTGTCGGCATTGCAGAAATGAAAGTTCTCCTATCATCGAAAGCCGACTCTGGATTTCCCAATAATACTGAAGATTTAATCCATGTACTATATGTCCAAACGACAGGGTCAGTAGCTGAATCAGACATACTTTGCTGTAAATAAGAACTTACAGTTCTAGCCGGTCTTGAAACTTCAGAATTCTCAGCCCTAAACATCAAGCTATCACCTGTAGTTGTTATGGCAGCTTGTGCAGAAGCTATCACTCCTCCCATTAATGCATTACAAAAAACCACTATTTACTCCTATACGGGTTCCGTAGGCCACACATCAGGCCATGTAGTCATATCTGCTGTTGCGGGTAAATCACGAAGAGATTGTCTGTAAGTTTCCCATTCCGCTTTCTTGGCATCAGCCAAAGGAGAAGGATAATCAGGCGCTTGCGTCCAGTCAGATGCTACAAGTTTTTCGTCCCTCTGCTCCCGCAAATGACTCATATGACTTGCATCTCGCTCGACTATTTCCGCTGCCGTCATATCTCTTACACGATGCACCAAAGTAACTCTGTCTGCTTCAGCAGTAATTACATCTGTGTCAAATGTCTGATTGGCAGTAGGAGTAACATTTATCTCCACTAACGGAAGCCAGCCAATAGTCTTGAGATATGAGTCATCACCGTTGGACAAATGTAAATTAGATACATTGCCCCAACTTTTCGGCAAGCCGCCCAGATAATCTACGCTGCCATCTTCTTTAACGTGTGCATACATTGCAGTTGCTCCTTAATCTTTGTGAAAGGCTCTTTCCAACTTCCATATTTTTCCTGTCGGAAAAGCGTGACGCTGTTGTAATACGGTGTCACATCTCCCGGCAGCGCCCACAGGTAGTATGACAAAACAGGAACCACAATCCACGTTTCCACTCCCATTGCTGCCGCTAAATGTGCAATACTGGTGCAGGAACTTATCACTAACTCACATTGGCTAATTGACTTTCTGGTAGTTTGCCAATCATCCAGCGGAGCCTGCTTCATCCACTTTGGTTTCAGTTCCGCATCTTTATCTCTCTGCAACGAAACACAATCGTATCCCTTAACAGCATCGAACATTAAATCAGCCGGGAAGAACCTGTGCTGCTCATGCTCAAACTTAGGATTGCCACTCCATCTTATTCCTATCCGACCCGGTATTGGGTCAGCAGTACGCTCGATATACGGAGTTCCTTTTAAATCTTCATATTCATATCCAAGTGGAACTATCGCAGACATCGAAGGAAGCCAGTAATCGTGGTAAACACCACACGCAGCTTCGTGCTGGACTACTATAAACTTCTCCGCAAACATTGAAGCTAATTCAGGAGAACAGGAAATTACCACTCGATTACCACGTTTCTGCAAATCAAAAGCAAACCGATAACTCTTAATCTGGTCACCTAAACCACCTTCCAGATTCAACAGGACAGTTCCTTCTTTTCCATTCCAAATAGGTTGCTTGGAACCTATGTGCCTATTGCCAAATACATCTTGTGACCGCCCTTGGTCTAAAAGTTTATGACCTTCTAAAAGTTTTCCTTGTCTTAGATAATACCAACCACGATTAAATGCCGCACGTTGACAGGTTGGGGTTTCCTTTTCTAATTGTTGAGCAATCAACCAACCTGTTTCAAAATCCCCATGAAGACCAGCTTCAAGTTGTTGGTCTAATAAAGGCATTATGCGGGTGTCCTTGCTACCATCCGAAACTGCCAACCACCACTTAAAGTGTCTAACCAATCAGTTGCAGAGCCAACTTGGGCCGGTGAAGATATACTCGTTGTTGTCCCATTACCAAGCACGCCATCGGCCCCGTTACCCCACGTCCATAAAGTTCCATCAGTTTTTTGTGCTCCACTACTATTTTGCCCACTAGAAATCTGATTCCAATCAGTTAAAGAACCAACCTGAGCAATAGTACATATATTAGATGCTGTTCCAAGTCCAAGCTGCCCCGCAGTATTTTTCCCTACCCCCCATAAAGTGCCATCAGTTTTAATAACCATTCGGTGACCACCATTGCCGGCACTGGTCTTAGCCCAAGCACCAGCAATTTGAACTGGAGAGGAATAATTAGTTGTATTTCCTTGTCCTAATGCTCCGAAATTATTTACTCCCCATGTCCATAATTCGTCGGTATTTTTAATTCCCGCAGCATTGCCTTCTAGAGCACTAACTTCTACCCAATCAGTGTCGGAACCAATTTGTATAGGAGAGGATATGTTCGCATTACTAGACACCCCATTACCAAGCTGGCCATCCGATTGTTGGCCCCATGCCCAGAGTGTCCCATCAGTTTTGACAGCAAAGCTGGCACTACCACTACCACTAACCTGTGACCAATCAGTTAACGAGCCAATTTGAACAGGAGAAGAATACAGGGTTGTATTGTTTGTTCCCAACTGCGCGTTGCCATTCTGGCCCATAGCCCATAAAGTGCCATCAGTTTTAATATTTAGCTGGTATCCGTAACCACCCCCTGACTTAGACCAGTTAGTTAAAGACCCAACTTGAGTTGGGGATGACCTAGCTGTTGTATCTCCTAGCCCTAACCCACCTTCAGAATTACTGCCCCATGTCCATAACTCGCCTGCTGAATTTATGGCTCCAGTTTGTGGTCCGATGGCACTGAAATATACCCAATCATTTAAATCACCCACCTGAACGGGGGAGGACCTATTTGTTGTTGTACCATCACCCAAATAACCACCGTCATTCCTCCCAAAACCCCAAATAGCAAATTTAGTGGTAGTGCTAACACCAGCCGCAGCCATCATTCCTCGTCGGAGATTAGGCATTACGGAGACTTACTATCTGCACTGGAAACCATTCCGTGCCATATGGAGCCGCCGTCGGTGGTGATGAAAACTAAGATATCGATGCCACTGGTAGTTAATGTCGGTGCCGTGCCACCGGCCCAATCTACGGAAGCTGGCCAGTTCACGGTTTGTGAACCTCCATTGGTTAGGAAAAGAGTAAAGCCAGACAGTTCATCACTGGCTGTTGGGTTGCTGAATGTAAAAGTGTTAGCACTTGTATCAACTGTAGCTACAACATTATTGCCTAAAGCTAGGTCAATATCCTGTGTCCCACCGCCAGTAGAACCAATGGCGTTTGTTACTTCGCCATAGTCTATAAGATTAACGCGACCAACTTGATTGTCTGCGCCAGCGATAGCACCTCCCAATGTTAAAGAACCAGCAAGAACTACCCCTGTTGCCCCAGTAGGAATCGTAATAACATCAGCATCAGCATCATTTTTAATAGTTATATCGTTAGTCGAACCTTGGCCTGTTAGAATCAAACCTTCAGTTGCTGTATAGCCAATTGCAGCATTATCGGAGGCAGCTGTATCGCCAGCAGGTTCTACTGTACCTGTTGCGGTTAAATTTCCGGTTATAGCGGTATCATCTGATATCGCAACAGTTCCGGTCCCATTTCCACGAAGTGTGGTGGTGCTATTTGTTGTCGCGGCTTCGATTATATCCGCTCTAAGTGTTCCCATTTTTATTTACTCCGATTTTGGATATCTAGTTTTAATTTCATTAACTTTGGAAAGCCAAGTTCCTGCTGGAATTTCCCCACGTTCTTCTTCTAAGTACAGATGGTCAGCTTCAGATTGATAGGCAGCGCGACGATTGCTCTGAACTTTTGCTGCTGCTCTAGCGGGAGCGCCCGCCGCCCAAGACGCTTCATCTATATCACGCTGTGTTTGTTGAGATTCGTTAAACTCAGCAGTTTCAGCAATTTTTGTTTTTAAGTTTACAGTATGTTGCAAATGAGCCATCAATCCAACTCCACTACTACATAACTTCCGCTCATGTTTGAGCCGTCTGTCAACGTCACTTGTATCGCATCTATATCGGCGTCTGGTGAGTAAACACCTTGACGCTGACCGATGCCATTACGAATAAACATTGGAGAACTATCTTCCGCATCATTGTGCCACATATCCCATAAAAGAATGTTCCACAGTTGAGCGGTTGGATTAGGTAATCTTACATGAATCCAAGCATCCGAACTATCACCAGTCGGATATGGTGCACCATGTGTATTTATGCTGCTTTGACCCGAACCACTATTAAAAACTTCAGGATTAGTAGAACCACTACCTAATTGATTACGAACATAATCGTAATCAGTTGACCCAGAATCATATGAACTTCCATTATCGCCAGATGTTCTAAATTGAACATTCCCACTCCCAGAATCACGATGAAAGTTGAAAAAATAAAATTCTGTATATTTAGTGATACCTGTAACAGCGAAAGCGGCCACGCCACTAAAAGTTCCGCTTGCTTTTACTCCCCAAGCACCACCACCAGCGGCAGCTACAGAAGCCCAAGTTGAACCGTCTGAGGTTAGTACATTACCACTACTACCGGGAGCAATTGCCTGTAGTGCAGAAGTACCATTTCCCAGCAACGCTGAATTGGCCGTTAAAGTAGTAGCTCCTGTACCACCGTTAGCTACTGGCATAGTTCCTGTAACATTAGAAGTTAAGTTACAGTAAGTAGTAGAAGTACTTCCTGTACCACCTCCAGCTATTGGTAACGTAGCAAAGGATAAGGCAGCACTACCATTTGTTATGATAGGCTGATTAGCACTACCATCAGCGTCTGGAAAAATAAGTGTCCCATCTCCTAACGCTACTTTGCCAGTTCCCGCCCCTGTGATAGAAATATTAGTATTATCACTTTTGGTTGTTAGAGTATCTGCTTTAAGTGTTGACATTGCTTTTTCTTTCCTTTATCAAATAATTACTAATGTACCATCAACTTGAAGCGTAACCCCAGCAGCTACGGAAAGTGGTCCAGTTGCACTGGCATTTTCTGTAGCAGCAATAGTTACATCGGCATCTAAGGCTAATTCATTAATACGGAAAATATCACCAGCCGAAGACCCGACTGTTCCATTATCTCCCTTAAAATAACCTCCTCCACCTGTAGCCCAAGATAAAGCTCCTGAACCATCAGTAATAAGACTTTGATTTTCATCCCCATCAGCATTAGGTAAAGTCCAAGTAATATTACTGGCTATAGTGCCATCTCCCTGAAACGCTACATAGTGTGATGAGTCAGCATCACCAAATCTTAAATCTCCTTGTGCTTTAAGAAGTATATTCGTATCTACATTCAGTGAAGCAATAGAGGCTACTGTTACTACAGTTAACTGATTAACCGTAAAGGAAGCAACAGAAGTAGATGCTGAAGGTAAATTAGTTAAATTAGAACCATCTCCAGTAAAATAACCAGCTGAAACAGTACCACTAAATTCTGCAGCTACACCAGAAACTTTCGTTGTAAAACTTCCTGTAACAGCTACTAAATCTGTTGTACTTATTCCTGTACTAAAACTACCACTAGCACCATCTATATCTCCAGTGACATTGCCAGTTAAAGCTCCATCAAAGGTAGCTGCACTAACAGTTCCGCTAAATTCTCCAGCTACACCAGAAACTTTAGTAGTAAAACTACCTGTATCCGCTACAAAGTCAGTGACAGACATATTAGAAGATATTTGAGCAGACGTAAGAACTGCATAACCACCACTAACATTGGTAGCAGTTTCCGCTGATGCTATTACACCTGTAAGATTGGAACCATCTCCATAATAAGTATTTGCACTAACAGCTCCTAAGAATGTACCACTACTGGCAGAAACTCTTGTAAAAATTCCTTGTCCTGCTAAATTTAACTGGTTAGCATTGACAGTAACAGCCACTCCCAATAACTGGAATGTACCATTAATATTAAGAGTATCATCAGATAATTGTAATGGTGAATCCGTACCATCTCCACTTTCGATAACCCGAACTGTCGAATCAAGACCATCATTCGTAGAAACAGCAACTTTAAGAAGCTGTTTATAAGTATTGGATATTAATTTGCCTGTAAAATCGGTCATGCGTTATTCCAACTTGAAAATGTATTTTCCCATTTAGTAACAGCAGTATTCCAGTAAACTGTTCTACCACCTGTATCCGGTCTTGGATTTCTAATATTCGGGTTATCCCGCACATCAGGTATTTTATTCAATGGACTATTCTTTAAATCAAATGCTCCATCAAAATCAGTAGGACATACCAACATACCATAACTATTTAAACGCATCACTCTATGTGGATAGACAAACCCACATGTATCACACATTGCTAATGCATTTTTATTACTAGCCATTTAGACATATCCTAGTCTGGGCAACAAGAACAAACTTGCCCTTTGTCTGTCTTCTGTAAAGGCTCTTCCTAGTACTTCTTCATAGTTTTGTTTCAACATAACAATTCTATTCGGGTCTACACCGGGACGCTTCATTGACATGTAATAGGCCAATCCACAAGTAAGAGGAGGAAGAAATCTCTTGGGAACATCAGCATTCTGTATAGCCGATTTATCCACATCTTCCAACGCACTGATAGTTTCCAGTTTTATGAGGTCAGTGGAATTCTCTGGAATAGGCCAAAGTGAGATAGAAATATTGTCCCGGTCTCTCTTGATAGAATACTGGCTGGCTCGTCCGGTCTGGCCCTTACGTGGAATGAGGAGATATTCTTCATAAGTTATACGTGTGGGGGCTAAATCTATATCATCACGATTAATCACCACTTCCATAACATCCAGTACGGGGTCACTTAATGTATAACTTGTTACACTGGAAGAAACAGTAACTGCTGTCGTTGCTGTAGTCCAGAGAAGTATTCCACGATTTTGCCAATCCTTGAGCATAAGATTAATGGAACGTCGTGCAGAAGCAGGCTCGTGACCAAGAAGTTGCTCACCGCCTATCATTTCTGAAGCTTCCTGTATAACTTCGTCTATGTCCAGATTAAAGTTAAATGTACCTGAAACAGCCATTATCTACGCTTCTTTCGTTTTTTACGTTTAGCACGAGCAGTATCCCGTGCATTTTCCAGAGCAATTGCAACCGCCTGCTTCTGAGGATAACCTTCCTCTAACAGTTTCTTGATATTAGCACTTATAGTCTTCTGAGAAGAACCTTTTTGAAGAGGCATTCTCAGTCTTTATACTCGTAGATTTTACCGGGTTCGTAATCAACAATAACATCAGTTTCTGGACCGACTACGGATGGTCCTTCACGAGCAGCACCGAAGCCCTGCCCGGTAGGTTTACCAGTTCCAGCAATCAGTGCTTCCTTATATTCCTTATAGCCTTCCTTGGTATAAGGATATATGGTATTTCCATAAATAGGCATTAGACTCTCCCTCCAGCTTTATAGCCTTGCATTATTTTACCACCAGATTTACGAGAAGCAGTACCGCCCTTCTTGCGCTTTACAGAACCACCCTTCTTCTTATCATATTTACGTGGAACAACACCACCAATCTTTTCATACGTTTTTAGAACATCTTCATCCTTACCCATCAAATCATAAAAATCTTCTAAACTCATTTTAAGTTTTTTTGCTGCTGCACTATCAGACATTTCCGACCATTCTCTTGAACTTCTTTTACCAGCCATGATTAATCTCCTAGACTCTTCCGCCAGCCTTATAGCCCACCATGATTTTACCACCGCTCTTGTGGGAAGCAGTACCGCCCTTCTTGCGCTTTACTGAACCACCCTTCTTTGCCATTGTACGCGCACCAGAATAAGGACCACGACCAAGAGCACGTTCCATACCTTCACTCTCAGCTCTACGAGCTGCAAGATTTCCGGTAACACCACGATTACGAGCACCTAGAGATTCGTCCAGACGTGCATTATAACCTTGTGTCAGACCGCCAACCTGTTTCTTGACAGTACCACCAGCCTTACGCTTTACACTACCGCCCTTTTTAGTAAACCTGCGGCGTTCCCTTTCAGGTAAAACACCAGCCCTAGTTTCTTCAGCAGGAGACAATCCCACACGACTCATTGGAAAACCACCAACCTGTTTTTTAATTGTCCCACCTGATTTCTTACTCTTAGCCATAATCTTTATCTCCTCTAAATGGTTCCACCTTTTTTGTAACCTCTACCAAAGCCTCTTAATGCAGCTCCCGTTCCCAATGCTCCACCCTTTTTAGCTTGAGTGGCAGGGGTTTGTTTAGCAGCTCTATCTTTTTCTCGCTGCTTACCTTTTCTTATTGTTGCCTTTGTTTCAGAAGCAGGAGTAAAATACTTTTCCCGCCAATCCCTAAAAGCGGGTTCATCCCACCCAAGTTGCTCCTTTAGTGATGGGGAGAAATACCAACTAGGTGAAGACTTGGCAGTTCTGGATTTACGAGCACCAGTATAAAGTTTGTTTCTAGCCTTTATACCCTTACCTGACTTATTTATCTTAGTAGGAAAGTCCATACCAGCACCTGTTGCTGGAGATTTTTTTGCTCGTGATGCTATTCCACCTGTTTGCTTCTTGACAGTTCCACCAGACTTTTTACTTTTACGGGGTACAGGAGTATCAGGAACATCCATACCAGCCCCTGTCTTGGGCTTTTTGCGATACTTTCTAGTTTCTAATGTGTATTCAATATCACCGGGATGAACTCCCATGCCTATTAATTTTTTACGTTCAGCTGCAGACATTGCTTGCTTACGAGAAGGAGGAAGTTTTTTTATTGTTACAGAAGCATCTTTCTTCTTCTTCTTTTTAAGACGCATCTTTTGAGGATTATAGGGACCGGGAGTACCTTCCATAGGAGCTTCTTCCCAATCTTTTCTCATTCTTTCAATATCTTGGACTGAAGTTCCCTTAGTAGTTTTATGACCAACCCCACCAGTCATACGCTTAATAGTAGTGGATGTCCCTAAACCTGTTTTAACTTTCCTATACTTTCTTTTATCAGTAGGTTTAATATCAGTAGGAAAGTCCATACCTCCAGTCTCTAATGCTCTGCGTATTCTTTTTTTCTTTTCAAACGCTACTTTTTGTGCTGGTGTTTTATTTTTCCAATCAGTTTTGTCTTTTCGCGGATAGGGCATACCTTTTTTATCAGCCATTAGCTTTGTCCTTCCATAGCTAGGCGAACTCTTTCACGTACCAAACCACCATGAGCAGCTTTAGCTCTACCTTTACGGGAAAGTGCAGCAAATTTCTTTTTACCATATTTCTTTCGCCCAATCCATGCAGCCAGAGCAGCACTACCTGTCTTCTTCTTTAGTGCTTTAAATCTCTTTCCGCTCCCTAATTTTGGTTTGCTTCCCTTGGACATCTGGATTTCCTTTCCTATACTCGCTCTGGTAATGGTCATCTTGTTTTTCCTTTGCTGAACTAAATACTAAAGGTATACCTTTTCCCCAATATAATACCATTCCTTTATATTCATATTGTGGTTTTCTTAAATAAAGACTCACTAACTACTTCCCTGAACCAATGTATCCGCACTGCCAGCAGGACTTGCAGCCTGTGCCATATCATCCTGACGGGTTCTACGTGCCTGATTACGCAGGCCATCAATAGCTGTTGTATATTCTGACTGCCACATCGCAATAGTATCAAAACTTTTCGTAAAAAAGGAAGCCTCTATCATCGACGCATAGAATAAAGCATCGTAACAGAAGTCACTGAAATAATTATTGGGGGCAGCAGAACTTAGAGTAGTTGGACGGGATACATAATAAACTTCACCATCATGCACAGATGCTGGTGTTGGCGCAATAACAATCTGGGTATTGGTACGCATACCATAATAGCGCGGCTCTCCTATGGAGGAACTCACATAGGGCCAATAATCATTAATAAATTCTACAGTTCTTGGTAAAAGATTTATCTTGGAACCGCCAGTCGTAATACTAAAATTCCGCATAATACGAGTACCGGACGGAAGAGAGACAAACGGATTCGATGTGGAAACAGCCACAGACGAAAATGAATTCAATCCAACATCATCCAGTTCCCTGATAAGCCTGTTTTCAGCTTTATTGACAAGCTTTGGAATCTGGTCAAGAAACTCAGTTGAATCGTCTTCTGCTGTATTCTTGATATCTGTTACCAGATAGGTATAGTCAGCCATTTAACTACCCATAAAATATAGTTGCAACAGCCGAAGAGGAAGGAGCGGAAACTCTTACTACCCCTCTCATTCTTGGCCCATAATCTCCCAGATAAATATCTGCACCAGCAACCGCCTTAAATTTAATTCCTACACCTGCAGACGCACTGGCACCGCCTTTAGCTACTTGCTGCTTGTCACCAGATATTACATATTCACCAGCAACATCGGTATAAAGAGCAAAAATACGAGTGGTCGCACTTAAAGCATCATCTGCATTCAAAGTTGTGGAAGTTGTAATATCCACTAAAGGACCACTTCCGGTTCCACCACCATCTACCATTGCAGTTTTAATATTTGTCGGCATATTAATTTTCCTCTACATAAAGGGAAAATCGGAGGAGACCGAAATCTCCCCCGACTTTACTCATTAGGACGAACCTGCGTTTCCTAAGTAACCACGCCAGTCAGACCAGCCGAAGCTGAACCGCTCACGAGCCTTGAACCGGAGATTACCAGTATCAAAGTCAGGTTCCATTTTAGTTTGTAATGGAACACGATTAAACATCTTAGCTCCATTTGGTACATTAGTCTTCATGAACCAAGCGTTGGTATCCGTAAACCTACGATTGATATGCGAACCCTGCGGCAACATACTCATGCTGCGAATGGAGTTCACATCATTCCAACCGGATGGAGTTACAAGACTTTGATTCGTTGCAACTATTCCAGCGGAAGGAACGAGAGTCGAATTAAGTACCGAATTCGCTACTGCCCAGTTATCTGGTGCAATATGAATAGACGACCCAGCGCCACCAACAAGAATGCCACGGTCATCCTTAATCTTCTGTGCTGTCGTGATAGCAGTTTCTATACCACTATACGAAAGGTCAGCACCAGTAAGAGTATTGGATTGATTTCCGTCACCAATTGTTGGATGTGCAGCACTGAAAAGAGGTACACCATCGCCGCCATGATAAACGGCTAAGTCAGTGAACCCATTATTGAAGATGTCTGCACCTTTAACCTGCTTGGTGTTAGCCATTGCGCGAGCAAGGGCTTTGGCACGAAGCTTGGCAAACGTGTCATACAGATTATCTTCCATCGCCTCTTCAGTAACAGCAAACGCCAATGCAACAGTTTCGTTGGTATAACGTGCAACGTAACTCTCGCGAGCGTTGTCATAACTGACGGCAGCGCCTTCACCTTTAACCGGAGCTGTTCCGAAACCTGTGAAGAGTACTTCCTCTTCAAAAGCACGGTCAGAGTTTTCAACCTCAAACAGCACCCGATGTTCATTATCTACATCCCCGTACTCCAAACCGAATACGGCGTTAAGACCGGGGAGTAGTTCTTTGGCAATACTAGCTCTATTAATAGCCATGATTTACACTCCCCGTTTACTGTGTAATAACAGTAGTTGTAGCAGTCAGCATATCTACGTGATGGATAAGACGTACTTCCACAACCGGGAAGGCACGTTGAGCGGAAACAGTAATATCGTTCCCCGGCTCATCCAACACACTGATAGGCCGTACATCGAGAATCAAATCATCTCTCGACGCTGCCTTGATACCGAAACCGGATTGACCAGTAACGGTTGAACCGGACCCCACCGTAATACCGAAGTTTGACGAGTTAATATCCCCGGCAGATAGTGTCGCATCAGCCTGAATGTAGTACGTGGACCAAGGGTCTGTATTTACAAACGCCTTAATATCAGTCGCTGACGTACCAGTAGGCCAATACTTATTCCATTTAGGCGTACCATCTTCAACATAGTGACACCCCATGAAAACACCAATGCAGGGAGCTGCATCTCCAACGGATGTAGCACCCGCTGAAACAGCATTTAAATTACCTGCAGTAACTTCGACAAGGTCACCCGTAAATATACTTTGAGCAAGGCCAGACGCAATTGGAATTTCATCAAATCCCGTAGAGTTAGCAGCCATACCACGTTTACGAGCGGGGAGGAATCCGCGAAGATTTTTACTAGTTGACATATTCTTCACTCCTCTCTAAAGCTTATCTTCAATTACTCCTGAAAAGACGGTTGCCTTCCCCTGATAACAGAAGATTTGCTACTATTAGTAATAGGCATTTTAGAATCGGAGGCATTCTCAAGTTGCGAATTAACCGCTGCCATGAGATTTTGACTCTTATTCCTAAAATGCTCCTGTCGGGCGTCGGCTTTATACTTCGGCAATTTTGCCAATGCTACGTCACCACGACTGACGGTGCCTTTATATCGCCCTTCTTCCCGCACGAGAGAAGAGGTTGCCATTTCTGGTACTTCCTCTGGTAAAACGAATTCCCAGCCTTCACTCATATGCTTACCTATATTTTGGTAGTCATCCTGTCCCGATAAAGTTATACGTAACCAACGTAAAACCATTCCGTCGCTATGGAAACGATTTTTTACCATTTCAGGAATACTAAGAGCATCAGGCTCTTCATAAACATATTTTTCCGTTTCTTGTCTTGTTTCAGAAGTACGGTCTGTAGCCGTACGTGCATTCTCTATACGTGTATTCATGGTACTCACCCTCCGCGCCTATCTAAGTTTACAGTTGTATATTCACCTTCGGCAAGAGTAGCCTTTTGCTTTTCAACCGCATAAACCTCAAGTGGAATACTCCATTTATTTGCCAATCTCACGTCCTCTGGACTGAGTTTGACCTTTTTACTGGAACTTGCAGGGGTACGCGAGGCTCCTGCAACCACCTGAGCAGTCGATGACGTTGACTGTCCCGCATTTTCAAATTTATGAGGAAATTCTTTTTTAATACGACGGTTTACTTCCTCATAAAAATCATCCGTACTAGGGTCTAATCCCATTTGCTTTAAATCATTGTCGATAGCAAGAGCTGCTGCCGACATAACGGAATCTTTCCCAAACCATTCATTATCTCCAGCCCATATTACCGCTTTAGCGTCAGGTCCCTGCTGCTGTTGTCCTTGTTGCTGGAGTTGTGCAGCCTGTCTATCCACATCCTGACTATATTGGTCCAACGCAGCCTTCTGATTGCCTATATTCTGCAAATCAAACTGCGTTTCCATTAAAGCTTCATGTGCCTTGAGAGTTTTTTCTCCATCTCCCGATTGATAAGCTTCCAGATAGTTCTGACGAGCCAATTCAATCTTAGTTTCGAGTTGTTTCTCTGAAATCTCCGTCGAAGCCTTCTGAGTTTCGGTAAAATTCTTTTCCCGGCTCACTAATTGCTGATTTAACTGCTCATTTTGACTAAGAAGGTTCTTAATCTGTTCATCACGGTCCTTACGTTGCGTGACAAGCTGTCTAATCCTCTTCTGAGCACCATCAGTTTCGATTCCATCCAGTTCTTTTGGCTCTTCTGCCATTGTTGGCTTAGATTCTTCAGCTTTTTGAGTTGGTTCAGGCTCCTTTTCGATTTCATACTCAACTTTGTCCTCTTTTTCGTTCTCAGAAACTTCTACAGCGTTCCACTCTGAGTCTTCAACCATTTAAACTTACTCCTTACGTTGTTCACGAAACAATCGGTTTTACGTGCATGTATTATACACCACTTTTCCTTTGTATCCAATAGTTAATTAGATAAATTAAAGGTAGGGTCCAAATCTCTGGCATTTTCGACTCTCAACATTACTTGGTCATCGAAAAGCAAAATAAGTTTTACTCCCTTATAATGCAGTTTCACTCCTGAATGCTTACCATAGCATACATAATCATCTATGCTGCACCAAGGCCCGTTAGGAAACTTGACCTCGTCCTGATAAGCCAAGTCTCCCAGTGCGAGAACACGACCTATCGTAGTAAGATAAGCCATATCGTCCTTAGTTGAATCAGGAATAAAGATACCCCCTTTCGTGGTTGCCTTTATTGTCACAGGACGAACCAATACATGATAACCCGGTAAAAAAGGTAAAGGAGAGGGGTCTTTTACCTCTTCTTCAACACCACTTATCCATTCGTCATTTTTAATAGCTTTCGCTAATGCTGGCTGTTGCATGTCACTCCTCTTCATCATCTTGGTAAGTACGTTTTTTAATTATATCAGTGAAACTATTTCTAGCCCACTCAATTCCCGTACACATACCAACCATTTGTTTATAGGAAGGGTAGTCCGATGCATTCCCCTCTGCCAGACTTTGTTTCAGGATTTCAATTTCCTTATTAAAATTTGTTATTACTTCGTCCCAAATATTCATGCGTGGTCGTGCATGAGGACGGACATTCCACCAAGCGCAATTCCAGCTATAGCAAACCAACTAATGCCAGTAATCGCAGCAACGCCTAAGCATACAACGGCACAACCGCTCCAGCTACTAGGCTCACTTACTCGACTCTGTATCCATGTGCTCATTCTTTTTCTCCTTATATGGTCCTTCATAATAGGGTAATTTCTTTCCCCTTGCTGGGTTCGTTTCTTCTTTTTCTTTCTGAGAATCCAAGTTTCCAAAAAGTACAAAACTAATTAATGCCAGAAAGATTAACTTAAGCATCCGTATCCTTAGCCAGTAAATCCGAAATCTTCAAAAGAGCGTCTACTCTGTTTTTGCCTTCTTTTTCAGCTAACTGAGCTATCCCTAAAACTTTCTTTGCCGTAACCATAGCTTTTGTGTCTTCACCTTTTTGCTCCATTTCGGCAAGTTTAGTAAGAACATCCATTGATTTAAGCTGCATATCTTTATTCATTTCAGCTTCCTTCATGGCGGATTCGTAAAGCATTTCAACAGCTTTCATTGCCTGCTTACTGATACGGTCACGTTCCTTCTGTTCAGACTTGGACATCATGTCACTTTGTTTCTGACCAACCTTGATGCCAATTTCAAGTTCTTCAAGGTCCAGTTCACGATTCTTGAGAGCTGCATCAGCGGCTTCCGTCTGTAACTGAATCTGAAGTTTCTGCTGCTCAAGCTGCAATCTCATCTGTTCTATCTGAACCATCTGTTGTTCCGGTGATGTCTGTACACCCATTGCCCTGTTTGCATTGAGAACTTCCTGTGCCGCCTGAGCCATTGCAAGTTCGGGTGCTTCTGGCATCTGAGCTTGTTCCGGTGGTAAATCATTCAACAGCTGTTGAGCAACACCACCAACCTGCTCCTGATACTTCATGACAGCATGTTCCTGAATATTAGCTTCAATAATAGGTTTGACTCTTTGCATCATAGGACTGGCCCCATGAACAGGGTCCTGAATATAGGCTGTTTTTATTTTGACATGAGCCTCATGATTCTGACCGGGGAAAGCAGCTATGGGAACTCCCTTGGTAGCAGCTACGATATCCGATATCGGGTCCATCTGTTGTGCCTTCCGTTTCTCAGGAAGTATCTGTTCCAGATTAGGCATGTTGGCACTCTCAAGAATAGTACGATTGAGAGCTTCCAGATTGTACATACCGGGAGGTGCCTGCTGTGCAAGTTGCAATGCCATCTGGGAAATCATCAGTCGATGTGCGCTGGATGGTACATTTGGGTCACTGACCGGAATGATATCCACACGGCCATCAAAGTCTGATTTAAGGACTTTTCGGCTTTCGCCGGGAACATCGAATGGATATTCATCTGGCATATAATCATGATTGATTCTTGCGATAATCTTGAATTCATCTCTTTGAGCTTTATGTACTCTCTTGTGAATGGCGCTGAAAAACTTGCTTGAAGCTTCCAGAAGAGCCATTGTAGTTCCTACAGGACCGTAGGAAGACATGTCGGATATTACCTGCTCCGTACTATCGGCAAACTTCTGACCTGCCGTAGCAACCAACTGAAGCATATTGTAAAGTGTCTGAGAAGGTTCCTTGTAAGGCAACGTCATGATTGCCTTGGTGAGGTCCATACCAGTGGCTTCCACTTCTTTAAACTCACCGGGGGAAATCGGGTCGTTGTCTCCGACAATTCTTACACCCTTCGCTTTATATCCTCCCGGTAGATTGGCAAACTGACCAGCGTCCACGAGTGCTCGCATAGCAGCAGTTGCTGTCATTGTCAAGTTGCCAAGAAAATGAATAAGACCCAGACCATAGAAAGAAAATCCCGGTACAAAACGATAATGTACAAAATGCAGAATCTTTTCCCGTTTAGGGTCATCACGTTTATAATTTCTACGAATGGACAAAACTTTTCTGGACTGCTCTTCTACTGTAACTATGTAAGGAAGAGCAACTCCTTCAGCTTCTTCATCGTTAAATGGTGCAGGAAGTTCCAGATAACAATGCTGTTCAAGAAGTACATACTGAGGGTCATTATCTCCTGTGGGATTCAGACCCATAATAGTATCCATTTTACCAGTTATGGGAGTTTGCGTTGGGGCAGTAGCCTCCTCAAGCTCGACATCCAAATACATCTCCGATGCAATCTCACGAGCCAAGTCATTGGGAGTACGATAAATAACGTGTGTATAACGGTCAGCCTTTCTCAGGTCACTGGCATAGGAGGATATATAAAACTGGTCTATGGGAACGAATTCAGAGACAGGACGAGTCAAAGAAGCGTCATAGTAGACTTTCTTGAATGCGGAACCCATCAGTGGAAGATGGAACAGCATACGTTCAAATTCATCAAAGTATTCTGGCATCTGCTCTGTAAGCTGATAGTTCATGAAAAGCTGAACACGGTCAGCCTGTTCGTCCTTCTCAGGAGTGTACTTTCCTATGACCTGTGCCTTTACAGGCCCAGCTGGTGGAAAGAGTTCCTGTGAAGCCTTGGACTGGAACTTGACGGCAGACTCAATCAGCAACGGATGGACAGCACTACAGGCACCTTCAAATGGTTCCGAAGCATCCTGAAGCTTGAGACCAAGAAGGTCGAAACCACGCTCAAACATAGACTCCCATTCCTGACGAGAATCCTTGTCAGCCTGATAACGCTCAAAAACATCTGAGGCAATTTTCGTTAGAAGCTGCTCATCTATATCTTCTGCTATGTTTGTATACCAATCGGCTGCACCTGTGGAACCGCCTGTAATCATAGTTTCTTCATTAAAATTAACAACGACACTTCCATCAGTATTGACATCGAAAGAGACATGCTCTTCCGTAGCCGCTTCTGGCGGCGAGTGTCGAATAGGAACTATATTCGTTTCAGGAATAAGGTCGTTAGGGTTTCGTTCTATTGCCATTAGATTGCTCTCGCTTCATAGGGATAAGGGTTACGTTCTATCATACTACCGGATTTTTTCCAATATCTTTTGACCTTGGATTCCATGTACCTTCATTAAAAACAGACTTAATTTTTCTAGGGTTCCATACTCCTATAGTAATTCCCCATTCATCAGTTTCGTGTGGAGCACGAGTAGCACCAAACTCTACAGGATAATCTCTTCTTTCTATCATCTTAATACCGTCAAAGCCTTGATTTTTAATACGGCGAAGAACATCTTTTTTTTCTATTGGACTCCATCGGCCCTCTTTTAGTTGTTTATATTCCCGGAGTAAACTATAAGGATTCTCATCCCCATTCCTCGTTTTACTGTACTTCCATAAATCTTTATCAGATGCAATTCCTTTTGAATCATAAACATCCTCCCCATAAAGTCTTTCCATTTCTTCCATATCTTTACGGGTCCAATATTTACCTTTTGAATAATTACCTTGAAACATTATAGGAAGATGCTCACTATCTATTACATCTGGTAGTTCATTCCAGTATTTTTCTATTTCTGCTCGTGACATAGACTGTTGATTTTTAAAATAGTCTCCTTCTTTCAGAAGTGGTCGCAGAATGTCATCAACCATTCTCTTTGCACCATATTTAGTAAGGGCTATTCCCTGTCTTACTTCTGCTTTACTTGGTAAAACTAAGTGAGCGTGTTCTACTGGATTAAATAATTTTTGAACTGAAAGATAAGTAGGTAGTATACGTTGACTTTCGGGGTCAGGTATTAGATGAGCCACTTCAGGAAAAGCTCTTCTTTGTGCTTGAGCGTCCCGTCCCGGATTCCAATTTGATGCAAATCTAGGATTTAAACTAAAAAATGATAATCCCTCTTTGCCTCGTTTTTTATACATCTCTGGTGGTGGAAGATAACCGGGAGAACTTTTAAAACTTTCAAAAGTATATGGTGTTGAATGATAAGCTGGCAGAGGCAAACCTCCTTCATCTATAACCTCACTATTTTTAAACCAATTCTTAAATTCAGGCGTATTAATAGTAGAAGGATGTTTTATTTTTGTTGCACTTGCTCCTTTACCGGCTACACGAGCAGCTACTGAGGCTAATCCTGATAATGGCATCTTACGACATTCCTATAGGTCCAAGATTTTCCTGCGCTCGTCTAAGAGCAGCAGCTTCTTTCTGTGCAGTCATCGTCTGGCGATATTGCTGTAGCGCAGCATCCATATCTGCATCAGGCTGGTCAGCCAGTTCTGCTAATACCTGTGACTCTCCGCTACGTGCTGTGGGAATACCGAAGGATGCAGCATACAAAGGCCATCCTGCTGCCGTAGCTGCTCCACGCAACGCTATGCGGGAAAGGTCCCTCCCAGAAGGAAGTTGAGGTTTTGGCGAAGCAGTTCTGGTAATTCTTGGTTCTAATGTTCTTTTAGGCTCTACAGGTTTTTTGGGCTTTGTAGTTCTTTCAGGCTCTTCAGGTCTGGTCGTTCTTTCAGTCTTGGGTCCTTCAAGTTTTTTAGGTGCAGGTTTAGAAGGAAGAGCTTCTGGAAGAGGAGAACCAATAGGTAAAGTTTTTCCCGCTCCTGCGCTACGGGTTATTAAAGTTGTGCCTAAAGCTTTTTCTCGTTGTTTTAATATAGTATCTCTATAGTCTTTTTGCACATCTTGCCATGTTTTAAATTCAGTAGGTCTGCCTACTACATGTTGAGGACTCATTTGACGCCAAGGGTCTATAGTATTCTGTTTAGTAAAATCTGCTACAGTAGACGCTCTTGATGTAGAAGGTCCAAGTTTTCCCTGCTTTACCTGTGTTTTTCCTAAAGAATCTTTAAATGATATATCTCCTGATTCCATCTTATCTGTAACTTGCCGAAGCTGGTTCATAAGAATCTTCCAATATTTTTTCCCTAATTCCTTTGCTTCTGGAGAATCAAGAGTATGTTGTATTCCTTCAAAACCTCCCGGTACTCCCGGTGAGGAACCTAAAGTACTTCCTAGATACTCTATTATAAGCTTTTTAAGTCTTGTTTGTTCCTTATAAAGTTCTTCTAAATCAAAAGGAATTGCTTTAATAAGACCCTGAAGACCTTTACCGGGAATTTTAGGCGCACCAGCAGCAGCTGAACCACGCAGCATAAACTCCCTACGGGATAGCTCCGTTAGTTTTTTTAATTTATTTACAACGTCTGTCGCCATAATCTGCTAACTCATGTAAAATACAATAAACCAAAAGACTTCCTAAAAAGAGATGGAAGTACGTTATCTCTATCAAGTACTGGAACCAATAAAAGCTTCGACTGAATCTTCTTCATTCACAGCTATGCAGTAGGAATCAATTATTCGATAACCCTGTTGCTTATTCATATT
>Ga0208316_1000672_pt1 | contig 25918 bp, 26 predicted proteins | sample MalvireepMed_231_FD_184240 | JGI IMG/M metagenome (GOLD analysis project Ga0208316, IMG submission 184240) | Marine viral communities from the Global Malaspina Expedition - Malaspina viral metaG DeepMed_231 (SPAdes) (version 2) | ecosystem: Environmental > Aquatic > Marine > Oceanic | place... | reverse complement strand
GATCTGGAACCTGGTCTTCATGCGCTGGGAGCAGTTCGCCGACGGCACGCGCAAGGATCTGCCCAAGCCGCAGATCGACACCGGCATGGGCCTGGAGCGGATCACCACGGTCCTGCAGGGCGTCCATTCCAACTATGACACCGACCTGTTCCGCACCCTGATCGCGGCCAGCGAAGAGGCCACCGGCGCTGCGGCGCGCGGCGAGGCGCGCTTCTCCCACCAGGTCATCGTCGATCACCTGCGCTCCACCAGCTTCCTGATCGCCGACGGCGTCTCGCCCTCGAACGAGGGCCGCGGCTATGTGCTGCGCCGGATCATGCGCCGGGCCATGCGCCACGCCCACATGCTGGGCGCGGCCGAACCCCTGATGCACCGTCTGGTGCCGACCCTGGTGTCGGAGATGGGCGAGGCCTATCCGGAACTCAGGCGGGCCGAGGCGACGATCTCCGAGACCCTGCGCCAGGAAGAGGAGCGCTTCCGGCGCACGCTCGGGCGAGGCATGAGCCTGCTGGAAGAGGCCACGGCCGCGCTGGCCGAAGGCGGCGAACTGCCCGGCGAGACGGCCTTCAAGCTCTATGACACCTACGGCTTCCCCCTCGACCTGACCCAGGACGCGGTGCGCGCCATGGGCCTCTCGGTCGATCTGGCCGGCTTCGACGCGGCCATGAAGCGCCAGAAGGACCAGGCCCGGGAGGCCTGGACCGGCTCTGGCCAGGTGGCGGCGTCCGGCGAATGGTTCGCCCTGCGCGAGCGCCTCGGCGCCACCGAATTCGTCGGTCACGACACCACCGAAACCACCGCCAAGGTCCTGGCCCTGGTGGACGGCGGCGCGGAGATTCCCCGCGCCGAGGCCGGTCAGACCGTCCAGGTTCTGTTCGACCACACCCCCTTCTATGGCGAGAGCGGCGGTCAGGCCGGCGACCTGGGCGAGGTGGAGTGGGACGGCGGCCAGGCCCGGGTCCTCGACACCCAGAAGCAGGCCGGCGACCTGCACGTCCATGTGATCGAGGTCACTGACGGCGCCCTGGTCACCGGCGCGCCGGTGCGCCTGGCTCTGGACGCTGAGCGGCGCACCGCCACCCGGGCCAACCACTCGGCCACCCATCTGCTGCACGCGGCCCTGCGCAATGTGATCGGGCCCCATGTGAGCCAGAAGGGCCAGATGGTGGACGGCGAGCGTATCCGCTTCGACTTTAGCCACGGCCAGCCCCTGTCCCTGGAAGAGATCGACCAGATCGAGGCCGAGGTGAATGCGGTGATCCGCCAGAACCTGCCGGCCGAGACCAAGAACATGGCCCCCGAGGAGGCCATCGAGGCCGGCGCCATGGCCCTGTTCGGCGAGAAGTATGGCGACGTGGTCCGCGTCCTGACCCTGGGCCAGGCCCTGGACGGCAGCGGCCCCTATTCGGTGGAGCTCTGCGGCGGCACCCATGTGGCGCGCACCGGCGACATCGCCCTGTTCAAGATCGTTTCCGAAAGCGGCGTGGCCGCGGGCGTGCGCCGGATCGAGGCCCTGACCGGCGAGCCGGCGCGCCGCTGGTTGCTGGATCAGGCCCTGGTGTCGCGCCAGCTGGCCGAGCAGTTCAAGACCCCGGTCGCCGAGGTCCTGGGGCGTGTGGAAGCCCTGGAAGCCCACCGGCGCAAGCTGGAGAAGGAGTTGGGCGACGCCAAGCGCCAGCTGGCCATGGGCGGCGGCGGGGGCGCGGCTCAGGCCGGTCCTGAGGATATTGGCGGCGTCCAGGTGCTGGCGCGGGTGATGGACGGCGTCGGCGGCAAGGACCTGCGGCCCATCGCCGAGGAATTCAAGAAGCAGGTGGCCGACGGCATCATCGCCCTGGTCGGCGTGGCCGAGGGCAAGGCCGCCGTCACCGTCGCGGTGACCGGCGCGGCCAAGGACCGCTTCAACGCCGCGGAGCTCGCCAAGGCCGCGGTGATCGCCATGGGCGGGCAGGGCGCCGGCGGGCGTCCCGACTTCGCCCAGGGCGGCGCCCCCGACGGCGCCCGGGCCGAGGATGGCCTGGCGGCGCTGAAGGCGGCGATCGTCGGTTAGGTCCCGGCGTCCGCCGCCCAGCGCCTGCGCCTTGGCATAGGCCTAGGCCGGCGGCGTGCGCACGCAGGCCAGCTTGTTGCCCTGCGGGTCGCGGACATAGGCGGCGTACCAGCCCTCGCCATATTGCGGACGAAGGCCAGGCGCGCCCTCGTCGGCGCCGCCATGGGCCATGGCCGCGGCGTAGAAGGCGTCTACCACCTCCGGCGTGGCCGCATAGAAGCCGAGCATGACGCCATTGCCGGCCCGGGCGGCCTGGCCATCAAAGGGTTTGCAGACCCAGAGCGTCTGGCCCTGGGCGTCGCCCTCCCGGCCATAGCCGGTCCAGCCCTCGAAGGCGTAGAGCTGGGTCATGCCCAGGGTCGCCAGCACCGCATCATAAAAGGCGACCGCTGCGGGCAGGTCGTCGGCGCCCAGGGTCATATAGCCCAGAACCGGGCCTGCGGGTCCGGCGGTCGGCGGCGTCGTCATCTGATCTCTCCCATCCAGATCGCACCGTGGCGTCACGGCGCGAGATGAGAACATAACAGGAACGCTCTAGCTTAGGAAGTGGGCCGCCAGGGTCAGCGTCAGGGCGCTCAGCACCGTGCCGGCGATCACCGCCTCGGCGGCGCCGCGGGCGAAGACGCCCAGGGCGCGGGTCTGGATGAAGACGTTCACCGCCGTCGGGCAGGCGGCCAGCAGGGTGGCGACGGCGCGCATGGCTGGATCGACCCCGCCGACGCCCAGGACCAGCCAGACGAGCACCGGGGCGGCCAGCAGCTTGAGCCCCAGAGCCAGGCCAAGGGGCGCAAGGGCGTGGCGGTCGGGCCAGGCGCCCTCCCGGCCGATGAGCCCGCCCAGGGCGATCAGGGCGATCGGGCTGGCCGTCGCCGCCAGCAGGCTGAGCCCCTGGTCGGCGAGCCCCGGGAGACGCGCGCCCGTGGCCGACAGGGCAAGACCACAGATGGCCCCGAGCACGGTGGGATTGGCCAGCACGCGGCGGAGCGCGCCCAGGCCGACGGCGGCGGCGCCCGTCTGCAGAATGGCCACGGCCAGGCCCATCAGCACGATGAAGTCCACCGCCACCAGCGCCGCGGCCTGGGGACGGACGGCCTCGCCCAGCACGGCGACGGCGAGCGGCGCGCCGAGGAAGGCGGTGTTGCCGATGGCCGCGGCCATGGGCAGTCCGGCCACGCTCTGGCGGGGCAGGCCAAGCCGCCGGGCCAGCATCCAGGTCAACAGCAGGATAGAGCCCAGGCTGACCCCATAGAGGCCAAGGGCGGTCGCCTGGCTCATGTCAGGCGGCGGGGCGTCGCCAAGCCAGCGGATCAGCAGGGCCGGGAAGCCGATCCAGAAGGTGTAGGCCGACAGCCAGCCCCCCAGGCGGCCGCCCAACAGGCCGACGCGGCCGGCCAGGGCGCCGGCGGCGATGATCGCGAAGAAGGGCGCGATGCGCGCAATGAGGTCCAAGTCTGGAGGGTCCGACGCGCCCTAGGTCGCAGGGGGCTCAGGCAGGCGAACATGGACCAGGGTCCACTGGAAGAGGCCGGTGCGCTGGAAGGTCAGGACGCTCACCTCGCCCGGTCGGCCTGGAGGATGCACGGCGAACCGGGTGCGGTTGACGCCCCAGTAGCGCAGGCTGGGCCAGGGTTCGCTGAAGGGCGCGGTCAGGCGCGCGGCGCCCTGCGCCGGCGGCGGCTCCGGGGGCGCCGCGCCCGGCTCATAGCCGCGGACCACGTCATAGAGCCCTTCGGGCGTCAGATAGGGCTCCAGGCGGGCCGGGGCGGGCGTGAGCGGCGCCAGGGGCTCAGCGAAGGGCTCCAGCGCCCGGCGCACGGCGCCCATGGGATCTCGCCAGATGTCGGGCGCCGCGCCCGCCTCGCCGGCGACGCGCTCCGGCGGCGGGGGCTCGCGGACCTGGTCGCGCAGGCTGGTGCGCAGGGCGCGGAAATCCACCATCTCGGCCAGGCCCGCCACGTCCTGGTCCCGCGCATTGGCCTTCAGGGCGCGATAGGCGAACCAGGGCGCCGCAGCGAAGGCGAGCCCGAACAGGACCAGGCAAACCAGGAAGATCTTGAAGAGCTGACGTCTGACCATGGGCCGGTCGGGTCCCCTCGGCCAAGCTTTGCAGATTGTGGCTCAGCCTTAACACGGTGATCGCCCCGCCGCCATTTCCCTCGCCCCGCAGGATGTGCGGAGCCCGGACGAGGCGCTGGGGCCTTGGCCCCTTACCGGCGCGCCGCAGCGAGCAGGTTGGGTTCGGTGCTGACCTTGGGAGAGTCAGCTCTGCGGACAGCGCGACTGTGCCGGTGCCGCCGCTCGGACCGAATCTGGCGTTCAACCGGAACGCGTCCGCCGGCTCGGGTTCACAGCCGCCCATAGGCGCGCAGGGTTCGGACCGCACGCACGGTCATCATGCCCCGCCACTCGGCGACGGCGGCCGAGCCGGGGGGCGTCCAGTTGATGGCCCATCCGCCATCTTCCTGCTGCGTCTGCTCCAGGTGTGAAAGCGCAGCATGAACCAGCGCGGGGTCCAACCACTGGGTCACCCAAGCTCCTGGCGTTCGGGCGTAGAACAGCGCGTCCAATCCGTACTCCGAGACGGATGGGTCAGCCTTGAACATGCGGGTCTTGGGAAGCTGGCGCACGAGGCGCTCGGCGCGCGCCTCGGCGCGCCGACGATCCGGTGCGTGTTCCAGGAAGACCAGCGCCTCGCTCACGTCGTGAGCGCCGTCAAGCGACCCGAGACTGCCCCAGCAGAAGTCCTCGAGGCGGTCGAGAACCGGGTGTCGGACGCCCGCCTTCATCAGCAGTCCGGCGATGCCTCCGTTCGGATTGATCCCTGGTGTCGGCGAGTTGTTGGCCCAGTGTGGCGCGAAGTCGGCATCCCGGAAGGAGTCGAGGAGGATCGGCGCGCCACCTTCCGGTCTGAGCACCCCGGCCAGCCAATCGCACGCCCGCCGCACTTGATCTCCGTCGAACCTGCCAGCGCCATCCATGTATTCTAGGGCGAGTTCCAAATAGAGCGGCTGGCTTGAACGCGTACGGGTGTCAGGCTCCAGCGCATTGCCAAAGCCTCCGTCGCTATTTTGATAGGCCCCCAGGGCCTGGATAATGGAAGCCGCGCTCCCTTCGCCAAGGGAAGCCTCGAACGCCAACCGGTCGAGGAGCCGCGCTTCGCGGTGAACAAACCGCCGCGCCGCCGCAAGGTCCGCCATCCGCACCTCCTGCCGTGAGCTTTGAGCCGACCGATTCGGTATCCTATTGCCCGTCCTTGAGCCATGGGGCGGCAACGCTCGCGGGGCTCCAGCAAGGCTCAAGCACCGCCGCCAGGCTCTCGGCCCACGCTGCAGGAGAATCCTCTGCGATCCAGCCGCGATAGCTCGCCCTTCTTGCGTACTGGCGGAGTTCAACCTCGATGATGTCAGCGTGAAGGATGATTTCTACATAGCCCGCATCGGAGTCTGGCTCGGCGACGGCTTCCGGAACCCACACCGCCTCGCTTGATCGCTTCAGAGCGTCCATTGCGCCCGGGCAGGTCCTCAGATCCGCCTCGACCCACTCCGGGTTGATCTCGGTCAGGGCGGTCCGGATTTGGTCAAAGGACGTCGCGCCTTTCGCCACGATCTCGCCGATCAGATACGAGCCGCGCTGACGAGGTCTGGTGAGGTCGGCGCGTGCGGGCGCCCTGACCATGCGCGCCCGGAGGCGAGAGGTGCAGCTGTCCTGCTCAACATCCTCTTGGTCGACGCATCCTTTCGCCACAGCGATGGCGTAGACCGGCCAACCATAGTCGTCGCCTGTGTAGGTGATCTTGATGATTGAGCTGTCGGCGACGTAACGCGAGGGGAAGTACAGGGCCGGATCGAAGGCCATTTCGCGGACGGTTGCGCGTGTTTCGGAGACAGACGCTGTTTGGCCATGGGCGTCTTGCCCCCAGCTCCCGAAAAGGAGCACGCACAAGGTCAGGCCAAGCAAGAGCCGCATAGGGCGAGCCTGCCACCCAGCCGCAACGGGGCAATGGAGGGGCAGCAAGCGTATGACGTTTCTGGCAAGGCGGTGCGCAAGCAATGTCCGCAGTTCGGCTCTGAGCCGATGACAGCTCCTGGCGCGTTCTAGCCCGCTCGAACTCAAGGAGCGCATCGTCCTGTTGACGTCACCTTGTCCGCTCCGGCGGCCTGCGGCGGCGGCGCCAAGCGCTTGCTGCCAAAGGGACCACTGCAATGAATGGGGTCATTCTGCCGGTACGAACTAGAAGGCGCTCCTCTTGAGATAGGAAAATAGTCTCTGGCACGAATAGAGACGCCCGCGCGGGGCTTCTGCGACTTGCTTCTGGGGCGTCGACGCCCCTTGTTGACGCATAGAGATCTGCTGAGGCGAAAGCGACGAAGACACAACCCAGCGTGACACCGGTCTCGATGAAAGGGCGTTTCATGTCCGCCTCGCCAAGTGGTGGAAGCGACACAACCTGACATGGAGACGCCGCAGGACGCAAGCGGCGCTGGCGGTGCAGCCATGTCCACTTCCCGCCCTGACCTCAATGTCTTGAGCTGGCGCCGAACGGACATCACTGGACATTGCGATACGTCGGGGCGGCGCGCCGGGGCCGCCTTAAACCGTCCGCGCCAGGCTTATGGCGGGGTCGGGTCCATTGTCCTTCGAACGATAGCCGCCTCACGGAGCCTAAGCTTGGCCTATGCGTTTGAGACGCCATGGGGGCCCGCCTACACAAGCTTGCGCACGATCTGCGGACGACCTTCTGGGTCGTGCCCTCGGTGCTGGTCGCGCTCGGAACGGCGGCGGCGTTTGGCGCGGTGGCGGCCGAGGGCGCCGACTGGATCCCTGGACCGCTCAAGTCCTTGCTCTACGAAGGCGGCGAGAGCGGCGCCCGCACCCTGCTGGGCGCCATCGCCACCTCGACCATCGGGGTCACCGGCACGCTGTTTTCCATCACCATTGCGGCCCTGACCCTGGCGTCGAGCCAGATGGGGCCACGGCTGCTGGACAACTTCACCCGTGACCGGGGCAATCAGGTGGTGCTGGGGGTCTTTCTGGGGACCTTCGCCTATTGCCTGGTGGTCCTGCGCCAGGTTCGCGGCGGCGAAGACGACCTGTTCGTGCCGCGCCTGGCCCTGGCCGGGGCCATGGCCCTGGCGGCGTTCTGCGTGGCCCTGCTGGTCTATTACGTTCACCACATGTCGACGCGGATCAATATCGACACCGTGATCGACCTGGTGCGGCGCGAGCTGTTCGCGGCCCTGGACAGCCTGACGCTTGGCGAACCCGAGCCCAATAGCCTGGGCCCCGAGGACATCGACCTCGACTGGTCGAGCGCCCGAAGGCTCACCGATCGCCGCAACGGCTATCTCCAGGAGCTCGACGTCGAGTCCCTGGCCGACTGGGCGCAGGAGGCGGGCGCGCGGGTCCGGCTGCTGGTGCGGCCGGGCGATTTTGTCGTCGCCGGCGGCTGCGTCGCCCTGGTTCATCCGCCCGAGGCGGAAGGCGCCGAAGAGGCCGTAGCGCGGACCACGGCGCTGGGCGCCAAGCGCACCTCCGGCAGCGATCTGGAATATAGCGTGCGCCAGCTGGTGGAGGTGGCGGTCCGCGCCCTGTCGCCAGGCATCAATGACCCGATGACCGCCATCGCCGTGCTGGACCAGCTTGGGTCAGCCCTGTGCCGGGTGGTTCCCCGGAGCTTTCCCACGGGCGTGACGATCCGCGATGGGCGCGTGGTGCTGATGCGGCCGGTCAGCGACTATGCCGGTCTGGTCGATGTCAGTTTCGACATGATCCGCCAGAACGGGGCCGGCGCCCCCAGCGTGGCCATCCGTATGTTGGAGATCCTGACCCTGGTGGCCGAGCAGGAGCGCGATCCGCATCGGCTGGCGGTGCTTCGCATCCACGCCGACAAGATCGTGTCTGACGCCCGAAAGGCCGTAACCAACAAGGAAGACCTGCGCGACCTGATGGCGCGGCGGCGCGCGTTTGGCGCGGTCGCCGCCCATGGCGGTCCGGCGCGCCGCGCCGAACCGTAGGATGGGCCTCAGCCTTGGGCCGACAGGGCCTTGTCGAGATTGACCGCCACCTTGTCGATGAAGCCTTCGGTGGTCAGCCAGCCCTGGGTGTCGCCCACCAGCAGGGCCAGGTCCTTGGTCATCGAACCGCTTTCGACGGTGGAGACGCAGACCTCTTCCAGGGTCTTGGCGAACTTGGCCAGGGCCTCGTTGCCGTCCAGCTTGGCCCGGTGCTCCAGGCCCCGTGTCCAGGCGAAGATCGAGGCGATGGAGTTGGTCGAGGTGCTCTCGCCGCGCTGATGCTGGCGATAGTGACGGGTGACGGTGCCGTGGGCGGCCTCGGCCTCCAGCGTCTTACCGTCGGGGGTGATCAGCACCGAGGTCATCAGCCCCAGCGAGCCGAAGCCCTGGGCCACCTGGTCGGACTGAACGTCGCCGTCATAGTTCTTGGCCGCCCAGATGAAGCCGCCGGACCACTTCAGGGCCGAGGCCACCATGTCGTCGATCAGGCGGTGCTCGTAGACGATGCCGGCGGCCTTGTACTGCTCGGCGTACTTGGCCTCGTAGACCTCGGCGAAGATGTCCTTGAAGCGCCCGTCATAGGCCTTGAGGATGGTGTTCTTGGTCGAGAGATAGACCGGATAGTTGCGGTTCAGGCCGTAGGCCAGGCAGGCCTCGGCGAACTCACGGATCGAGTCGTCCAGATTGTACATGGCCATGGCCACGCCCGAGCCCGGATAGTCGAACACTTCGCGTTCGATGACGTCGCCGTTTTCGCCTTCCCAGCGGATGGTCATCTTGCCCTTGCCGGGCACCAGGAAGTCGGTGGCCCGGTACTGGTCGCCATAGGCGTGGCGGCCGACGATGATCGGCTGGGTCCAGCCGGGGATCAGGCGCGGGACGTTCTTGCAGATGATCGGCTCGCGGAAGACCACGCCGCCGAGGATGTTGCGGATCGTGCCGTTGGGCGAGCGCCACATCTGCTTGAGGCCGAACTCCTCCACCCGCGCTTCATCGGGGGTGATGGTCGCGCACTTGATGCCGACGCCGTATTTCTGGATCGCCTCGGCGGCCTCGACCGTGACCTTGTCGTCGGTCTTGTCGCGATACTCGATGCCCAGATCGTAATAGGCGATCTCGAGGTCGAGATAGGGGAAGATGAGCTTGTCCTTGATCATCTTCCAGATGATCCGGGTCATCTCGTCCCCGTCGATATCGACGACGGGATTGGCGACTTTGATCTTGGCCATAGGCGAGGCGCGCTCCGTGGCGGAATTGAGGGGTTGAGGCCGTATACAAGGCCTGCGCCGGTGCGCAAAGCCACGACGGCGTCAAAGATGATCGGCATGGGAACGTCGCACAACTGAGCTAGTTAAACCCGGGTGCGCGCCGATGCCCCCTCACGCGGCCTGATCGGAGCCCCCGTCCTGGTGCTCGTGGCGGAGCCTTGGGACTTCGAGTCCCCCGAAGGTCGCGGTCGTTTGCGCGGACAAGTCAGCAAAATCCAGGACTTCGCCCCGGACGGCGGGCAGGAGGTGATGCTCACCGTCGCCCCCATCTCCCTGGGTGGCGACACGGTCACCGCCCTGCGCGCGCTTGGGCTTCATCCGACGCAGGAGACTCTGATCCAGCGGCTTGAGCGCGGTCTGTCGACCGGTGTTCGCCTCTATGGGCCGGGGGGAAGGTCGTGCCTGCTGGTCGGATCGATTCGCCGCCTGGGAGCCTGACCCAAGGTTAGGCCGAGGGCTCAGCCGACCGCGCCGGCCACGCTGCGGGCCAGGTCGGCGAAGATCGCCTCGCGCTCTTCCTGCGCCAAGGTGGAGCCGGCCAGGAAGACCGCGATCACATATTGCCGGCCATCTTCCAGGGTGATGACGCCGATGTCGTTGGTGGCGGGAGTGACGCCCAGATCCGTGCGAGCCGTGCCGGTCTTGTGGGCCAGGCGCGCGCCCGGCGGCAGGCCGGCCGCCAGTCGTCCCTTGCCGGTGGTGGTTTCGCCCATGATCTTCAGCAGCCGGGCCGTGGAGGCCTCAGACAGCAGTTCTCCCCGCGCAAGCTTGGCCAGGAAGAGCAGGGCCTCGCGCGGCGTGGTCGTGTCGCGCGGGTCGGCCAGATAGGCCGCCGCGGCCGCCTGCCGCTCGGCGGGGGGCACGTCCTGCAGGGCCGCCCGATAGGCCGCTTCGCCCTTCCAGGCCGGGCGGAAGGAGTCGAGGCCGCCGATCTCCGGCTGCAGCTGGCGCTCATAGCGATCGACCCGCATGTCGCGGATGTCCTGGGCGCGCAGCCAGGCGGTGACGGCGCCGGGGCCGCCGATTCGACGCATCAGCACGTCGGCGGCGGTGTTGTCGCTGGCGCCGGCGGTGAGAGTCAGGAGTTCGGCCACCGTATAGTCCCGGCGACCCGGATAGGCGTCGGCCACGGGGCTGAAGGGCGGCGAGATGTCTTCGTCCGTCAGCGTGATGGTCTCGTCCAGGTCGAGGCGGCCGGCGTCGACCTCGGCCAGGGCGGCGGCGGCCAGGGGCGCCTTGAAGACGCTCTGCATGGGGAAGCGATCGACGCCGTTGATCGCCCAGAGCTCGCCGCTCTCCAGGTTCATCACCGCCGCTCCCAGGCGGCCAGGCGCGGCGCGGGCGGTCAGTTCGGCCGCCGTTTCATCCAGGCGTTCAGCGTCCAGGCGCGGGGTGGTGGAGACCGTCTGCGGCATGCCCGGTTCGCAGGCCGCGACAAGCAGGACGGCGGCCAGGAGGACAAGACAACGCATGGGTAAAGCTCCGGACGATGGGCGAGGGGGTTGCGCGCATCGTCGCTCAGACTGAAAACGCCACATGACCGCAAGTTCGCTCCCCGCGCCAACCATTATCCTGTCCGCCCCCCAACTGGCCGAGAACATCGGGGCCTGCGCCCGGGTGATGGCCAATTTCGGCCTGGAGGACCTGCGTCTGGTCAATCCGCGGGACGGCTGGCCGCAGGATCGGGCCTGGGCCTCGGCGTCCGGCGCCGACTGGCCGCTGGACGGGGCCAAGGTCTGCGGCAGCGTGGCCGAGGCGGTGGGGGACCTGCAGCTGGTGTTCGCCACCACAGCGCGCCCGCGGGAGCTGCAGCTGCCGGTGATCACCCCGCGGGAGGCGGCCGGAGAGCTGGCCGCCGCCGTCGCCGCGGGGCGGAAGGTGGGCCTGCTGTTCGGGGCCGAGCGGGCCGGCCTGGAGACCGCCGAGGTGGCCCTGTGCCAGGCGGTGGTGACCGTGCCGGTGGATCCGCGCTTCCATTCCCTGAACCTCGCCCAGGCGGTGGCGATCAACGCCTATGAGTGGCGCATGACCCAGGCCTCGGGGCCGCCGCCGCGGTTCCGGGACGGACCAGAGCCCGCCGACCAGGCTGCGATGATGGGGCTGTATGGCCAGCTGGAGGCCGAGCTGGACGCCGCCGGCTTCTTCCATCCGCCGGAGAAGCGCCCGTCCATGATCCAGAACCTTCGCTCGGCGCTCGGCCGGGCGAGCTTCAGCGACCAGGAGGTGCGCACCTTCCGCGGGGTGGTGACGGCGCTCTCGCGCGGTCGCGGGCGGGTGCTGGACAAGCTCGCCCGGCAGAAGGCCGAGCGGGAGGCCGAGGTGGATCAGGGCGGCTCGGAGACTTGACGCAGGGACGCCGCCCGAGATCATAAGAGATCAATGATAACCTATCTGCGGTCGGGGAGAGCGCAATGTCGGGAACGGATCTGAAGACGGCGGCGATGAAGGCGTGGCTCTATGGTCTGCCGCTCATCGAGATCGCCGCAACCCGGGCGCGGGGCCTGTCCTTCGGCCAGAGCCTCAACACAATCGCCCATGTGCGCAAGCTGGCCACGCCCAAGCACCGGGCGGTGACCACGCCGAACAACGACACCCTCTATTCCTCGGCCCAGCTGGACCTGTCGCAGGGACCGGTGACCCTGACCCTGCCGCAGACCGGGGATCGCTACTTCTCGCTGGCGTTGATGGACGCCTACACCAACAATTTCGCGATCCTCGGGACCCGCACCACCGGTCCCAATGGCGGAACCTTCACCCTGGTGGGGCCCCATGAGGCGGCCGAGGGGCGCCATGTGGTCCGCGCGCCGACCAACCACGTCTGGGCCCTGGGCCGGGTCGTGGTCTATGGGCCTGACGACCTGGAGGCGGCGCAGCAGGTGCAGTCGGGCCTGGCGATCCAGGGGCCGGCGGCCCCGACGCCGCCGCCGGCGGTCAAGCGCAGCGCCGCCTGGCAGGACTATTTCGCCGCGCTGGCGGACCTGATGAAAGCCAATCCGCCGCCGGTCACCGACCGCGCCCTGCTGGAGGAGATCGCGCCCCTGGGCCTGGAAACCGGCTTCGACCCGGCCCGATTCTCCGCCGCCGAAGCCGCCGAGATCGAGGCGGGCCTGGCCGAGGCTCGGGTGGCGGTGCGCCGCGGCGGCCTGACCGGCGACCACTTCATCGACGGCTGGTCCTATCCCAGCGCGACCCTGGGCGACTTCGGGCAGAACTATCACTACCGCGCCACCGTGGCGCTGGGGGGCCTGGCCGCCCTGCCGCCGGTGGAGGCCCTCTATATGCGCGCCCGCGGCGACCAGCCCCGGGGGCTCTATGATGGGATGAGGGCCTACCGTCTTCACTTCCCGGCCGAGCGCCTGCCGCCGGTGAATTCCTTCTGGTCGCTCAGCCTGTACGAGGCCACCGAGGACGGACAGTTCTTCTTCGCCGACAATCCCCTGGACCGCTACGCCATCGGCGATCGCACCGAGGGCCTGACCTATAACGAGGACGGCTCCCTCGACATCTGGATCGGCAGCGCCTCACCAGGTGAGGACCGGGAGGGGAACTGGCTGCCCGCGCCGGAGGGGCCGTTCGCCCTGTTCATGCGCACCTATCTGCCCAAGGCGGAACTACTGGACGGCGCCTATCGCCTGCCGCCGGTGGAAGCGGTCTGATCGCCCATTAGCCCTGGAAGCCTTCGGGCGAGGGCTGGGCTGGGCAGGCATAGGTGACGGTGAAGGTCTCGGGGCCGGCCGGGGTCTCCACCACCACCGAGGCGTCGTCGATGGGCTCGGCGTCTTCAGCGCAGATTCGTACCGCGCGCGCGCCGGTCCAGGCGATCCCCAGGCTGCGGACCGCGTCCAGGGTGGCGAAGGTGGTCTCGGCGCCGCTCTGATGGCGCAGGCTCAGTTCGGCGCCCAGGCCCGGTCTTAGGGTCAGACCTCCGCCGGTAAAGGCCACGTCGAGCATGAACTGCCCGTCTGGGCTGGGCGTCTCCATATCGTCGGGGGTCGACACGAGGCAGCCTGACAGGACGAGGGCCGTCAGGCCGAGGGATGCGAGACGTAGACCGGGAATCTGCTTCATCCCGATGGAATGGCCGAGGCGGGCCAAGGTTGCCGCCGCATCCGACCATGCCCCATGATGAAAGAACGTCGTCCTGCGAGACGGCAAGACGAAGGCGTCACGGCGATCCCGCCGGCAGCCGCCCAGCTCCTGGAGGATGACATGGCCCATTCCGATACGACGCCGTCGCGCCGCGCCCTGATCGCGGGGGGTGTGGGCCTGGCCGCCGTGGCCGCCCAGTCGGCCGCCGCCGCCGACCTGAAGACCCCGCCAGACGGCGCGTCCGCCCTGGCCCGGAATGGCCGCTTCTCCGGCAAGGTGGTGCTGATCACCGGCGCCACCTCAGGCATCGGTCGGGCTACGGCCAAGGCCTTTGCGTTGGAGGGCGCCAAGGTGATGTTCTGCGGCCGCCGCGAGGCCCTGGGCACCGAGGTGCAGGCCGAGATCCGGGCTGCCGGCGGGGAGGCGGTCTATCGCCGCGCTGATGTGCGGGTCGAGGCCGACGTCGCCGCCCTGCTGGCCGCCTGCGTGGAGACCTTCGGGGGGCTCGATATCGCCTTCAACAATGCCGGGATCGCTGGGCGGGCCGGCGACGTGGGCGCGGCCTTCGACTGGGCGGTTCACAACGACATCATGGCCACCAATCTCGAAGGTGTGATCCGCTGCACCAACCACGAGATCCCGGCCATGAAGGCCCGGGGCGGCGGGGCGATCATCAATACCGCCTCGGTCATGGGCTATGTGGGCTCTGGTCCCATCATGTCCTACGCCCTGTCCAAGGCTGGCGTGCTCAGCCTGACCCGCTCCACCGCGCTGCAGGTGGCTGGCGACAATATCCGGGTGAATGCGGTCTCTCCTGGCCCCATCGACACGCCGATGATGGGCGGTGGCGCGGCGCAGGCCTCCGGCGCCCGCACCCCGGCCGGTCGCGCAGGCCAGCCCGAGGAGATCGCCCAGGCGGTCATGTACCTGGCCGACAGCGCCGCCAGCTACGTCACGGGCGAGGATCTGCGCGTGGATGGCGGCGTACGGGCCTGAGGCGGGCTACGGCGGGGAACCCGCACGGACCGGCGCCGTCCAAGCCGGCGCCCGCCCCGGTGGCGCCGGCTCGCCCGTGGGGACGTCTTGATCCTGTGGATAAGTTGGGCCTAGGGTTTTGGCGGGGGCGATCATGAAAACCATCGCAGTCATTTCCCGCAAAGGCGGCGCCGGCAAGACGACGGTGGCCGTCAATCTGGCGGCGGCCCTGCGCGAACAGGGCGCACGCGCGGTGTTGGCCGACGCCGATCCGCTGCGGTCGTCCAGCGAGGCGCTTCGCGCCCATAGCCTGATGGTGGTGGAGACCTCGGCCTCCAAGCTGTTCGCCCTGACCACGGCCTCCCGGCGCAGCGGCGGGGACCTGCTGATCATCGACACGCCCGCCGCGCCGGAGGGTGATGTCGTCGCCGCCATCAAGGTGGCCGACCTGTGCCTGGTGGTGAGCCGCCCCACCTATCTCGATGTGGCCGCAGCCCTGAAGACGCTGGAGCTTCTGCGTCAGCTTCGGGCCAGCGGCCTGATCATCCTGAACCAGTGTCCCTCGGCGCGGCAAGGGCGAGAGCCCAGACAGGTGTCCTCGACCCTGGAGGCCCTGCGCTTCGCCGGCGTGCCGGTGGCGGCCACGCCCCTGCGGGTGCGTCAGGCCTATCAGTCGGCCCTGTCAGAGGGGCAGGGCGTCACCGAATGGGAGCCCCGTGGCCAGGCCGCCGCCGAGGTCCGCGCCCTCGCCGAGATCGTGCGGCGGAAGCTCCTGGGTGAGCTTCCCTCCCGCCCGGCCAATGACGCCATGGCTCTGGCGCCCATGGCCGCCAGGCCCTAAGCGGCGGGGCTCACCTTGACTCCCGCCGCCCCGCTGGGCATACACCGCGCCTTCACACCGGCGGGCGACTGCGCGGTGCGAAGACCATTACGGGTGATACGGGCCCCGCCGTTGAGATCGCGCCTCTACTCTTGGAAGCGCCGGGCCGTGTCGATGATGAAGAGTGTTCATGACCAAGCGTCATTCCGCGAAATATAAGCTCGACCGCCGTATGGGCGAGAACATCTGGGGCCGCGCCAAGTCGCCGGTGAACCAGCGCTCCTACGGCCCGGGCCAGCACGGCCAGCGCCGCAAGTCCAAGGTCTCTGACTTCGGCCTGCAGCTGCGCGCCAAGCAAAAGCTCAAGGGCTATTACGGCAGCCTGACCGAAAAGCAGTTCAGCCGCACCTATACCGAGGCCGCGCGCCGCAAGGGCAACACCTCGGAAAACCTCATCGCCCTGCTGGAATCGCGCCTGGATGCGGTGGTCTACCGCGCCAAGTTCGTGCCCACCGTCTTCGCCTCGCGCCAGTTCGTGAACCACGGCCATGTGACCGTGAACGGCAAGCGCGTGAACATCCCGTCCTATCGGGTGAAGCCCGGCGACGTGGTCGAGGTGCGCGAGCGCTCGCGCAACATGGCCCTGGTGCTGGAAGCCCAGGCGTCAGGGGAACGTGAAGTTCCCGACTATATCGAACTCGACGCCAAGGGCCTGTCGGCCCGTTTCATCCGCGCCCCGGAACTGGCCGAAGTGCCCTATCCGGTGAAGATGGAACCGAACCTCGTGGTCGAATTCTACGCCTCCTAAGGCGTCGAACACCTGCGATCTCGAAGGGCCCCGGAGCGATCCGGGGCCCTTTTTCGTGACGATCAGCTGCTGAGGTTCACCTCAGGGGCGCGCATAGGTGCGGGCCGTCGTGGCGATGCTGACCTCCAAGGCGCTCACGTTCGACCAGAACCGGGCGGCGAACTTCTGCGAGTCGACGATGTATGGACGGTCAGTCAGGAAGTGCATCTCTGTCACCTCGCGCACCTCCGGAGAAAACGCTCCCAGCAACCTGGCCTGCCAAAGGGGTATGACGGAGACCCTCGGGGCGACGCCAAGAGCGTCAGCTGCAAGGGTGATCATCTCGCGTAGGGTCTTGGTCGGTGGCGTTGGAACGTGCCAGGCCTGACCGAATGCGTCGTCGGGGGCGCTCATCAAGGTGACAATCGCCCGAGCGAAGTCATCGACATGCACGACGTCATGCGGGTAGTCCGCGGAGATCAGCACTTGCGCAGGCTTGCCCTTTGCCAGACGGCCAAAGGTCACATCCCCCAGGATCGACGTGCTCACTCCCGGACCGAAGAAATCTGGCGCGCGTACCGCCGCCGTTCTGACCCGCCCCTCCGACTGCGCCCGCTGCCACAGTCGGGTGGCTGCGCTCCGGGCGGCCGGTTTCATCCCGTAGTCCACCGCCGGGAGATTTTCCGTAAGGGGCTGATCTTGTGGCCCGTAGAGATAGAGGCTGTCGGCGTAGACAAGCCGAGCGCCGACGGATTCACACGCCGCCAAAACAGCGGACATGATCTGAGGCCAACGCTCCATCCAGAGCGCGCCGTCGTAGGGCAGGCCAATCGCCAGGGCCACGGTGTGAACCTCAGCAATCGCCGCCGCAAGCGCAGCCGGGTCGGTCGCGTCGGCGCTCACAAAGGCGACGCCTTCGGGCAGGGCGCTCGGCGCTGATCGTTGCACACCACGCACGGAATGCCCGTCTTGGGAAAGACGCCTGCAAACCGACAAGCCGACCGGCCCGAGACCAATCACAGCAAAGTCGGCGCTTGAACTTGCCTTGCTCATGACGACACCCCCCGCCCCATTGAGCCGTTCTTCGGCTTCAACAGCTATGTCTAACAGCTTCCTCGCCTTCGCGGGGCGCATCGGTGTGACGCTCGGCGGCGCCCGGGCTCGCCCCTGAGCCCTGTTGACCTTCTCCCAGGGGGCCACTATGTCCGCGGCTCGGTCCGGGCCCCTCTGGTCGCGACGGCGGTCGCGACGATGTCGGATCTTCACTCTCCAGACGCGGACGCGGCGTCGTGACTATGAGAGGTGCGGGGTCCGATGGACGCTCTCCTTATATTTTTGCAGACGCCGTTTCTCGGTCAGGCCGCATGGCTCTGGCTGTTGTTCCTTGGGATCGTGCTCACGGTCCTGACCCTCGACCTGGGGGTTTTCAACCGCAAGGACCACGTCATTGGTCCGGCGGAATCGGTGAAGGCCGCGGCCGCCTATATCGCCATCGGCCTGAGCTTCGGCGCCTGGATCTGGTACGACCTCGGCTCTCAGAAGGCGGTGGAGTACTACACCGGCTATCTCCTCGAGCTGACCCTGGCGCTCGACAACGTCTTCGTCATCTCGCTGATCCTGGCCTATTTCGCCGTGCCGCGGGAGCTGCAGCATCGGGTGCTCTTCTGGGGCATTCTGGGGGTGATCATCCTGCGGGCGATCATGATCGGCATCGGCGCGGCCCTGGTCGCGAACTTCGCCTGGGTGCTCTACATCTTCGGGGCCTTCCTGCTGTTCACCGGCGCCAAGATGCTCAAGGAGTCCTTCGCCAGTGACGCCGAAGAGGCCAAGGACCTGACCGACAACGCCATCCTGAAATGGCTGCGGGGCCATCTGCGGGTGACCGACGGCTTCCAGGGCTCGAAGTTCTTCGTGCGGCAGGCTGATCCGGTCAGCGGCAAGCTGATGCTGTTCGTTACGCCGCTGTTCCTGGCCCTGGTGCTGGTGGAGTTCGCCGATCTGGTCTTCGCCATCGACTCGGTGCCGGCCATCTTCGCCATCACCCAGGACCCCTACATCGTCTACACCTCCAACATCTTCGCGATCCTGGGGCTGCGGGCGCTCTATTTCGCCCTGGAGAATGCGGTCCACCGCTTCCACTATCTGAAGGTGGCGCTGGCCCTGGTGCTGGTGTTTATCGGCTTCAAGATCTTTGCGGGCGACCTGTTCTTCGGCGGCAAGTTCCCCGCCCCCTGGTCGCTGGGCATCACCATCAGCCTGCTGGCCGGCGGCGTGATCGTTTCCCTGCTCCGGCCCAAACATCCCAAAGGCGGGGTGGAGGGCGGCGTGACCTGACCCTGGCCAAGGCTCCGGCGTCCTGCCCATTTGGCGCCGGAGCCTATCGTCCAGAGACGAGGGCGTAGCTCGTGTTCTTGCTGCCGCCGGGATTTCGCGCCAGGACGCCCTTGTCGATGAGGTCGGCGATGTCGCGCTGGGCCGAGGCCGGCGAGCACTTGCCGAGGACAGCCCACTTCCTGGCGGTGAGATGACCGTCGAAACCATCCAGGAAGCGGTTGAGGATGGACCGTTGGCGTTCGCTGAGCTCGATCCTCTCGTGGCTGCGCCAGAACTCAGCCTTGCGTAAGACGCTGGAACTGCTGGTCTCTGCGCCTGAGACCGCGCGGGTGAAACAGGCCAGGAACCATTGGAGCCAGGCGGTGACATCCAGGCCGCCGGCCTGGGTCTGCTCAAGAATGGTGTAGTAGTCGGCCCGCTCCCGGCGGATCTGGCTCGACATGCTGTAGAAGCGCTGCGGCGCGCCTTCGGACTGGGCGAGCGCCTGGTCGGCGATGGCGCGCGCGATCCGGCCGTTCCCGTCCTCGAAGGGGTGGATGGTGACAAACCACAGATGGGCGAGGCCAGCGCGAAGCAGGCCATCGGTGGCGGGCGGCGCGGCGAACCAATCCAGAAAGGCCGACATCTCGGCGGGCAGCCCCGCTGCGGGCGGGGCTTGATAATGCACGTGTTCGCGCCCGATGGCGCCGGAGACCACCTGCATCGGGCCATTCGCATCATCCCGCCAGCCCCCCGTCCTGACCTTGGCCATGCCCGAATAGCCTGTCGGAAAGAGCGCAGCCTGCCAGCCGAACAGACGCGGCGCCGTCAGTGGCTGGTCGAAGTTGCGAGTCGCATCGAGCATCATTTCGACGACGCCTTCGGTGCGGCGATCAGCGGGCGTGGTGGCGGCTTCTGGTATGCCAAGGCGTCGTGCCAGGGATGAGCGGACGCTGCGGTGGTCGAGGAGATCGCCTTCGATCTCAGAGCTCTTGAGCACGTCTTCGGTGAGGGCCTGGAGCTGAGCCTCGAGCTGAAGATCAAAGCCCAGGCCTTGCATTCGGCCAAGCAGACGGCCCTGACGGAGGCGCGCTGTCGCCAGCGGCTCGATCAGAGCCCCGTCATCCCAAGTGAAGTCCGGCCAGTCCGCCCGAGTCCAGATGTACATGTTTCGCCTCATAATGTGATGCGAATATCGCTAGTTTCGCCTCAAACGCAAGTTCTCCTCATATGCTGAGGAGAAAAGGCGGATCCCTTTTCCCGCCTATCCCGACCTGGCGGTGGCTGGCTTTCTCCGGCCGTCGGCGCGGATTGATCGCCATTGAGGACTTCCACTGGCCGCGCAGATGTGGCCGATAGGGGCCATGACGCGCCGCTTCCTGATGATGGCCTCGGTCGCCGCCCTGCTGACGGGCTGCGCCACGGTTCCGCCGCCGCCTATTCTCGCGCCTTCTGGGGTCCCGCTGGCCGAACTGGAGCCGCTCTACGCCGCCGAGGCCGGGCGGCTTGAGCTGACCATCAAGGTGGCGTCCAACGGCTGCACCACCAAGGGCGACTTCGCCTTCTATGTGGAGCGACAGGGCGAAGCGGTGACCCTGGCCTTTGGCCGCAGGCGGCTGGACGAATGCCGCTCGCTGGTGGCGGGGCACGTGTCGCTCACCTTCAGCTATGAGGAGCTCGGGCTGCTGGCTCGCGATCCGGTGTTCCTGCTCAATCCGTTGGTCGCCTGGCCGGGCCTCTGAGCCTCAGCCGGGCCGCAGGCGCGTATCCCTGCGTTCGCGCCAGGCCCGGGCCGCCCGCAGGAGCATAAGGACCAAGATGACCGCCGCAAGGCCGGCCAGGCCGAAGGCGATGACCGGCAGGAACACCGCCAGCAGGCTGAGCAGGCCTGACAGCAGATCCTCCACCAGCGACAGCACTGGATTGCCCAGCCCGCCGGTGGTGGCGGTGGAGATCGGCCGCACCGCCGCCCGGCTCCCGTGAAATCCGCCAGCGACGATGAGGCCGGCCAGCGCGCCGATGGCCGGGTGCATGTCGCTCAGCACGTTCTGCTGGCTGGCGAACAGGACGGCGCCGGCGATGGGGCTGACCAGGGCGCCCAGACCATGCCAGGCGGTGTCGACGGCCGGGATCTTGTCGGCCACAAAATCCACCACCGCCAGGACGCCGATCACCGCCAGCACCCAGGGCTCAGTGAGGACGTCGAAGGGCTCGGCCAGGGACACAAGATCGGTATAGCGGGCCACGAGGCCGACGGTGAGCAGCGGCACATAGGCGTTGAGGCCCGCGGCGCTGGCCAGGCCGAAGGCCGAGAAGAGACTGGCGAAACCGTCCATGAACCGCCTCCTGTGGCCCCATCATGCCGCAAGCTGTGCGAAGGCGCTAAGCCTTAACCAAAGCGGGCGATCAGCTCGGCGGGCACCCGGCGGGGGCGCCCGGTCGCCCTTTCGATCAGGCACCAGACCGTGCGGACCTGGGCGCACATGGCGCCGTCGGGGCCGTCGATGCGCACGAACCGGTCGAAGCGCGGCCCCTCGGCCTTGTCGGAAACCCAGGTGCGACCGAGCGCCGTCTCGCCCGGCAGCAGGGCGCGGCGATAGTCCACCTCGTGGCGAAGGGCGACCCAGGCCAGGGCCTCGGATTCGTCAGGGCCGGCGGCGGAATCCCAGTGGGCGATGGCCAGATCCTGGGCCCAGCCCAGATAGACCACATTGTTCACATGGCCGTTGGCGTCGATGTCAGCGGCGCTCGGCGTGAAACTGCGGGAGAAGACCTGGCGCCCGGGCGGGGGCTCGAAGGCCCGGCTCACGCAGCCAGGACGCCCTGCTGGCTGAGGAAGGGCTTCAACTCGCCGTTCTGGAACATCTCGCGGACAATGTCGGCGCCGCCGACGAATTCGCCCTTCACATAGAGCTGCGGGATGGTCGGCCAGTCGGTATAGGTCTTGATCCCGTCCCGCAGGCCGTCGTCCTGCAGCACGTCGACGCCGACGAAGTCCACGCCGAGATGGTCGAGGATCTGCACCACCAGGCCGGAGAAGCCGCAGCGGGGCTGCTCGGGCACGCCCTTCATGAACAGGACCACCTGATGGTCCTTCAGGGTCTTGGCGATGAAGTCGTGGGCGGGATCGGTCATGGCCTCGCTCATGGGAACGGCCTTTCGATGGGATCAGAGTCTTGAGGCACAGAGCTAGGGAGGCGACGCGCCCCGGTCAATAGCCGCTCACGCCGAGCGGGCGTCAGCCGGCGTGTCGATCCGCGCCATTTCGATCTGGGCGGCGAGGCCCGTGGGCAGTTCTCGGTCGGGCACGGCGGCCAGGCGTTCGATCACTTCGGGGCGGTGGGCTTCGATCTGGACGCAGGCCAGGGCCGGCTCGGTGAGCGCATAGGCGAGGCAGAGCTCGTCGGCCGCCCAGTTGCGGGTCTCATGCAGGAAGCCGTAGGCGCCGACCGTGGCCGCGCTCGGCCCTGCGCGGCGGAACAGCGCCGTCTTGGCCGCGATCTGGGCGGGCGGGCGGCACAGCTCCGGCGGAAAGGCGTCGAAGCCGGTGATCGACATGTTGAGGTGGGCCGCCTCGCGGATCCGGCGGCGGATATGCCACCCCGAGGTCAGGTTGAACGGCGAGGCCAGCGCGTCGAAGGCGCCGGTGGCGACCGCCTGATCCACCAGGGCGCCGACGCCGGCCACGCCGATCTGCAGGGCGAGGCCGGCGGCGCGGAGATCGTCCAGGGTCGCGGCGCCCTCCGGCGTCAGGGTCGCATAGGCGGCCTCGTCCAGGGTCAGCAGGTCGAAATAGCCGGCGCCGGTCTGGTTCAGGCCTTCGCGGACGGCGTCCTGCAGGTAGCGCGCATCGGTGGGGGTGCGGCCATCGCCGATGATCCGCCAGGCGACGAACAGCAGGCGGCGCTCGACCGCGCCCAGGGCGTCCCGGAAGCCCGCGGCCAGCGGGGCCACACCGGCTTCGAGTTCAAAGGCGTTGATGCCGCATTCCATGGCGCAGACGGCCAGCGTCCGCCAGGCGCTAGGGGCCTGGCTGCGGCCGGTGTCGCGCAGCAGGAGGCTCAGCGCCGAGACCGCCTTGCCCGATATGCCGAACGGCCGGTAGCGCATGGCCTCTCCGCCCTAGCCTGGAACCGAGGTCTCAAGGGCCAGCGCGTGCAGTTCGCCGCCCATCTTGCCCTTCAGAGCGGCATAGACGAGCTGGTGCTGACGCACCCGCGGCAGGCCCTGGAAGGCGGCCGAGACGATGCGCGCGCGATAGTGGTCGCCGTCGCCGGCGAGGTCTTCGATCGCGATCTGGGCGTCGGGAAAGGCCTCGCGCAGGGAGGTTTCCAGATCGGCCTGGGTCATGGGCATGGGCGCACGCTCTCTTCCAACAGGGTTTATGGGGTGAAATGGGTTAACGCCCCCATAGCGCAGGTGGCGCCCGCAAGCCACGGCCGCAGGCCGACGCCCTCAGGCGGTCGGCTCGGTCTCGCGGTTTGCCGCCTTGTCGGCGATGAGGCCGGCGGCTTCGGGATTGATCGCCTGGGCCTCGCGGCGGGGCTTGGAGAAGGGCGTCGGCTGCGGGGTCACCATGTTGCCGCGCATCATGCCGCGGCCGGCCTCGATGCCGCCGACCAGCTGCGCCTCGAACCGCTCTTCGTCGCTGCGGCGCACCTCGGCCATGGTCTCGGCGGCCGCTTCGGGCTCGACGCCCAGGTCCAGCAGCAGGCGCTCGCCCATGGCGACGGCCGACTCGAAGGTTTCGCGGATCTGGAAATCCACCCCGGCCTTGGTCAGGCGCATGGAGTGGCCGCGGTCATAGGCCCGCACGAACAGCTTGGCGTGGGGGAATTCCGATTTCACCAGCTCGACGATGTGGTCGGCCACCTCGGGCTTGTCGACGCCGATCATGATCGCCTCGGCGGTCTCGGCGCCTGAGGCCCGCAGCACATCGAGGCGCGCGCCGTCCCCGTAATAGACCTTGAAGCCGAAATTGCCGGCGGCCTGGATCATCTCCACATCGTTCTCGATCAGTGCGATCTCGAAGCCGCGGGCCAGCAGGGGCTGGCTGACCACCTGGCTGAAGCGGCCAAAGCCGATCAGCAGGATCTGGCCCTGCAGGCCGTTGGCCTCCTCGATACCGTCCATGGAGAGCTTCAGCCGGGGCGTCAGGCGATCCAGCACGATGATCACCACCGGCGTCAGCGCCATGGAGAGGATGACGATGGCGGTCATGATGGCGCTGGTGCGGGGGTCGATCACCCCGCCGGCCAGGGCTGCGCCATAGAGGACGAAGGCGAACTCGCCCCCTTGGGCGAACAGGGCCGCCCGCTCGATGGACTCCCGGGGGCTGGCCCGGAACAGACGGGCGACGCCGTAGATGCCGACGGCCTTGACCGCCATGAAGGCCAGCACCCCGCCGGCGACCAGCATCCAGGAGTCCGCCACCACGACGAGGTTCAGGGACATGCCGACGCTGATGAAGAACAGCCCAAGCAGGATGCCGCGGAACGGCTCGATATCGGCCTCCAGCTGGTGGCGGAAGGTGGATTCCGACAACAGGACCCCGGCCATGAAGGCGCCCATGGCCATGGAGAGCCCGCCCCAGTCGAGGAACATGGCTGCGCCCAACACCACCAGCAGGGCCGCCGCCGTCATGATTTCCCGCGCGCCGGTCCGCGCCAGCAGGCCGAAGAAGGGGTTGAGCAACCAGCGGCCGGCCGCCAGCAGGGCCGCCAGGGTCCCGATCGCCATGAGGATCGAGAGCCAGACCGGCCGGTCGGCCTCCACGGCCTGGCCCGACACCGAGGCCAGCACGGCCACCAGGGCCAGCAGGGGGACCACGGCCAGGTCCTCCAGCAGCAGGATGGACACCGCCCGCTGGCCAGCCGGGCTGGCCGTCTGGCCCCGTTCGTCCAGCATCTTCATGATCACGGCGGTGGAGGACAGGACGAAGCCGCTGGCCCCGATCACCGCGGCGACCAGGGGCAGGCCCGCCAGGACGCCCAGGCCCGACAGCAGGGCGGCGCAGACCAGCACCTGGGCCGCGCCAAGGCCGAAGATCTCCCGCCGCAGGTTCCACAGCTTGGCCGGCCGCATCTCCAGGCCGATGATGAACAGGAACATCACCACGCCGAGCTCGGCCACATGCAGGATGGTCTCGGGCTCGGAGATGAAGGCCAGGCCGAAGGGGCCGATCAGCAGACCCGCCGCCAGATAGCCCAGCACCGAGCCCAGCTGAAGCCGGCGAAACAGCGGCACGGCGATGACCGCCGCCCCCAGCAGAACCACGGCGTGGCCCAGGCTCAGTCCGCTTGCTTCAGTGGCCATGACACCTCCTGTGAACCGTCCAGGCCATAGCGCCCAGGCCGCCGGGTCTTGTCCAGGCTTCAGGCGCTCGCCCAGGGCCTAGGCCCCCTCATGGCCGGGCTTTGACCGGCTGGCTAGAAGATTAGCGACTGATGCGCGCCGATCCCGGCCATCACGCCGGCGGCCGAGGCCAGGGTGGCGTTGTGCATCGGGCTGGCCCCATCGCCGGCGCTGTAGACGCCAGGCACGGAGGTCCGCTGCTGGCCAGGCTCCAGCTTCACATGCCGCCCGGTCATGCCGTCCTCGAAGGCGCAGCCGAGCTGTTGGGCCAGCGGGCTGGCCGGCGCGGTTTGCGGCGCGGTGAAGATGGCCTCCAGCGACGCGACCCGATCATCGGCCAGGCGGACCGCGGCGATCTCCTGGCCATCTCCCAGCACCGCGACGATGGGCGTGGTCTCCACCTGCACCCCGCGGCCGGCGAGCCTGGCGGCGAGGTCGGCGTCGATCTCCACCAGCCCTTGCGTGAAGAAGGTGGTCGACCCCCAGTCGGGCAGCATCAGGGCCTGGTGGGCCGCCATGGGATGGTTGGCCAACACCCCGATGCGCCGGTCGCGCACCTCATAGCCGTGGCAATAGGGACAGTGCATGACGCTGACGCCCCACCGTTCGGCCAGGCCCGGAATGTCGGGCAGGGTGTCGGCGACCCCGGTGGTCAGGACCAGCCGGCGGGCGGCATGGACGGCGCCATCCTCCATCTCCACCTCGAACCGGTCGATCTCGCCCCGGGCGGCCGCCACGCGGCCATGGACGAAATCCACCGTGGGATAGGCGCTGAGCTGGCGCAGGGCCTCGCGCATGATGGCGGCGGGCGCCACGCCGTCCTGGCCGAGGAAGCCGTGGGCGGCCGCGGCGAAGCGGTTGCGGGGCATCCCTGAATCCACCACCAGGATCGGCCGCCGCGCCCGGGCCAGCTGCATCGCCGCCGACATGCCGGCGAAACTGCCGCCGATGATGATGACGTCATAGGACATGGGAAACTCCTGATCTGGGCCTGCGACCATCTCGCCGCTTCATAAGTTACATGATGGGATGTGCGGGCCTTTCACGCAACTCCTGTTGTTTCGAGAATTATAGCCTATGCTGGAGGGCCAACCGGAGGCCCCCGATGCGAAGCGACAGCCGCCTTTCGCGCATGCTGCACGCCCTGATCCATATGGACCGCCACGACGGCGCCATGACGTCCGAGCAGCTGGCCCAGATGCTCAGCACCAACCCCGTGGTGGTCCGCCGCACCATGGCCGGCCTGCG
>Ga0208316_1000670_pt1 | contig 25971 bp, 26 predicted proteins | sample MalvireepMed_231_FD_184240 | JGI IMG/M metagenome (GOLD analysis project Ga0208316, IMG submission 184240) | Marine viral communities from the Global Malaspina Expedition - Malaspina viral metaG DeepMed_231 (SPAdes) (version 2) | ecosystem: Environmental > Aquatic > Marine > Oceanic | place... | reverse complement strand
CTCCACCATGCTGCGCATGGTCCCCCTCCCCCGATGGGGGAGGATAGCTCACACCGGGTGGGTCGGTTCCGGCTTCGGGGGCGCGGCGGGTTCTTCGGGCAGGGGGATGAACTCCAGCGAATCCTCCGACGGCAGGGCCATGCGGCCGGCCTTCCAGTCGGCCTTGGCCTGGTCGATGCGGGCCTGGCTGGAGGAGACGAAATTCCACCAGATGATGCGCGGGCCGACGGGCTCGCCGCCCAGCAGCATGACCGAGGCCTTCTCCAGCGCCTTGATGGTGGGCTCGGCGTGGGGCTCCAGCACCGCCATCTGGCCCGCCTGCAGCACCCGGTCGCCGATCTCGATGGCGCCTCTGGCCACGAACACCGCCCGCTCGCTCATGCCCCCGGCGCCCTTGGCGGGCGGCGGGGCGGAGCGGACGCCCGGCTCCATTTCCCAGTGCACATAGAACAGGGGCGAGGAGGTCTTGACCGAGGCGGCCGCGCCGTAGGCCTCGCCTGCCACCAGTCGGGCGAACAGGCCGCCGTTCTCATAGGCCGGAAGGTCGGGCTCGCCGTGGTGGAAGAAGGCCGGGTCGGTTTCCTCCGCCTCGTCGGGCAAGGCGATCCAGGCCTGCATGCCGTGCATGGGGCCGCCCTGGCTCTTCTTCAGGGGATCGGTGCGCTCGGAGTGGACGATGCCCTTGCCGGCGGTCATCCAGTTGACCTCGCCGGGACGGATGGCCTGGGTGTAGCCCAGACTGTCCCGGTGCATGATCTCGCCCTCGAACAGATAGGTCAGGGTCGACAGACCGATGTGCGGGTGCGGGCGCACATTGACGGAGTCGGCGCCGGGCGCGAACTCGGCCGGGCCCATCTGGTCCAGAAAGACGAAGGGTCCCACCATGCGGCGGGCGTGAAACGGCAGCACGCGCCCCACCTGGAACCCGCCCAGATCCTTTTTCCGTGCATCGATGACCATCTCGATCATGGCCGCGCCCCCTCACAATCCAGCGGTCAGACTAGACGTGCGGTGTGACCAGCGCCAGCGGCAGGGCGGTGACGTTCTTCACCCCGCGGGTGACGATGTGGCTCTCGCAGTCCGAGACGATGCCCAGGCTCAGCAGCTTCTCGCGCAGAAAACGGTCGAAGGCGTGCATGTCGCAGGTGATGATGCGCAGCACATAGTCCTCGCGGCCGGTGATGGTGGCGCACTGGATCACCTCGGGCCAGTGGGCGACAGCCTCCTCGAAGATCTGGAGGTTGTCCTTGGAGGGCAGGCTGAGCTTGACGATGGCGTAGACCTCGAAGTCCAGGCCCAGCAGATCGGCGTCCAGAAGCGTGACACGCTTGCGGATCAGGCCGCTATCCTCCAGTCTCTTGATGCGGCGCCAGCAGGGCGAGGCCGAAAGGCCAACCCGTTCGGCCACCTCGGCCACCGGCAGTCCCGCATCCTGTTGCAGGATGTCGAGGATGCGGGCGTCGATAGGATCCAGTTCTTCGGCCAAGCCGTTTCTCCAAATAGCGATTTGACGCAATAATCTACCCCAATTCGTCCTTGTGCAAGGGCAAAATTGGGCGGGCGTAGAGCGCGGCCTCGTGCTATGCGTTCGCTGAGGAAGCCCCGCCCGCCAACGGCCGCAGACGCTGAGACGGACCATGAGCAAGACGCCCCCGGCCAAGCGGCCGAACGCACGACCGCTGTCGCTGCGCATTCCCGAGCCCTCGGGCCGGCCCGGCGACACGCCGGACTTCAGCCATCTGAGGCTGGACGAGCCCGGCGCGGTGGACCGCCCGGAGACCAATACGCCGCCCCTGGACATGCGCGATCACGCCTTCCGGCTGGTGCGTGTGCTGAACGACGCGGGCGAGGCGGTCGGGCCGTGGGATCCGAAGCTGGACGCCGAGACCCTGCGCAACGGCCTCAAGGCCATGATCCTGACCCGGGCCTTCGACGACCGGATGCATCGGGCTCACCGTCAGGGCAAGACCAGCTTCTACATGAAGTGCACCGGCGAGGAGGCCATCGCGGTGGCCCAGGGCATGGTGCTGCCGCGCGAGGACATGGGCTTTCCCACCTATCGCCAGCAGGGCCTGTTGATCGCGCGGGGCTATCCGCTGGTCGACATGATGAACCAGATCTATTCGAACGCCTCGGACCCCATCAAGGGCCGCCAGCTGCCGATCATGTACTCCAGCCGCGACTACGGCTTCTTCACCATCAGCGGCAATCTGGGCACCCAGTATCCGCAGGCGGTGGGCTGGGCCATGGCCAGCGCCTACAAGGGCGACGACCGGCTGGCCATCGCCTGGATCGGCGACGGCGCCACGGCGGAAGGCGACTTCCACAATGCCCTGACCTTCGCCGCCGTCTACCGGGCGCCGGTGATCCTGAACATCGTCAACAACCAGTGGGCCATCAGCTCCTTCCAGGGCATCGCCGGGGGGCTGGAGACCACTTTCGCCTCCAAGGCCGTGGGCTACGGCCTGCCCGCCCTGCGGGTGGACGGCAACGACTTCCTGGCCGTGTGGGCGGCCACCCAGTGGGCCGAGGAGCGGGCGCGCGCCAATCTGGGGGCCACGGTGATCGAGCTGTTCACCTATCGCGGCGCCCCGCACTCCACCTCCGACGATCCCAGCCGCTACCGTCCCGGCGACGAGCACGAGAAATGGCCGCTGGGCGACCCGGTGATGCGGCTGAAGCAGCACCTGATCAAACTGGGCGAATGGTCCGACGACCAGCAGGCCGAGGCCGAGCGGGATGCGGTGGAGAAGGTCCGCGCGGCGGGTCGCGAGTCCGAGGCCATCGGCACCCTGGGTCAGTCGCGGCCCAGCGTGAAGACCATGTTCGAGGAGGTCTACGCGACCGAGGACTGGCGCCTGACCGAACAGCGGCGCGAGGTGGGGGTCTGACCATGAGCAACACCACCTTCACCGAGTCCGACCGCACCGACGGCGTGGAGCCCGACATGGTCGATCAGGACGCGGCCCCGAAGTCCGTCGCCCCGAAAGGCGATGTCGTGCCCATGAACATGATCCAGGCGCTGAACTCGGCCCTGGACGTGAAGATGGCCGAGGACGGCAATGTGCTGAGCTTCGGCGAGGACACGGGCTATTTCGGCGGCGTGTTCCGGGTCACCGACAAGCTGCAGTCGAAACACGGCATGACCCGCAGCTTCGACGCCCCCATCAGCGAATGCGGCATCGTGGCCGCGGCCATCGGCATGGGCGCCTACGGCCTGCGCCCGGTCGTCGAGATCCAGTTCGCCGACTACATCTATCCGGCCTACGACCAGATCGTGTCCGAGGCGGCCAAGCTGCGCTATCGCTCGGCGGGCATGTTCACCGCCCCCATCGTGGTGCGCTCGCCCTACGGCGGCGGCATCTTCGGCGGCCAGACCCACAGCCAGAGCCCGGAAAGCCTGTTCACCCACATCGCCGGGCTGAAGGTGGTGATCCCCGCCAATCCCTATGACGCCAAGGGCCTGCTGATCGCCGCCATCGAGGACGACGATCCGGTGATCTTCCTGGAGCCCAAGCGGCTGTACAACGGCCCCTTCGACGGCTGGCACGAGAAGCCGGTGTCGCCGTGGAAGGCGCAGGACCTGGCCCAGGTCCCCACCGGCAAATATGTGGAGCCCATCGGCAAGGCGCGCGTGATGCGCGAAGGCGCGGACGTCACCATTCTGGCCTACGGCACCATGGTCTGGGTGGCGCTGGCGGGCGCCGAGCATGCCGGCGTGGACGCCGAGGTCATCGACCTGCGGACGCTGGTTCCGCTGGACATCGAAACCATCGAGGCCAGCGTGAAGAAGACCGGCCGCTGCGTTATCGTGCACGAGGCGCCGCGCACGAGTGGTTATGGCGGCGAACTGTCGGCCCTGGTGCAGGAGCGGTGCTTCTATCATCTGGAGGCGCCCATCGCGCGGGTGACCGGATGGGACACGCCCTATCCCCACGCCTTCGAGTGGGAGTATTTCCCCGGCCCGCAGCGCGTGGCCGACGCCCTGAAAGCCGTCATGAGCGGGGGACGCTGATATGGGACGCTATGTCTTCAAGCTGCCCGATGTGGGCGAAGGCACCGCCGAGGCCGAACTGGTGGCCTGGCACGTGAAGGTGGGCGACGTGGTCGAGGAAGACCAGGTCATCGCCGACGTCATGACCGACAAGGCTACGGTGGAGCTGACCAGCCCGGTGGCGGGCAAGGTCACCGCCGCCCACGGCGAACCGGGCCAGCAGCTGGCCGTGGGTTCGCCGCTGGTGGAGTTCGAGGTGGAGGGTGCGGGCAACGCTTCGGCTGAGCCTGAGGCCGCCAGCCCCTCCACCGCTTCGCGGTCCCCCTCCCCACAGGGTGGGGAGGAGACGGTCTCTCCCCCCGCCGGGGGGAGCACGCAGCCGCAGGCTGCGGAGGGGGGCAAGTCCGCGCCCGCTCCGACCGGCCGCGTCTTCAAGCTGCCCGACGTGGGCGAAGGCACCGCCGAGGCGGAGCTGGTCGGCTGGCATGTGAAGGTCGGGGACGCGGTCGAGGAAGACCAGATCCTGGCCGAGGTCATGACCGACAAGGCCACCGTCGAGATCACCAGCCCCGTCGCCGGAACCATCGCGATCCTGCACGGCGAGCCGGGTCAGGCGCTTGCCGTCGGCGGGCCGCTGGTGAGTTTCGCGGGGGATGGCGGGTCGGCCGAGGCCGTCGCGTCCGCTGCTGCTCCCGCCAGCCCGGCGTCATCCGGCCCCGCGCCGGAGAAGGCCAAGGCGCCGGCGCCCCAGCCCGCCGCGGCGCGCGACACGGTCGCCCGTCAGGCCCAGACCCCCGGCGTGCGCCCGCTGGCCTCGCCCGCGGTGCGTCAGCGCGCCCGCGATCTGGGCGTAGAATTGCAGTTCGTGCCCGGCTCCGGCCCCGGCGGCCGCATCGAGCACTCCGATCTGGACGCCTTCCTGTCGGGCGGATCGGCCCCGGCGGCGGCGTCTTCGGGCGGCTCGCTCTATGCGGCGGCGGACGGGACCACCGAGACCCGCATCATCGGCCTGCGCCGCAAGATCGCGGAGAAGATGGCCGACAGCGTGCGGCGCATTCCGCACATTACGTACGTCGAGGAGATCGACGTCACGGCGCTGGAGGCGCTGCGGGCGCACATGAATGCGACCAAGGCCAAGGACCAGCCCAAGCTGAACGTCCTGCCCTTCATCGCCCGCGCCATCGTCGTGGCCCTGCGCGATCAGCCGACCATCAACAGCCACTATGACGACGAGGGCGGCATCCTGACCACCCACGCCGCCGTGCATCTGGGCATCGCGGCCCAGACGCCCAACGGCCTGATGGTGCCGGTGGTCCGCCACGCCGAGGCGCGCGACCCGTGGGATACGGCGAACGAGATCGCCCGGGTGGCGAGTGCGGCGAAGGACGGCTCGGCCAAACGGGACGAGCTGAGCGGCTCCACCATCACCATCACCTCGCTGGGGACCCTGGGCGGGGTGGTGCACACCCCCATCATCAACCACCCCGAGGTGGCCATCGTCGGCCCCAACAAGATCGCCGAGCGGGTGGTGGTGATCGACGGCCAGATGGTGGTGCGCAAGATGATGAACCTGTCGTCCAGCTTCGATCACCGCATCGTCGACGGCCACGACGCGGCCGTGTTCGTCCAGCGCATCAAGGGCCTGCTGGAGCACCCGGCGACCTTGTGGATGGGGTAAGGGCGATGAGGCGTCTGTGGGGGCTGGCGTCTCTATGCCTGCTGGCCGGCTGCGGCGAGCCTGCCGCCGCTCCAGTGGCTGACGAAATTCGGTTCGCCGAATTCGTCTTGCGACAGCCGTCCCCTTCCCGGGTTTGCAGGTGGACGCCGACCGGTGGCGACACGGTCGCCATCGGGCTGCCGGCGGCTCACGGTAAGGCCGGCCAGTGCGATTATTCGGTACACGTTCAATTGCTTGGCGAACTGCCGCCCGATGCCGAACTGTTAGGGCCGGTCGACCCAGACGCGCTGGTCGCTGACGCCGCGCTCCAGCTGATCGACGTTGCGGACGCCTCGCCGCTTGAGCGCTATGCGATGGTCTGGATCGGGAGAGACGATACTGATCCCGACACACACCTGGCCGCCCCGTTCACGGAAAGCAGGCCGACGGGGTGGCACAACTGTCCGAACCTTTGCGTCGTTGTATTTGCCTATCGGGGCGTCGCCGTCCGGGTTCTCTGGAACGCGGACGTGCACGGCGATGACACCGCCGACATGACGCGCAGGGTTCATCGATTCCTCGACGAGCACTCATCGTCGACGACTGAGGTTGGCCATGCCGGAGTCTAGCCGTCATGCGCCCTCAACGGGCCAACTCGCCGTGCACGTCCACGACGCTGTCGCCATCCTCCAGTCGCGCGATCACGCCGGGCCAGGACGCGCGGAGGACGGCGAACAGGTCGGCGTTCGAGCGGTTGCCGATGCGCAGCCTCACCAGGCGACCGCCGCGCCCTGCAAGGGCGATGAAGTCGCTGTCCTTGCTGACCATGACAGCCTGCAGGGTCCGGGCGCGCGCCCAGACTTCCCGATCCGTGGCCTCGGAAAGGCCGAGCGGTTTCACGTGCAGGGCCTCGTGGCCCAGTTCGGCCAGCACATCGATCAGGGAAACGGGAAGGTTCTGATCGAGCAGGAACCTCAAGCGGCGACCGTGACCGAGCCGTGGTCCATCTCCGCCGCCGCGAAGGCCAGGCAGGCGCGGATGTCCTCGGCCTTGAGCTCCTTGAAGTCGGCCAGAATCTCGGCTTCGGTCATGCCACCGGCCAGCCAGCCCAGCACGTCACCCACGGTGATCCGTGTGCCGCGCACGCAGGGGCGTCCGCCCCGGCGGTCGTCCTCTATGACGATGCGTTCGATGGCCGTGTTCATGATCTCACCTTACGCCAGCAAGCCTCCATTGGGAATTCCATGACCCAGAACATCAAAACCAAAGTCCTCATCATCGGCGCCGGGACCGGCGGCTATGTGGCCGGCATTCGCTGCGGGCAGCTGGGGCTGGACACCGTGCTGGTGGACGGGGGCGACGGCCTCGGCGGCACCTGCCTCAACGTTGGGTGCATTCCGTCCAAGGCGATCATCCATGCGGCGGGCAAGTTCGAGACGGTCGCGAAGGCCGCCGACGGCGGGACGCTGGGGATCACGGCGGCGAAGCCGGCCATCGACCTGAAGGCGACGGTGGCGTGGAAGGACGGCATCGTCAAAAAACTGAACGGCGGGGTCGCGGCCCTGCTGAAGAAGGCCAAGGTCAAGGTCATCACCGGCTGGGCCACCTTCTCCGACGCCAAGACCTGCACCGTCGCCACCGATGACGGCGACATCCGCATCACCGCCGAGCATGTGATTCTGGCCACGGGCTCCGAGCCGGTGGAGCTGCCGTTCCTGCCGTTCGGCGGGGACGTGATCTCGTCCACGGGGGCCCTGTCCCTGTCGGAAGTGCCCAGGAAGCTGGTGGTGGTCGGCGGCGGCTACATCGGGCTGGAGCTGGGCATCGCCTATCGCAAGCTGGGCGCCGAGGTGACCGTGGTGGAGATGGCCGAGCGCATCCTGCCGCTCTACGACAAGGCCCTGACCGACCCGGTGATGAAGTGGATGGAGCGCCACGGCGTGACCCTGCATCTGGGCGCCCGCGCCGGCGGCTTCGAAAAGGGCAAGCTGTCGGTCACCACGAAGGACGGCAAGCCGATCCAGATCGCGGCGGACAAGGTGCTGGTGACCGTGGGCCGCCGCCCACGCACCAAAGGCTGGGGCCTGGAGACCATGGGCCTGGCCATGGACGGGCCGTTCGTGAAGACCGACAACCGCTGCGCCACCGCCATGAAGAACGTCTGGGCCGTGGGCGACCTGACCGGCGAACCCATGCTGGCCCACAAGGGCTCGGCCCAGGGCGAGGTGGTGGCCGAGATCATCGCCGGGCACGACCGGGTGTTCGATCCCGTGACCATCGCGGCGGTGTGCTTCACCGAGCCCGAGATCGTCTCGGCGGGGCTGGGACCTGACGACGTGAAGGGCCGCGACGACGTGATCCAGGCGGTGTTCCCCTTCTCCGCCATCGGCCGGGCGCTGGCGCTGGAGGCCGGCGACGACGGCGGCTTCGTGCGGGTGATCGCCTCGAAAGCGGATCACCGCATCCTGGGCATCCAGGCGGTGGGCCAGCATGTGTCGGAGCTGTCCAACAGCTTCGCCCAGATGATGGAGATGGGCGCGGTTCTGGAAGACGTGGCCGGCGTCATCCACGTGCACCCGACCATGGGCGAGGCCTTGCACGAAGCCAGCCTGCGCGCTCTGGGCCACGCCATACATATTTAGGGCCCTGGCGCTCGGCCCGCGGGGCCTCGCTGCCTGAGGGCGGGCGCGAGCGCGCCTCGCGCCCTGCCCGGCGTTTCAGGATCGTGCATCCGCGCCCTCAAGTCGCGAGCGTCCGCGACGCGCGCATAGGGCAAGCGTCATGAAAACCCGGCCTTAAGCATTAACCGGCATGGTGCCGCTGAAATCCGCGCCAGAAGGGCGTGTAAAGGGCTGGCTTTCCATGTTTCAGATCATCGGCATCGTTCTGCTGTTCGCCATGGTGTTCGGCGGATACACCATCGCCGGCGGCAAGATGGGGGTCATCCTGCACTCCCTTCCCTATGAGATGATGATGATCGGGGGCGCCGCCATCGCCGCCCTGGTGATCTCCAACTCCGTCACCACCCTGAAGGGCGTGGCCGGGGGCCTGGGCAAGGTGTTCGCCGGGCCCAAGTGGAAAAAGGCGGACTACCGCGACCTGCTGAGCCTGCTGTTCCTCCTGACCAAGACCATGAAGTCCAAGGGCGTCATCGCCCTGGAAAGCCATATCGAGAAGCCGGGCGAGTCCACGATCTTCCAGAAGTACCCGAAGATCATGAAGGACCATTTCGCCACCGACTTCATCTGCGACACCCTGCGCATGATGACCATGAACCTGGAAGATCCTCACCAGGTCGAGGACGCCATGGACAAGCAGCTGGAGAAGCACCACCACGAGGCGCTGGCGCCCGCCCACGCCCTGCAGAACATGGCCGACGCCCTGCCGGCGCTGGGCATCGTCGCGGCGGTGCTGGGCGTGATCAAGACCATGGCCGCCATCACCGAGCCGCCCGAGGTTCTGGGCGGCATGATCGGCGGCGCCCTGGTCGGCACCTTCCTGGGCGTGTTCCTGGCCTATGGCCTGGTCGGACCCCTCTCCACGCGCCTGAAGGAGATCATCGACGGCGACGCCGCCTTCTACAAGATCATCCAGTCGGTGCTGGTGGCGCACCTGCATGGCAATGCAGCGCAAATCTCGGTGGAGATCGGCCGCGGCGACGTGCCGTCGAACGCCCAGCCCTCATTCACCGAGCTGGAAGAAGCCCTGTCCGAGGCCGGCGCGGCCGTCTGATCCGGAAAAGCTTGGCGGTAATCACGAACCCGTGAGAATCCGCTTGACGGGAGACCTCACGATCGCGTTATCTGGACCTGCGGGAATCATGACCCCGCACCACCCTTCTGAAGGATATCCCATATGACCATCCGTCAACTGCTCGTCGCCGCCGCCGGCGTCGCCGCCCTGTCCGTCGCCGCCTGCCAGCCGGCCGCCGAAGAAGCCCCCGCCGCTGAAGAAGCTTCGATGGAAGCCGACGCCGCTGCCGACACGGCCGCCGACGCCGCCGACACCGCCGAAGCCGCTGCTGAAGACGCCGCCGCCGCCGCTGGTGACGCCGCCGCCGCCGCCGGCGAAGCGACCGAAGAAGTGGTCGCCGAAGAAGAAGCTGCTCCGGCCGCTCACTAAGTCCTTCGCTCGCAAGAGCAAAGTGATTGGAAAGGGGTCGCCCGTCGGGCGGCCCCTTTTTCCATGCGCGGTCTTGATCGCACCGCCCCGCCGGTGCTCTAGCCGGGCATGGCTGACGATCCCGACAATTCCCTGGACTGGTCCGCGCCGGGCGGCCCCCGGTCCTCCCGCTTCGGCGACGTCTACTACTCCATGGAAGACGGCCTGGCCGAGAGCCGCGCGGTGTTCCTGGCCGGATGCGGCCTGCCCGACGCCTGGCGGCGCCGCCCGCACTTCACGGTGGCCGAGCTCGGCTTCGGCACCGGCCTGAACATCGCCGCCCTGCTGCACCAGTGGCGCGAGAGCGGGGCCTCAGGACGGCTGCACATCTTTTCCGTCGAGGGCTTTCCCGTATCGCGTCAGGACGCGGCGCGGGCCCTGTCGGCCTGGCCCGAGATCGCCGCCGAGGCCCAGGCGCTGCTGGACCGCTGGCCGGCCGCCACGCCGGGCTTTCACCGCATCGACCTGCCCGACTGGAACGCGACGCTGGACCTGGCCGTGGGCGACGTCCGCGGGGCGCTGACGCAATGGAGCGGCGCCGCCGACGCCTGGTTCCTGGACGGCTTCTCGCCGGCCCTGAACCCCGACATGTGGGCCGACGCCGTGCTGGACGGGGTGGCCGCCCGGTCCGCGCCCGGCGCCCGTCTGGCCACCTTCACCGTGGCCGGCGCGGTGCGTCGGGGTCTGGCGGCCCGCGGCTTTCAGGTGGACAAGCGGCCCGGCCACGGGCGCAAGCGGGAGCGGCTGGAAGCGGTTCTGCCGGGAACGGCTCCCGGACGCGCCGGCGGACGGGTGGCGATCATCGGCGCCGGAATCGCGGGCGCAAGTCTGGCGCGGGCTCTGGGCGCGGAGGGGCTCGATCTCGTGGTCATCGCGGACGACGCCGCGCTGGCGTCCGGCTTTCCCGCCGCCCTGGCGACCCCGCGTCTGGACGTGGGGGATGAAGATCTGGCCAGGCTGTTCGCCCAGGCGCTTGAGCGGGCCGGGCAGCTGTACGACGGCGTGGCGGGGGCGATCGTGTCGCGCGGCGTGCTGCGACTGGAACACGGGCCGCGCGACGCAGGCCGGTTTGACAGGACGGCGGAGCAGGCGATCTGGCCGCAGGGCGCCATGACGCGCATGGACGCGGCCTCGGCCTCGGCGATGCTGGGCGAGCCCGTGGGCGTCGGCGGCCTGATGATGGGCGGCGCCCTGACCGTGCGGCCCCCGGCGATCCTGGACGCCTGGCTGGCCGGCGCACGGCGGGTGCAGGGCCGGGCGGCGCGGCTGGAGCGGCGCGGCGCGGTCTGGCGCGTGCTGGATGAGACCGGAGCGACGTTGGCCGACGCGGAAACCGTCGTGCTGGCGGCCGGCTGGGGCGCAGCGCATCTGGGCGTGGACGGGCTTCAGCCCGTGCGCGGCCAGGCGGGGTGGGCCGAGCTGGGCGGCGCGCCGGTCACGGGGGCGGCCTGGGGCGGCTATGCGGCGCCGACGGCCGGGGGCGTGCTGTTCGGGGCCACCCATGACCGCGACGATACGGACGACACGGCGCGCGACGCCGACGATCAGCGCAATCTGGAGGCCCTGCGGGCGGTGCTGCCGAACCTGGCGGCGCGCGTTTCGTCCGCGCGCGTGAACCGCCACGCGGCGATCCGGGCGACAACGCGGGACCGCCTGCCCCTCGCCGGACGGCTGGAGGACGGTCTGTTCATTCTGGGGGGGCTGGGGTCACGGGGCTTTGCGGCGGCGCCGCTGCTGGCCGAGCATGTGGCGAGCCTGATCGCCGGAACGCCTTCGCCCTTGCCGCAGGCCCTGGCCCGGCGCGTGGCGCCGGACCGGCCGGGACGTCTCAAACGCTGAGCGAAGAAGTCAGCCCTGGGCGGGGCGGAGGCCTTCGGCGGCGGCCTGCTGGGTCGGGGCGGCGCCGTCGCGACGGGCGGCGATCAGGGCGTCGATGCGGCGGCGTTCGGCCTGGAAAGCCGCCAGTTCGCGGCCGGACAGCTCCGAACCGGACGGAATCTGGGCCCCCTGCGGATTGACCCGGGCGCCGTTGCGCCAGACTTCATAGTGCAGGTGCGGGCCGGTGGAGGCGCCGGTGGAGCCCACATAGGCGACCACATCGCCCTGGCTGACCCGCTGGCCGGGGCGCAGGCCCCGGGCGAAGCGCGACAGGTGAGCGTAGCCGGTCTCCCAGCCGTTGCCGTGGCGGATGCGCACCCAGTTGCCGTAGCCGCCCCAGCGACGGGCCTCGACCACCACGCCGTCGGAGGCGGCGAACACCGGCGTGCCCGTGGGCGCGGCGAAGTCCATGCCCTGGTGCATGCGGCGATAGCCGGAGATGGGGTGGCGACGAACGCCGAAATTGGACGAGATGCGCGCGCCGTCCACGGGAGTGCGCAGCAGGAAGCCGCGGATGTTCTTGCCATCGGCGTCGAAATATTTGGCCTCGTTCGAGCCCTCGGGCTGGAAGCGATAGAACACCTGGCCCTTGATCTCGGCGTAGATCAGCTCGCCGGTGTCCACGGTGCGACCGCTTTCGGTCACGGTGCGGTCGAACACCAGGGTGAAGCTGTCGCCCGCCTTGATGTCCCGCGAGAAGTCGATCTTGTGCGAGAACAGGCGCACGGCCTGGGCCACGATACGCGAGTTGGCCCCCATGCGGCCCGCCGAGGCGGACAGGGAGCCGTGAATCTCGCCGGTGGCGACGGTGGTTTCGTTGGAAACCTGCTCTTCCAGCTCGCGCAGCCGCAGCGCGCCGTCAAAGCTGCGCGACACGGTCAGCTGGGTCGCCGGCCCGGTGCGGACGGTGAGGCCGATCAGCCGGGCGTCGCCGCGTCCGGCGCGGGGGCGCGAGATGGCGGTCTCGAAGCGCTGACCGGCGCGGATGTTCACGACGTCATAGGCGTTGCCGAGGGTGCGGACGATGGCGCGGGCCTCGTCGGCGCCGATGCCGGTGCGCAGCATGGCCTGCTCGAGGGTCTCGCCGCGCTGGATCTGGACCTGGACGGCTTCGGGCTGGCTCATGCCCGCCGGAGCGCCGGCGGAGGCGAAGGCCTGAATCTCGAGGGCGGCGATCTGTTCAGCCGTCAAGGGCGGAACTTCAGCCGCCGTGACCGGTTGATAAAGCTTGCCGGCCAGCAGGGCCACCGCGACCGCGGCGGACGCCGTGAAGAGGTGCGGCGTGAAGCGTTTGGGCTGTCGGCGTGGATCGAACTGAGCCATCGGTCCCCGTCAATCGGCAGCGCCATCGGTGGCGCCTGGTCACTGAAAACTGTCTTACCGGGGTGGGTCAACCCCGGAACGCGCGAGCCGAAGCCTATAGCTCGCCTGTCCCTTAATGGGAAGCATCCCGTTACAAATCGTTAACCGCCAGCGGTTTCTCCATCGGGGCGGTGTTTTAACCGTGTATTACGGCCCGCGTGGCCAGATCGCGGATGCGGCGCCGCCCGAATGCCGTCACAGGCGGCGGGCATGAGCCCGGTTTGCGCGGTCGCGCGATCCGGCTATCTCAAGAGCGGCCGAGCAGGATGATGGAGCGCGCGTGAGCGAAACCCGGGACAGCCCGTCGGCCTCCCCCGTCATACCCGACGGCGCCCGGCCTCGTCGCCGGCCCGGTCGTGGTCCGTCGCGTCTGCTGATCGTGCTGCTGGTGATCCTTGGGCTTCTGGCCGCAACGGTCCTGGCCCTCTACGCGGCCCGCCGCGAGGCGGCCCGGCAGGTTCTGGTCGGCTGGCTGGAACGTCGCGGGATCGAGGCCGAGGTCGAGATCGAGCGCCTTGAGCTGGACAGCCTGACCGCCCGCATCCGCGTGGGCGACGGCGACAATCCTGATTTCTCCGTCGAGCGGGTCGAGGTGGATTACGCGCTCGGGATGCCGTGGTCCGAGGCGGGGCTGGGCGTCACGCCGAGCCGCATCCGCCTGATCCGGCCCATTCTGCGCGCCAGCTGGCGCGAGGGCGTGTTCAGCATGGGGTCGCTGGATCCGCTGATCGAGGAGTTCCAGGGCCGGCCTCCCGGGCCGGACGCGCGCGGCCCGCTGGTGCTGGTGGAACAGGGGCAGCTTCGACTGGGCACCGACTACGGTCCGCTGAACGTGCAGGCGGACGCCCGGATCGACGACGGACGGTTGATGCGCCTGAGCGCGCGGGCGGGGCGCGCGGCGCTGGTCAGCGGCGACACGCAGATGACCCTGTCCGGCGCCCGGCTGGACCTGACCACCACGGGCGAGCGGACGCAGCTCGACGTCGCGGCGATCCTTGCGGACGTCGCGGCGCCGGGGCTGTCGGGGGAGGCCGTACGCCTGGGCCTGAGCGGCGAGGTCCCCTACCCCGACCTGGACGAACGACGCAGCGAGGGCGATCTGGACCTGACCGCGACCCTCGCGGCCGGGCGGCTTGAGGCCGGGGACTTCGCTGGAGACGCGGTAGGCGCGCGCGTCGCCCTGAACGGCCGGGTCAACGGCTGGATCGAGACCTTCACCCTGACCGGCGAGACCGGGGGCATGGTCGGCGCCGACGCCCTGACCCTTGGCGAAACCGACGCCGCCGGCGCGCGAATCTCGTTCAGCGAGACCCGGCTTGACCTCAACCGGCGCGACGGCGCGCTGCGGTGGCGGCTGGACGGGCCCATGACCCTGGTGGCCGACCGCCTGCGCTCCGGCGATCTGACGCTGGCGGGTCTGGATGTCCGCTCGGGCGCCGTGTCGGCGGGCGGGCGCAGCGGGGCGGGTCAGGCCACCGCCTTCGAGATCGTCGCCCCCGCCTCCGTCCAGGCCCGCACCCTGCAATTCGGCGAGCTGAGCCTGGGCGATATCGACGGACGGATGAACGCAGACGTGACCGGCGAGGGCGTGGTGCTGGTGGAGGCGGCCGGGCGGCTGCGGGCCGGGCGGGGACGCTGGCCGCTGCTGGGCGCGCCGGGCGCCGACGATCCCCCGGAGCTGGCGGCCCTGAAGCGGGCGCTGGGCGGCTTCCAGCTCGAAGCGCCCTCTTTCCGGCTGCGAACGGGCAGCACGGGCACGGAGCTGGCTCTGGGCCAGGCGGCGCGGATCACCCCCCTGAACGGCGGCCTGATCACCCTGGGCGCGCATCCCGACGCCCCGCTCTACACCGCGCGTCCGGGCGAGCGCGGCGGGGGCGCCCTGATCCTGACCGGAATCGCGCCCGACACCGACGTGCAGGTGCAGGTTCCGGACTGGCGCCTGACGCCCGGGGGGTTCACGGCGGCGCTGGACGGCGCGGCGGGCTTCAATTTCGGCTTCGCCCGCGATGTGGACGTGGCGGCGGCGGGGACGCTGACCTCGGGCGGCGGCGGGCTGACCTTCCGGCCGGACGGCTGCGTGGCGATCACGGCGGCGCAGCTGGCCTTCGGCGAGAACGACGCCCGCACCCTGTCCGGCGCCCTGTGCGCGGCCGACGGCCCGCTGCTGACTGTGGCGGAGGGCGGCTGGACGGCGCGGGGGCGGATGCAGGACGCCGCCGCCGACGTGCCTTTCCTGGCCATGCGTTTCAGCGACATGGCCGGGCCCCTGACCGTGCGCGGAACCGAGGCCGGCCTGGAGATGGACGCGGGCGTCGAGGCCGCGCAGGTGGCCGACATCACCCAGCCCCAGCGGTTCTATCCGCTGGACGCCACGGGCGCCGCCTCCCTGACCGCCGATGTCTGGCAGGGCCGCTTCGAGATCTCGTCCGGGCCGCACCGGCTGGGCAGCGTGGATCTGAAACATGACGGCCGGGCCGAAGCGGGGGGCGTGGCCTTTGACGCCTCGGGTCTGGTGTTCGCCGAGGGCGGGTTGCAGCCCGACGACGTGACTCCCCTGACCGAGGGCCTGATCGACCCGCCGGTGACCGGCGGTGCGGGCTTTGTGGGCCGGTTTGACTGGACGCTGGAGGGCGCGACCAGCAGCGGCGTGCTCACGGTGCAGGATCTGGACTTCGTCAGCCCGGCCGGGCCGGTGACGGGGCTGAACGGCGAGGTGGCCTTCACCAGCCTGACGCCTCTGGTCACCGCGCCGGACCAGCGCCTGACCGCCGAGGGCATTCAGGCGCTGGCGGCGGTCACGGACCTGAACCTGCTGTTCGAACTGGGTGCGGGATCGTTCCAGGTGTCGGGCGCGGATCTGGACGTGGCGGGCGGCCGGGTGGTGATCGAGCCCTTCGACGTGCCGCTGGACCGGACCCAGCCTTTCGGCGGGACGCTGGTGTTCGAGGATGTGCAGTTGGGCGAACTGATCGGCGGCGCCGGTTTCGGCGAGCAGGTGGCCCTGAACGCCGTGGTGTCGGGACGCGTGCCCTTCACCTGGGACGCCGAAAACGGATTCCGGGTGGTGAACGGGTCGCTCTACGCCGTCCAGCCCGGCCGGCTGGAGATCGCGCGCGAGGCCCTGAGCGGGCTGGAGGCCGGCGGCGGCGGCGAGGACGTGCCGCCCAATGTGGTGCAGGATCTGGCCTACCAGGCCATGGAGGAGCTGGCGTTCGACCTGCTGACCGCCGAGGTCAACAGCCTGGACGAGGGCCGGCTGGGCGTGCTGTTCCGCATCCGGGGCCGGCATGACCCGCCCGAGCGGCAGGAACTGCGCCTGACCCTGTCGGAGCTGATCAGCCGCGATTTCCTGAACCGGGAGCTGCCCCTGCCGTCCGGCACCGAAATCGACCTGACCCTGGACACCACCCTGAACCTGAACGAGCTGGTGTCGGACCTCATGTCCCTGAACAGGGCCCGGCGGGGCGAGGCCGAAGAGAATTCCGGTGAAGAGTGATGAAACTTCGCCGTTCAGCGCGGGTTCAGGCTAAATGGCGCTTATGGATGTGAACCGTGCAAACCGTGGAGCCTGCCGCCCATGATCTCGAAACGCGAAATCGCCGCCGTCTGCGCCATGGCCCTTGTGGGCGGCGTGGCCGCCTGCGCCCCGACCATCCGGCTGCAGGTGGATCCCATCCAGATCTACGCCAAGCTGGACGCCGATGTGCGTGTCCGTCTCGACCAGGAGCTGCGTGACCTCCTGGAAGAGAATCCCAACCTGTTCTGATCGGAGGATCGGATGATGAATTTCCGCAAGCTGTTCGTGATCGGCGCCGCTGTCGCCGCCCTCGGCGTGGCCGGCGCCGCCATGGCCCAGACCAACGCCCAGAAGGCCATGATCGACGAGGCCAAGGTCGAAGGCGTGGTGGGCGAGCAGGCCGATGGTTATCTGGGCTTCCGCTCCGGCACCTCGGACGCCGCCCTGCAGGAGGCCGTGCGCGTGACCAACGCGGCCCGCCGCGAGGCCTACGCCGCCCGCGCGGCGGAGACCGGCGTCTCCACCGACGTGGCCGCCGCCCGCATGTTCGAGGCCTTGCTGCGGGCCCGCCTCTCCCGGGGCGAATGGTACCGCAACGCCCAGGGCCAGTGGGTCCAGAACTGATTGATCGGGTCTGAACCCATGTCCGCGCCCGCATCCGCGCCCGTCCCCGGTCCCTGGGGATCGCCGGCCCCGCCCCGCAAGGGGCCGGGACCGCGGGCGCGCGTGGCGCTGATCCTGCTGGGCGCCGCCGGTCTGGCGGCGCTGTCGGTGGGGGCCATGGCCTGGGGCTGGGACGCCATCGGCGGCGCGCCCATGACCCTTCACGGCTGGATCGCCCTCAGTATCGCCGTGCTGGGCACGGCGCTGCTGTCCGCCGGCCTGATGATCCTCGCCTTCCACTCCAACCGCAGCGGCCACGACGACCGGGTCGAGTCCACGGAAGCCATCAACGAGCGGATCAGGCGGCGGTTCTGACCGCGCCCTCCAGCAGCGGTCGCAGGATCTGGTCCGCGAGGGCGCGCACCACCGGCACGGCCACCGCATCTCCCATCAGCTTCAGCGCCGCCACCTCGCTGGCGGGCAGGACGTAGCTGTCGGGCAGGCCCATCAGCCGGGCCGCCTCGCGCCCCGTCAGACGCCGCACACGCGTCCGGCCGTCCTGACACACCACGATGAACTGGCGCGACGAGCCGCCAGCCGGGGTGCGCAGGCACCCGGCCAAACCGTCAAAGCGGAGCTCCAGCCGCTGGACCTTTTGCTCCTTTTCAACCCGCACCCGGCGGTAGGCCGCGCCGATCCGCCGGTCGCCCGCGGCGAGGACCGCGTCCAGCCGCGCCCGGTGCAGGGGCGACAACAGGTCCAGCAGGGCGGCGGCCTTGTCCTCATCCAGCCAGTCGACCGCGTCGTCCGGCTGCAGCAGGGCGGCCAGGTCGGTGTTGCGGCGGGGCGGGGCGGCCAGCCGCCACCAGACCCAGGCGGCCTTCAGGTCGTCCGGCAGCGCTGCGTGGGCGGCGCGGATGCGGGCGGAGTGGAAGGGCGCGGTCCCCTCCCCGCCGCCGGCCACCGGCCGGCGCGAGGCGATAAGGAACAGCCGGGGCCGCGACTGCGGCAGCCACAGCGCCGCGTCCGCCTCCACCGCCCCGAAGGCGTAGCCGCCGTCGTGGAGCGCCCGGCACACGGCGGCGAAATCGCGCCCCTGGTTGGAGGTGAGCAAGCCCATGACGTTTTCGATGACGATCAGACCCGGCGCCCTGCCCTGTTCGGCCAGCCGGGTCATCAGCCCCCAGAATCCCCAGAAGGCCCCTGAGCGCCGGGCGTCCAGCCCGCCCCGCGACCCGGCCAGGCTGACGTCCTGACAGGGCGACGACGCCCAGGCCAGATCGGCCTGGCCCGGCAGGTCGTCGGGCGCCAGGTCCCAGACATCGGCCAGCTTCAGACTATCGGGATCCGCGTGATTGGCGCGCCAGCTGGCCGCCTTGGCCCCGTCGAGATCATTGGCGAAGGTCGTGCGGAATCCGGCCAGGCCCAGCCCGGCCAGGCCGCCCCCGGCGAAGAACTCGTAAAGGCTGAAGGGCTCGCGATTCGCCATCCGGCGACGCTAGCCCACCCTGCGCCCCCTTGCACGACCGTCATCGGCGCGGGCAGTCTGGGGTGGCAACCGGAGACCCGACCATGCGCGCCCTCGCCATCCTCGCCCCCTTCGCCGTCCTGATGCTGGCCGCCTGTTCGCCGGACGAGGCGCCGGATCAGTCGGCGCCCGAACCAGCCGAGGCCGAGGCGGTCCTGGGCGGGGTGGATCTGACAGAGCCCCTGCGGGTGCTGGGGACCGAGCCGTTCTGGGCGGTCACCATCGACGACGCCGGTCTGGTCTATGACGGCGTGGACCGGCCCGAGGAGCGCATGCCCAACGCCGGGCCGCAGATGGCGGGAACCACGGCCGTCTGGAGCGGCCAGACCGATCAGGACCGGGCGCTGAACATTACCCTGATCGAGACGCCCTGTTCGGACGGCATGAGTGACCGGACCTATCCGCTGACGGCGCGAGTGCAGATCGGCGAGGAGCAACTGAACGGCTGCGCCGCCTCGGTGGATTTCCTGATGAATACGGGCGAGCAGGGTCAACCGCAGGCCTGACGCGCGCAGCCCTTTGGCCACGAAAAGACCCAAATTGATCGCGGAAAGGGTTCTTCAACCCTTCGCAGACATGATTTATGCCTTGTGACGCGAAACGTCCGGAGCACGCCAAGATGATGAAACGGCTCACCGCCGCCCTGGTTGCGGCCTCGCTGGGTTTTTTCACCCTGGCCACGCCCCAGACCGCCCGCGCCGATGACCCCTACTGGCAGTGCGTGACATTCGCCCGGCTTCTGTCGGGCATCCAGATCTTCGGCGACGCCTGGACCTGGTGGCGCCAGGCGGTGAACAATTTCCGCACCGGCGACGCCCCCGAGGCCGGATCGGTGCTGGTGTTCCAGCCCCATGGCCGCATGAACCGGGGCCATGTGGCGGTGGTCAGCGACATCCTGACCGAACGGGTCATCCGCGTCACCCACGCCAACTGGGGCGGCAGCCGCGGCCGGGTCGAGGAGAACGTCACCGTGGTGGACGTGTCGCCCGCCGGGGACTGGAGCCGGGTCAAGGTCTGGTACAACCCCATCAACGGCCTGGGCTCCACCGTCTATCCAACCTACGGCTTCGTCTATCGCAGCGCCGAGAGCGCCACGCGCGACGCCATCCAGACCGTCCGGGCCGGTCAGACCCAAGGCCAGCCCTGATCCCCCTCTGAAAGGCGGTCCGGCCTTGTCCCAGACCGAATCCGGCGCCCCGATCTGGCGCCCCATGACCGAGGCCGATCTGGACGGCGTGCTTCAGGTCGCGGCCGAGGCCTTTCCTGACCATCCCGAAGACCGCGCCTGTTTCGCCAATCGTCTCGACCTGTATCCGGCCGGATGCCGGGTTCTGGCCGAAGGGGCCGGCCAGGTGTCCGGCTATCTGGTCAGCTATCCGTGGATGCTGGACGCCGCCCCGGCCCTGAACGTCCTGCTGCCGGGCCTGCCTGAAGCTCCCGAGGTCTACTATCTGCACGATCTGGCGCTGGCGTCGCGGGCGCGGGGCGGCGGCCATGCGGCCCGGGGTGCGGCCCTGGCGATCGAGACGGCGCGGGCGGCGGGGCTCCCCGCCATCAGCCTCACCGCCGTGAACAATGCGGCGCCGTTCTGGGCGCGGCAGGGCTTCGTCCCGCGCACAAGCCCCGCCCTGACCGCGAAGCTGTCCAGCTACGGCGCCGATGCGGTCTACATGATCCGGCCCGTCTGAACGGTCCTGCCCGGGCGGTCAGGGCATGACCGGCGGATCAGGCAGCCGGGCGCGGCACTGGTCGGCGACGGCCTGGACCTCTTCCATGGAGCGCGCCTCAAGCGCGTCGGCCTCGCGGGACCGGATGGTTTCGGCCTGCTCCAGACGGGCGAAGGTGAACCGCTCGCCCATGCTGCCGATCAGGGACATGGCCATGTCGTCATACCGGACCGCCCGGTCATCGTGACCGGCGTCCGGATCCTGCACATGGGCGGCGAAGCTCTTGGAGGCGGCGGTCTCGAAGGCGGCCAGGCACCGAACCGCCTCACGCCAGTCGGTGATGCGCTCGGCGGGCTGGGCGGCGTTCAGAGATAATGCGGCGAACACTGAAACAAGCAACAACATGACTCCTCCCCGGAAGGTGTTGAAACTATTATATTTCAGGCGTCAGTCGCGGGTGGCGACCATCATGTAGTTCACGTCCGCGTCGGCGCCCTGCGACCACTGATCAGAAAGCGGATCATACGCGATACCGAACGGGCCTTCCACCGCGACCGGCTCGTGCGACAGCATCAGGCGGATTTCGTCCGGCTTGAGGAACTGGCGCCAGTCGTGGGTCCCGGCCGGCACCCATCGCAGCACGTACTCTGCGGCGACCTTGCCCAGAGCCAGCGACTTCAGGGTGCGGTTGAGGGTGGCCACGATCATCAGCCCGCCGGGCGCCACCAGCCGCGAACAGGTGCGGATGAAGGCCTCTGGATCGCGCACATGCTCGATCACCTCCATGGTCAGGACCACGTCGAAGGGCCCGGCGCCCTCGCCCTCCAGCTGTTCGACGGTAGCGGCGCGGTAGGTGATGGGCAGGCCCTGCGGCTCCGCATGGGCGCGGGCGGTGCCTATGTTTTCGGCCGAGGCGTCGATGGCCGTGACGGCAAAGCCGAGACGGCTCATGGGCTCGGCGATCAGCCCGCCGCCGCAGCCCACGTCCAGCAGGGACAGGCCCTGGAACGGCTTGCGGGCGCGGACGTCGCGGCTGAAACGGGCGGCGGCCTGGTCGCGCACGAAGGCGAGTCGGGCGGGATTGAACTTGTGCAGGGGGGCGAAGGGCCCTTTGGCGTCCCACCATTCGGCCGCCTGGGCCGAGAAGCGCGCCACGTCGGCCGGGTCGATGGAAGCGCCGCTGGCGCCATCGGCGAGGATTTCTTGCGGCGGCGGGGCTTCTCGCGCCGGGCGGGTGTGACTAGAAGCGGCCATGGCCCAAGGGATGAACGCCCGGGCCGCAGTTTGCAACGGGGGATTCGCGCCACGATGACGCGCCTGGTGATGAAGTTCGGCGGCACCTCCATGGGGGACCTGGAGCGCATCCGCCGCGCCGCGCGCATCGTCGCCGCGGAGGTCAGGGCCGGGCGCAAGGTGGCGGTGGTGGTCTCGGCCATGGCCGGCAAGACCAATGAGCTGGTGGCCTGGACCGACGGGGCGGGCAAGCCGGGGCCGGGCGTGGCCCTGTCCGACGACGAATACGACGTGGTGGTGGCCTCGGGCGAACAGGTGACGGCGGGGCTGCTGGCCCTGACCCTGCGCAACCTGGGTCTGGACGCGCGCAGCTGGATGGGCTGGCAGATTCCCATCCTCACCGACGACGCCCACGGCCGGGCGCGCATCGAGGACATCCCCGGCGACGCCCTGGGCGCGGCGGTGGATTCCGGGCAGGTAGCCGTGGTGCCGGGCTTTCAGGGTGTCACCCGCGACGGCCGGGTGACCACCCTCGGCCGGGGCGGCTCGGATACCTCGGCGGTGGCGGTGGCCGCGGCGCTGGGCTGTCCGTGCGACATCTACACCGACGTGGACGGGGTCTACACGACCGACCCGCGCATCGAGCAGAAGGCGCGCCGGCTGGAGCGGGTGTCCTATGAGGAGATGCTGGAGATGGCGTCCCTTGGCGCCAAGGTGTTGCAGACCCGCTCGGTGGAGCTGGCCATGGCGAAGCAGGTGCCCGTGCGGGTGCTGTCCAGCTTCATCGAACCGGACGAGAACGGAAACCTGCCCGAGAAGTCGGGCACCCTGATCTGTGAAGAGGACGAGATCGTGGAAAAGCGCATCGTGTCGGGCGTGACCATGAGCCGCGACGAGGCTCGCATCACCCTGCTGGGCCTGCCGGACCGGATCGAGACCACCGCGCGGCTGTTCACGCTGCTGGCGGAAGCGAACGTGAACGTGGATATGATCGTCCAGTCCCGGGCCCGTACGCCAGAGACCGTGAACCTGACCTTCACCACCGGCCGCCGCGACGCGTCGCGCGCCGCCGACCTGACCCGCGCGTCCCAGGGCGAGCTGGGCTTCGAGGAAGTGGCGGTGGACGAGGACGTGGCCAAGGTCTCGGTCATCGGGGTGGGCATGCGCAGCCACGCGGGCGTGGCCCAGACCATGTTCCAGGCCCTCGCCGACAAGGGCGTGAAGATCCAGGCCATCTCCACCTCCGAGATCAAGATCAGCGTGCTGATCGACGCCGCCTACGCCGAGCTGGCCGTGCGGGCGCTTCACGGCGCCTATGGTCTGGAGAACGCCTAAGCGTCCGCAGGGGCTATGCCGTGGGCGCGCCCGCCATTAAGACAGCGCCATCATGATCGAGCTGAAATTTCCCGACGGCGCCGCGCGCCAGTATCCTGCAGGTGTGACGGGCCGCGAGGTGGCCGCGTCCATTTCGCCGTCGCTGGCCAAGAGGGCCGCGCTGGTCGAGCTGAACGGCGCCCAGCTGGATCTGGACCGCACCCTTGAGACCAGCGGCGACTTCCGCCTGCTGATGCGCGAGGATCCCGAGGCCCTGGCCACCATCCGCCACGACGCGGCCCACGTCATGGCCGAGGCGGTGCAGAGCCTGTTCCCCGGCACCCAGGTCACCATCGGCCCGGCCATCGAGGACGGCTTCTACTACGACTTCGCCCGCGACGAGCCCTTCTCCACCGACGACTTCGCCGCCATCGAGAAGAAGATGGCCGAGATCATCGACAAGGGCGCGAAGCTGGAGCGCGAGGTCTGGGGCCGCGATGAGGCGATCCAGTATTTCGAGGGCATCGGCGAGGCCTACAAGGCCGAGATCATCCGCGACCTGCCCGAGACCGAGACCATCACCGTCTATCGTCAGGGCGAGTGGCTGGACCTGTGCCGGGGGCCGCACTTCCCCTCGACCAAATTCGTGGGCAAGGCCTTCAAGCTGACGAAGCTGGCCGGCGCCTACTGGCGCGGCGACCACCGCAACGCCCAGCTGCAGCGCATCTACGGCACCGCCTGGGCCACGAAAGAGGATCTGGACGCCCACCTGCAGCGGCTCGAGGAGGCCGAGAAGCGCGACCACCGCAAGGTCGGCCGCGCCATGGAGCTCTTCCACATGCAGGAAGAGGGCCGGGGCATGGTGTTCTGGCACCCCAAGGGCTGGGTGCTGTGGCGAGTGATCGAGGACTACATGCGCCGCCGCCTCGACGCGGCCGGCTATGTGGAGGTCAAGACGCCCCAGGTTCTGGACCGCAAATTCTGGGAGGCCTCGGGCCACTGGGAGAAATACCGGCCCAACATGTTCGTGTGCGAGACGGTGGAGGGCGAGACCCTCAGCCTGAAGCCCATGAACTGCCCCGGCCACGTGCAGATCTTCGATCAGGGCCAGCGGTCCTATCGCGAACTGCCGCTGCGCATGGCCGAGTTCGGGGCCTGCCACCGTTATGAGCCATCGGGCGCCCTGCACGGACTGATGCGGGTGCGCGGCTTCACCCAGGACGACGCCCACATCTTCTGCCGCGAGGACCAGATCGTCGCCGAGACCTCGGCCTTCATCGAACTGGCGCGCAGCGTCCACGCCGATCTGGGCATGGAGACCGCCTATATCAGCCTGGGCACGCGACCCGAGGTGCGGGCCGGGTCCGACGAGTTCTGGGACAAGGCCGAGGCCCTGATGGCCGAGTCCGCCCGGGCGGCGGGTACCGAGCCGGTGGTCACCGAGGGCGACGGCGCCTTCTACGCCCCCAAGCTGGACTTCATCGTCAAGGACGCCATCGGCCGGGAATGGACCTGCGGCACTATCCAGCTGGACTATGTGCTGCCCGAGCGGCTGGACGCGTCCTACATCGCCGAGGACGGCCAGAAGCACCGGCCGGTCATGCTGCACCGGGCGATCCTGGGATCGTTCGAGCGGTTCATCGGCATCATGATCGAGAACTACGCCGGGGCCTTCCCCCTGTGGCTGGCGCCGGTGCAGGCGGTGGTGGCCACCATCACCTCGGACGCCGACGGCTATGCCCATGAGGTGGCCGCGAAGTTCAAGGCCGCCGGCCTGCGGGTCGAGACGGATCTGAGGAACGAGAAGGTCGGCTACAAGGTGCGCGAGCACTCCGTCGGCAAGGTGCCGGTCATCGCCGTGGTGGGCCGCAACGAGGCCGCCGAGGGCAAGGTCGCCCTGCGCCGTCTGGGCTCGCAGGCCCAGGAGATCCTGACGGTGGAGGAGGCCATCCGCGTCCTCACCGACGAGGCCACGCCGCCGGACCTGAAGCGGGCGAACTAGCCCTTCGGGAACGGCCCGGCGCGGCTGAGGCTGGAGGGGGGCGCCTTGCCGAGGCGCTGGCCGACCCAGCGGGCCGTCTCGATCAGGGCGTTCAGATCATAGCCGGTCTCGAACCCGCCCCGGTGCAGCATGTACACCAGATCCTCGGTGCCGATGTTGCCCGTGGCGCCCGGCGCGAAGGGACAGCCGCCGATGCCGCCCACCGAGGCGTCCAGAATGTCCACGCCCGCCTCCACGCCCGCATAGGCGTTGGCGAGGCCCGTGTTGCGGGTGTCGTGGAAATGCAGCCGCAGCTTCGCGTCCGGCGCGGCCTTCCTTGCCGCCTCGACCTTTTTCGTCACGGCCCAGGGGTCGCCGGCGCCGATGGTGTCGGCCAGGGCGATCTCGTCCACGCCCAGTTCGCCGATGCGGCCGACCAGATCCGCGATCTGATCCACCGACACCTCGCCGTCGAAGGGACAGCCCCAGACACAGCTGATCGTCACCGACAGGGACGGCGCCGCATCGCCCGGGGCGGCGTTGTGCCGGCGGGCCACGATGTCGGCCAGCATGGCCGCCTGACCCTTCAGGTCCAGACCCTGGTTCTTCAGGCCGAAGCCATCGGTGGCGGCCACCGAGACATTGACCTCGTCCACCGGGGTGGCGATGGCGCGGTCATAGCCTTTCGCATTCAGCACCAGACCGATGCGGCTGCGTCCGGCCGCAGGGGGCAGGTCGGCCATGACCTCTTCGGCCCCGGCCATCTGGGGCACGTATTTCGGGTGGACGAAACTGACCGCCTCGATGCGGCGCGCGCCGGCCGCCTCAAGGCGCCGCACAAACCCGGCGCGGACGGCGGGGTCCAGCACGGCCTCTTCGTTCTGAAGGCCGTCGCGGGGGCCGACCTCGACGATCTGGATGAAGCGGCTCATTGTTCGGGCTCCGCCTCTGGCTCTGGCTCGGGCGAGGCCACGGGCGTGTCCGGGTCTTCCGCGGGCGTCGCCGCGTCGGTCGTCGGAGCAGCGATATCCCCGTCCGGATCAACCCGCGTCGGATCGTCGGTCCCCGGTTCAGCG
>Ga0208316_1000664_pt1 | contig 26105 bp, 22 predicted proteins | sample MalvireepMed_231_FD_184240 | JGI IMG/M metagenome (GOLD analysis project Ga0208316, IMG submission 184240) | Marine viral communities from the Global Malaspina Expedition - Malaspina viral metaG DeepMed_231 (SPAdes) (version 2) | ecosystem: Environmental > Aquatic > Marine > Oceanic | place... | reverse complement strand
GGGACAAATCCACCAAGGCGAACAGCTAAACATTCCTCCGACTGACGATGAACGTATTCAGCCGTATGTGGCGTATCTGTGTGATTTGGGAGCCACCTATATCAATCACTTTAGCCAGTCCACAGGGATTATGTTTAAGCACAATAAACAGATAGCCTTAGACGAACTCTGGTCAGTGCATAGTTTTGAGGGGGATTACAACCCGATACACGATCACGGGACTAAAACCATTATGGGTATTTCGACAACCACTTGGACCAAAGTACCGCAACAGGTATTGGACCAGCCGACATCGGGAACGCCTGAGTACAGCTTATACAATGACTCAGGACACAGTGACGGCTGTTTAGCCTTTAGCTACGGCAGAAACAGTATAATAGATTCAGACCGATTATTCCCCCCACAAAGTGCAGTGGTTAAGCCAGAAATAGGGGTACAGTATATGTTCCCATCAGGCTTACAGCACATGGTATATCCTTTCTTCGGAGAGGGTGAGAGAAGAACAGTCGCAGCGAATTTGAATTGCTGGGACATACAGGAAAAACAATGAAAGAAGAAGTAATAGTAGACCCAGTAGAAACAACGGAAGTGGCTGTAGACCCTTTAATAACCACTAAACTAGCCTATGTAGATAACTTAAAAAAAGAAATTGAGGGAGTTCAGGAACAGATGGCTTCCTTACAGTATCAAATGGATATTAGAGTAACGGCTTTAACTTTGTACCAAAGTTCATTAGAAGTGGTAGTGGAAGAAGAACCTAAAGAAAATGGTAAGGATAAAACACCGATGGAAGAAGCTAATGAAATGGCGGAGAAGGCAGAAAAATAGATGAGTCAAACAGTTGATAATTTAGATGTCAAATTAAAGGCACATGAAGACATTTGTGCGGTACGCTATGAGAACATAGAAAAAAGACTAGAAGCAGGTAGTAAGCGTTTTGATAAAATAGATAAGTTGATATTTGGCTTATATACAATGTTATTGGGATTAACTGCCTATTTGGAATTTGTGAGATGAGCGACAGAGACCAATCAGGAAGATTTGGTGGAGACATGGACCGCAACGAGGTTGAGATCGATCTCAATAAGTTCATGGAGTTATTGCAGGAAAAATCTACATTAAAAGACAGAATTAGGGAACTGGAAGATGAGGGTATGAAAAACCCACATCAGAAGTGGATATTCTTAGCCCAAGCTGTAGATAGCTGGCGGATATTTCCTAGAGCCTTTTTAACAGTCTATATCTTTTTACTTTATTACACAGTGATGTGGTTCATGGAATTGCCCGAACCCAGCTTTGAGCAGTCAGGTTTAATATCTATAGTAGTAGGTGCAGGAGCTGCCTGGTTTGGACTTTACGCAGGAACTAGTGGATCATCAAAGAGTTTTAAGGGGGAAGAGAAGAAGTAATGTATGAATATAAGTGTCAGGAAATTAAAAAGGTTGTTGATGGTGACACTGTGGATATTGTTCTTAATCTTGGCTTCAACGTCCTTCATGCTGTTCGTGTTAGGTTGGCTGGCATTGATACCCCTGAAAGCCGTACAAGAGATTTGGATGAAAAGGCGAGGGGGAAACTTGCAAAGAAATTCTTAGAGAATTGGTTAAGCCAAGAACAGGTACAAGAAAAAAAGAAAATAGTCATTAAGACTTTTAAAAAATCAAAAGGAAAATTTGGCAGGGCTATAGCAGAAATTTGGGTTAATGATGTGAATGTAAATGAGGACATGATCGAGTGTTACCATGCCGTTCCATACTCAGCCCAGAATAAAAAGGAAGTGGCAGAGCTTCATTTAAAAAATAGAGAAAGACTTATTGAGCAGGGAGTCTTTAAACCATAGGGGAAAATTATGTTAATAATGATTGCATTAATAATAAGTGCAATAGTATTTATTGCGTCAGCAATAGCTGCTGTTACACCTACACCAAAAGATGATAAATGGATAGGAAAACTATACAAGATCATTGATGTATGTGCTTTAAATATTGGTAAAGCAAAAGATAAGCCAAGTAAAAAATGACACCAGATAACCTTGTAGTGTATGTACTACTTGGCTGGATATTAATTAGTGTTTTAATAAGTTTAATTTAGGAGCAGAAGGTGAGGAGAAATGAAAGCAAAGTTATTGCTTTTTACAGTAATATGGATATGTATAGGGCTTCTTGGCTCTGTTTCTTTGCGAGCAGCAGAGAACGAACCTGAAAACCCAGACTGTACTGCTGGTACTGAGTTTTGTGAGCAAAATTCGTTAGACACAACTAACAATACGACCACAAATAACACCAACGTCAACACAAATACCAATACGAACACGAACACAAATACGACAACGACTACCAGCACAGCAGATAACACGAATGCCAACACCAATGTCAACACGAATACAACGACAACGACAGCAACGAATACGAATGCCAATACCAACGTCAATAGCAATACGAGCAATAACACCAACGTAAATACCAGTACCGCAACCAATACGAACAACAATATAACGACTGCTAATAATACGAATGTAAATACGTCAACAGCCAGTAATACCAATACGAATGTAAATACATCCACTAATAACAGCACAGTCAACAGTACAGTTAATTCAAACAATACGAGTACAACAAATAATACGAACAACAGTACCAGCAGTAATACCAATGTTAATACGAATAACAATACGAACAACAATACCAGTACCAGTACCTCAGATAACACCAATACCAATACCAATGTGAATCAATCTACATCTGACTCTAATGTAAAAACTGATAACACGAATAGGAATGAAAATAACAGTAAGTCTGATAATACCAACAGAAATATTAACGAATCCAACACCACGCAAACAATTAAACAGGAGATAGAAACTAAGGCTCCTCCTGCATCTGCTATTGCTCCTAGTATCATGTCTTATTCACAAGACTTATGTACGACTGGAAGGTCAGGTGCGTTTCAAGGGCAGGTTTTTGGTATCTCTGGCGGTAGAACCATAAGGGATGAGAACTGTGAAAGGTTAAAGCTGAGTAAGTACATCTACGATATGGGAATGAAAGTAGCTGCGGTATCAATTCTTTGCCAAGATGAAAGAGTGTTTCAGGCTATGGAAATGGCAGGTACGCCTTGTCCTTATATGGGCAAGATTGGCAAGGAAGCATCAGCAGGTTGGAAAGAAAACAGAACTGACAGACCTGATTACGATATGAAAAGGAAGCAATTTGTAAAAAAATGTAAGGACACTAAGCACGTTCAAGGAGACTTAGATGGTCTTAAAAGAAGTAGGTGGGATTGCGTAAATGAATGGAATAAAAACGCAACGAACTAAAGTAGCTAGTTTAATTTTAGCTGGTATTTTTGCGTTAGGTGTTAATCAACTTAAAGCTGACTACATTTATGAAGCCAACCAAGACTTATACGATTTACAAACCAATCCATCAGGCTCTACAGGACTAGGTTCAAATGATGATTCAGTATCACCAGCCTTTGATTTAGGTTTTACCTTTACCTTTTATGGTAATGACTATACCCAAGCGAGAATGGCTACCAATGGTTGTCTGCACTTTAATTTAACAGGTAGCTATTGTGGGGATTACACCCCTGATCCCCTCCCTCAATACACTAACACCTTATTCCCCTTCTGGACTGACCTGATAAAAGATGGCGGTTCGGCTATGAAAGCTAAAGCCTTTGACGACTACACTATTTTTGGCTGGTATAACATGAGGGAATACAATCGGGCTAATTCCGATAACAGCATAGAAGTATGGTTGTACCCCAACGACACTTATGAGTTTCGCTATGGTGAATTAGACATTATCTCTCATGATGTCTTGATAGGGGAACAAGGAAGTACCTCACAGATTTATACTTACCACTTCTTTGATGAATGTAATACAGGAACGACTAACATAGCTGGAACTTGTGTTAGTTACGACTGGAACTCCAGCAGTAATGCGGTGAATACTTTATTGGAAGATGGCGGTTCTTTGTATGGCGATGGCACCAATCAATCGCTGTGTGCAACAGTCCCTTTAACTTCGGTCAATTGTTCTGGCTATGCCGTAGCTTATTTCAATCAACAGTGTGATCTCAGTGCCTTATACGATGAAGATTGTACTGGTTATGCCGCAGCCTATTTAACGCAACAATGCGGTTTAAGTGCGTTGTATGATTCCAGTTGCACTGGTTATGCAGAAGCCTACTTAACGCAACAATGTGGGTTAAATGATTTATACGATACTGCCTGTCCGAATTATGCTACGGCTTATCGTATTCAACAATGTGATGAAGATGCTCAGTATTCTCCGACTTGTAATGGCTATGTTCAGGATACAGTAGTTACTTATTATATAGAGGACACAACTGATTACGGCTATGTAGAGGATATTTGGGTTGACGATGATCCCTACGCAGATATGTATTTCACTGATGCTGAATGGTATGAAATAGACATTATGGAATTTGGTCAGGAGCAAGTTGATGAATGGTACGGTAATGAGGTGTCATTTGACAGTGGGGGATACATTGTTTGGGACGACACTCCCTTGGAGACTTGGGATGACTTAGATCAGCAGATGGATGCCTATGATGTGTTTGTAGAAACTTATGAATACACCGAAGAAATTTATCTAGTTTCTTATGATGAGTTTGAACACGATCCTTTACCTTTTAATACGAGTGAAGAATTATTAGATGATTTCATTTTCTATGAAACAGTTTTAATAGCAAACTACGAAGAAGTAGATGCCTATATAGAATTTGAAACCATTGAAGAACTGGATGAATGGTATGAAGAAGAATTGGCAGAAGCAGAAGAAGAATTTAGGGAAGAACTTTTGGCGGAAGAAGAAATTATAGAAGAAGTAGTAGAGGAAATCTTTGAAGCAATAGAAGAAGAAAGAATAGCGGAAGCAGCAGAAGAAATCTTAGAAGAAAGAGAAGCTTTAGTAGCTGAAGAAGAGGAAGAAGAAAAGAAAGGAGGAATTACTGCGACTCAATTAAACGTAGTTGCTAGTACCATACAGGCAGCTTCTAATAGCGTTTCAGGGACTACAGCAGGTACAACAGCCCGCACAGGTGGCTGGGGTTCTGCAAGTTCAGGGGGTAGTACCTCTGGTTATGGTGGTTCTTCAGGTACAACTGGTTCAGTGGGCAACACTACTACTACAGCAGTAGCTAGTTCAGCATCTGGTGGTGGGTTTTCTACCAGTAGTTCTCCCAGTATTTCGGATCAGATACAAACCGCCCAAGTACAGACCAACACCGTACTAAGTTTGAATCAGGACATGGGTTCAACTAGCGGAATGGGGGGAAGCACACAAACGGTTAGTAATGTAACCACAGTGATAACGCCAATGCCTACGTTTGATTCAACTCCACAAATAGTAATGGCAGATGTGCAAGTAACCGATATGCAAGGCGAAATAGATACTGCTATTGGAGGTATGATGACGGCTAGTGAAGCAGATCAAATAGCAGATAAGATTATTGCCCAGAACATTAAGGAACAACAAGAAGAAGGACAAGCTACACAAGAAGAAACAGGAAAATACGGCGATGAATCCACGTTAGTAGCGTTTTTGGGGTATGTACCAGGCTTTGATGCTTATAGGGAAGCACAGATTCCACAACAGGAAACGTGGTATGAATCCAAAGTAATATATGGAGATGCTTATATCTCGGATAATATAGAAGCATTTTATGGGTTGGCTAGAACAAGTATTAATACTATGCAAAGCTTAATTAATCAACAACCCAACTTATAGGAGAAGAATATGGAATGGTTTAAATCAAAAGGTGGGCAAGTAATAGCCCTTGTTACTATTGTAAGTACATTAGCAGGATTTGGTTATGCAGGAGCAGGTTACGTTAATAGGCTTGAGAACTTAGAAAGGAAAATAGGTGGGTTAGGTGAAACAGAAGATGCCCAACAAGTTATTGAAGAGAGATTTGCTGGTATAGAAACTTCTGTTGAATACTTAGAAAAACAAATAGACAGTATAAAAATACCTGATAACAGCGATAAAATTTCTGATATGAAAGCATCAATCGCTAGTCTAACAAATGATGTAGAAAGAATTATTATAGATATTGGGAAATTAGAAGAAAACAAGAATCCATTAGCAAACTAGCCGACCCCTGTTGGTCTGGAGTCAGTCTGCTCCTGCTCTAAATTGGCAGGGGAAGGTTTTAAGGAGCATAAATGAAATTATCAATAGGTTTAGGTATAGCATTATTACTGGTAGCCAGTGGCTCTTATGTTTGGATCGGTAGTCTAAATGATGAAATTGCTATCTTAAAAGGTAATGCTATTGTGCTTGAGAGTGAGATTACTAAACAGAATGAGCAGATTAAAAAGAATTTAGCACAACAACAAAAGACCTACGCCCAAATAGATAGTCTGACTAAGAAGAATCAAGACAATATGCGTGAGGTTAACGCCCTCAAGCAGACGTTTGCTCGACATGATTTAGATGCACTTGCTATGGCAAAGCCTAAATTACTGGAAGGTAAAGTTAATAAAGCGACTAAGCGTGTTTTCGATGGTCTAATAGAACTTACAGACCCTAGTCAATTTGATAAGAAACCTGAAGAACCTGAAGGTAAGGGTAAAAAAAAAGATGGCGAAAACGTAAGTAAGTAAATGAAAGTAATTAGAATTCTATTTATATCTTTTACTCTACTAACTTTAAGTGGCTGTTCTATGTTTCAGTTTGGAGGAGCTAAAACTAAACCCGTAGAAGTAGTAAATATAGAAGAAAGACCGCCTATGTTTCATCCACCGCTACCTATGGAAATGCAGATGGTTAATTTTGATTGGGAGATATTGACCCCCGATATAATGAGAGAATACCTGCAACTGATTGAAGAAGGAAAGGCACCCAAACAAGCCTATTACGCACTGACCACCAAAGACTATGAAAATATTAGTAATAATATGGCAGAAATTAAGCGTTATACGAGAGATATTTTGGCGATTGTTGAGTATTACAGAAGTCTTGATGACGAGGAAGAAGACGATGGATAAAGACCAGTTAATGAAAGAGCTTATCGCTGATGAAGGATTTGAATATGAAATCTATTTAGATCATCTGGGTTATCCGACTTTAGGAGTAGGGCACTTAATAACTGAAAAAGATGAAGAGCATGGGAAACCAGTAGGTACTCCTATTTCTGAGCAAAGAATTAGAGAATGTTTAGATAATGACATAGAAATTGTTTGTGAAGAATTGGACATGAAAGAGCCTTGGTGGAGGAATCTAAGTGATAATCGTCAGCGAGTAATAGCAAATATGTGTTTCAATTTAGGTCATCCTCGTCTTAGTAAGTTTAAAAACTTTATTCAGGCTGTGCAGGTTTCCGATTGGGAACGTGCTGCTGAAGAAATGATGGACTCAAAGTGGGCTACGCAAGTAGGAGATAGAGCAGAAAGACTTAAAAACAGGATGTTGGCGGGTTAACTATGACTAAGAAGGTTAGTAAGAGCAAGAAGGCTAGAAATTATCGTTCTGAGTACAAAAAGTATCATAGTAAAAAGACACAAAAAAAGAACAGAGCGGGACGCAATAAAGCCAACCGTTTAATGAAACGTAAGAAGAGAATAAGAAAAGGAGACGGCAGGGACGTTGACCATAGGGACGGTAATCCACGCAACAATTCACCAAAAAATTTAAGAATTGTTCCCAAGAGTTCAAATAGAAAGAAAAAAACAAAGAGAAGGAAGAAGTAATGCCATTAGCCAAGTTTAGATTTGCACCAGGAATCAACAAGGAGGGTACTGAGTACACCGCCGAAGGCTCTTGGTTTGATTCAGACAAGATGCGGTTTCGTTCTGGCTATCCAGAGAAAATAGGTGGTTGGGAAAAATATTCATCAGGCACTTATCTCGGTACTGCAAGAAGCCTACACCAATGGGATGATCTAGGCGGCACGGATTTCATGGGCATAGGAACCAATTTAAAGTGGTATGTGGAAGAAGGGGGTGCCTACAATGATGTTACCCCGATCAGAGCCACTACTTCCCCAGGCGATGTAACTTTTGCGGCTACTGATGGTGAGTCCACAGTAACCATTACAGACAGTAGTCACGGAGCAGTAACAGGAGATTTTGTTACTTTTAGCGGAGTAGACAGCGATGGGTTAGGTTCAGGAGGGAATATTACCGAAGCTGTTTTAGAACAAGAATATCAGATTGATTTAGTTACTAATGCTAATGCTTACACGATAACAGCTAAAGATACATCGGGCGATACGGTTACAGCTAATAGCAGCGATAGTGGTAATGGTGGCAGTAGTGTGGTTGGTGTGTATCAAATAAATACAGGCTTAGATACTTACGTTTCTTCTACTGGTTGGGGTAGTGGTACTTGGGGTAGGGGAACATGGGGCAGTGCAGACTCTAATGCTGAAAATTTAAGATTGTGGTCACAGGATAATTTCGGAGAAGATTTAATTGGTAATCCTAGAGGGGGTGGAATTTATTATTGGGACACTTCAGGAGGAGTATCAACCAGAGCCATTAATTTTACTGCTTTGAGTACCGCTTCTGATGTACCACTTCTGGTTAATCAGATTATGGTTTCTGAAGTAGATAGGCATATTATTGCTTTTGGGTCTAATTCTATTAGTGCAACCAGTGTGTTAGATGAATTGCTAGTGCGTTGGTCAGACGCTGAAGATGCAGGAAATTGGACTCCTAGTTCGACTAATAGTGCAGGCGGTCAAAGGGTTAGTTCTGGGTCTTATATTGTCGGAGCCTTAAAGACGAGGCAAGAGATATTGATTTGGACAGACGCAGGCGTTCATTCCATGCGTTTTATTGGTGGACCTTTCACCTTTCAATTTAGACAATTAATGGAAGGACCTTCCATTATTAGTCCGAAAGCGGCAGCCGTTGCAGCCAGCACTGTATTTTGGATGGATCGTGGAAACTTTTATATGTATGACGGAGCGGTTAGACCTTTGCCTTGTTCGGTTTTGGATTACATTACTACCGACATAAACTTAGGACAGGCATATAAAGTATTTGCAGCTTCAAATCCTGATTTCTCCGAGATCATGTGGTTTTATCCTTCCAGCAGTGCTACTGAAGTAGATAGATACGTTATATTTAATTATAAAGAAAATTTGTGGTCAATCGGAACGCTAGTTAGAACAGCATGGACACCTGCTCCGACCAGAGAAAAACCTTTAGCCGCAGGAACTGCCGATAGTTCCAATTATATTTATCAGCATGAAACTGGTTATAACGATGACCAGTCGGCGATGACAGCGTATATAGAGTCAGGAGATTTTGATTTACAGGACGGCGAGCATTTTGTTTTATTGTCACGAATTATTCCTGACGTTAAGTTTACAACTGCAACTGGTTCTCCAACCTCTAACACTACGGTAACAATGACGATGAAAGGGAAAAATTATCCTTTGGAAACAGCTTCGACTTTATCTACGTCCACTATAGAAACAACTACTACTCAATCTGAAATAAGAGGTAGGGCGAGACAGGCAGCTATTAGAATAGAAAGTTCTACCACTGGTATGACTTGGAGATTGGGTGATTTACGTTTAGAACTTAGACCAGACGGGAGAAGATAATGCCAAGAAATTCCCAACCACTATTATTGGCTGCACAAGAATATGATTCTCAACAGGAAACTTTATTCAGGTCTCAAGTGGAAACTGTAGTGGTAAATATAGATTCTGATATAACCGAGATAGAAAATTTAAGAACAAAAGACTCGACATTAGCTCTTAGGCGACACCAATTCTTACTCATGGGAGCCAGTAGTGTCTGATGTTATTAAAGTTTTGGGTCAGCTAGACCCTGCTGCAACCACAACCACGACCTTATACACAGTTCCGTCTGAGGTGATGACTACGGTCAGTTCCTTTGTGGCTTGCAACAGAACGGGTTCAGCTATTACGTTTAGACTAAGCGTTCATGTAGCTGGAGCAAGTGCAGACGATAAACAGTACATCTATTACGATAAGTCGGTAGCGGCTACGGATGTATTGATTGCGGTGATTGGTATGACTTTAAACCAGACAGATGTGTTGAAAGTTTATGCAAGTGCAGTGGATATGAGTTTTAATTTATTTGGAGTAGAAACAAAGGCGAGTGCAAATGGCTAAAGAAAATAGAGAAATATCAAGATTTACTCCTGCAAAAAGCACAGGGTTGTGGGACATCAATCCACAAATGTTTATTGATGCGACCAGTGCTGTGATTAACCCATTCAGTGAGTCAAGCCCTTGGCGTGATCCTGATATAAAAGATAGAAGAATTAGAGAAGAATTAAAACCTGGGCACATAGAAGAGTTTGCAGACTATATCTTGAAAGGTGGAAATAGACAGTGGCTAAAACATAGTAAAAAAGATAAGGCTAAAACCTATCAGAATGAAGATAACCCTCTTATTAAAGAAGTCATAATGTTTGGCGAGGATATAGTTAATAATAGAATCATACGGAATAATTTTTATGGTCTTGGTCTTGATGACAGAAAATTAATATCAGAAGCCTATGTAAATTTTAGCAATAGGGCAGGAATAGCAGGCAAAGAAGAATCAGATTACTCTGATGAAACAAAGAAAAATATAAAAAAATTAAAAGATGCACGGATTAAGTTTGAAGCTGGAGATATAGAAAAAAGTGAGTTAGATTCTATTCGAGGTGCTTCTATAAGAAACTTGCAAGAAGAAAACCTTAAATCCAGATCGAGAGCTTTATTTGCTGATCCTAACAGAATATCTAATCGAATGTTTAATCCTTATAGCGGTAGAGAAGAAAGCCAAAAGGCTGCCTTTGAGTCTGATTATGGTCCTTTTGCTGGACCTGTACTAGATTTATTAACTCAAGGTGAGTTGCCTAGACCTGAAAATTATCGTGATATGCTATATGGTGGACCAGAGTCACGACAAGGCTTGGCAAGTTTGCAAGCACAATATGGATTCTCTCCTGAATTATCTCCTGCTGATGCTGGTGCTCCGATAACAGGACATGACAGAGAATATTTTGAGAAAAGTCCAACCTATGAAACTATATTTCCATCTGAACCAGGAGATATTCAGCAAAAAATACAACAAGTTCTAGCGGGTGATTTAATTGCTCAAAATTATATTGGGGATGATGTCGTTTTGAAAGGCAAAAGAGAGTTGGGAGATACTAGAAAATCTGAATATGGAGTCGAGCATGATATTTTAACAGGTTATCGAGGTCCAGAAGGAACAACTTATGATCCTGAAAAAGATAAATATTATAGAGAGCACCCCGTATATGGCGACCCTACATTTGAGTTACCAAGATATAAATACGATCCTAGATTTATAGAATTATTAAATTCAATTATGGGTCCAGAATACGCTGAACAATTTAAGAAAATTGGAGGAGTAGTAGAAGGAAGAAGTCCATATCAAAATAAGGGAGAAGTTGAGGTAGAAGAAAAGGTAGAGGTTAAAGAAGAAGACTCTGGCAATATTAATCTTTTAGATAGATTGCGTAGGTGGTGGGACATAAAACGCCATTTTGAAAATATGCCAGAAGAAGAAGTAGATTACTCTAAAGTTGAAGTTGAAGAGTCAGAAGAAACTAAGGGCGACAGGGAAAAAGACAAGGAAATTATAGAATATCTTGAGAAAGTGAGGACTAATATGAACAAAGGCGGATTATCAGGACAAGCACAGGATGTAGCTAAGGCGGGTCGCTATGGCGATACCATGCTGATGCACGTCAACCCTGCGGAAGTGCAGGGATTAAAGTCATTAGGAATGCCTATTACAACCAACCCACAAACAGGACAACCAGAAGCGTTCCTACCCCTAATAGGAGCACTTCTGGGAAGTATGGGAGTATTTGGGGGTGTTGCCCCTTGGCTAACGGGAGCATTAGGCTCAGGAATACTCTCAGGAGTTGGCTCTCTGTTACAGGGAGATAGTGCTAAAGAAGCAATTTTAACAGGCTTGGGAAGTGCTGCTTTAGGTAAGTTAGGCGGAGCTTTAGGTGGTGGTTCAGAAGCTGCTACTGAGGTAGGATTAGAAGGAGCTTCACAAAACTTAGTAGATACTATTCAAGGGGCAGGTGTAGATTTAACACAAGGTCCTGTAGGGACAGGAAGTTTTACGGCAGCAGGGAATGAACTTTCACAAGGTGTTCACGATATAATCGCTAAGTCAGGTACTCTAGGTGGATTACAGGGGAATATAGGTGAGCTATCGAAACTAACCAATTTAGATAAAGGTGTGTTGAGTAAAGCTATTACATCAGGAAATAAATCAGCAATAGACGCTTTTACTTCTGGTGGTCTAGGAGCTGTAGATAAATACGGTGAAGCTATAGGTCCTACATTTGCAGATGCAAAAGAAGGTTTCAGTCTTAAAAACTTATACGGAGCAGCTACGAGACCTGATGTATTTTTACCAGCCGCTATTGGCGGTGGTGGTTTAAGCATGATTAAGTCTCAGGAAGATTTTGAAAGGTTAATGCGTGAATATCAAGAAGACAGAAAGAGGAGAAGAGCAAAAACCTTTGCAGAGAATCCAGAACAGGTACCTTACGGTTCCCAGTGGGGTAGGATATTAGGCGTACCGCCCAGACCAGTTAGTGGTGGTGGTCGTATGGGCTTTTTTGGTGGTGGACTTGGCTCATTAGGTCAGATTCCACAACCATTAGGCGGATACACTACGTCTTATGCAGACCGACCTGCTATTAATATGCCACCGTATAATGAAAACTTAGTAATGGGGAGAGGATAATGGGATTTAGAAGAGGACAAAGATCACAAGGACGACCTACTGGTGGAGATATCCGTGGAAATTTTTTTGGTAACCTATCCAACAATCAAGAACCAGGTGCTTGGGATGCTTTTTTAGCTAACTCCATGCCACAGATTTCGCCGTGGGCGGGTAAATATGGAAGCGAAGAACAACCTACTTATAGCCCCGAAACAGGAGAACGATTCCTCCCTGGAGAATATGCAGATTATTATGGCTTAACTCCTTATACGGGTGCAGTAGAAACTCCACCTAGTGATCCTTTTTATAACCCAGGATTAGCTCCATTTTTTCCAAGATATCCAGGTGCAGAGCTACCTAATCAGGGCGGAAGAGGAGGCAGTGAATTAGACTGGCTACCACAACCACCAAGAATGCCTTGGGATAGAGTTCCTTCTCCGAGACCACCATTCCCACCACCATTCAGACCCCCATTTAGACCACCTCAGAGACCACAAATGCCAGCATTCGGCTGGATTTCTCCCACTGGAGTAACACCAGAATACAGAAGCTGGATGCCTGGTATGTCTTTTGCAGCAGAGCGTTCTTATAGAAACCCTGCTCGACCCTTTCCAATTCCCAGCCCTATAATGCCACCAGGTTATACTCCGCCAGTAACCCCACCAGGTTATACTCCACCAGGTTATACTCCACCCAGTCTTCCACCAGGTTTTCCTATTGGTCCAATTGACGGCATAGGTGGCGGTGGCGGCGGATGGGGACCTGGAATTACTAAGGCTGGCGGTGGCAAGATACCTCCTCTCGCACAAGGCATGGCTACAGGCATGGCAATTGGCGGCAGGACTGGTTATCTTGAAGCTGGCGAAGTTCCCGATGATTATGCTGATAATATTAGAGATTACTATGGTATTGGTGGTGGGGGTGGTTTAGCTATTCCCCCCCAACCAGGTATGAGGTCTTACGGAGCACTACCTTCTCCAGAAGGATATAGACCAGGATTCGATGCAGAATGGAATTACTTTCCTTATTCTAACGTGCCTGTCAGTGCATACGGACAGACAGGACAAACTCCTTATACGGGTAATGTAATGGGAGGAATAGGAAGTCTAGCGGGACAGGGATGGTCAGGTGTTCCTTATAGTGCTTATGAATCTTTGTTTAGCTTACCTGAAGGTTACGAATTTCCACCTATAGAGGGAGGAGTTCAAGAAGACGTTACTCCACCCTATACCGATGATGAAACACCGATTTATTATCCTACAGACCCAGCAATACCACCAGGAGCTCCACCAGGAACACCACCAATAGTTACTCCTCCTGTAGTTACGCCTCCTATAGTAACTCCACCAGGAGTTACCCCTCCAGGAGTTATCCCACCAGGAGGATATTCTCCATTTGATCCATCAGATTATGATTGGTCAGATATATTTTCAGCATATGGCGGAGGTCAAGGTCCTCAAGGACCTCAAGGACCTCAAGGACTAGGTTCTTTGTTTGATCCAACAGGTTATGACTGGTCAGATATATTCTCGGCATATGGTCCTCAACAAGAAGTATACGAAACTCCAGAAACCTTTGATCCATCAGATTATGATTGGTCAAATATATTTGATCAATTCGGAGGGGGCGTAGGTCCTCAAGGACCTCAAGGACCTCAAGGACCTCAAGGACCTCAAGGCTATCAAGGTCTTCAAGGTCTTCAAGGGTTATTAGGTCTTCAAGGGCTACCAGGAGAACAAGGTGGAGCATTTAATCCAACAAACTATGACTGGTCAAATATTTTTGACCAATACAGCTTACCTTTTGAAGCATCTGATATGCCGTTTCAGAGTACCAATGATATAGCTAACATAGCGTATAACGCTGCTATGGGAATACCAGGATATATGCCTAGTGACAGAGATGTATATGAGTCTCGTCAAGGCATACCAATACCAATGGCGAAAGGAGGGAGAACTCCTTATCAAGCATTTGGTGAGATAATGACTGAACAGGAAACAGTTACCGCTCCTCCAGCACAGACTGAAGTTGTTGAAGAAACTACAGAAGTAACTTCAGAAGGTGATGAGCAGCTTATTCAAATGGCAGTTCTTGCTATTCAAGGCAAACACCCAAGCCCAGATGACGTACAAAAAGCCTTTATAGAAAGGTTTGGTCTGGATGCGTGGATTGCTTTCAGGGAAAGAGTATTACAGACAGCCGCACAGAATCCAGAAGCTACTACTGAAGGCATGATTCAAGGCGAAGGTACAGGTATGTCCGATGAAATACCAGGGGTGGTAGCAGGTCAGGAAAAGATAGCAGTTTCCCCAGGTGAGTTCATCGTACCAGCCGATGTGGTCTCAGGTATAGGAGACGGTAGCAGTGATGCGGGTTCAGCTAGTCTTTATGAAATGATGGACAGAGTGCGTCAAACCAGAACAGGTACAACCGAGCAGCCCAGACCGCTTAATAAAGGTGGTATATTACCAGCATGAATGAGCCTAAAGTAACTCCGATAAGATACGAAGAGACTGAGTATCAGTGTTCTTTGATTCCAGTGGAGTTCGTAGATAAGGCATGGGTAGAGGCTAAACCATTATTGGAGAAAGCCATAGAGCGTTCTAATGGTAGATGGTCTTCGCAATCCGTGCGGATGCAAGTAGCATCAGGACAGGATCAGCTTTGGTTCATGTTTTTAGGAAACGATAAGAAGCCGATAGGGGCTTTAGTAACAGAATTTGTGGACTATCCACAGTCCAGAATTCTTTCCATTCATTTTATGGGTGGTAAAGGGTTAGATGAGTGGGCTTTCGTGGCGATGTCACGATTGGAAAGTTTTGCCAGAGAGTGTGGAGCAGATGGTATTGAAGCTACTGGCAGGCTTGGTTTATGGAAGTATCTCAAGCAAGATGCTTGGGATAGAAGTTTTGTAATTTATGAAAAGAGGTTTTAGTCATGGGAAAAGGAAAATCTAGTAGTGCTCCGCAGTACACGGAATCTAAGGTAACACAAACCGCATTACCCGAATACGCTGAACCGTATGTAACGAGACAGTTTGCTCGTGGTGAGCGTGAAAGTTTAATGCCCTATATGCCCTATGGGGGACAGCGTTTAGCTGAATTTTCTCCACAGGAAGAGGTCGGCTTATCAGCCATAGAAGGGCAGTTTGCACAGGGAACCCCGTGGGAACAACAAATGGGAGCGGCTCGAACCGCAGGTATAGCGGGTACGCCTAGCTTACCAGGGTTTACTCAACCAGGTGTGATGCAACAATACATGAGTCCCTATATGCAAAACGTAGTTGACGTACAACAGCGTGAAGCCAGACGACAAGGGGATATTTCTCGGAAAGCCTTAGAAGATCAAGCAGCAGCCGCAGGAGCCTTTGGCGGTTATGGCTACGGCACGGCTGTAGGAGAAATGGAACGCGGCTTACAGGAACAATTACAGGGCATACAAGCGAGAGGCTTGCAGGACGCTTATCAGTCAGGCTTAGGTCAACTGGGAGCGGAAAGAGCCGCACAGGAAACTGCTATGCAAAGACAACTAGCTGCTTCACAGCAGCTTGGAGCCTTTGGCGAAGCCAGAGAACGAGGACAAGCGGGTCGTACTCAAGCCTTAATAGAAGCAGGCAAGCAACGCAGAGGTCTCAGACAGGAAAGTTTAAGCATGGGTTATCAGGATTACCTCAACCAATTAGCTTACCCCAGACAACAGTTAGGATTTTATGGACAGTTATTGAGGGGATTGCCGACACAACCAGGCACACAGGTTTCTTCTTATCAACCGCAACCTAGTACCATGCAGCAGATGTTAGGACTAGGACTCGGTGGTCTTGGCTTATACGGTCAACTAAGAGGACAAGGAGCTGGCTAATGCAAAACATACTGGATATTCAAAACGACCTGAAAAATACCTCTGACGAGCATCTCGTGCAGTTAATGCAGATGCCTGAGCCTAATTTCCCACAGTATCTGGTACTTAGTGAGATGGATAGACGCAAGGAAATGCGTGAAAGTTATGAAGCAGCACAGGCTTCTCAGCCTACAGTAGCACAACAACTGACAGAGGAAACAGCCAATAGCGGTGTAACGCAGGGATTGGGTAGCCTTGATGCAGGTTCCGTGAGGGGAGCAGAAATGATCTCTAACGCTACCGATATGCCTGTGATCTACGGCAACAGACCGATCAGGTCTATGGCTAATGGCGGCAGAACAGGTTATCAAACAGGCGGTAGTGTATCTTTAGAAGAAAAAGAAGCAGTAGATGCGAGCTTTGGAGAGCTTGCACAAAAATATGGTGTTCAGGGATTACAAGCTATTGGAGCCTTAAATAAGGATGGTACTATAAATTATCTTGGTGCTGGTTTGGCTCTTGCATCTATAAATCCATTGTTTCGTTTAGGTAGATGGGGTGTTATGGGAATTGGAAAAGGCTTACAAAAATATGCTCCAGGGGCACTAAAATACGCACAAAGTAAATTTACAGTACCAGGATTGGTTCCAAGAACAGCTACTAGAGTTAATACAGGTCAACCTCTTGGTGGTGCCGCTAGGTCTTTAGGGTTTACAGATGACGTAGCTCAAAAGGTTAATGTTGCAGGTAGAGCTTTTAGTCCCTCCAGAACAGCACAAACATTTGGTACCGTTGCTTTACCAGCAGCACTTCTACATAAAAGTTCAATGACTGCTCAAGAACAGTATCAGCAAGAACAAGAACAAGAAAAAAAACAAGGCGATCCATATACACCTTATATGCCGCCCTCAGACACAATAGTGGAAGAAAAAGAAGAAGTAGTTGACACGCAAGAAACTGGAAGAAAAGAAGACATCAACACCGCATTAGTTTCACTAGCTAGAATCGCCAGTGCCAAGCCTAATGAATTAGGCAATATACTTGCTTCAGCAGGTAAAGACGTGGCTACTGCTAAGAGAGAACGAAGAAGAGATGAGCTATCGGAGAAGTTGATTGAATCGCAAGCTGAATATTATAAGGCAAGAGCTGGGAGTGCAGAAGGTGATAAGTACCAAAAAGCACAGGCTGCCTTTATTTCCGCCCATAAAGCCTTTGACAGTCTAGCTTATGATGAAAAGATTTCTTACAGTCCTACGGGTAAATTAGCAACTGATGACGAAAAAGCTGCGGCTAGGGAAAGTTTTATCCTCAGAAATTTAGCAGGATTGGGTCTGTTAGAAGCCTATCAAGAATTTCAAGCTATAGTAGGAGGTAGTTTTGGAGGACCATCAAAAGTTATCCAAGCAGGAACATACGCTGTACCCTAATTAACTATTAAGTAACCAATAATTAAATGCCAATAATACAACTACCAGATGGAAGGCGGATAGAGGTACCTGATGATGCTTCAGAAGAATTAAAACAGGCAGTTAAAGACAAGATACTAGCCGACTTTCCAGAACTAGGACCAACCAATGCACTCGGCTCTTTATTAGAGATGGGCAAAGGCATTCCTCGTGGTTTTGCTAATACCTTTCTCACGGCAGGAGAAGGTCTCGGTTCTTTGGCTAATGCAATTACAGACAAAGTAGGACTAGAAAATTTAATAGACGAAGGAGAAGACAACGAGCTGATCCGTCTGGCAAGGGAAGGGCAGAAGGCAATCAATGAAAGTTTTTTAGGAGCAAAGGCTCCATACAGAGATAAATGGTTAACTAAAGCGGGCGATGGATTAGGTTCCCTCGCCGCTTTTCTCGTTCCAGGTACTGCATTAACGAGAGGATTAGGCTGGAGTGCTAAAGCAGCAACGGCTGGTGTAACTCCTCTGGCAGTAAGCGTAGGTACGGGAGAAGCTGAACAGCGTATAGATAGGGCACGACAGCAAGGCATAGAAGTATCCGATGAAGAAGCCTCCAGTGCAGCTTTATGGGGAGCTTTAATCGGAACGACTGAAATGATGCCCGTTAATTTTATTTTAAGAAGAATAGATAGGGCTGTGCCCAATGAGTTTAAACGCAGATGGCAAAAAGAAATCCTCAGAGCATTAGCTTCTGGTGGTGTTGAGGGCAGTCAAGAGGTAGCTGCCAGCTTAATGCAAGATGCGGTGGAAAGGGGTTATTACAACCCAGAAGAAATAGGTATGGGCGGTAGTCTCTGGGATGAGTTTACGGTGGGTGGCTTCGCAGGTTTCGCAGGCGATCTGGCGTTGCGTGCATTAGGAGCAAAGAGAGCCAGTATTAATGATAAAGGCACTAAAGAACTGGAAGCCGAACAAAAAGAAAAGTGGGATGAAAAACTTGCAGAACAAGCAGCTCAGGAAACTGAACGCATTAGACAAGCAAAACTAGCCAATCAACCACTTAAATTAGCTGCACCTGTATTGGAAGAGGAAGCTCCTACCCTTGTATTAAGGGAAGGGGAAACACCAAAACAATATGCACGCAGAATCTCAAGAGAATTAGACGATTCATTTCCTATCGGTACTACCTTTACTCCAATAGGAACAACAGAAGGTTTCAATATCATAGACAGTAATGGGGTTATTTACGGAGAAAATATACAAGACGTAGAGACTGCTTCGCAGGTAGCGGGAGCCTTAAACGAGGAACAGGTTGATAGCGTCATCGAGAGAACCGTTGATAACACTCTGTTCTTCAATCCAGAAGACTTAAATGAAACCGATCTCGGTAAGGCTAGGGTTGCAGGAGGAAGGATTCTTGATCCAAATACCTATATATTTCCAAACTTTGCTATAGATTATTACGGTAATACCACGAACTTTCGTAAAGGATTCCAAGAAGATTTAACGTGGGAAGAAGCCCTTCAACAAAATAAAAAACTAACTAAGTCCCAAAGACTTAATCAAAAGCGTGCCCAACAGGGTATCGCTCCTTCCTCAGTATTTACCTTGAAAGAGGTAAAAAGCGTACTTCCTCCTAAGCAATTTGACAACCTCGTTAATGCCCACATTCAGTCCGTTACCGATGAAAATAATTTCTTTGATGACGCATACATACAGGCTCTAGTAGAACAGGCAAATACCTTAACAGCTAAAGGGCGTTTGAGTAGAGCTAAGAAAGTTCAAGAAGCCAGAGACGAATTAGCTGAAATGGAAAGGGTGGGTATTGTTGAACGGGTTGCTGATCCACGACAAGCTGGCTTAGATTTTGCTAAAAGAGAAGCAGCTTATCGTTTAGTGAACAACGAAGAAGAAAGAATTAAACGCCGTATGAACAAGGCGGAAGAAGGTAGATACGGAGTGCGTGGTCTCAAGCCACCACTGGCTATCTACCCTGCACTTAAAAATATTGCAGAAACTAAGAACATCAACTTTAAAGAGAAGACTCCTGCATGGAAGTTTTTCTTTAAGCAAATTACAGGCAAGGATAACCTGACCGACATGACCCAAACCGAGCGTAAGCTCGTCTGGTTGAATATGCACAGGCTTCCTAGCTTCACTACCAAGAAAGACCTACCTGATTTTACCCCCCTCAACTTTACCCCTACGCAGTTTGAAGCGGCACTGGATGCTGTTGTCAATGCAAGGGACACTTCTCTCAATACCATTAAGCAAGCCATAGCGGGTGAATCTAATTTCTATACTCCGTATAGGCTTAATAAGAAAGCTCAAGCCATTAAGGAAAAGCTCGTTGAGAAGAGAGTTGCTTCCAGCACAAGAAGTACCAAGCTAACCCCTGAGTACACTAAACGCAGAGAACCTACTACGACTATTCCTGTTGAAGACAGAAAGCCGTTGCCTATGGATGAGAAAATTGAAGTGCAGGCTCTGGAAGAAGGGGTTAAAAAAGAACTTAAAGGAAGGGGTCTTAATAATATTAGAGTTAGACTGGTTAAAGACTTACAGGATTTATCCAACGGCATACCTTTACTTAAACCTTTTGGAGAAAAAGGAACAGCAAAAGGTGGTTACTTAGAAGCCTTAGATAGAATCACTATTAGTTTAAGTGCCATTGATCCCAATGGAACTTTAAGTCCTGACGAACTCAGACTAGGGATGGCTGGTGTAATTGACCATGAAATGATTCATGCGTTGAGAGCCAAAGATTTATTTACCGAAAAGGAATGGAACTCTCTTAGGGATAATGCCGCACGCATTAATCACCCGACTGAAGTAGATGCACAAGGTAAACCCTTAACCTTATTGGAAGTTGCAAAGAAGGGATATTCAACAGCTACTTTTGTGCAACAGCAAGAAGAATCGGTAGCCGAACTCTATCGTATGTGGGCGAATGGCGAAGTAACCGTAACAGGAAAGCCACGTTCTCTATTGCAACGTATCTCTGACTTCTTTAAGAAGATGTCTGATGCTATGCGTGGAGCACCCAATGTGGTAGAGGTACTGGAGAAAATCAAGGCAGGCGAGATCGCTGCCAGACCGACAGGAGAGATTCGTACCTTGCGAATACTGGAAGAAGAGGGATTGCTACAGAATATGCCTATGCCAAACAGACAGCGTTATGCGTTATCTGACCGCCCAGGAGAACCAAGACCAGCCGATATTGAGTTAGCTCCTGCTGAAAGAGAGATGCGTACTAGAGATGAATCTTCTGGTATGGCTGCTGATTATGTACCAGCTACAAGAGGTCCAAGAGCTAGTAATCTATTAGAAGAAGTAGATGGCGATAGTTTTTCTCCAGCCGATATATATGAAAATCCACAATTCTATACAGCAGCACCGCCTAATGCACGAGACCCAGAGCAAAGGGCAATCTATCAAGAAACTTTAGCTTTCATGGAAGAGCTTAAAAGGGTTAGAGGAGACCCTAATGCGACCATAACTATGTATAGAGCGGCACCTACTGGTGAATTACTTGACGGGGATTTAATAACTCCTTCCAGAACAGAAGCACAGTATTATGTTAATGAATCTAATATAACTCAACAAGAGATTAGAGATGCAGAAAGACAAAGAAGATTAGATACTGAAGAGCCAATAGATTTAACTACTGAAAGAAATATTCGAGTTATGGATTCTATAATGGATATATTGCCTCCACCTCAACAAACACCATCTGAATTGTTTACTTATGAGTTGCGTGCAGGAGATGTTCGTTGGGACGGCAATCAATTAGAACGCTGGGGGTATTTCCCAGAAAACGTAGTTGATATTAGAACAGGAAGTTTAATTGAAAGAGAAATGCGTAGTGCTTTCCAGTCAAGGCACGAGAGACTGTTCGATATTATCAGGGAGAATCCTGATGGATTTACCGTTCACCCTAAATCTTTACGCCCTGCGACTGAGGGTTGGTCAGTAGCTGTTGTCAAAGCAAACGAGATGATTATTGATCGTGCCGATATAACATTAGATGATGTTAAATTATTTGCACAATTAGTTCGGCAGAGTGCTCAAGTAATAAAAAATCTGGAGCTTGCTCCATTAAGAACTACGGGGATTCAACCTGTTAATAATGTTATATATGCTGGCGGTTGGTATAACCCTGCTAAAGATACCTACGCATTAGATGCTGCTATGGTTGTTGCCAAAGAAGAAGATGCCTTGTATATTGCAAATTCACCTATTGGTAATCAAGAAGGTATATTTAATTTAGATAGAGGAATTTATGTCCCCACAAAACAAGGAATCAAACAACTTGAAGAATCTGGACGTTATAGCCGTCACACCGCAGATGTCAGAGCAAGAGATATTGAAACTTATGCTCGAAAACTTCAAGAGACAAGGGATCAAGATAAAAGGAAGCGACTAGCAGAACAACCTCTTTTAGAAAGGGAGATGCGTTCTCCCGAAAGAGTAGCGGAAGCAGTCGCTACCATTGACGAACAAGCAGAGATAGCTCCTGTTGGTATAGTTCCACTCTACAGCGTTAAAGCCTCTCCAGAGGCAAAGTATGTCGCCCTAAATCCAACTGACGGTCAGAAGCCTTCTACGGAGCTTAGAGAGCGATATATGAGGACTAATCATGCGGATATGAGTCCAGAGATGAAGAAGCTATCTGATGACTTGATTGCTCCTACTCCAGAAAAGAAAACATTTGGCGATACATTACTCGATGTAATGGATAGACCCACACTAAGCAATACCTTAACTAAGCTGAGACACGCCTTTGTCTTTAAGTATGCACAAATAGAGAATTTAGGTAAGATAATCTCGGATGCCGACCAACGCTATCTTATGGCAGACACTTCTGCTGTAGCTGCTGCTATCTTTGCAGACAGAGCCAGAGCCTTTATAGCTGGTTCCTTTAATCACGGTATGGTTGCGTATAGGAACGGTGGTTATGAAGTAGTAGATGTTATTGATCCCGTAACAGGCAAACCTATCGGCGGTTTAATAGATATTTTCACTCCGATCTATGCCAACAAAAGCAAAGAAAGAATCTTTCAGACTTATAGAATCGTACAACGTGCAGTTAAATCCAATAAAGAAGGGGATTTAATTAAGATAAAGGGCAAGGAATTACAAGATGCTTGGAATGTTGTGCAAGCTGAGGTAGCTAAATATCCAGAAATAGAAGAAGCCTCCAGACTATATGACTTATGGAATGACCAATTGATTCAGTTTATGGAAGATACAGGTATCGTTACACCAGAAGGAGCGAAGGACTGGAGAGATGCCTCTACTTATTATCCATTCTACCGACAGTTTGAAGAGGAAATTCCTACAGGAAAAGGTAGAACTGCCTTTAAGACTTCTCTTTTAACTGGAGCAAATTCATTGATACGACAACCACTTAAGGGAAGTGATCGTGAATTTAACATACCTCCAATAGAGGCTATAGGACAAAATGTATCGGCAGTTATCACGGCTGGAATGAAGAACATAGCGGGACAAAGGGTTATGAGAGACGGTATGAACTTGGGTGTAGCAATAGATGTCACCGCAAGAAATGAGAAAGGACAAACTGTGATACGAAAAGGAGAGCCTAATAATCATAAAATTATGGTGAACGGGGAAGAAAGATTTTTCTTTGTTACTGATCCTATGCTTATGGAATCTATATCGATGATGAGTCAGGGGGAGTTGAGCACTGTGTTGAATGTAGTAGCCGCTCCAGCTACGTTACTGAGGGAAACGGTAACTCGTGACCCAGGCTTTGTACTGGCTAATATGATGAGAGATACTGGGTCAGCTTGGGTAACCAGTGGATCGGATATGAAGCCTGTAATTGATACGGTTAAGAACTTTAACAAAGACTTAGAGATGTTGGAAAGAATGGGAGTTTCTGGTGGTTACGATTATCGAGACGACCCTATGGGCATTACCGATTACTTTAACAGGGCACTAACTAAACAAGGCATGGGTAAGGACGGACTACCTATATTGAAACAATTCAAAATGGGGTGGGATTGGTTAGGACAACAGACTACCAAGTCTGATATGTCTACCAGAAGAGCGGTATACGATGATGTATTGGCACGCACAGGCAACCAAACGGAAGCGGCTTTTCAAGCCATAGAGATTATTAACTTCTCCAGAAGGGGTGGAGACCCTATCTTCCGTCTGTTCACGGCTGGTATTCCTTTCTTAAACGCAAGAATACAAGGTTTAGATGTATTTTATAGGGCAGGTATGGGTAGGTACTCTGCCAAACAAACTGAGTTTTCAAAAGGACAGATACAAAAATCATTTGCATTAAGGGGATTGACTCTCGCAACCATTTCAGCTCTTTACTATCTAATGGTTAGTGACACAGAAGAATATAAGAATGCACGACCAGAGATAAGGGACAACAATTGGATTATTCCTAATCCGTTAGGAATGACTGGCTTAAAAATACCCATACCATTTGAGGTGGGTGTGGTGTTCAAGACCATTCCAGAAACCATGTTACGTTATTACTATGATGACAGCAGTCCTCGTGAGGTAGGAGAGACATTAAGAAGGTCTATTGCCACTACTTTAGAACTTAATCCATTTGCCTTGCAAGCTACACTTCCCCTCTTAGAAGCTACTCTAAATCATAGTTTCTTTACACAAAGAGATATTGTGCCTTACTACATGGAGACAGGATTAGACCCTTGGAGACAAACTCATCCCACTACTAATGCGTTGGCACAGACACTAGGCGAAGCACTCAACATCAGTCCCATAAAGATAGAGCACGTTTTAAGGGGGTATACAGGCACTCTGGGAACTTATGTACTTGATGCAGTGGATTCCACTATGAGAGCCTTTTCTTCCCCAGAGATGCGATATGAGAAGCGTATAGAGCAATATCCTGTCTTTAAACGGTTTTTGCAGTCTGAACTAGGTGGTGGCTATGCCGCTCAGTTCTACGATCTAAGGACGGAAGTTAATCGCATGGTGCAAACCCTCAATGACATCAACAAACGAGGTACGACAGAAGAAGCATGGGCATACTACATGACTAGACCCGACCTCTTGGCTATCCGAGACGAAGTTCTGTCAATAGATCGCTATATGTCAGACTATCGTCAAGAACGAGATGCCATAATGAAACTTGATACTGACCCAGAGATCAAGAAAGATATGCTATATAGGCTGGAAGTCGAAAGGGATGCTATTCTTAGCGTTGTTCCAGAGATGAAAAAGCAGATCGACTCGCCCTTCCTCAGAATTGGAAACGTCACAGGACAGTAAACCTGAAACAGGCATTGTAACCAATAGCTACATTGTTAGTTCCGTAAACCTAAATAATTATTGACCACCCAATAATTAAGCCTCTCACCCACTTATCCACAACTTATCCACACCAAATCACGCCCACCTAATACACCACTCTTTTGTATTCCTGTCAAGGTTATACCTATACCAACATTCCCACCCAACAGCAGTATTATGCACACCCGTGGTTGATCCGGGGCTAAAATAAATATTTTTTGCAGCCTTATTCTGCTTGGGTCTCAGAAGGTTTCACATGAAACATCCTTTTCCCAGGATCGTCAGACTTTTTAAATATTTTCTTAACCTTAGAACAAAAGCCTTTCTCAGCCTTTTTCTTTTCCATGCCAACTGGAAGGGAAACAAAGCCTTCCCTTTTTCTTGAGATCGGTTTATCCTTCATATCCGTGTCTCCCTATTTCCCCCACCCTCTGAAACCCTTAACTATTGAGTGCTCAATAATTATTTTTTAAAGCGGGCTTTTAACTGGGCGTTTATTTTTGAATAAGATATGTGACGTTACTATGACATTCAGTAACTTCTAATATAGACCCCTGCTCTACCTCAACTCCGTTGGAGAAGTTTAAGGCTTCGTCAAGGTCGGTAAAGGTTGCTAAGTAAGCTACCTCAGAGTCGTGTTTATGCCTAAAATGGTAGCGACTCTGGTAAATCCTCAGAATGTGGGTTGCGTTCTCTAGCTGATGCTGGAGTTCCTTCGCCACTTCTTCTGTTATTAGAGTGTCTAACTCCGTTGGAAACATACTCATAAGTATCCTCTTCGGTTGTTATCTTCTCCGATTTTAACGGTTTAGTGCGGAAAAAACCATTATATTTGGGGTAAGTCGCATG
>Ga0208316_1000663_pt1 | contig 26119 bp, 32 predicted proteins | sample MalvireepMed_231_FD_184240 | JGI IMG/M metagenome (GOLD analysis project Ga0208316, IMG submission 184240) | Marine viral communities from the Global Malaspina Expedition - Malaspina viral metaG DeepMed_231 (SPAdes) (version 2) | ecosystem: Environmental > Aquatic > Marine > Oceanic | place... | reverse complement strand
TCCGCGCTTCGTGGAGTGGCTGATGGGGTTCCCAACCGGGTGGACCGACTTGCAGCCCTTGGAGACGCCGTCGTCTGGCGACAAGCCAGACTCGCATGGGACATCCTGAGTAGCTAGGAGGCAGCAGATGATGGATGGACTGCAAACATTCAGCGACCGCATCCGCGATTATTTCATCGCCAAACACCAACCAGAATGGTGGCGAGAGCAGGGCTACGATACCCTGTCCCTGTCCCAACTGATCAACCGGCTGTTGGTGGAGCACCGCCAGGAGCTTCTCGCGGCCACCCGGCCCATGATCGACCGGCTCGGTGATTCGGCGGCTGCGGCTGAGAGCGAACGCCGAGGATACAAGGAGCGGGCGGCTGCGATGCATGATGTGGACATCATCCGCGTCATGCAGCCAGGTATCCCAGAGGTCGACAAGACCTTCCAGAGCTTCGACCCAAGGCCGGACCATCCGCGGGTGATGGACGCGCTGTCCTATGTCAAGCAATGGCTCGATGGGTCCGGCCCTCCGGTCCTCGCCCTCGGTGGGCCACCAGGCACCGGCAAGACGCACCTGTGCATCGCAGCCGCCCACGCCCTGGAGCGTCGGGGCTATGCCGTCATCTATCGGACGGAGATCGACCTGATGGGAGAGCTGCGCCGCCGCATCCGGGACAACACACTGGACGACGCCCTGGACGACCTCCGGGCTGCGCCGTTCTTGATCCTCGATGAGCTTGGCGCATCAGCGGAGCGGGACTGGGGCGAGGCGCAGCGGGACCGAATACTCAACGACCGGTACGAGCTAGCCGGCGGCACGAGGACGCTGATCGTCACCAACCTGGACCGCGACCAACTGACCCCGCGGATCGCCAGCCGCCTGAGTGACCGGAGCGTCTGCCGGACGCTATGGATCGAGGCCAGCGACTACCGGCCACAGATGCCAGCATGAGCAATGATTTGATGAGTCTACCGACGCCCTATTATCAGGACGACGCCGTGACCATCTACCACGCGGGTTGTAGAGACATCCTGCCACGGCTGGAGCCGGGCAGCATCGACCTGGTGTTGACCGACCCACCGTATAACGCTGGGAAGGATTATGGGGCGGCTAGCGATGCGCTACCTGACGATGAATACGCTTGTTTGATGCGCGAAGTGGTCAGGATGGCGCTGCTCCTGTCGCATAACCAGTTCTGGGTCGCACCGAGATACCAAGCCTTGCTTTGGCTTGGGTTGTTACCTGGCTCGCACGAGATTGTCATTCCCATGACTGCGGGCTACGCAGTGCGGCAGGGGTGGGCATCGAAGTTTACCACGGCGTTGGCTATCGGGACGCCTCGTTATCATGCGCCAGATTTATGGGAGGGCATCAGGCATAGAGGCGAAGGGTATTTCTTCCGCGAAGACACTCACGGCCATCCGGGGTACACGCCCTACCCGATTATGGCGAGAGCCATTGACCTGCTCTGTCCCGAAGGTGGGGTAGTCCTCGACCCGTTCATGGGCAGCGGGACGACGCTTCGGGCCGCCAAAGACCTGGGGCGCAAGGCCATCGGCATCGAGATCGAGGAACGCTACTGCGAGATCGCGGCCAAACGAATGGCCCAGTCCGTGTTACCCCTAGGAGTTACGACAGCATGAGCGGTGCACGGCAACTGATCGCCGAGGCCATGTCGGAGGCCGATCTACAGACCCACATCATCGCCATGGCAGAGGTGCTCGGTTATGAGGTGGTCCATATCCGCGACTCGCGGGGACAGCGAGTCGCGGGGCTACCGGACCTGCTGCTGATGCGTGCGCCGACGATCATCTTCGCGGAACTGAAGAGGGAGAAGGGGCGGCTGATGGCGAAGCAGGCATGGTTCCTGGCCCAGCTGCGGGAGTGCGGTGTGCGCGTGTACCTCTGGCGACCCAGCGACTGGATGGCTGGCACGGTGCAACGGATAATCGAGGAGGGAGCACGACGATGAACCGGATCACGGACTGGCTGCGCCGGGTCACCCCGCGGCCCATCCATGCGTGGTATCACCGGAACGTATGTCTGAGGCTACGACGATGGAGGCGTGATGGCACCTGACCTGGGAGACCTGCATATCTTCGAGGAGCCATTGGTGATACACGGGGTCAAGGCCGGTGGTCGCCGCCTGACCAAGGCACTCTTCTGGCAGTTGCCGGACTACCGTTCTTTGTCAGGCCACTATGGTCACCCCGCCGAGGACCCTGGCTCTGTCCGGGCTTGGGTCAATATCCATTGGCGTGATTGTATCCGGCACGGTCGATTCATATATATGAAAGGGGTCCTGAGATATGGAGGCGAGCATCGCCACGTTATCTGCACGGATGATATGGGCCGGATATTTCGGGGAGAGGTGATGGAGCCTGCCAAGGCGACCGTCGATCAAAGGATCGACCTGATTGGGGATCAGGACGAGGCGAATGCATACGCTCTATTCTGGGGTGGGGCAGAATACAGGTGGTCAAACACACCGGATCGACGCGTCTTCAAGTACCATTTCGAGATCGAGGGCATGGAGTACAATCTGGATGCAGACGGCGACTATGGGCCATATATACTACGCACAGATACAGGCGCAACGTGGAAGGATGTCGGCATACTGGAGCAGGCCCTGAAGAAGAACCAGGATCTTCGGAGACACTGGCCTGCGGACCCCGAAACCGCCAAGGCCTACCTAGCAGCCATCGGTGAAAGGGTGCGGGCCTGGCGGTATGAGGCGAATGAGTTGTGGAGGGTGGTCACGACCGAAGTCCCCCAGGTGTTCATCTGATCAGAGGATGCGTTAGCTATCCATCGTCTGGACGCTTGGCACCGCCATCACCTCCTCGACGTTGTCAGTCAGATTGATCACCGAGGCACTGACGCTGGTGGCGATCGTGAAAGCCTTGGTGGCTAGGTCTGAGTCGCCGCCGATGACGTTACGGTCCAGGGTGAGTGTGCCTGCCTTGATTCGGGTGAGGAGGCAGTCTCCCCCGCGGGAGTACACGTTATTCAGGGTGAGCTGGTCGATCTGGCCGTTGACCGCCGTGGTGTTGGCTTGTATGAGGATACGATCATAAAGCCCTCCAGTCACGGCCATATCCTGTGCCATACCATGCCCCCCCAGCACGGCGCGGTTCCTTATGGTCCCTGCGACGGGGCTTAAACTCTGCCCGTCTGATAGGTTCGAGGTCACGTTCAGCTCATGTACGGAGATATGACTGAGCGTCAGCGTCTCACAGCGATTCTTGCTAAACGTCATTTCGCCCACGATCAGCCAAGTGGGAGTGGAGAGTGATCCATCCCCGCCGATGGAGATGGCCGTCGTCTGCCCAGATGGGAGCGTGGAATTGGTGAACGCGGTGCCAATCGACGCCGAGTCTATCAGTATAGATTTCACGGCAGTCGTGCCGAGGTCCAGGCGCAAGGTGTTATATCCGTCTTTTTTTGGATCAGCGACGAAACTGACGGGCTGATCTCCAGGGGCCATGTACGTGCCAGGATCGCCACGGCTAAAGGACCTGCCCTCCAGTATTGTCTCGTTGACGACGACGCCAGTACCGACAGCAGAACCCGCAAAGAGAAGCGTCGTAGCCATCTGCGGTGACAGGCCGAATGCCCGGAGCAGCGTATACGGAGCTTTGATTATGGTGAAGGTGGTCTTCCACTTTGCGCTCTCTCCCTGGAGGTATTCCACTTTGGCGAGGAGCCAGGTCCGCGCCCTGACGATGCCTCGGTACGTCTTGACCGGTGACCGGAACACGGCTACAGCCGCCGCCATAATCCCACGACATAAGGACATGACCAGCCGACGTAGCAGCCAGAGGCCGAGTGCCATCGCCACCCCTGCACCGGCGAGGCCCAGGAGGCCGCTGCCGAGGACCTGGGCCACGGCGTACTGGGTGAGCGGCCCGTCGATCATCGCGGTGTACGGGGCCACATACACGCCGACGTATGGGATCTGGAGCTGGGCCACGAAGCTGAACGGGCTGATGCCGAAGAGCGAGGCTACGACGGCCAGCGTCCCGGTCGTGACCAGCACGGCCCCGCACGCGACAGCCAAGGCTATGAGGGCGCGGAACAGGTAGGACAGCTTGAAGGGGTGCAGCCGCCTGAGCCTACTCACTCTGCCTCCAACACCTTGAGTGATACGCCGCCGAGGAAGCCGAAGACCGAACCGACTATAGCAGTCACGACCTCGGTCGCCCCCATCTGCCAGCCGATCCACATACCGACGATCCCAAAGACCGTGCCGCACAACAGGGCCAAGAAGATTTGCGGGCGTACCTTGCCCATCCAGCTCATCGCGTCACCTCCACCCCTTGACGCGCCAGGAAGACCGAGAGGGTGCTGGCTGGCCGGTCCGGAGTGATCCGCACCACATCGGACAACGCGTCATACGAGGTATCGACGACGAAGAACGTCCTGAGGTTGTCCAAGCTCGCGGTGTCGGCTATCGGAGTCAGCCCAGTGATCCTGACGACATCCCCAGCCCTGATAGCGGATCGGCCTCCCGGCTCTGGGCCGAATTGCTGGCGGCGATAGACCGGGCCGGAGATCGAGAACGTCGACTCCTGCTGCGGGTCCTTGTGCTCGCTCACGTACCGGTCCCGTGCATCCAACGCCCTCGCCGCCGTGGTGCCGGTCGGGACATCCACCACCGCATCGCGTACAGGATACCGGGCCTGGGAGTCGGTGTCGCTGGCAGCTGCGGTCCTCGTGGTGCCGTCGTATGAGTCGGCTGCGTTGCGGAGGTGCGCGGGATCTTGGGTGATCCGGCCCTGGTCGATGGAGTACAGCGGGATTTCCCAGTCCACCGCCGTGACGTTACGGGCCGCATAATAGGGGACACGGTCCTCCCAGATCGCGAAGTCGTAGGTGGCGTCGTCGCTGTCGCCGAGTGGGGCCAGAGCCTGGATGATGTGGTCCTGGGCGTAGGTATCGACCGCGAGCGTGAGGTTGACGGCCCCAGCGGCTGCGTCGATGTTGCTCTGGTCTGATGAGATGTCCGGGCATTCCGCGGTCAACATCGCTTTGATGATGGAGTCGACCGTATTGGAGCCTCCTGAATAATCCACGACCGCCACGCGCTGGTCACGGCATGAGGACCAATAGCCCAGAGCGGTCAACGATAGCTCCACCTGGTCCCGCGACCATGCCAGTTCGATGGGCATGATCCTCCCCTCCCACCGGGTCTGGTGGCCCTCCAAGACCTGGAGGTGCTTGAAGTGCCTCCCTGGGAGGTTGCCCCTCCGGAGGTAGAGCAACCCCTCGGCCAGCGTGATGCTGGCCCGGATGGTGCAGGACTTGAAGCCTCCGTGCAGCGCGGTCGTGTAGGCCATGCTGGTGATCCGCTCGGTGAGTTCGTCGAGGAGTGTGAGGTCTGAGTATGATTCATATACCAGCACCCGCATGGGGCCGCGGAACACGACATAGGCACCTCTCGCGCCGGTGCCGGTGCCGTGGAAGTAAAACGGGAAATCATACGGGAACGGCACATCAGTCTCGCTTGGTCTGCTTGGTCATGAGCGCATCAGCGGCGGCTTTCGCGCCTGGGTGCTGCCACTGGATGTAGCCGATGATCGTCCGGAGGTAGAGCTTCTGCTTGCCCAGTTCTTCGGCCCTGGTGTGCTCCTCCATGTGCCGAGCGGCCCTGGCCTGGACATCGACCGTGTGATACTGCCGGAGATAGGCTACCAGGTCGACCGCCATCGCCGCGTCCATCCACGCGCTGGGGACGGTGAGATCAGCCGCGTCGATCACATCCGGTGGGATGCCGTCCAGGTCGATCTCCGCGAGTAGTTGCTCGGCCATGGCTCCTCCTGGGTGTTAAATATTCAACACTAGGACACATCGACCGTCGCGTTGGACGCGCTGACGAACGCCGAACTGCTCGCAGCCGTGAACCATCCCTCGGCGATCATCGCGGTACGTACTGACGGGGTTCGCGCCTGGGACAGAATGAGCGCACGCAACTGACGGGGTGTCCGCGAGGTATAGCTAGGGGTTCCGGCGTCAATCGCATCCACAGCAGCCTTGGCGCGGGTCTTCATCGCCGTGCTCAACGGACTGGTTATCTCTGCCATTATGCTCCTATCGCGGCGAGCTTCTGTTCGGCCAGGGCTAGCTTGGACTCCAGCTCTCGTACTCGGATATACGTCTGCCACATCGCGCCCTCATGGGCATGGAGCCGTCGCTGAAGGGGAAACAGGAACACCCCCTCCTCGTTTTTCTCACCAGCTAGGCCAAGGGCCAAGAGCCGTTCGTGTGAATAGAACGGGTTGTCATACTCGCTCTCGATGATGCCGGTGCCGTCCGAGCCTTCCAACTGCATGGCCCGGACGAGTTGCACATCGTCCTCTGCATCCAATGCGACCGGCGTGGCATTTGTGAGGTGCAGCACGCCGTTGGCCTTCAACAAAAGCCTACATAGACGCGCCCCGTCGGTGTGTTGGATCTCTCCGACGCTCAGGATATTCGCCGCCGCGGCCATATCCACCAGGCCGTTGGCCTGGTCGTGCTCGCCGACAGAGATATTGACTTGTCCCGCAGAACCTACTACGTCGGTGGTTATCGCCGTACCGCCGATGGCATCCAGGAAAAACGTCTGGTTGCTTCCACCGTCTCCCTCCGACATCGCCTGCATGAGCACCCCGCCCTGGGTCGCGCTCATCTTTGAGACGGTAAAAAAGTCGTCTGTGGCTACGGTCGGCCCTGGCCCAGCGGAGGATAGCCCGGTGGCTACATCGGAGCTTGCAAGTCCAATGTAGAACCCATCGGCTGCAGCCCCGTCGATCATCAAACCGTAGTCTGTCTCGCCCTCGGTCGGGATGCCGTCAATCAGCAGTGTAGCCGCCCTGGTGATGTCCCCTGTCAGGTTATCCGTGATACTCGGCTCCGAAATCATCACCTGGGCGATGTTGGCGATAGATTCTGTGGCCGTCTGTGTGACGCTGTTGCAATTGATTAATATGCCGACGATTTGCGTGGTGTCGCCGCTGGCACCGGTTATGCCCTCAGTGATGTTCAGCATATGGGCTTTACTGCTCGTCCCGTCGCCGGTGTAGCCCTTGCCGAGCGTAGCCCATCCGCGAGTCACTGCTGACCGACCTATGCCGAGTGCTCCCCCCGACTCGATGGTGAGCGCACCCGCAGCGGTGCCGATAGTACCAGCATCGGTGAGGGTGAGGTTGCCCTCCAAAAATAAATCCTGCCACGCTGCTGATGTGCTCCCCAGGTCGTAGGTATCGTCGGCGGCGGGGAGGAGGTTGCCCGTGACGGTGACGGCGGCGGCTAGGGAGAGGCCGCTGCTGTCTGTGATGATTCCGTCGGTGATAACGGTATCTCCGATAGTGACATCGGTGGTTGCGTCGAGGGTCGTGACCGTGGGAGTAAGCGTCCACGCTGGAACCCCACCTGACACGGTGAGCACCGCGTTACTCGACCCGATCCCCAGCCGGATGATCTGCGTAGTGGAGGACGCATAGAGGATGTCGCCGATGGCCTGGGAGTCTATCTCATGGCCGCCGACGCTCTCGAACTCGGCCTGGGTCAGCTGGGTGCCGACGGTCTTATGTTTGAATTCGTTCGCCATATCTCTACCCTACCTGCTCGAATAATGGGACATACCGGACCACGACCGAGGCCCCGTCCGTGATCGTCGCATCGACGGCATCGTCAAAGACGAAATAGATGCGGGTGCCGTTGGGGTCGACCAGGGGCGGCGTCCCCTCCTGCTGTGGCCTCGATTGGAAGACGTCCGAGGTATCCCACAAGGAGAGCGAGGGTGCCGGGCTGATCCCGTCCAGCACCACCCGGTCCGCGGCTGATGTCTTGGAGGTGTACGCACTCCCGAAATCCACAGGGAGGAGCATGATGGCATCAACGTCGAAGGCGTCATCCCCGCTCCCGGAGACACGGTAATGGCAAAGCCGGAGCGTCAACGTCCCTAGCGTCGCCCCGTCAGGCAGTATCTGCGGAGGGACGATCAGCGTGCCGATATCGAGCCAGTGCCATATCGTGGTCCCAGCTGCGATGCTGGAGTAGTCCGCGGCCACGCTGGGGTCGTTTGTGAGTCCCCCATAGGCATACCCCATGGCGACTCCCCAAACACCACCGCCAGCATTACGCAGCCGTGCTAGGACGCGGAATGTGCCTTTACTCGGAGTGGTGATGGATTTGGTCAATACCCTCGGCGCAGCCGCGGTCCCGTAGTCGCCTTTGACGGCGATACCCAGGACGGCCCAGACTCCGTCCCCGGATGTCCAACTCATCGTCGTGGATGTGGTGGTGGCAGATTCGGTGGACGCCCCGTAGCGTCCACCATTCGGCAGTGCCGCATCAGACCGCTCGGTCTGATCAGTCCCAGGGGTCAACGCCCCGGCGACGTTGACCGCTAATGCGTCCACGACAATATCCCCCGCGAACGAGGCGATGTTGACCGTCGGGGCCGTTGAATCCCCAGTGGCGGTCGTTGCGCTGCCGGCTGGAGCCGATTGATACACGCCCGTGAAACTGGTGGCCGTGACTCCGATGCCTTCATGCCTCGAATCCCCGAACGTGACGACCACGTTATTCGAACCCGTTGACGGGGCGACCCGATACCATATGGAGGCGTTGACGTTCCCGCTGCTGACATCACCGCTTTTTGTCAGGGCATCGCCATCATAGGTGACGCCGGACGGTGCCGCCGGTGACCCTCCTGCGTCTCTTGCAGATACCGAGACGACGATCAGCCGGTTGTCGGCAGTGCTACATGTGTGCGAATGCGTCGTACTTGATGCTGTGTTTCCAGTGGTGGTGCTTGTGGCGTCGAATGTGACGGTCTGAGTATTCTGGCCATAGTTACCACCACTGGCATCGCCGTCTGATGGCTCGGCTCCCCAGGTCGCGAAGTCCTCGCCCTCGATCCAGATGTCCGCATCGGCCAACCTGCCGTCGTGTCTAGCACCGGCCCAGAACTCGGTGTGGACCTCGCCCTCGGTCGCCTGGACTTGGAGCCTGCCGTTGACATCACCAGGCACGCCATAAACATCGACATAATTGGTATGGGCCTGGGCGGCGTCATCGAAGTGGTTGGCGATGGTCCTACTTGATACCCAGGCGGTCGGGACCGTCGCGGCTTGCACGGCGATGCAGGCATCGACATAGCAGGTGCCGGTCGCGCTGGATGCCGTAGCCTCCAGGTGCGGCTTGAACACGGCGGCGGTAGTGGAGCTTGGCACCGTCTGGCCTTCGATCTTGACCAGGGTGAAGGCTGAATTGGTGGACGTGACCTCTACGGTCGCGGTGCTGCTCCCGCCGGTGTATTCGATGTCGAGGACGAACTTGCAGTTGCTCAGTGCGGTGACGTAGACCCAGCAGCCAAACGACCACGTCTCCGCAGCATCCACGTCGGGCAGGGACTGATTCCTCTCGATGACCTGGCCGCTCCCTCCGGAGTTGGTCATCACGAGCTTGCAGCTTGCGCTCCCGTACTTTGCCTGCGTCGTATCACGGGCCGTTGTGCCGGTCGCGGTCTTGCTCTCAGTCCAATCGGCGAGGGCTGTCCCGGCGACCTCGTAGGACGGGTCGAGGACGTAGTTCTCGATCGTCTCCTCGGTCCCTTGCCAGTACGGGTCGACGTCGAGGGACAAGGTGCAGTGGACGAGCTTGGGGTTGGTGGATACCAACCGGACCGCGCTCCTATCCCCTGCCCCGACCGTGAACGTCCCGTCCTGAATGTCTATCGCATACGTGCTGCCATCGCCGGGTGAGTATTGGAGCTGCCACTGGTTGCCGACGCCGGAGAGCGCGTAGGCTCTGGCACGTTCGATGGCGTTCTGGATGTCGCGCAGCGCACTGGTGAGGAGGGCGAGCGTGCTTGCCGTGACGAGCACATCGGCTGAGATCGTGCGCTTCCCTTTGGCGTGACCGGTGATCCCCCAGCTGCTCATGAAGATATTGCCATGCTCGGCCCGGAGCACCTCCGGCACACCCAGGTCCAGCGTCTCGGTCCGTACCATATAGGTGGACCCGGCCAGGTCGTGGGTGGTCGTGCCGTCCGTAAGCGTCAGAGTGATCGCCATCAGCTAGACCGCACCTGTTCCTCTTGCTTTGCCATCCGACCGATGCCGGACCCGACCAGCGCACCATCGAGGAAGACCTGGACCGTCATCGGACTCTGGCCTGCTGGCGTGACCGTCTCGCCACCGTGGACGATCGCCATTCGGGCTTGCCCGGTCGGCCCTGGGACGACGCCCCCATGGGCCAGCGAAGGGAACCCCTCGACGGCTGCGCCCGTCACACCCGCAGCGACCAGGGCAGCCTGCGCTCCGGCCATGATCTCTGCCAGCATGGGCAATTGACCGAGCATGGCCTTCGTGGTCCCCATCTTGGGTAGACCTCGGAACGCCGCAGTCTCGGCCATCATCTCCTTCTGGAGCTTCTGCTGTGCCTCCAGCTCCTTCTTGATTTTCTCTTCCGTATCCAGCTTCTTCTGCAATGTATCCACGTGCTGTCGGAGTAGATCGGCCTGCTGGTGGTATTCCACGCGGAGCTTGTGAGCGGCTATCACCTCTTCTTTGCCGAGGTCGCCTGTCTGGATCTTCGCCATCTCGTCCTGTGCCATCTGCTGGGCCTTGATGATCCCCCGCCTGAAGTCCTCGATGTCCAGGGGCTTTTCGGCAGCGGAGACGGCAACCCCCAGGGCCTTCTTGAACCGCTCTGCCTCGGTCATCAGCTTCGGGAAACTCTCGACGACCGTATCCATGGCCGTGCCAATCCCCTCGGTACCCTTGGCAGACTCATTGAGGGCTTCCAGGAGTTCGGCGTGTTTCTTTTTCAGTGCCTCCGTGGCGTCTGTCGCATCAACCGTCGGGAAGACGAACTCCCCGATCTTGTCCTTCAGTCCGCTGGCAGCCTCCTTGGCCCCGTCGAAGGCTTCCGTCGCCTTCTCTTTGACCGACTCGAAGGCGTGACCGGCCTCCTCCTTGATATCGCCGAATGTGTTTTTGAGAGTTCCTCCGACCGCCTTTGCCGCACCATCCAGTGCCTGGATAGCCTCGGTCTTGCCCAATATGCCCCACAGCTTCCGTACCGCGCTGATCAAGGGTTCCAGCTTCTCACGCACCGCCTCGACCTTCTCAACAACGACCTGCTTGAACTCGGTGAACTTTTCCTTCGCCAGGTCAAGCCCTTTTTTCACGAAGCCGATGATGTGGTCCCAGTTCTTCCAGATAATAATACCGGCGGCGACCGCGCCCGCTATGAGTGCAACCACTCCGGCCACTGGGAGGATGGCTGCGGATAACGCCGTGAACCCTCCTATCAGGGCTGGCAGGAACCCAATCAGAAGGAGTATCGGCCCACCGATCAGACCGAGGCCGGTTGCCGCAGCCAGAGCGATGGCCCCGATCTTGAATATCTGGGGATTCAACGTCTGGACTCGTTCGGAGAGGCTCTGGATGAATCCCACCAGAGGTTCAATGACCGGCAATAGACCTATTCCGATCTTCTCCTTGAGGTCACTGGTGGCATTTGCCATCTGGATGAGTGGGTCGGCGTCTGCCTCGGCTGCACCGCCGACGTCAGCGAGAAGCATTGCGATACGTTCCGCTGGCCCCTGGGCATCAGTGAACTCGATGGACGTTCCTCTGATGCGGTTGGTCACCCCGGCCAGGGCTGGCCCCATTGTGTCGACGACAGAGCTTAGGTCACGGCCAGTCAGGGATGCGATATCCATGGCAGCCGGGAGGGCTTTCAACGCGAGTTCTGTCGACCCCAGGGTTGGGACTAATTTCGCCAATGCGCGTATCTGTACCTCATCCCCGAAGTTTGTCTTCCGCTGGAGCGCAGCGGTCGTGGCCATGATTTCCTGTTCCATATTCCCGAACGATTCTCCCGCGTTATCCATGACCGCGGACAGGGTGTTGATGGCCTTCTCCTGCTCCAAGGCGGCATTGACGAACCCCTTGATAGCGATGACGCCACCGGCACCCATTGCCGATAGACCCACACCAGCGATCTTGGCCCCGCGGCTGATCCCCTCCAGGCGTTGCCGGAAGCCCTTCACCGCCCGGTCGGCGTCCTTGGTGTCAGCCCCGACCGTTATCCTGACTTCATTCGCCATTGGGTTCTCCGGATTCCTCGCCCGATTCCTGTAGAAGGATCATGCTATGCAGTATCCGGTCCGCGTCCTCGGCCATCATGGCACTGGGCAGACAGTGATACCGCTGGCACAGCCTGTCGATCATCCTGGCCTCGGTCAGCTCCCAAGGCTCGTTGACAGGTTCGCCAGTGCCTCGGTCGACTCCTCCTCCGACCCACCGCCACCGTTGTACTGCGCGGATAAAGGGGCTGGTGGATGGACCACCGCCTCGATCCATCCACCCATCAGCGCGGTGACCAGGCCGCTGTCAGCGACCTGGCATACGCCATCGCCCGTGGTCGGGTAGGGTCTACCTTCGTCGTCGACAAGGTTCCACTCGGCCAGGAACTCATCGCCGAACCGTTTCAGGGCTTCGACGCTCGTCTCGGCACTCGTGTCCTCGGAGTTCTTTTGATACCAGAAGAGAGTCGCGAACGGGACCGAGGTGATGACCGTCGCCTCCACGCCATGCCACGGCGAGCCTTCGGCAAAATCCACAATCGCCGTCCTTTTCGCGACCCTAAATGCCTCTTGCTTTCTAGAGGTCATAGAGCCTCCTCCCGTAGTTATCCAGTACCGGCGTCTAGGACGCCGCGCTATGGGCGTCCTAGACGCCTCCTACGACCTTATGCCCAGGTCGGGACGACGCCACCGGCCAGCGTGCCAGGGCATGACCAGGTGAGTTCTCCGGATGCGGCACGGGTCAGGGCGTAGTCGTTGAAGAACGTCTCATTCGGCAGGCTTTGGCCCGACACGGTAATCGTCACCGTCCGAGCGACCGAGGACGATGGAACTGTGGAAAATACAGCGTGGGCCACGTTGCTCGCATCGTCGAAGACGCCGTTGATGGTGCAGCTAAAATCAGCGAGCAGCTGGAGCCGCTCCTCTGCGGACTTGTCCAACCCAGTGACGACCTGGATGTTCCGAGGGGTGGACAGGCTGAAGTCCGTGATATCGTTAGAGATCGTCCGCGCCGACCCGCTGCTGTCATCCACCGCAATCGACATTGCTATCCCACTTTCCTTAGCCATTGATAACCCTCCTCAAACGTCTTAAATGGGCGTCCGAATCCTCGACGAACGCATCCCCGTCCGGATATATCAGCGTGCGGCCTCCCTCCATACGCCCGATGTCGAATACGGGATAGCGTTCATAGTGCCTGTCAAAACAGTCCTGCCCTGCGCGAAAATAAAACGTCACCATGCCAGGACTTTCGATGCGCTCTGTATATTGTTTCCTCGTTCCTCCGGTCCGTATCAAGTCGATGAGGTCTTGCTGGGCCGGTATCGCCAGCACCACCATCCATCCATGCTCCTGGTTCGGGCATCTCGCGACCGTGCACGATATCTGCCTCTCCGCTCCACGGGCCAGCTTCGCCTTGAATTTAGTCTTGCCGCTAGGAGTAGGTGACACGATCAGTCGATTCCCCGCGCCTAAAACTGACGGTGAAACTCACCGGGTTGAATGTCCCTGTAGAAATGACGCGCACGTACCGCTCCACCGTGCCGGAGACAGTCACTCGCTCCGACCCGACGGCGGTGACCTGTGTGAACGCCACGAGCGTCCCCCAGGAGGACCCGTTGCTGGAGTCCTGCACCGTTGCGGTGAAATTGGAGCCTGTGAAACTTGTCACATGGAGGATAGCCTCCGCTCCAGCGGTCGTCTGCGCGGACTGATCGAGCGTCGCGCCGTTGGCCGCGCCCGTGTCGGTCTTCGACCCCGGCGTCAGCATGACGCCCCAGGCCGGGGCCACCCCGTCATTGAGGCTCTCGATGTCGAAGGAGAGCGCACCGTCTGCCGACCGGCTCGGGTCGTAGCTCGTGGACAGCCCTGACATCATGCCTGCTTTGTCACCGACGGTGGCCCCCATCGCCCACGTGAAGACGCTCGCAGCCGTCGGTACTCGGCTGGCGAGATGGGCTGCTCCCGCCGCATCATTGAACCAGACGTTATATGACACATTGCCACCGACCAGCCCCTGCACCCGCTCCATCGCCGATGAATTTATGCCGGTGACATCCAGCACAGCCACCGGCGTCGACCAGGAGCCGATAGAGGACACATCGCCGGATACATCGTAGACGCCCTGGAAAAACTGCTCGGCTAACCCTGTACTCTTGGCCATAATCCCTCCCTATGCCGACTGGGTCGCGCTGCCGTCCACGATCAACGGGACGGTTATGTCACAAGTCCTGAACATCGTGGTCCCGATGCTCACGTAGCCATATTGTGCATTGAAGCCCTGCCCGTACTGTCCCGCGATATCGATCGCCCTCATGGTCGCGCCCAGGTCGAACTCCCCGATCAGGTTGCTCGATATCTGCGAGACTGCCAGGGCCATCTCAGTCTCCACCTGTCCCGCGTCATCACCCTGGCCGAAGGCCGCTCGGCGGTAGAGCCGGACCGTCACCACGTGCTGCTCTATCGTCGTGGAGAGCGTCAGCTGCACCACGCTCGCACTCGCCATATAGATCGCCGCGTGGAGCTTGTCCGTGGCGTCCGGAGGGCTGGACGGCTCGCCGATCCGCGTCTCGGAGACATAACCGGTCCTCGCTATATGCGATGCGATGGCGTCCAGGGTCGCCTGGATGTTAAAGGCCATCAGGCATTCATCCTTCGGACGAACCGCTGGATGTATGCATCAAAGACCTTCTTCGACCGCTTCTGGAGGTACTGCTTGGTCATCCGGAACTGGGCATATCCCTTGAAGCGCGTGCGCTGATTGCGTGAGCTTGCGCCCTCCAGCCACGGGCCATAGATCACTCTCCCATCGTCAATGACCGCTCCCAAGTTCTTGAAAGTGGTCGAGATGCTCCGGCGGTAATGACCTGTACTAGCTTGCCCCTTCTGCGCCTGTGCAACCGTCAGGAACACGCCGCTGCTATCGTCCTCCAGGTTCGTCGAGCCTTGTGGCCGGAACTTCAGGGCCAGTCGTTCCTCGCCCATCTGCACCAGCTCCTTGACCGCGCCGTTTATCTCCCGGTCCAGGTTCGGTCCACCGGCCCGGAATATCGGCCCTGTCATATCCATGGTCACATCAAACCGCATCAGAGCGCGTACTCCCTGGCTCTGAGGTATTGCTCGGTCACTCTCATCGACAGCGCGCTCAACTCCCGACCGGTCATCTCGATCGATGCGTCCCCGACACCGATGGCACGGCCCCAGGCCGCGGCCTCCTGGGTGTAAGCGGCGATCGCCATCGCCATCGTCAGCTCGCGGATCGGGCCGGGTGGACGGTAGGCAGAGACGGCGGTGGAGTCGGCATGAACCGCCCCGGTGGTCCCGTTGACCCCGCGCTCGATGGTGAGCGTGCGGAAGATATGGATGGCGGTGTCGTTATTGTGGGCCGCGAGCGTCGTCCCGTTATAGGCTCGCTCCACCGTCAGGACCGTGGAGGTCGTGGCCCGGACCAGCATCTCCTCGCTGTCCACCCTCACGATCTCGCCGACGCTGATCCCGTGCGTCCCTCCATCCACCGTCACGTTCTCCGATTTGTCGGCGGTCAATGCACCATTGACGAGGATGGATGCCAGGGCCGCGGCGGTCTTCTCGGACACGAAGACTTGCTCGCTCTCGATCAGGAGCGTATCGCCGACGTTGATCCCGCTGGTGAGCGATCCGTTGGAGCAGACCATCTCGGTCGCGGTGGCGTCGGAGGATAGCCCGGAGGAGACGGTCCCGACTGATGTCGTGTCCGCGCTGAAGCCCCAGGAGCCAGCAACACTGATCGACCGCTGTGAGGTATCACCGGCTTCGAAGGATGCGGTACTGCTGATGTCGATCTCTATGCGGTTATACGGAGGGGAGGAGTTGACCGGCTCTAGGAAATAGTCGGAGGAGGAGATGGTCGTGGGGCTGGAGTCCTGGGCCTTGGTCTTGAGCGCGGAGACAGAGATAAGGTCCGCATCAAGCCAGAGGATGGAGCCGGTGCCATAGATACCGGGCCACCGAAAGAGGCGGGTCTGGGTCTTGGGGACGAACCAGCGGTGGGTCGCGTTGTCGATGTCGCGGCTGGCGGCCTCGATGAGCCGGTCGATGGCCTCATCGTTCTCGTTGCCGTTGGATCGGACGGCTCGCTTCACACCCTCACGGGTGGCGTACCAGTTTGGCACATCCCCTGCTTTCTAGGACGGGCCACCTATTCTATTTCGTCAGCCTGTCCAGGTATAATTCCCAGCCGGACAGTTTCTGATCCCGTCTGGCCGGATGTCGAGTACCTCACCATCGATGGGACAGGCGATCGGAGGCGTGGTCTGGGCCAGCCTCCGGTCCTCCTGCGTCCTCTTCCGGATATCCTGTAGCTGCTGCCAGGACATCAGCGATAATACATCCGCAGGACGCCCTCCTTGGTGTTCCCCGCGTTGCTTACCACAAGTGATAACGCGCCCATGAACGCGGCACCATCCTTGGCATCGCCACCGGTCAGCAACTGCTCGCTGTCCGATGTATGCCGGTTGGCGAGTCCTCCTGCCGCGATGTCGATCGCGTCCTCATCGTTGATCACGATGTCATAATTCGCGGTCGGGGCCGTGCTGCCAGGGTTGGTCGCGAATCGCAGGGCCACGCCACTCAGCACCTTGGTGTCCGTGCCGGAGACATCCCCGGACGCATCGCTGGTCCACGACCACTGCACGTATTTGACCGTCGCGTGGTCGGAGTAGGTAATGGTCACAGAGCCTGCCATCTACTCCTCCTCGGCCTCGGCCTCTTCTTCGGCAGCGGCCTCCTGGGCTACGTCCTCGGTCTGTTCCTCCACCGGCTCCTCGGCTGGCTCCTCCACTACGTCAGGCGGGGCCACCGCCGTACCAGCAGCGGCAGCGCGTTCGGCCTGCATGTTGGCGAGCGCACCGGGTTTGCCCTCGTCCCAGCTTGACAATACTCTGGGCATTCTTACGCCTCCAGGTTCACCTGACAGAATGTGAGCTTGCGAATGGTCATGACGTTGGCCGTGGCCTCGCCGGTGAGGAACTCCACGCTCAACCTTAGCTCCTCGTCGTTTGGGAGGTTGGTCGTCGCGGTCTGGGTGGAGGTCAATGAGCCGTTGACATAGCTGTACAGCGACTCGGCTGCACCGTCCCAGACGAACTCCATGTCGACAACGGTGTCGTCTGCCAATGTCGCGACATCCTCGGTCTTCGTTTCGGTGCTGTCCTTTTCGACGAGGAAGTCCAGACCAGCATCGCCGTCGACCGACTGGTATCCGATCCGGTCTGTGACGCCGCCGAGGATCGCGGTATCGGTGACGGCCAGCCCCGCGAAGAAGTCGGTCTGGTCAACGTCGTTGATACTCATCTTGAGCCGGAAATAGACCCAGTTGCCGGAGTTGAGCAGGATGCTCTCGCCGAGCAGCTGGTAACTCCCACCATCATTCTCGTCTGCGGCGCAGGTGATGGTGCTCGCGCCCCGCTCGGTATTGGATGCCGTCCATTCGGTAGTCCCGCTCCCAGCCTCCACCACCGTCGCCGTATAACCGAGGGGATCGGTCGCGTCCGGCTGACAGTCATGGTGCTGGAGATCGTAGAACTGGACGTTCTCACCGATGGCGTTAACGATCCGGTGCCTGTGGGTTTGGTAAAACAGCAACCCACCATTTTTATACTCACTATGCAAACTTGTAGCCACGTCGCAGCCTCCTCGCTGCGCCCCGTAAGGGGCGACGGTCTACTTGATGACGACCTGCTTGGGCCGTCCTAGTCGGCCATACCGCTCCGGTATCTTCGGAGGGAGTATCCTGGTGTTCAATATTGAACGCCCAGGCTCGACCCTCTGCCGGATCTTGCCCGTATGGCGGCAGTGCTGGGCTTGCGTACCAGCACAAGCGGCACTGCCGCACTCCGAGCAGACCAGCGCGTCGACCAGCATGGTTAGGTGATCGCCTCACGCGGCGGGTCAGCCGGATACTTGGGATCGACCAGGATCACCAGACCGGCCCCGTCCACGGGGTCGTTCGCCGACTCAGTGGCGACCATGCGGACGTACTTGTCGGTCCCACTAAGCTCGTCGGCTCTGATCTCCATCGCATACGCCTGGTTCGTCCCAGCGGTGGTGGTGAAGCCGCTGGAGGTAGCCGCGGTGATAGACCCCCAGGTGTTGCCACTGGTGCAGACGGCGTAGTTGAACGCGACTGCCGTCGAGGTGGTCGGGGTCGTATCGTCGCAACTCTCGATGGTGACCACTGCCGTCCCGGTCCCACCGGCACCTTCCACGAGGACGAACACCGCGCCGCCATAGTTCGCCAGCGATATGACGTCGGTCGTCATGTTGCCGTTGTAGATGTCCTCGTTCGCGGTGACTATCCCGGCGTGGTATATGTTCAGTTCCGTCAATGCACTACGTGCCATTGTTCATACCCTCCTTGATTCCGATTCTGTTACGACCTGGTCGCCAGGGCTACCGCCGGGCTGACGGTGTTGGAGCCGTTGCGCGGGGTCAGTGCGCTGTCGAGCCACATCCTCCCGTCGAGCCGCTCGGAGAACAGGAAGACCGTCTCCTGCGTGGTGAACCGCACGTGGGGACTGGCCGAGGTCGTGAGAGCCTGTCGGTCACCGATGAGGTAGTAGGACAGGTCCACGAGCATCAGGTCGCCCACGGTCCCCAAGGTCTTGCACTTCTCCGTGAAAATAATGGGGCGACCGTAGATGCTGTTCGGTGGCCCTCCAGCCACGTTGGACACCCAGACCGGGCCACCACCGGTGCCTACCGCCTGGGAGAGGCTGGCGAGTTGTGGGAAGGTATCGTTGTGGGCCAGCCACACGCTGTTCCCCAGACTGGAGGGGAGCATTCGGCTATACATTTTGTCGAGGTTTTCCTTGACGATCGTGGTCGCCGCCTGGCCAGTCTCCTTGGCGACGCTGATGAGGCATTCGGAGTTCAGGATGCCCTGGGGCTGTCCTGCGCCGGTCCCGCTGATGAACGCCACATCCTCGAAATATGAGATGGCCTGGCCGAACAACCGGGTCAGGAGCGTCTCGATCGCGATGGCACTGTCCTGAACCAACTCGTTCGAAATCACCGTGTAGCCGGTCAACTTCTTCGCGTCGAGGACTACCTGCCCGAACGCGGGCTGGTTGGTGGATGACGAGATGTCCTCGCCCTCTGATCCCCAGGACGCCGACACGCCGCCGAACAGGTTGGATGCGTGGCTGGTGTCCTTGATCGAGGGGATGCGGAGGACATTCGACCCCATCGGCATCGTGAAAGCCCTGGGCCGGATCACCGACTGCTCCAGGGGGATCTGCATCAGGTCCGGCCGAAACTCCTCCGGGACCAGGAAGCCGCCCGTATCCCCGAAGTTCTCGCCCAGGTTCCGGGTGTGCATCAGGCGAGAATCGATCCCGAAGCCGTTCCCAGCCTCGAACACCTTCTGGAAGAACTCGCCCTTGCTCTTCCACTTCCCGTCCTCGCTGGCCCCAAGAGCATCCTCGTTGTACTCGGCCACCGGGAGCCTCTTGGCACCCGACCTGGAGAGTACATCGGCCACTGCCGCCTTGACCGCGTTCCCGGTTTGGGACTGGATATGGCTGTCCAATAACTCCTCCAGCTCTACCTGGCTATCCGGCATCCCATCCTTCATGATAGAACCTCCTCAAGTGCTGCTTCGGTCGCTGCCGCCGCCTCGGCGTAGGCGTCGAACTCCTGCCGGTCCTCCGGCTTGTCGCCGTCTCCGTAGTCATCCTCATCCACCGCCTCATCATCAGGGTCGGGGTTTTCATCGTCACCAGCGTCACCAGCGTCACCGATGTCCCGCTTGGGCTTCTCCCCGCGGCCCTTGTCGTCGTCGGTCGGTGCGGGATCGCTGATGCTGTCGAGCCGGTCCAGGACTATCTCGCTGAGGACGTCGATGATGTGCTCCACCTGCTCCTCCGAGAGCGTGGGCGAGTCCGAGTCCTTCTCCACCAGCCGCTCCTGGACGATCTCGGCCATGACGGGGTGGAGGTTGGGCGACTTGACCATGCGCTGGAGGGCATCGGGGTTGCTCGGTACGGTCACCGCGGACACCTCCAATAGCTCCTGGCCCTTGTACTCCATGCCCTGTATGCCGAAGCTGTCGTCCTTGTGGAGCGGGACCGCTTTGTCCATGTCGGGGATAAAGCCGACGCTGAACGCCAGGGCCTTCTCCTTCGCCAGCTCGAACGCCCAGTCGGCCTCCTCGTTCCCGCGCCCGATGAAGAACCTAGCGATGCCCTTCATACGCGTACCTACGACATCCATGGACTCCCAGACGCCGATCTGGGACCGGAGGCTGTGGTAGTCATGGGAGGAGAGGAGCACCGGGTGGGAGGAGAAGTTGCCGAGGTTCCAGCCCTCGGCCCGTATCACGTCACCGTCCCGGTCGATCGTCTCCGAGGACACGATAGCCGAGACACGACCGGTCGCCTCGTCCAGCACCTTGATGTCCGGGCGCATCACCTTTGTCCTGAACATCCGAACGCTCCTTGCCGCGCAGGCTTCCTCTGTCTCCCGCATCACCGTGGCGCAGTACCCCTGCGGGTCGCCCTTGTCCTGGTTGGCAGCGATGCAGGCGTCCATGTCGGCATACTCGCAGTCACCGCCGAAGGGCATCCCGCCTCCAAAACAAAAAGCCCGACCAGCAACCTCCGGTGGAGTTGCAAGTCGGGCCACACATGGGCCTCGCGGATGGCACTGGCTCACAGAGGAGCGCACACCGTCACTGGGTAGAATACCACTGATGTCAACCCTAGGTACGCCCTAGGTACGCCGTGGGTATGCCCTAATGGCGACCCTTGAGGATGCCCAACTTACCGCCGAACCGCGCCCACTCGCTCACGCTGACCTTCCCGTCAGCCAGCATCGCTTGACCATAGAGGATGGCGGCATTGCGCTCCTCCGCGGTATCGAGACAGCTGACGATCCTCTGGGCCAGCAGTATCATCTGCCGTTTGTCCTCCGGCACGAACCTCAGCAGCCAATTCATGGCGACACCTCCCATTCATGCTTGCACCGGCGACACCGGACCGGCGTCCCGTATGCGACGTTCGCCCCGTGCTTGCGGTTGCACTGGGGACAACGGACTTCGGCCCGAATCATGACTAGCATCCGAGGCCGGGGAGGATTGATGATTTCAATATCCCCAATACCAAAAAGCCATTTCGCTCTTTTTGAGGCTTCGGGCCGTTCAGGCATGGCTACTCCTTCACCAGTATGTCCAACATCGTAATGCCGTCTTCAATCTCCTCCACACCTACCACCCTATACCGCAATCCTCGCCGCAGGATAACCTCTCGTTCCTCGATATAGCGAGCAGCATCCCCTAGAGCTAGACCAAATTGCTCTCCCTCGGCTCCCACGGTACGGAGCACGGCCCGTGGAGTGCCAGCAGGCATTAACTCCGTCTCCAGTGTCCGAGCGATATCACTATCGAGGGTGAAGGATGTAAAGGCTTTGTCGCGGAACTCAGTCCCTATTAGCGTATTTAAATCATCCGTCCCAAAAACCTCCTGGGGATTTCCAACGCTCCTCCATAGTTCTGTATTTCGGACATCAACATCCCCATAGCGTAGGATTGCATCATCCATTTGGCCTATCGTTTTCTGTAATTCGGGCGGTACAACCCCCGAGCGAAGTCCACCGTTGATATCTACAAAGTCACTTTCCGCGTATCTATTGAGCGTGTCGTACTGAACGTCTGATGCAGCATCTATGCCGCCGCCTTGGTGCTCCAGCGCACTGGACGGCGGCACATCCGTGACAATTGAGTCCTCGCTGATCGGAGTGTCGCGGTAGAGGACGGTACATCGGCAATTCGGGTGTTGCGGGATGGTTTCGTCACCAGAAGGGAAGATTGCATCAATGGGTATCCAGCCCTCCGCTGCGTTGATTGCACACAATTCGCTGACTCCCACATCGCCCTGGCTGATCCATCGCTTCTGGGTCCGGCCTTGGCTCTTGGCTGCGGTCTTCTGGCCGTTACCCAGGGCCGTGGATGTCTCGGTCCGGGCCACCATCCTCGCCCGTTCACGGCTGAAGGCGACGTCTCGCCGGAGGTTGCGTTGCAGTGTGCCGAGCGATTCGCCCTCCCTTATCGTCTCGGCCACCAGCCCGTTGACACGGTTGCGGGTGTATCGCTCCAGGTTGAGGTCGCCGTCGATCCGCAACAGTTTCTTTCCGCGTTCCTCGGCGAATAGGGCCGCGAGCCGCTGCACCTCTGGGATGGGCATCACCGGTGCCTCTACGACCAGGACCAGCGTGAACGCCTCGGTCAACTCCTCGACCACCTCGTCGTTATACTTGGCCCACCAGTCCCAGTCGTACCCGTCGGCGATCCCAGGGGTGAGCTTCGTCCGCGGCGTCGCGGCTTTGTCCTCCCGCTCCAGGTACGCCAGGAGGCCGTCCAGCTCGGCCTTGAGCCGTCGCTTCCATCCTCGCTCGATCCGGTTGGCCTCGCGGTTGGCCTCCGGTGGATAGCCCTCGATGGGGTCGACCTTGACGGTACGGCGGGGCTTGTCCCGATACCCGGCCTCTTCTGTTTCCTCTCCCTCTTCCGGTTGCTCCTCCGGTGCCGGTGCCGGTGGTGGTGCCATGATTGGCCGCAGGGCTGGGCTGGACTGTAGCTCGTCACCCTCCGGCCCGGCCCAGTCGTCCTCGCCGAACCGTCGGCGGGCTTCGTTCAGCGTGAGGATTCTCTTCTCGTATCCTATGCTGCCTTCCTGGATCGCCTCGGCCCGGTTGTCGGGGACGGGATCGATGAAGTCGAACTCCAGCGAGTCGCCGTCCGGGTAGAGCTTGAGTAGCTTCTCGTTGAGAGCCGCCCTGATCCTGATCAACCGCGGCCTGATGAGCCACCGGGCGTACATCACCTCGGCGGCCTCGGCGTTGGCACGGTTGACGCTCTCGGTGATGCCCATGATAGGGAGGGGCATCCCGAACGCGCCGAGGATCTGGTCGCGTTCAAACCGGCGCAGCTGCTCGAACTGCATATCCCGCTGGGTCAATTTGCGGTCCTTCCAGGTGCCGCGCTCCAGGATGGCCACCCGGTGGGCGTTCGCCACGCCCTGGTGCTGCCACCGCCATCGCTCGGCGAGCCGCTGGAAGTCGGCGTCCTGGAGGTTGCCGGGAAACTCGATGATGCCACCCGGCTCGGCTGAATTGCGGAAGAAATTCTGCATCCACTCCGCGGCCATGCGCTCGGCACCGAGGTCGACCATCATGGACTGCACCACGCCTATGCCCCGATATGCGTCCATCGGGTTGGGGTTCCGCGTGTAGATCACATCCTCTTTTTCGAGTGACATCACGGTCGCACCGAGCCGGTACTCGTAGCTAGCGATGAACTCGGTCGGGTGCGGTATGGGCCGCATCCGATCGGGCCGGACCACCTGTAGCTCCACCGGCACTCCCGCCCCGTTGCGGACCATCACCCACCACATCTCGCCGACCAGCTCCATGTGCTGCTGGCTCGTCTCAAGGAAGTCGGCCCTGGTGACGAAGGGATTAGCCGACCGCCAGAGGTCGATGGCCGGATGGGCGTCTATCTCGTCACGGTCCGGCCCCTGGACGCGGTAGAGCCGCCACTCCTGGGCCGCGATGGACTGGGCGATCCGGTTCACGACCGCGAACAGCCAGCCGACGCTGGTCATCGCACCCAGCTGGGACAGCTGCCCGGACGGCTGCGCTGCCGCTCCGAGGCCCACGAGGCCAGGGTTCAGCCCGGTCGGCAACCGTTCGCTGTTGATCTTCGTGGTCGTCGCGTCGAGGAAGCGAGTCAACAATGACATTCCATCACCTCGTCCGTATGGTCTGGGCTACCGCCGCGAGTCCTACCGCAGCCACCAGGAGCGAGGTCACGACGACCCCCAGGGCATAGGCCAGCGTCCCGACCAGCAGCGACGCCGATGCCAACTCCGCAGCGATCACGTACCGCTCCCGCATCTCAGAAGAACCTGATATTCGGTGCGCCCTGGTTGCTTAGATCGCTCAAGGCATAGACCGCGGCGTCCACCAGGTCGTCGTGCTCGTTGGCGATCGGGAACGCGCACATCTGGTCCTCGGCCTCGGCGAAGACTCCGACATGATGGACCCGGCCCTGCTCGTACAGGGCGGCGATCGGCTCCGCTCGCAGCGTCTTCCCCCGGCTCGCCCGGATGGCCTCGACGTTGGCACTCCTGCCGAGTCCCTCGCAGACCCGCTCGATCGTCTCGATCACCATGTCCCCGCCGTTGTTGACCTCACACACGATCTTGTCGGCCTGCCAGCGGTCGTATGCCTCCAGGGCTTTCGTGGCCCACTGCTGGGGAGGGAGCCGGTAGCCGTCGATAGAGAGCATGTAATAGTCCCCGTCCGAGCCGACCCCGGCGACCGCGATGGCCGTCTCGTCGCTCTCCGTGTTGGCGGTGACGGCTGGGTCGATGGCGACCACTATCCGGGGCATGTCCAGCACCTTGACCTCGGCCTCGCCCTCCTCAGTCTCCTCCACCTGGACCGAGGTGGGCGGCTCGGATCTCCGGTGGTTGTCGATCCAGTCCACCCGCCACAATGCGCCCTCTATCTCCTCTATATACTCGCCCAGTAGCTCCTGGCGTCCGAGCCTGGTGCCGCCATAGCGACGCTCCAGGGCCTCCACCGCGGACTGTGCCAGGGCCGGGTTGTCGTACATGGTCCCGTGGGTCGTCACGGTCCCGACCTCGCTCTCCAAGGCCCGGACCCATCTGGACGCCTTGGGCGTGGTCGTCGCGATGATCCGAGGATGGGAGCCGAGGCGCACGCCGAACGTGGCCTGGTCATAGCTCTCGCGCTTCCATAGGGCCAGCTCGTCAGCCCAGAGCAGCGTCCACTGTGGACCGTTCCACCTGGCGGGCTCCTCTGCGCCCATGAACTTGACGTAGCCCCCGTCACGGTGCCGAGCCTCCATCATGGACCGGTTCCAGTCGAACTCCCTTCGGGCGATCGTGATCAGCCCAGACTCGCCCTCGCCGCAGACCTCACGGGCCGACTGGATCGTGGGCGCACCGATGCCGACACGGGCCTCGCGGCCATAGGTCCGGAGGTGGTCGAGGACGTACCGTGCGCCTCCCTCCGTCTTGCCGCTCCCGCGGCCACCGAGCATGATCCAGAGCCGCCAGTCCCCGTCCGGTGGCACCTGGTGGGGATAGGGCTGCCACTGACGGCCCCCAGCATTGGCGTCGACGCCGAGGAGCATCGAGGGCCGCGGGATCGTCGTCGTCATGTCAGATCGCCCTGTCTTCCTTCCTCGAACGGTCCTATGGCCTGCTCCAGTATGCGGTCGGCACCCAGGGCGAACTCCTGCTGCCGCCGGTCTGAGTCATCGTAGACGTTCACCTGCTGGAAGAGGGCCACGATGTGATGGATCACCGGGGCCAGCATCTCTACCTCTATAGCAGCGCGGGTGGTGGCCTCGCCACGGGCCAGCCGTTCCAGCTTGACGCCGATGTCTGCCAGGTAGCCGGTATCCCGCGGCGTCAGCTGGTCGAGGTTGTTGGATACCTGCACCAGCCCTCGACCGGCGATCTGGAGCATGGCAGATCCTACCCTGGCCTGCCGGTCATTCATATCAGAGATAGTAGAGGCGTGGTTGTTGGTCTGGAGGACCTGGGCCTTATCGACAGCGGATTGGACGCGTTCCTGCCAGTCGAAATGGGCCGAGTAGTTCTTCAGGGTGTTCAGGGTGATGGATAGCCCACCATCAGCCAATATCGCCTGCAATTTGGGAAGAGAACGGTTCGGACCCATGGCTAAATATATGTCGAAGAACCCCTCGGCCCTCTGTTTGGCCGCGTTGTGGCGTCCGTTGGTGGGGCTGATCGGGTGATTAGCCATAGTGCTCTATATACACAGACGATGATGGGCGAGGAGGGCCGTGAGCTGGGGGAAGGGTCCGCGACCGCACCGGCACCAGAAGCAGACGCCCGGTGAGAAGTGTTGAATATTCAACATCGGAGACGGTCCCTCGGGGCATCCAATTCGTTCAATTCGTCGATTCGTACCCCCGTTGAATGGAGCGAGTATAGCACAAGGCCATACCACGGAGA
>Ga0208316_1000657_pt1 | contig 26229 bp, 14 predicted proteins | sample MalvireepMed_231_FD_184240 | JGI IMG/M metagenome (GOLD analysis project Ga0208316, IMG submission 184240) | Marine viral communities from the Global Malaspina Expedition - Malaspina viral metaG DeepMed_231 (SPAdes) (version 2) | ecosystem: Environmental > Aquatic > Marine > Oceanic | place... | reverse complement strand
ATGAGACTTTAAATGCAGAGCCTTGTTGTACGCGAAACGCACAGCGCCAAACTGAGCTATTAAAAACTCAGCCTGCTCTTGAGTTGGGTAAATGCGTACTTTTGTCGCTCTTAACATTTAAATCATGAAACTGTATAGATAACCAGTATTCTCCTGATATAGCTTTGCTTGTCAAGGACGTTGAGGCCTCGCCTCAATCGCCTTATATCCCCGCCCGATTGGGCGAGGGTTTACGGCGAAATTGCTAAAGTCGTCGCGATCCCAGCCGCGGTCAGGCTTTTTTGAAGGTACTACGTTTCATGAGAAAACTCCCTGGTACGTCTTTTTGTTAGTTTTGCTTAAAACAAGCGCAACTGTTTTACTCGGTGCAAGTACCGAATTCAACTGATCGGGGAGTTTTTTGAGTTTCTTGGCCACTTTTTGGCCTCAATGCGCACTTAGTCTTCAAATGTTTTATTATTTAATAACAGCTGTTATTAGAATGTGAAAAGACGGCCCGGAGGCCGCCTTTAGTACACAAGAATAATAATGCTGAGAGTTTAGAAGCGGAACGTTACGCTACCAAACACATAACGACCCAGCGCATCGTGGTAACCAGGGATAGTGTTACCGTTCAGGCTGTTCACGTCACCGACGATTTCTGGTTCTTTATCCAACGCGTTGTTCATACCGAACAGAACGGAGATGTTGTCTGTTACGTCGAAGTTTGCGTTCAAGTCTAAGTAGCTTACAGAAGCCAGACCGTCGCCAATTAGCTGGTCAGTCGAGCCGTCATAGTCCACTTGACCATTAAAGCGCCACTTAGCTCCAACAGTCCACCAGTCGCCGGTGCTGTATTTGAAGTTCATTGAATGACGCCATTCAGGTTGTGGGAAGCAGTCTGAGCTAATGATACCAGCACAGTCGTACGTCGTACCTGCCAACCCAGGAACCGTGGTGACTTCTTTGGTCATGTAGTAAGTACCAGTTAAGCTGACCGCTAACTGACCACCACCGATTTCGGTGTTGTAATTGAAGTTTGCGTCGATACCGGTGTTTTTAGACTGCGCCAAGTTGACGTTGGTTGCAGTAACAAAACCATTGGTACCACGCCACAAGTCACCAGCTGGACTACGGGTGATTGCATCACAGTATTGCGCATCGCCAGTTTCAGCACACTGACGGACAATAAGTTCGGCAGAGATGGTACCGATACGGTCTTCCATCTCGATGTCCCAGTAGTCAATCGAGAAGTTAAAGTTGTCTAAAGGGTTACCAACAATACCGAACGTAACGGTATCTGCCAGCTCTGGGTCTAGATCCGGGTTACCACCAAAGACACCGTTGTACTGACCAGCTGGGTTTGGCGCAACATTGCCGTATTGTGACGCACTCATACCGGTAAGCGCACATTGCTGTTGCGTGTACTCAGGGCTATCACCTGCACATGGATCCACACCTGACCACAGGCCAAGTCCCTGTTCAGCAAAAAGTTCTGCTACGTTTGGTGCACGTACTGCACGGTTGAACGTACCACGAACCTTATAATCATCGTTAACTTGCCAATCAACGGCAAATTTGTACGATGGTTCACCGCCAGAGGTGTTGTAGTCTGAGTAGCGATAACCCAAGTCAAGTACTAAGCTGTTTGCCCAGCTCACGTCTTCTACTACTGGAATGTTGATCTCAGTAAATACTTCAGAAACGTTATAACCACCGATTAAGCTGTTAGTCGGGCCACCTTGACCGGACAGCGCGCCCATTTGGTAAACTTCATCCGCCACACGTTCGAAGTCAACTTCACGGTTTTCAACACCAAATACTGCCGCGATGTTGTAGTTTGATGACGGCAGACTATAGCCCGTTTCACCGGTAACATAGCCGTTAATAATACGCTGAGTTGTTAAACCGGTTAGAGCCGCTGTACCACCTAGAGCACGTGCCGCTGCCTCAGTAACACCTTGATAGGTGAATACTTCATAAGGAATACAGTCACCGGTACAAGCGTCAGCACCTGATGCACCCAGCACCTGAGCCATGCGTGGAACGTATAAGTCATTGATGTAAACAGACGATGAAGACGTCGCACCGTACTGGAATGACACATCATATTCCCACATACCGCTTAAGGCACCATTGGCACCTGCAACGATACGATAAGAGTTGTGCTCCAGATTGTTTACACGTGGACCACCTTCAACGTTACGCTTACCGATGTAAGCCAAAATTTGGTCAGTATCGCTACCAAACTGATCGCGGAACTGTTGACGTTGTGCGTCGTTGAAAACGTCGCTGTCAATATCAAAGACGAAGTTTTGGAAGAACACACCAGACTGCGCAATCTGACCAGCGGTGCGGTCTTGCATGTAACTGGTTTCCAAATATGGGCGGAAATTATCATTCACTTCGTAGTTAACAAATGAGCCAAACGTGTAGCGGTCATTTGGACGCATGAAGTGGTTGATCGGCGCATAGTTGTAAACGTTGTCACTGAAAGGTTCAAAGGTGCTGTTTTCAGTTAATGACCAGAACACTTCTTGGTCAAAGTCAGCCGCGCCACCAACGATTGGAGAAATGAAGAAGTTAGGTACCGGTGCCGTTGCAGAACCACCACATGTTGTACCCGCACCGTTCAAAGCACAGGATGAATAATCGCGTTGAGCTTGCAGTAACTCTTCGTTGGTACGGTACGTCGCGTAGAACGTCGCGCTACCTTTACCGCCAGCAAACAAGCTACCACCAGAAACGTCGATGGTGTATGTCTTACCGTCAATGCCTGAACCGTCGGTCGGATAGTCGTAACCCGCTTCGTCCATCAAGCCCTGCATGTAGTCGTTGCTGTTGTCATGCTGGTAGCCTGACGTACCAATAGAAACGTCAAAGCCTTCCATGTCTTTTTTCATGACAAAGTTAACAACACCGGCGACCGCGTCGGAACCGTAGACCGAAGAACCACCACCGGTTAACACTTCGACACGCTCAATCAAAGCCGTCGGGATTTGGTTGACGTCAGCAGCCTGTGAGTATACGCCACCTGGCTGTAAACGACGGCCGTTAACCAGTACCAAGGTACGCTGAGCACCCAAACCACGAAGGTCAAGGTTAGCAACACCCGCTGCGCCGTTAGCAACAAACGAGTTTTGCGCTGCAGTTTCTAACTGAGGTAATGTTGCCATCAAGTCTTCCACACGGGTATAACCTGATGCTTTTACTTCTTCTGAGGAAACCATCTCGACAGGAGATGCCGTTTCCATATCGGTACGTTTAATACGTGAACCTGTTACCTGAATACGCTCAACGTCTTCTTGAGCACCGTCTTCTTGATTATCTTGCGCTAACGCAACTGCTGGGAAGCTGATAGCCCCCGCGATAGTTGCCGCAAGCAAACTTTTGCGAAATGTCGTGTTATTCATGAGTTAAAACTCCCCGGAACATTTATTGTTATCACCCACAATAACTGTGGATGATTAAAAGTTAGCAAGAAGTTATTTTAATGTAAACACTTTGTAACGCTTATGCGATCAAATTGTTGTAAGTATGTTGAACTAAATAACCAGCACCTTGTCGCCTTTTTGTCGTATTCATAAAAAAACCGCCCCAAAGGAGGCGGTTTTGATTAAAGACATTATAACTTAAAGTTTAGAATGATTGCTCAAACTTCAAGAATACTGTGCGACCTAATACATCGTACAATGTCCAGCTCACGTCACGATAATCACGGAAGCCGTCATACCAAGACGTTCCTTCTTTATCGAATACGTTGTTAACACCTAAAGTGATACGGCCATCATAAGCATGCGTGTACGATACCTGAACGTTATGCTTAACGTAACTTGGGATATCTTGCAAATACGTTACGCCGTATTCTTCGTTACCAGAATCTTGTGGACCAATGTAATACGTCGCCCACGCAGCGCCCCAGTTTTCGTATTTCCAATCTACGGCAAGATTAGCACGCAGCTCTGGGAAATCCTGGAGGCCAGCATAGTCAAACGGGTCCGCTTCTGGAGTTGTTTGCTCAACATATTCACGAACGTAACTTGCTTCACCTTTAACACCGAAGTCACCGTAAGCAGTACTTAGGTTGTAATTAGTTTTGAAGTCAAAACCAGACGTTTCAAGGCTCGCCATGTTTTGGTCAAAGCTATACATCACGTCAATTTTACCCGTTGCTGGATCACGCACGACGGCAGGGTTTGAGCCAATACCGTTTTCACGTTCTTCAGCTAGCAAACGAGAAACGCTAACGGCTTCAATTTTATTGTCCAAAGAAATGTCGTAGTAAGACAGTTCCGCTGACCAATTTTCTGTGATGTTGTAAACACCACCCAAGGTCAAAGAGTCACCTTCTTCGGGCTGCAGATCTGGATTACCACCAAACCAAGTTTTGTGCTGAGTACCTGATTCAGCACAGTAAACTGGGTCAGAGTTTTGTGGCTGATCACACCACAGTGTATCAACAGCGGTTTCGAAGCTAAGTGCTTGTGACGAGAACATTTCGCCCATGTTAGGAGCGCGGAATGACTCACCCCAGCTCGCACGTAACAACAACGAATCGGTTGCACGCCATGCAACACCTAACTGAGGAGATACGTTATCAAAGGTACCGCTAACAACTTGTGCGCCAACATCACCTGACTGGTCGTATTCGTCGTAACGAACGGCCGCGTTCACGTCAATGTCGAATGGCAGTGTAGTTTGCAATTCTGCATATACTGAGGTGCGGTCACGGTCAGCGAATACGTCATCACCGCCTGAACCACCGGAAACGTTGCCCGACGCAGATTGAGGATCGCTCTGTTGAGTAAATTCAATCTTCTCGTACTCAGCACCAATAACACCTGACATCGATACGTCACCATTGTCAAACAACAAGGTAGACGCAAAGCCGTCAATTTGTGTGCTATCAAACTCGGCACGGTATAAACCAGTATGAGCTGCCTGGCTATACAGGTCAGTCATTTGCGAGTTCCAGTCTTCATAACTCATGTCAGTGGTGTTAAGGATATCGTATTCACCGCTGTCAATCAGACGCTGCATTGTCACGTCATTGATTAAGTTAGAGTTAAATGACCGTGTAGTTGACTTGCTATATTGGCCGTTTAATTCCCAATCGACACCATTACCAATATCGATGAAACCTATAAGTCCACCTAAAAAGTCAACATTGTTAATTTCGGTGCGTGTGTCACGCTCACCAATCTGAGCAGAACGCATAAACAACGTAAGGTCTTCACCCGTGTTGTTCATTGGATTGTCTGCAGTCATTACAGGGTATGTAGTTGATACCGGCGTTCCCGCATAACGTGTGTCAGTTTGTGACATTGATGCACTTGCGCGGCCCCGGAAACGTAAGTCGTTGGTCAATTGATAGTTAAAGTTAGACAAAATTGAATTTTGCTCTACATCACCATAGAACTTGGTGACTTCGCCATAACTATAAAGACAACGACCATCACTGCTTGGAACAGTATTAGGCGCAGTTTCACAAAAGTCTGCAGTGTAGTATTGATTTGCTCCAGCTGCATTAGGTACTGCGCTGAATGAAGAATAAGCACCGTATGTTGGATCGTCTAACTTCCAAAGGTCACGGTCAAAAACGGCGTCGCTACGGTAGTTTTCAAAGGTAAAGGTGATATTACCCTTGTTCGTTGAGAAGCCAGTTGCTGCGGTAAAACGATCGCTGTCGCCGCCTTCTACACTTGGGCGTTCTAGGTCGTAAGAAAACTTCAGGCCATTGAAGTCTTTTTTGGTGATGATGTTGATGACACCGGCAACAGCGTCAGAACCGTAAACCGCTGACGCGCCTTCACGCAAAATTTCAATACGTTCTACGATCGCCATTGGAATACGCGACGTGTCCGCAGCAGCACCTGAGCTCGAGCTGGTACCAGGCATGCGTCGGCCATCTAACAGTACCAACGTGTAGTTTGCTCCTAAGCCACGCATGTTAACGTTGCTCGTCGCGCTACCGCCAGAACCATAACCAGATACGCCGCGCCAAGAACCAAAGCTGTTTACGGCTGCATTATTAAGCACGTCAGCTACTGTTGGCTCACCTGAAATTTCAATGTCTTCTGCAGTGATAACCGTAACGGGTGAAGAGGTTTCCATATCCACTTGCTTGATACGAGAACCTGTAACCTCGATACGTTCAACACTTTTTTCTTCACCAGAATTTGCCTCTTGTGCATCTTGCGCAAGTGCAACCGCTGGGAAGCTTAAAGTCGCCGCAACTGCTGCTGCCGTTAAGCTTTTACGAAAAGCTAGATGTTTCATTATTATCATCTCCCTGGGGTATTTTTCTTATAACAAGCCTGCTCTTTCTAAGCCAAGCTATGGCGATAGAAAATAACAACCTATCGACTTAATGTAAACGGTTTGTTCGAAAAAAACGGCATTGGTTTGATTTTGAACGAAAAGCCAACATATGTTTTATTTTTGTTAACAAAATCCTTATTCCAAAAGCGTTTCAGCGATACCTGTATACATTTACTCTTCTTTATTCATTATTTCTTTTTATGTTTGAAAAACACCCAATAATTACAATAAAAACAAAACATTAAATAGATTTTTAGCATAACACTCTAGGCAAACGCTCACCGCTTGTTGCTTAGTCAGTTTCAAATTACCTTGCTTGTACAACATCAAAACACAGATTTTCACTACTTTTAGTCAATTGTTAGTCAAAACTTCTGAGAAAACCTGATGTTGCTGATAGAATTAACGAGCAAAATCAATCAATTCTCGGGTTGTAGCGTCATTTCCGGAAAACTTAAAAGCTTGTGCCAAAAATAGTTCAGCACACGATAACGTATCCGTTAGAGCATGATGGGATGTATAGTTTGGTAGTCCATGGCGCAAACGGCATGCGTTTAACGTTAGCTGTCCCTTTTGCGGCGGGTTACTTAGATCTTTGAACATGCTATTTTTTTCGAAAGCCAGCGTGTCAAATATGCCCAACGGCCTGAAATTTACAAAATACTGTTTTTCAATGTGCTTCAGAAAACGCCAATCCATGCCTTTGTGATGGCACACCAATACCGCGCCAGACAAGGCTCGGCTTAGCATCGCATAAGTTTGTCGTGGTTCTGAACTGTGCAAAAAATCCTGTCGTGTCAAACCATGAATGGTGGGACTTTGACCTAGCTCAAGTTCCTGCCCATGAGAAAACACATGATATTGAGCACTACCGGTATGCATCACCGGCGGTTCTATCGACATCCAGGCAATGGAGAGTACTTGGTGCTTTTTGGGATCCAACCCAGTGGTTTCAATATCAAGCGCGACATAGCGCTGCTGCGTCCAGGGCTTTTGCAGTTGTTGCCGGCGTTGATACCAATCGGCTAAGGCACCGAGAAGTTTACCCATGACTAATAACCCTGACGACTGAATTTAAGACCGACACCCTGCTGGGCTTCTTTAATGATCTTAAACGCCGACTTTAACTGACGTCGTGATAGCGTACTGAGCTCATCGGGATCCAGTGCGTTCTTCGGTTTGTCCGTATCCCACACCGCCAACTGATGATTCAACCTGAGCTGAGTCAGGAACTGCCACGCCTCAAGCAACGACTGGTTGTCGCGCCGGTTCAGCAGCTTACTGTTTTCCAGTGCTTTCAGCCGCGCCGGCGTACTCGGCATCGTAAAGCCCGCTTGCAACGCGTAAATGCGCGCGATGTCATTAATCAGGGCAATGCCATAGCGCTTGATGTCAATGGTATCGCCCTCGTCGGTATCTTCGGTTCGAAACCGGTTGAACAGCCCCAAAGGCACTGAAATACGATTGACCAAAATCGCCAGATTGCCGAGAAACATCTCATTTTGCGCCAGTTTTGCAACCTGTTCACGGTAGTTTTGATAAAAACGGTTGTTACCGACCACGGCACGACTGTCAAAAAATATCTGGCAATACATCAGTGCCTTCGGCGTCGGACTCTGGGTCCAATTACGAAATCTCGCCAGCCACTCGTCGGTGGTTCCCCGACAATCCGGATTGGACGCCATGATATTGCCCGGACACAACGGAATGCCGCATTCATGTAGCCCTTCGCAAACATATTCGCCGAGCCCCTTAAACCAGTCTTTTTGTTTATCACTAAGGCCATTAGCCAGCAGTAACCCATTATCCTGATCGGAGCTTAAGGTCTGATCTTCGCGCCCCTGCGAGCCAAACGCCAACCAACTGTATTGAGCCGGTGCTACGCCGTAATCTTTTTCATACAGTTGGATTAACTGACGGGTCATACCATCGGTCAGCGAGGCCATTAACTGGCCGACCACCGTGGTGCGCTTCACGCGGTTGGCGAAGGTTTTTAAATACTCGGGTACTTTCTGTGCTTCCTGAATCAATTGCTCACGACTTTCGGCTTTACGAATGGCGCTGATCAGGTAGACCGGCTCACTGCGTTGCTGGCGGATAAGGTCGGTCGCCGTCACCATACCCACCGGCTCATTGTTACTGTTTACCACCGGCAAGTGGTGAACATTATTGGCCGTCATCGTGGTTAGCGCGTCCAACAACGAGCGGCTCTCTTCGACCGACTCCGGCAATTGCGTCATCACCGCGGCCACGGTCACCTCATAAGACAACCCTTGAGCAATCACCCGGTTGCGCAAATCGCGGTCGGTTAAAATCCCCACCAGTTGCCCGTCATCCACCACCAGTACCGAGCTGATGCCGTGTTCGGACATGACTTTTGCGGCGTCCTGTATCGAGGTATCACTGCTCAGGCTGACCGGCGCCATGGTCACCACCGACCCGACGGTCTGCTCGGTCCAGTCATCACTGCTACCGTCATTACTGCCGCCCTTTTCGGTCAGCAACCGCTCGCCATGGGCTCGAATAAAATACTGTTCAAATTGTTTGGAGGCATTACGCAGACGATCAAACGCATGCTGAGGCAGCACATAGACAATGCCATCTTCAATCGCCGTCAAGCGATTGACAATCTCGCGGCCGGTCAACAGTGATGGAAAGCCGAACAAGTCGCCGCTTTCAAGCCGTTCAATTAAACGCCCGTCGCTGCCGCGTAAATCGTAAACTCCGGAGCGGACAATGAACAACGCGGGACGCATCTGTCGCAGGATATCGTTACAATTGTCTTCATTCATATAGACCGACTGCAATTGCGATACTGCCCACTGCCGCTGCTCGGCCTCCAGCCCGTCAAAGGGCGGGCAGTCGGTCAAAAATTTATCCGGCTCCATGGCTTGCTCCCTAACACTGTGATTTAAACCTGAGGTTTAAATCACAGTTTCACATAAAACAATATAAAAAATATTAAAAAAACATTGCCGATACATGGACGTTTTCAGAATCATGACATAACTTTATTTACGGTTCTATTTTGCAGTGTGAGTTGATCATGCTCGACCTATTCATTGACTATCTTTACGTGCTGAAATTTATCAGCATTTTTCTACTCATTGTGTTGTTTTTATTTGGTCTGGACGATCTGTTTATCGATGCCTATTACTGGCTACGAAAACTGCGCCGTAACCGCACCATATATACCCAATTTAAACATGCTGATCCCAGCGATCTGTTTGTGCCCAAACAAAAACCAATAGCGATCTTAGTGCCTGCATGGCAAGAAGTTGGCGTTGTCGGGCCAATGGCCGATGCTGCCGTTAAAGCCCTGGATTATGAAAACTATCAAATCTTTGTCGGCACTTACCCCAACGATCCAGCCACCCAAGCTGATATTGATGAAGTCTGTCGTAATTACGACAACGTGCACAAAGTTATTTGTGCGTTGCCGGGGCCAACGTCAAAAGCAGACTGCCTTAATAACATTATTGCAGCCATCATGGAATTTGAGCAGATCAACAAGTTTGAATTTAAAGGGTTCGTGTTGCACGACGCCGAGGATATGATCTCGCCACTTGAGTTACGATTATTTAATTATTTACTCATCAAAAACAAAGACCTGATTCAGATCCCGGTTTATCCATACACCAAGCACTGGTATCAATTTACCGCGGCGCATTACATTGATGAGTTTGCCGAATTGCATGGCAAGGACGTCGTGGTCCGCGAGTCAATTGCCGGACAAGTTCCGTCGGCAGGAGTCGGCACCTGTTTTAGCCGCCAAGCGATCATGAAGCTTTTACTCGAAGGTGACGGCGTTGCGTTTGATACCCGTTCTTTGACTGAAGACTACGATATCGGCTTCCGGCTTAAAAAATGGGGCATGAAGGAAATTTTTGTTCGGTTTTCTGCCGAAGCCGAAGATGCTTCATTAAGAGAAAAACACCACTTTGTGCACGACCGCGAGCATCGGGTAATTTGTGTGAGAGAATATTTCCCCAGTCGCTTTACACATGCCGTGCGGCAAAAGTCACGCTGGATTGTCGGCATCGTCTTTCAAGGCTTCAGAACGCATCGCTGGAGCAAAGACTTTCACATTAACTATTTTCTTTGGCGCGACCGCCGCGGAGTTATTGCCAATATCGTCAGCTTTCTAGCCATGTTGGTGTTCTTTCAGTTGGTGATCATATACGCCTATCAAGCCTGGGTTCCTGACGCCTATCGTTTTCTCTCGATCTTCAGCGACGATGTGATCGTGATGGTGTTATTAAGCGCCAACTTATTGATGTTTTTTAACCGTCTTATTCAGCGCTTTATTTTTACCACACAGTTTTACGGTATGACACAGGGATTCCTCTCAATCCTGCGCATGGTGTGGGCTAATGTCATCAATTTCGTTGCCGTACTGCGTGCCATTAAACTGGTTATCCTGGCAAAAGGTTCAGCGGTAGCGTGGGATAAAACACAGCATGACTTCCCTCATGTCCTGGATGCCAAAAAACGTGTCATCGGTGAACTGCTGCTGCAGCATAACCTGCTCACCGAACAGCAACTAACCGATGCGTTAATCAGTAAACCCTTGGGAATGCGGCTCGGCGCGTACTTAATACAAGAACACATCCTTTCACCGCGACAGCTGGGTGAACTGATTGCTCAGACCAGCGGCCTCTCGTTTCAGCGAGTCGACCCTTTTCAGCTCAGTAGCGACTTAATACAGAAAATTCCGGGTCGCAAAGCACTGATGTATCGGGTGCTGCCGGTCGCCTATGATGCGTCGAAAAACCTGCTGACTGTGGCATCGGAAAACGAACCGAGCAAAGTTGCGCTTGCGAGTTTGCGCCGAGCCACCAAAACATCAATCAACGTCGTGATATCACAGCCGGGGGCTGTCAGTGTTGGGCTGCGCTACTGGTATCTCAATGATGAGAGTGTCAAACAGCGCGCGCAACAGCAACCCGACCAGGACACCTATTTTGCCGTCAATGAATCATTAGGGCAGATTCTGGTTAATATGAATCTTATTGCGCCAGCAACCTTACGACAGGCGGAACTGGATTATTACGACAGCGAACCAACCACCCGGTTTGGTGATCTGTTAATTGCTCACGGCTGGCTCAAACAGGACCAACTCGATCTTGCATTGAATGAGCAAGCCCGTCGACTCAACCTATTGGCGGGAGTATAACCGTTATGAACGGCACCCTAGATCTGCCCGGTAGACGTTCTACTATGATCACCAAACGTCTTGTTTTGCCAGCACTTATTGCACTGTTACTGGCCCCGGTAAACGCAGCTCAAAATTCCACTGAGTTACTCAGCGGTCTTTCAGAATATCAGCGCTTTAAAGCCTATCCTCGGGTCGACATGGCTTATCGGCTGGTCGCCGAGGATCGTATCGCCGACGCTATTGTCGAAATTGAAAAAGCACGCGAAGCCATTCCACTCTACCGGCCGCTGGCACACTATCATGCCAACCTCCTGTTACTTGAACAGCGTTACCTTCGCGCGGCTGAGGTTGCCGCTCAATTTCCCGACGATGCCGAGTTAACCGACTTAGCGGCAGAAGCCTACAAGCAATATGCACTTAGAGCATCGACCGGCGCGGAAGATATGATCAAACTTGCCAGTCGATTACCTGTTGCTGAACGTGACGCGTTGATTCGCTTCTTTGTCTTCAACCACCAACAACTAACCAACCGCGAATTAAAAGCGCTTTATGAGTTGATCCCGGCAACGTTAGTCACTAGCGATACAGCGATACTGTTTAACCAACGATTTATCCAACAAGGTGACCGCACCGCCGTGTCTCGCTACCAACAACGAATTTGTTCCGCACGAAGCTGTAACTATCCCGAATGGCGTGCACTATTCATGGCTTACATCGAACAACAACAATTTGATCAAATTCAGCAGACCTTGAAGCGACTGCCTGAGCTCCGTCCCCGGCTTATCGACGACATTATCGAGCGAATGGTTGCACGCGGTCATTATCAGAGTTTGCTCACCGTATTGGCACCCTATATCGATAACAACTCGTTGACGCCTTCACAAGTCGCCAGGCTTTACACGGTCGCCCGTACGCTTGGCGATCAGGTCATCTCACAACAGTTGTTAGCGCAATCCGATCTGTCATGTGCCGAACGAGCGCAGCAGCAACACGAGCTTGGGCAAACCGCCGCGCTTCGAGAAACGCTCACCAACTGCCCGGTTACCGCTGAAAATGCTAAGCAGCAATTACTGCTGTTAACTGAAAACCGGATGTATGAAACGTTGGCGCACAAACGATTCGATGACGAGAAGCTGATAAAGACGCAACGTTCGGCCTTAGTAGATCACTATAACAGCAGCAAAGATTGGTCTCGGTTGGTCGCGTTGTTGTCACCTTTTCCGTTGGATCAACTGACCGCCAACGAGCGAAGGGTATTAGCAACAGCGCTAAAACAACAGCAGCGTGTTGATGATGCCAGTGATGTCGTGGTGGCGAATTGGCAACTTTCAAACGTGCCCTCCGACCTTGAACTTGCCACCTACTATTTGACCGAACAGGGGCAATACCAACGCGCACTGGCATTAATTTCCGCAGCGCTTAACGAACAGCCTGATTTATTCGACCGTTCAACGTCTCTGCGCGAGAGAGCGCAATTCATCATTGATACTCAGGTACTCTCACTGACTCCTGAACAGCGCTCACTTTTTGCATCCCTCGATCCGACCAGTGATATTTTGGTTAATGCTTTGCTGAGAAATAACGCCTGCAGTGAGGCAATGAGTCTCTATGCAACCGTATCGGAAGCGTCGAAAGATGCGATCACCTTCAATTGTGAAGCGGCCATCGACAAACGACTCGCGCGATTATTGCAGAACCTTGAAGAGCGGCCTGCCAGTCAGCAGGCAGAAGCCGCATTTCTGCTTATTGCACAGCAGGACTACGAACAAGCCGATGCCATTATCGTTGGTATCGAAGACTGGCAGGAACAGTGGCTATTGGTTGACGCACGTTTGTCGATAGCCGCACAACAAAACAATAAAGAGAAGCAACGACAGCTGTTTGCCATCGCCGACCAATTTTACGACCGAGTCGCAGAAACCGCCATTCGTAAAGCTTATTTTTATTACAGCGAGGGAGACTTTGTCGCATCCGCTCGGCAATTTAACGTCGCCTTTAATAACGACAGCGGCACACAAACAACCGCCAACCTGGAGCAAGCTGCTTACGCTAACCTTTATATCGATAAAGATACGGAAGCAAAAAAACTGCTGACTAACAGCCTCGAACAACGCCTTAACCACGTTCAGACAACAGAACATGAAGACGTCGCTAAAGCACAACAACTCTACCAAGAAGTCGACTCTCCCTGGGGCGTAACACTAGCCGGCTGGGTTGGTGACAGTTCTGCGGTGTCAGTAGTCACGGCCAATGACTTTCAAGCGGACTATTTTTTGAACGCCGAGGTCAGCTACAATCTTAACTACGACAACCGCGTTGGATCCGACATAAGTCTGGCTGTCGCAACGCTTTCCGGTGGCGAAAACACCTTTTTTGACAATGAGGAGCTTGATTTTCACTTAGCCTGGCGCCCCTGGAGCGACCAACAAGCCGTTGCGCGGTTCGGTATCCGACACAACTTCGACAGTGACAATTCACGTACCTACATCCGCGCTTCTTACGACCCGCTACAAAGCATGGCTAAGGCAAAATCGTGGTCACAAGACCATTTATGGCCCTCGCAAAGTCTGTTCTTAGATGCCATATACTACATTGATAGTGGAACTTACGGTGGTTACGCCCGCTACAAACCGAGTTATGATTTTGCCGGTCGTCAGCGGTTGTTTTATCAGGGTAGTTTCTATCCGTTTGTGCAGTATCAGTTAACCAATGACACGTTAGCGAAATCGACACTGTCAGACACGCGTGCCGGTCTCGGTATCAGTAGCCGCTCCCGTTGGGGGAAAAATCGCTACCGAGGTTATAACGTATTTCTGGAGGCATCATTAGAATGGCAGTACGTTATCAACAGCGATATTTCAAAAGAAAACGACAATGCTTTGCTGCTGCGTTTTGCGCTCTATTACTAAACGCCTGCGCCAGCAGTGTCGCCGATACCACCAACGGTTGGGAGAAAGGCATTTTCTTCCAACCGTTGCATCAAGATGCCTATCTCAGTGATGCCTACTGGTTCGATCTTACTGATTATTTAAAGCGCGTTGGCATCCGCCGCGTCTATGTGCAATGGACACGGCACGATAATCATCGATTCCAATTCCCCGATAATTGGCTATTAAGACGGCTTAAATGGTTGGACAAGGACTTTGAACTGATTATCGGCTTAGACGCAGACAGTCAGTATTTTGAGTTCATTAATGAAAGCGCCGACAGTCGGTATTTTCAAGCTTATATTCAACAAAACAAAGACTGGCTGAATGAGCTGAGCAACCTAACTAACGCATTGAATATCCATGTTGACGGATACTATTTTCCCGGCGAGTTTAATGATTCCGCCTTGTCTGACCAAAACTTCCTGAATCACGTTACGCGCACCTTCTCACAATGGCAACAGACGCTCAGTACCCCCATCTACGTGAGCACCTTTTATAGCGGTAAAGTCAGTCCCGAGCACTATCGTAAACAGCTTTTACAACTGCAACAATCAGGCATTCGTCTGCTGCATCAGGACGGTGTTGGCACTCAAGCCGTAGCGGCGACACTACGAGCTAGCGTGCTAAAGGCCATACCCACGCAAACGGCAGTGATCAGAGAGCTGTTTGAATACCAGTCAGGCACCTTTGCTCCTCGTTCTAATACTGACATAGAGGCAGCTATTGCTGCAGCAACAGATTCGGATGCATTTTTTTCGCTACGCTATCTGCCATTAACAAAAAGTGAATAATTCGCTGACAGGCGCGCCCGTCGCCGTACGGGTTGTGCGCGCGTGACATATCGGCATAACATTCGGGACTCGTCAGCAGCGTGCTAACGTGATCAATGATCGCTTTAGGATTTGTACCAACCAGCTTAACCGTCCCTGCCACAACAGCCTCAGGTCTCTCGGTGGTATCGCGCATCACCAGCACGGGTTTACCCAGCCCCGGAACCTCTTCCTGGATGCCGCCACTGTCAGTCAACACTAAGTAGCAACGCGCCATCAGATACACAAACGGCTCATAGCTCAACGGCTTGATTAAGTGAACATTAGAAATGTTACTCAGCATCGCTTGCACAGGCTTTTGCACGTTTGGGTTTAAATGCACCGCGTAGATAAAGTCTACCTCTGGAAAGCGTTCAGAAAGTCGCTTAATGGCGGTACAAATATCATCGAAACCCTGACCAAAATTTTCCCGCCGGTGACCGGTGATCAACACAAACGGACGCTGGTGTGGATCAATCCGCAAACCGGCTTCCATTAATTGCTGTCGTATTTGTTGCTTTAATTGCGTTGAACCAGCAATTTTTGCTGTAACCCACTGCAACGCGTCAATCACCGTATTGCCGGTAACCACAATATTCGTCGCGGCAATTCCCTCACGCATTAAATCCTGCTTGTTTCGTTCGGTTGGCGCAAAATGGTAAGTCGCTAAACGTCCGGTCAACTGCCTATTCGCTTCTTCCGGCCAGGGCGACATGAGATTGTGTGTGCGCAGACCCGCTTCGACATGGCCCACAGGAATACGAGCATAAAATGCAGCCATCGTGGCGGCAAAGGTTGTTGCGGTATCACCGTGAACCAATACTAAATCCGGCTTCGCATCGTTCAACACCTGTCGCATCCCCAGCAATACCGCTGCGGTGATATCAAAGAGGTCTTGGTTCGCGCGCATGATATCCAGGTCAAAGTCGGGCACGATATCAAACAAGCTGAGCACCTGATCGAGCATTTGTCGATGCTGCGCAGTAACGGCAACCAGCACATCATATTGTTCATCGGCTTTCAGCGCTTTCACCAACGGCGCCATTTTAATCGCTTCGGGCCGTGTACCAAACACCAAGAGAATCCGTCGTTTAACTACCACAATGCACCCGCCATAGTCTGTTTTGTTGTTAATTAAACAGTAGACCAGAAGCGGAAATATACAATACGGTTGAAATAAAATATCGGTGGGTAAAAACGCAGCGTGCGCCTGAGGCGCACGTTACGAATAATATGTGGGGAAGGTAAAGTGCGCCAAAGGCGCACGATACGTTTAATGGTCAGTCGCTGCGCCAGCACCTTTCGGGTAGCGAATTGACTCAACCAGCTCCTGAATGTCTTCAGGGGCATCACCGGTCATTTTGTGGACAATGGTAGCGACCACAAAGTTGATGATCATACCCAAGGTACCGATACCTTCCGGCGAAATACCAAAGAACCAGTACTCCGGCGTATTCAGTTCAGGTGAAATGAACTTGAAGAACACGATGTACGAGAAGGTAAACAGAATACCGACAACCATACCCGCTACTGCACCTTGACGGTTCATGCGTTTATGGAAGATACCCAGAATGATCGCAGGGAAGAAGCTTGCTGCGGCTAAGCCGAAGGCAAAGGCCACCACCTGCGCCACGAAGCCGGGCGGATAAATACCAAAGTAAACCGAAATAAATATTGCGATGGCCGCCGCCAGTCGGGCGTAGAACAGCTCCTTCTTGTCGGTAATGTTCGGCATCAAGTTTCGTTTCAGCAAATCGTGCGAAACCGAGGTCGAGATAACCAACAACAGACCTGCGGAGGTTGACAGCGCGGCAGCAACACCACCGGCAGCAACCAATGCCACTACCCAGGCCGGCAAGTCGCCGATTTCCGGATTAGCCAGTACCATGATGTCACGGTCGATGGTCATTTCGTTGCGATCATCGCCCGAATAGAACATCTTGCCGTCGCCGTTTTTGTCTTCCCAGGTGATCAGACCGGTTTTTTCCCAGTTCTTGATCCAGCTTGGTGCGTTTTCATATTCAACACCCTGTAGGTCAGGACCATTAATGGTGTTAAAGATGTTCACTTTGGCGAACGCAGCGATGGTTGGTGCAGTCAGGTAAACGACTGAGATGAAGGTCAGAGCCCAGAACGCTGAACGGCGTGCATCACGTACTTTCGGAACGGTGAAGAAGCGCACGATAACGTGTGGCAGACCCGCGGTACCGACCATCAGTGCAGCGGTAATAAAGAACACATCCACTTTACTGCGCACACCTTCGGTGTATTCGGCAAAGCCGAGTTCAACCGACAAGCCATCCAGTCGTTCCAGCAGGAACTGTCCGGAGCCCGGCACCCCATCGGCAATGGTACCGCCGAAACCAGTTTGCGGCAGCACGTGACCGGTGATCAAGAGTGACAGGAAAATCGCCGGAACGATGTAAGCAAACATCAGTACAATGTATTGCGCAACCTGTGTATAGGTGATGCCTTTCATACCACCCAATACCGTGTAGAAGAATACGATCACGGCACCGATGATAACGCCGGTAGCAATATCGACTTCCAGGAAGCGCGAGAACACCACCCCAACACCACGCATCTGGCCTGCAATGTAGGTAAAGCAGATCAGGATCGCGCAGAGTACCGCGATGGTACGTGCTGTTTGTGAATAGTAGCGGTCACCGATAAAGTCCGGCACGGTGAACTTACCAAACTTACGCAGGTAAGGTGCAAGACACATCGCCAGCAGTACATAACCACCGGTCCACCCCATCAGGTAAACCGAGCCGTCATAGCCCGCAAATGCGACGATACCCGCCATTGAGATGAAAGAAGCCGCCGACATCCAGTCCGCCGCGGTTGCCATACCATTGGCAATGGGGTTAACCCCGCCGCTGGCTACGTAAAAGTCGTTGGTTGATCCGGCACGAGACCAAATTGCGATACCGATATATAACGCGAAGGTCAGGCCGACAATGATAAATGTGAGCGTTTGAATATCCATAGCGCACTAGTCCTCGTGAACTTCGTATTTATTATCGAGTTTGGCCATGCTCCGTACATAAATGAATATGAGCACGATGAAGGTAATGATGGATCCTTGTTGTGCGAACCAGAAACCCAGCTTAAAGCCGAAGAATGTGATTTCGTTCAACACGTCCACGAGCAGTATTCCAAAGCCATAGGATACGATAAACCAGACAACCAGGAGCTTTAGCATTAAGCCCAGGTTCTCTTTCCAATACGCTTTGGCATCACTTTCGTTTTTAAATGCCATAAACGTCCCCTCTTGTTTGTTGATAGTTATTGTCGAACGTGATTTGTTGTTCGCTAACAAATGTAGATGGGGTTGTTAATAAAAAGAATTGGACTTTGGTCTAAGAGCACACCCTTTGGGTGCGCTTGGCGCCCCTGCGGGGCTTGCTGGGCGCCGCCGTTGGCGGCTTGCTTGGCAGCGCGCTGCTGCGCGCTTTGCTTGGCGGCTTGTGGCTTCGCCACTCGCCTTGCTAAACAAAAAACTGGGCGGCTTGTGGCTTCGACACTCGCCTTGCTAAACAAAAAACTGGGCGGCTTGTGGCTTCGACACTCGCCTTGCTAAACAAAAAACTGGGCGGCTTGTGGCTTCGACACTTGCCTTGCTAAACAAAAACTGGGCGGCTTGTGGCTTCGCCACTTGCCTTGCTAAACAAAAACTGGGCGGCTTGTGGCTTCGACACTCGCCTTGCTAAACAAAAACTGGGCGGCTTGTGGCTTCGACACTCGCCTTGCTAAACAAAAACTGGGCGGCTTGTGGCTTCGCCACTTGCCTTGCTAAACAAAAACTGGGCGGCTTGTGGCTTCGCCACTTGTCTTGCTAAACAAAAACTGGGCGGCTTGTGGCTTCGCCACTTGCCTTGCTAAACAAAAACTGAGCGGCTTGTGGCTTCGCCACTTGCCTGTTTTGTCGCGCAGCGACATACAATATCAACGCGAGGATATATATTTTAGCAGGGCTTTAAGCGATGCCGGTTTAACCGGTTTGGGCAGGAAGTGCAGTTTTGCCTGTCGGGCTGCTTTTTTCACATTATCATCACGCATTGCCGTGACCAGCGCTCCCGGTAGGTTGTCCGTTTGCCAGATATGCCGCAGCTCGTGCACCAACGCCAAACCATTGCCTTCGCCCAGCTGATAATCGAGCAGCAGGCCGTCCACCGCCGGTTGCGCTTGTGCATAAGAAACCGCCTCCGCATAACTGCGGCAGGTAACCGCACGACATGCCCATTTTTCCAGCAATGCGCTGACTGCGTTTAAATTTTCCTGATCATCATCCACCACCAGTAACGTCAGCTCGGTGGTCGGTGTTTCATCGGCTTTATACTGAGGCTTATGCACCACCTGTGCCGCGTTGCCCAGGGGTACCGTCACCGAGAAACACGAGCCCTTGCCTTCGACCGAGGCGATCTGCAGTTCACAGCCGAGTTGTTCGCTCATCCGTTGTGCCACACTCAAGCCCAGACCAACGCCTTCAACGTTCTGATTCTGGATCCGGTAAAACGCGTCAAAAACTTTGTTCTGTTGCTGTGCCGCTATGCCCGGACCGGTATCCCACACCGCAATCTGCAGGTAGTCACCGCGTTTGCGCACGCCCAGCAAGACCTTACCCTTAGGCGTGTATTTAATCGCATTGGATAAAAAGTTCTGCACAATACGCCGTAAATACGTCGGATCGGTGTACACCGGACGATCGTTAAAAAACGCCTTGAATTGCAATTGCCGCTGCTCGGCCAACACCGTGTATTCCTCAACCAACGGCGCTAAAATCGAGCTGAGCTGGACATGACGAAACTGTGGCTGCAGTGCGCCCTGATCCATTTTTGCGATCGACAGCAACGTCGACAGTAAGTGCTCCGTCGAGCCCAGAGCGGTGTCTAACTTGCCAACCAGGCCAAGGTTGCGCTCGGATAATTCCTTCTCGTCAATGGCCGACAAATACAGCCGGGCTGCGTTTAGTGGCTGCAAAATATCGTGGCTGGCCAGTGCTAAGAAGCGTGTTTTCGAGGCGTTAGCGGCTTCCGCTTCCGCTTTGGCTTTTTTCAGTTGCTCTTCGACCTCTCGACGGCGATCAATCTCCGCCGTCAGTTCCTGATTGATCTCACGGATCTCCTGGGTACGGGTATCCACCCGCTGCTCCAGATCAATATTGGCATCTTCCAGCGCCTGCTGCGTTTCGACGTGTTCGGTGATGTCGGTAAAACTGGTCACAAAACCACCGCTGGGCAACGGATTGCCCACCATCTCGATAACCCGGCCATCGGCGCGGCGGCGGATAAAGCGGTGCGGTGAGCCCATCTGCATGTAACGTAAGCGCTTACTGACCAATTCATCAATATCGCCGGGGCCACACTCACCACGTTCCGCGTTGTAGCGGATCAAAGTCGCAATCGGCTGACCCGGCTTGACCATGCCTTCGGGGTAATCAAACAAATCCAGATAGCGGGCATTCCAGGCCACCAACTTAAGATCGTTGTCGACCACACTGATGCCCTGTGCCAGATTCTCCAGCGAGCTGAACAAAATCGACTGCTGGGTCTGCAACGCCTGAGTGGTGTCATCAAAAAAGTGCACCACTTCTTCCAGGTTCAGCTGCTTGTCTCGTAGCGCGGCCTGGATCAGCGAGCGCGCGGTAGCTGAGCCCAATACCCCGGCAATGGCGCGTTCAACGTACTGGATCAGCGCCCGGTCAGCCACCGCTTCGGCCCGCAACGACTGACTCTCGTCCGGCGCCTGATAATAAGACATCAGTTGTTGAGCCCGCTCGGCGCCGAGGAAGGTTTTCAGCAGCAACATCATATCGGCGTTGGTGGCGTGATGATTTTTGTGCAGGTTATTATCCGGCAGTTCAGCACGCGGTTTCACAAAGGCCGTCGCCTGAATGCGGTCGACCAGCCGCGGCTGCGCCATCATTGAGAAGGCGATATACGCAATCAGATTCATACTGAGAGAAATCACCGTCCCGCGCGTTATGATTTCAACGTCCGTGGCCGTCGCGGTCGAGTACAACGGCACCAGTACCGCAACCACCCAGCCGATGGATCCGGCCGCCAACCCGGCATAAACACCGCGGGCATGACCTTTGCGCCAGTACAGAGCGCCGAGCAAACTTGGCAGCAACTGCAACACCAATGAAAACGCCAACAGACCGATACTGACCAAGTCGGTGCGGGAGGCCCAGAAGTAGTAACACAAAAACGACAACGCCATGGTCACGGCGATCGCCCAGCGGCGGAATTTCAGCAAGGTTCGGTCGTACTCGCGGCGGCGTTCTTTTAACGGTAGCCGGGATTCCCGTTGCAGCAGGATCGGCATAATGACGTCGTTGGTTACCATGGTACTTAAGGTAACCGACGCGATGATCACCATCGCCGTTGCCGCCGAAATACCGCCGATAAAGACCACCAACGACAACCATAACTGGTCCTGCAGCAAGGGTAACTGCAGCGAAAAGGTCGAGCCATCAGAGCCCGCTGGTAGATAGTAAGTACCCGCTACCGCAATCGGAACGATAGCAGCCGCGGTGACCGCCAGATACAGGGGAAAGCCCCAACGCGCCGTTTTTAAATGTTTAACATTAACGTTATCCACCACCGCAACATGAAACTGACGTGGCAGACAGAGAATGGCACCGGCGGCCATAAAGGTTTGTACGATAAACTCAAACTCGCCAAAGGCAGCCAGGCTCCATTGCGGCTTTTCCGGCGAACCGAAGGTCTGCACCATTTGGTACTGCGTGTCGGTGCTGATCAATTCCCAGGCGAAAATACCGGCAGCCACCAGCGCTGCGAGTTTTATCATTGACTCCACCGCGATCGCCAGAATCATGCCGCTGCGGTATTCAGTCACCTCGACATGCCGGGTACCGAACAACATCGCAAACAGCGCCATCAGCGCCGCCGCACCGAGCTCCTTCAGTGAAAACTCACTGACCACCGAATCGTTTTCGGTCAGCACCGAAAAGCTTAACCCTACGGCTTTCAATTGCAGCGCAATGTAAGGCACGATGGCCAGCGCAGCGATGGTCGTAACGACAACCGCGAGCCGGCGTTTTTTGCCATAACGGGAGGAGATAAAGTCCGCAATCGAGGTAATGTTCTGCTGTTTACTGACCGACACCAGTTTTTCCAGTACCTTGATGCCGAATAAAAACAACAGAATGGGGCCAAGCAGGATCGGAAAAAACGCCCAGCCCTCATTGGCGGCGTTACCGACCGCGCCGTAATAGGTCCAGGAGGTGCAGTAAATGGCCAGTGACATGGCGTACACAAACGGCCGATGGCTGAGCCGGTTGGCCCAGGAATCTTTCTGGTCGCCCCAACTGGCAATGGTGAACAAAAACACCACATACAACAGCGAAGCCAGCACCAAAATCCACGTCATTGTTCGTTATCCATCCTTCGTAGCTTGCGCCTTTGGCGCAAGTTAAGCATAACCTCTCCGCCGTACCCGGGGCACGAGTTACAACTGCAGGCGTTCAGCGACGAGTACTGCCTGGGTACGGCTGTATACCCCGAGTTTACGGAAGATGGCGGTGATGTGTGCTTTCACCGTGGCTTCGGTAATATTCAACTGGTAGGCAATTTGTTTGTTCAACAGCCCTTCGTGCAAGAAATGCAAAACCCGGTATTGCTGCGGCGTCAGTTCCGACACCTTACGCGCCAGTTCCTGATCCTCATCGGTAATGCCATCCAGACGACCACGGGTTTCTTCCGGCACCCAGGTATCGCCCTGTAAAATGGTGTCGATCGCTTCGGCAATTTTTGCCGATGACAGCGATTTAGGGATAAATCCCAACGCCCCAAAGCCAATGCATTTGGCAACAATTGATGCGTCTTCTGAGCCCGAGATGATCGCCACCGGTAACAACGGAAAGTCTTCCCGTACCCGAATCAAACCGTACAGATCACCGCTGCCGGGCATATGCAGGTCCAGCAACAACAAGTCGACATCGTCATCCTCGTTCAGCGCCGCCAGCGTCGAGTCCAAATCCTCAGCCTCGCGCAGCGTCAGTTCCTCAAAATGATTCCCCAGCGCTCCCTGCAGCGCTTCGCGAAACAACGGATGGTCATCCGCGATCAAAAATTTAGCCATAATTATTCTTATACTCGGTTCGTTAGCTATAAGCTACCCAACTTAAGCCGCGCACGCAAGCCAACGACGGGGAGTGAGGCCGTAAAGTGAATGGCTCCCCTTGCGCCTTTGGCTGTAGCTTGCGCCTTTGGAGCAAGGGGGCGGCAGCCGTGACAAGCAGGCTTTACAGGCTCTGTTACCCCCGCGGCAGGGGGACGCTACAAGCACATCCGTGTGCGCTTGTCTCAGGCCATCCCTGGCCTTCGACACCCCCTGACACGGGGGCAACAAATCCTGTGCCTGCTTGTCACGACTTCCGCAAGTTGACCGCAAAGTGAGAACGCGCGGCAGAGTTTGAGGGGGGTTGACCAGGAATGTTGGAGGCCATGGATGGCCGGAAACAAGCCCACACGGATGTGCTCGTGGCGGTTCCTGGTCCCCCCCCTCGAGCTCTGGCAGGAGCGGGCTTGCTTTGCGGCCTTGCGCCAAAGGCGCAAGCTACGACCAAAGACGCGAGCCACGGCTGTGATGGTTTTGTCACACCTCTGTCATGCAAGCGTTTTAGTGTAGTGATTATTTTGTTGGAAAAAGGATAGCCCCATGAAACCGGTGAATCGTCGTCAATTTCTGAAACTCATTGCTGGTGCGAGTGCTGCGGTAACGGTATCAACAGCGCTTGGCGGCTGCAGTTCGCTCAGCGGCGGTAAACGCCCGGACCATGTGCAGTTTACCCACGGTGTTGCCAGTGGTGACCCCACCACCTCGGCGCTGATGCTTTGGACTCGTGCGGTACCGCAAAATCGCAGTAACAACAGCGCTCGGGTCGGTTGGGAAGTGGCACGCGACCCGGAATTTAAGCAACTGCTGCGCTCGGGGACGGCGGTAGCTCAGGAAAATCGTGACTTTACCGTTAAAGTCGATGTGCAACAGCTTCCCGCCGGTATCACCCTGTACTATCGCTTTCTCGGTGCTGAACAAACCTCGCCGGTCGGGCGCGGTAATACCATTCCCAAAACCGGCATCGATAGCCTGAACATGGCCGTTTTCTCCTGCTCCAACTACCCGGCTGGTTTTTTCAATCCCTACCACCATGCGGCACAGGACGACAGCATCGATGTGGTATTACACCTCGGTGATTACATCTATGAATACGGCGCCGGCGGTTATGGTTATGACGACGCCGTAGAACTTGGGCGAACCTTCCCCGCTGATAACGACCAAGAAATCATCCACCTGCAGGATTACCGTCGCCGCTACGCTTTGTATCGCCAGGACCAGGGGTTACAGGCGTTGCATGCTCATGCGCCTTTTATCGTGGTCTGGGACGATCATGAGATTACCAACGACACTTACCTCGACGGTGCGCAAAACCATCAACCAGAAACCGAGGGCGATTTTTATCAACGTCGGGCCGCGGCGATTCAGGCGTACTATGAATGGCTGCCCATTCGCCCACCCAAAGGTGACGCCAATCTGCAAATCTATCGCAGCTTTACCTTTGGCGAACTTGCCCACCTGATCATGCTGGACACCCGTATCATTGGCCGTGAAAAACAGCTGGCGTACGCCGACTTTATGGATCCTGCCACTGGCGAGTTTGATCGTCAGGGGTTTCAAGCGGCCATGGCCAGTGATCGCAGTCTACTCGGCAAGCCCCAATTGCAGTGGTTGATCGAGCAATTGCAAGGTTCTGACGCCCGCTGGCAATTATTAGGGCAACAGCTGTTAATGGCACGCATGAATTTCCCTGCGGCGATCATTGGCAGCCAGGATCGCAGCAAAGTAGCACCGCAGTTGTTGCAAGCGGCACAACTCAAACAGGCGCGCCAGCGCGGGCAGTCGCTAACCGCCGAACAACAGCGTTTTATCGATACCGTAACGCCATACAACCTGGATGCCTGGGACGGCTATCCGGTCGAGCGCGAGGTTCTTTTGCAACAAGCACAACGGATGGGTAAAAAGCTGGTGGTGCTGGCCGGAGATACCCACAACGCCTGGCACAGCCGGCTGACAACCCGCGACGGTATCGAAGTCGGCGTCGAATTTGCCACCAGTTCAGTGTCATCACCGGGCATGGAATCCTACCTCGGCCTGGACGACGACACCGCCAAACAACTCGCCGCCGCCCTGCCGACCCTGATCGACGATCTGCAGTACACCAACCTGCATCAACGCGGCTACATGGTAACCTCCATTAACCGCGACGCCATCAACAACCAGTGGCGCTTCGTCGATACCGTAAAATCAAAAAACTACCAACTCGCCGCCACCCACAGCAGCCGCTACACCGGGTAGCTTGCGCCTTCGGCCGTAGCTTGCGCCTTTGGCGCAAGTCACCGGCAGCCGTGACAAGCAGGCTTTACAGGCTCTGTTGCTCCCGCGGCAGGGGGACGCTACAAGCACATCCGTGTGCGCTTGTCTCAGGCCATCCCTGGCCTTCGACACCCCCTGCCGCGGGAGCAACAAATCCTGTGCCTGCTTGTCACGACCTCCGCAAGTTGCCCGCAAAGTAAGAACGCGCGTCAGAGTTTGAGGGGGGTGACCAGGAATGTTGGAGGCCATGGATGGCCGGAAACAAGCCCACACGGATGTGCTCGTGGCGGTTCCTGGTCACCCCCCTCGAGCTCTGACAGGAGCGGGCTTGCTTTGCGGCTTCCCTTGCGCCAAAGGCGCATATATGGTCCCCTCCCGTTTTGCAACTTCAACGTTGTGGTAAATGTTGGGTGCTCGCATATATACGGCCTGTTTTTGGTGACGTGTCACCTGGCCTGGATGAACTCCGCCCAACGGCTGGCTTATCAAGCTAACGTTATCTCAGTAACAGCGCCCTGTCAGTCTCAGCCGTTGCCGGTTTACCCGTGTTTACCATCCTGTTGAGGTTAGCAACTCCGGAAGGTGTGAACCTTCGTTTTACCGGTTTATCGGTGGTTGCCGCTTAGGCAGC
>Ga0208316_1000656_pt1 | contig 26306 bp, 27 predicted proteins | sample MalvireepMed_231_FD_184240 | JGI IMG/M metagenome (GOLD analysis project Ga0208316, IMG submission 184240) | Marine viral communities from the Global Malaspina Expedition - Malaspina viral metaG DeepMed_231 (SPAdes) (version 2) | ecosystem: Environmental > Aquatic > Marine > Oceanic | place... | reverse complement strand
GGCTCATCACATCCTGGGGCTGAAGTCGGTCCCAAGGGTATGGCTGTTCGCCATTTAAAGTGGTACGCGAGCTGGGTTTAGAACGTCGTGAGACAGTTCGGTCCCTATCTGCCGTGGGCGTTTGAGAATTGAGAGGGGTTGCTCCTAGTACGAGAGGACCGGAGTGAACGAACCGCTGGTGTTCGGGTTGTCATGCCAATGGCACTGCCCGGTAGCTACGTTCGGAACTGATAAGCGCTGAAAGCATCTAAGCGCGAAGCAGGCCTCGAGATGAGTTCTCACTAGACTTTTAAAGTCTCTGAAGGGCCGTTGAAGACTACAACGTTGATAGGCAGGGTGTGGAAGTGGTGCGAGCCATTAAGCTAACCTGTACTAATTACCCGTGAGGCTTAACCATACAACGCCAAACGCGTTTTATGACAGCGTAACAGACAGAAGTTAAGACACTAAAGTAGACATTTACTTGATATCAGAATTCCGAATTTTAGTTAATTGCAAAAGCGATTAACGAACCAAATTTGCTTGGTGACAATAGCGTTTTGGACCCACCTGACCCCATGCCGAACTCAGTAGTGAAACGAAACAGCGCCGATGATAGTGTGGCATTTGCCATGTGAAAGTAGGACATCGCCAGGCTCCAAATTAAAGAAAGCCCGATTCGAAAGAGTCGGGCTTTTTTGCGTTTTAGCTGTCAGCTTTCAGCCATCAGACATCAGCTGAACTGCGGGGTTGTTTAGTACAGAGACTCCCTCAGCACTCCCTGTTCATTCTCCAGGTAGGTTCGGTAGAGCGGAGCGAAACCCAACGAGTTAGCGAGTTTCTAGTTAGCAAGGGTAAAGTTGAATTGTTGGGTTGTTTAGTAGAGAGTCACCCACAGCAACAAAACCCCGTAGGAGGCACTTCAGTGCCGAATTCAGACCATAACAAGCATATTCATGGCAGAAACCATTCCTACGTGATGCGTATCTCAGACGGCAGATAATAGATGTTAGTTGATCTACCGGGTTGTTAAGTAACTGAGTCACCCTCAGCAACAAAACGTCGTAGTAGGCACTTCAGTGCCGAATCTAGACCAGAACAAACACATTCATGGCTAAAGCCATTCCTACAAGTACACTTTGCCTAGAGCCTAGAAGCTACAGCCCCCGGCAGATGGAGACGCATTACAAAACACCTCCACCGCGCGGCTGACAGCTGGCGGCTGAAAGCTCTATTGATGTTGGGTTTCGCTACGCTCTACCCAACCTACGGCAGACTTCAAACGCTACTCTCGCTAACTCATCCCCCAAAAACAAAAACGCCAGCATATAGCTGGCGTTTTTAAATCTGAAGGTAAGCTTGATATTAAGCTTTTGGACCTGCTGATTTGATTGCTTCTGAAACATCGTATTTGGCGAAGTTTTCAGTGAAGTCTGAAGCTAGTTTGTTTGCGTATTCTGCGTACTTCTCTTTATCTTCCCATGTGTTGATTGGGTTAAGAAGTTGGCTGTCTACACCAGGTACTGCCACTGGTACATCTAGGTTAAGTACGTCGATGTGTTGAGTTTCTACGTCAGCTAGTTTACCAGATACAATTGCATCAACTACAGCACGTGTCGTTGGGATATCGAAACGTTGACCAGTACCGTAAGGGCCGCCTGTCCAGCCTGTGTTAACTAGGTATACTTTAGCGCCGAATTCACGTACACGCTTCATTAGAAGTTCTGCGTAAACGCCTGCAGGGCGTGGGAAGAACGGAGCACCGAAACATGTTGAGAATGTAGACTCGATGTCGCTAGTTGAACCGATTTCAGTTGAACCAACTTTCGCAGTGTAACCGCTAAGGAAGTGGTACGCTGCAGCTTCTTCAGTTAGTACTGAAACTGGAGGTAACACACCGCTCACGTCACATGTTAAGAATACAACGGCTTTTGGCTCGCCAGCTCGGTTTTCTACTTTACGTTTTTCAACGTGCTCTAGAGGGTAAGCTGCACGGCTGTTCTGTGTAAGGCTGGTATCATGGAAATCTGGTACACGGTTTTCGTCAAGTACCACGTTTTCTAAGATTGTACCGAAGCGAATTGCATTCCAAATAACTGGTTCGTTCTTTTGTGATAGGTCGATACATTTCGCGTAACAACCACCTTCGATATTAAATACGCTACCAGGTGCCCAACCGTGCTCGTCATCACCAATAAGGAAACGAGTAGGATCCGCTGATAATGTTGTTTTACCTGTACCAGATAAACCGAAGAATAAGGCTGTGTCGCCTGCTTCACCTACGTTTGCAGAACAGTGCATTGGTAATACACCTTTTGCAGGAAGTAGGAAGTTTTGAACAGAGAACATTGATTTCTTCATTTCGCCTGCGTAGCGCATACCAGCCAGTAACACTTTACGTTGTGCGAAGTTGATGATTACAGTGCCATCACTGTTAGTGCCATCACGCTCTGGGTCACATACAAATGAAGGTACATTCATTACCTGCCACTCAGGGAAGTCAGCAGTATTGTATGTTTGAGGTTCGATAAACATGTTTTTGGCAAAAATATGATGCCATGCAGTTTCTGTTGTAACTACAACTGGTAAATAGTGCTCAGGATCAGCGCCAACTTCTAGGTGAGAGATGAAGTGGTCGTTGCTTTTCACGTGTTCTTCTACACGTGCCCATAACGCGTCAAACTTGTCTGCATCGAATGGGCGGTTTACGTTGCCCCATTGGATTTCGTTTTCAGTGCTTGGCTCTTGAACAATAAAACGATCTTTTGGAGAGCGGCCAGTGCGTTCACCGGTTTTTGCAACAAAAGCACCATTAGCGGCTAGAGTCCCTTCGCCACGACGAATAGCGTGTTCGACAAGTTCAGCTGCAGTAAGATCAACAAAACTAGTAGCGTTTGCAGTCATGTTTATACCTAAATTGTGAGAGATTGAACGGGATAGCTCTGGGGTTCTTAGTTTTCCCTTTTGCTAAAAGAATAGTAACAGAAGGATTAGGGATATTCGAGTGTCTGAAGGGCTTAAAAAGGCATATATTTGGCAAAAAACATGAATAATTTCAATGATACCGGTGTCATAAAATGTCACTTTTTCATGACACCGGTATCATTAGTTTTTAAACTTTTTTTAATAAAAAAGCCGCACTCAGTGCGGCTTTTAATATAATAATATTATAGTTGCAGTTTTAATTGAAAATAGACTTTATTTCTTGTTCATCGAAAATGTAGTCTTTTAAGCAATAGTGGCAGCTAATTTTCACTTCACCATTTGCTTCTACATCTGCAAGTAATTCGTCTTGGCCCACATTAACGAGTGCAGCAATAGTTTTGTCTCTGCTGCAACCACAGCGGAAATTGATTGCTTGTGGCTCGAATAACTGCGGGTTGTCTTCATGATATAGACGAGTTAGTACTGTGTTTGCATCTAAGTGTAATAATTCATCATCTTTGATGGTATTACTGATAGCTTCAAGATGCGTAAAGTCTTCAACTGACTTTTCTTTATTTACAGGCAATACTTGTAAAAATAAGCCAGCAGCTTTTGCTGATTCTGCTGTAACCTCAGTTGCAAACCAAAGGCGTGTTTTTAACTGCTCTGATTGTTCAAAGTAGTTTTCAAGACATTTATCTAAGCTATCGTGCTCTAGCGGCACAATACCTTGGTAACGTTCGCCTTTTGTAGGTGTAATAGTAATAACCATGTAGCCATTACCAATTAGTTCTTTAATAGTGCTGCCTGTTACTTCACCCTGCAGGCGAGCGACACCACGCATATTTTGTTTATCGTCACCATTAATTACAGCGTATTTTACAGGGCCATCACCTTGTAGTTGTACGGCGATTTCACCTTCAAACTTTAATGTGGCTGTTAATAAGCATGTCGCAACCAGCAATTCACCTAACAGTGTTTGCACTGCAACAGGGTAATTATGGTTCGCGATCATTTCTTGATAAGTTTTGTCAATTTGTACGAGTTCACCACGTACATCAAGCTGATCAAATATATAACGATGAAGTAAATCTTGTTGCATGAGTTGCATTACCTAACTTGATTTCAGTTTTAACAGTTCACGTCTTTGCTTTTTATCTGGTTTACGCTCAGGATGTGGAGCAAAGAAGCTGTTGTTCTTACGGGCGATAGCATTTGCTTCGCGTTTCTCAATACTTGCTTGAGTTTCTTGGTATAAGGTTTGTGCAATGGGGGCGCCTTGACGTTTTTCAAGGATCTTTTCTATTATCACAACCTTTTCGTCGACTCCTTGCAGCAGTTTTACGACTGCACCCACCTCGACGATCTTGCTGGGTTTTGTTCGTTGTCCATTATAATGTACTTTGCCACCTTGCACCATGTCTCGTGCGACTGAACGAGTTTTGTAAAAGCGGGCAGCCCATAACCACTTATCAAGGCGCACGCTTAACTCATCTTTAGTATCTTTCGACTGCTGAGTGTTACCTTTTGACACAATTGTGCTCTTTTAAAGCTGCTAATATATAGACAAAATCTACCATGAAACTTAATAACAAAGAAATAGTCATAGCTATTCCTTACCTGCTTTGTTCTGCAAAATAACCTCGTTTACAAAGTTTAATATAGGTGTGCTTGTTGAATGAAAAATGAAAAGGTACTATAGGCCAGCTATCAAGCTGTAAATTAAAAAAAGAAATAGAGTATATGGAACAACACTTACAACAAGTTAGACAGTTTTTAAACGGCTTACCACACGCCAAGCTAAGTGCATTTGTAGTGCTGTTAGTTGTTGTTTATATTGCATTTTTATCTTCAAAGTTGTTTTGGCTAGTTTGGCCTGAGCCTGATACCAAAGCATTGCCAATCAATAGCGGTTATACCACTTCAAAACGAGTTGAAACCGTAAACTCGAGACAAATCATTGAGCAAAATTTATTCGGTAAAGCAGTAGCCGAAAGTAAAAATGATACAAAAAAACAGAATAAAGTTATTAACAATGCCCCTGAAACTCGCCTCAGTATAAATCTGACTGGCATTGTTGCGGTAAGTCAAAATGATCAAGCTGGTCTTGCAATAATTGAATCACAGGGTAAACAAGAAACTTATGTGGTTGATGATGCTGTTCAAGGCACTCGCGCAAAGCTAGCTCAGGTATTACCTGACCGTGTCATTTTAGATGTTAATGGCCGTTTCGAGACTCTAATGCTAGATGGACTCGACTTCACTAAAACAGTGTCTATGCCAGTATTGGCAGAGCGTGAAGAGCCAGCTTTAATGGATGGTCCTCAGCTTGATGAAATTGAACAAATTAACGCGACAGAAGATGAAGAGGTAAAAGACGCTCTTATCGAGACCCGCGAAGAAGTATTAGACGATCCAGGGAAATTATTTGACTACATTCGTGTTTCTCAAGCGATGGTAGACGGTGAATTGGTGGGCTACCGCTTAAGCCCAGGAAAAGACCCTGCGCTATTTAAGCAAATGGGATTAATGAATAATGATTTAGCTATTGCAATAAATGGCTATCAATTAAACGATTTAAAACAGGCAATGTCAGCAATTAACGAATTACGAAATAGTACTGACGCCAGCATCACTATCGAACGCGATGGTGAGCAAATTGATGTGCAATTTAGCCTGCAATAACTAGCTTTGGAGTTTTTATAGAATGGTTCACGCGCTACACCTCAGAAAAATTAAGAAAGGGTTAGCAAAATATGCAGCGCTTTTTTTATTAACAGGATTATCGCTTTCAGTTTCTGCTGTTGAATATGCAGCAAACTTTAAGGGAACAGATATTAATGAATTCATTAATATCGTGGGTAAAAACCTAAATAAAACGGTGATTATTGACCCTAGTGTGCGCGGTAAAGTGAATGTGCGCAGCTACGAATTAATGGATGAAAAACTCTATTATCAGTTCTTCTTAAATGTACTCGAAGTATACGGTTATTCAGTGGTAGAAATGGATAACGGTATTATCAAGATTGAGAAAAGCTCAGACGCAAAAAAATCAAACGTCCCTTTGATCACTGAAGATAATCAAGCCAGTGGCGATATGATGGTGACGCGTGTCGTTAGAGTGAAGAATGTTAGTGTACAAGAATTAGGCCCACTCATTCGTCAGTTTAATGACCAAAAAGATGGTGGCCATGTTGCTAACTTTAATGCTGCAAACGTGATGATGTTGACAGGCCATGCTGCATCGGTGAACCGCTTAGTCGAAATTATACGCTCAGTTGACCAAGCGGGTGATAAACGCGTTGATATCGTAAAACTTAAATTTGCTACCGCAGACGATGTAGTGTCTGTTGTTGATAATATTTACAAAGATGGTGGCAAAGGCAGCATTCCAGAGTTTTTGATCCCTAAAGTTGTTGCTGATGGACGAACTAACAGTGTGATTGTCAGCGGTGAAGCACAAGCACGAACTCGTGCTGTTGATCTTATCAGTCGCCTAGATGGAGAGCTTGAAAACCAAGGTAATACCAAGGTTATCTATTTAAACTACGCAAAAGCTGAAGATCTTGTAAAAGTATTACAGGGTGTGAGTAAAACGCTAGCAGAAGATGCGCAAGGTGGTGCAACTAAGACTCGTACGCGCAACCAAAACGAAACAAGTATTGAAGCGCACCCAGATTCTAACTCGCTGGTTATTACTGCCCAGCCAGATACCATGCGCTCACTTGAACAAGTAATAGACCGTCTTGATGTACGCCGAGCGCAGGTACTTGTCGAGGCTATTATCGTTGAAGTGTTAGAAGCTGATGGTATCAATTTAGGCTTGCAATGGATTTCGGAGCAAGGCGGGATGATGCAGTTCAACAACGGCACAACAGTGCCTGTTGGTTCGTTAGCTGTTGCAGCTGAGCAAGCACGTGATAAAACGGTACAAAAAACGATTACAGGCAGTGAGACTGGTAATACAACGCCATATGAAGAAACTGTAGAAGGTGATTTAGGTCCTTTAGGGCAATTGCTTGGTGGTATTAACGGACTCGCAATGGGTATCGTGAAAAATGACTGGGGTGCAATTATTCAAGCAGTATCTACAGATACTAACTCAAACATTCTTGCCACACCGTCTGTTACGACCATGGATAACGAAGAAGCGTCGATGATTGTTGGTCAAGAAGTACCTATTATCACAGGCTCACAAACAGGCTCAAATAACGCAAATCCATTCCAAACAGTTGAACGTCAAGAAGTGGGTGTAAAGCTTAAAGTAACACCGCAAATTAATGACGGCTCTGCAGTACAGCTAACAATTGAACAAGAAGTATCAAGTGTTAGTGGCGCTACAGCAGTTGATATTTCAGTTAATAAGCGTGCTATTAAAACCACGGTTATGGCTGACGATGGTGGCATGGTTGTACTTGGTGGCTTGATTGATGAAGATGTGCAGGAAAGTGTATCTAAAGTGCCATTATTAGGAGATATCCCTGTACTTGGTCATTTATTCCGTTCAACAAGTACAAATAAACGCAAGCGTAACTTGATTGTATTTATTCGTCCTACCATTGTGCGCGATGGCATTAGCATGAATAAACTGAGCCACTCGAAATATAACTTTATCCGTGGCGAACAACATAAACAAAAAGAAGATGGTATTGATTTAATGCCGTTGACGGATGCACCAATCCTTCCTGAATGGAATGACGCTTTGGTATTACCGCCAACTTACGAAGAGTACCTAAAACAACAAAACGCGAATGAGCGCAACGATGACTAATGCAATTACCGAGATTAATGACGAGTTAGTCCATGACACGACAACTACTCATGATGAGCTTTTAACAAGTGATGATCTTGTTAGCTTGCCAACGAAGCGGTTGCCGTTCTCGTATGCACGTCGCACAGGCGTATTGCTAAGCAAAAATCAAGATAACTGGACTGTGTTTTATCGCGGTGAGTTAAACCTAGATGCACTGCTTGAAGTACGTCGTATTGCCGGTCATGGTTTTTCGTTAGAGCAATTACCAGATGATAAATTTGAGCTATTGCTAGAGGCTTCGTACCAGCGTGATAGTTCTGAAACGCAACAGATGATGGAAGATATTGGTAACGAGGTTGATTTATTCTCGTTGGCCGATGAATTACCGCAAACTGAAGATCTTTTGGCTAGTGATGATGATGCACCAATCATAAAGCTAATCAACGCGATGCTGAGCGAAGCAATTAAAGAAGGTGCCTCGGATATTCATATCGAAACATTCGAGCAAGAACTTGTTATTCGCTTTAGGGTTGATGGCGTTTTAAAAGAAGTATTAAAACCTAATCGTAAACTCGCTTCATTGTTAGTGTCGCGAATTAAGGTTATGGCAAAACTCGATATCGCAGAGAAACGTATCCCGCAGGATGGGCGTATTAGTTTACGTATTGCTGGTCGTGCTGTTGATGTGCGTGTATCAACGATGCCATCAAGCTTTGGTGAGCGTGTCGTGCTGCGTCTACTTGATAAAAATAATGCGCGCTTGAATCTTGAAGATTTAGGGATGACTGAGCGTAACCGTGAATTGTTCGCTGATTTAATCAGTAAGCCGCACGGTATTATCTTAGTAACCGGTCCTACAGGTTCAGGTAAAAGTACCACCTTGTATGCGGGTATGAGCCAAATCAACTCACGCGATCGCAACATTCTTACCGTTGAAGATCCAATCGAGTACGAGATCCCAGGTATTGGTCAAACTCAGGTAAATACTAAAGTAGATATGACCTTTGCACGCGGTTTGCGTGCCATCCTTCGTCAAGACCCTGACGTAGTAATGGTTGGTGAGATCCGTGACCTTGAAACAGCACAAATAGGTGTTCAAGCGTCATTAACTGGTCACTTAGTAATGTCGACTCTGCATACTAATACGGCAGCCGGTGCAATCACACGTATGGAAGACATGGGTGTTGAGCCTTTCTTACTTTCTTCGTCCCTGCTTGGTGTATTGTCGCAACGCCTAGTGCGTACTTTATGTAATACTTGTAAAGAAGGTCACATTGCCGATGAACGTGAGTGTCAGCTACTGGGTGTAAACCCTGCTGAGCCACCAACAATTTATCGAGCTGTAGGGTGTGAAGAGTGTAACTTTAACGGTTATCGCGGTCGTACAGGTATTCATGAATTATTAGTTGTTGATGAAACAATTCGTGAAATGATCCACAGTGGTAAAGGTGAGCAAAGCGTTGAGAAATACATCCGCAAGCATAGCCCAAGTATTCGTCAGGATGGCTGTAGCCGTGTATTAGCTGGCCGTACAACCTTAGAAGAAGTCTTACGTGTAACACGTGAGGAAGGTTAACTATGGCAGCGTTTGAGTACCGAGCCTTAGATGGTAAAGGTAAAGAGAAAAAAGGCATTCTTGAGGCCGATACGGTAAAACAAATTCGCCAAACTTTGCGTGATCAAGGCCTAATGCCTTTAGAGGTTGTTGCTGCGGCAGAAGGCGAAAAACAAGTGAAAGGGGCTAAAAAGTCTCTCTTTAGTGGTTTTTTTAAGCCAAAGATCTCCACCTCAGATTTAGCTTTAATTACCCGTCAGCTTGCCACCTTGATTCAATCGGCTTTACCTGTGGAAGGGGCTGTAATGGCGGTCGCAGAGCAATGTGAGAAGCCACGCTTAAAGCGCATGTTGATGGCCGTACGCTCAAAAGTAGTTGAAGGCTATACGCTTGCCGATGGCATGAGTGAGTTTCCGCATGTGTTTGATGATTTATATCGCGCAATGGTAGCAGCGGGTGAAAAGTCAGGTCACTTAGATCAAGTTCTTAATCGTTTAGCTGATTACACGGAACAACGACAGCATATGCGTAGTCAAATAACACAAGCGATGGTGTATCCGACTATCCTTGTTGTATTTGCAATTGCTATCGTATCTGTGTTGCTCGGTACTGTAGTGCCTAAGATTTTAAAGACATTTGAAAAGTCTAAGCAAGTTTTACCTTGGACTACAGAATGGGTTATGGCGGCCAGTAACTTTGTACAAAATTACTGGTTTATTAGCTTGGTGGTCATAACTGCCATAGCGGTAGGCATAAAGCAGGCGCTGAAACGACCGCATATTCGCTATTGGTTTGATGAAAAAGTGTTGTATTTACCGGGTATTGGTAAAGTAGCCAGAGGTGTTAATACTGCCCGCTTTGCACGAACATTAAGTATTTTATCATCTAGTTCGGTGCCCTTACTTGAAGGAATGCGTATTTCAGGTGGGGTATTAGTGAACGAAAAAATGAAAAAATCGGTGCAAGATGCAGCAACGCGTGTCAGTGAGGGTGCCAGCCTTCGTGCTGCACTTCAGCAAACGAAGCTGTTTCCACCGATGATGCTACATATGATTGCCAGTGGTGAAAAATCAGGTGAATTGGAACAAATGCTAGAACGCGCGGCAAACAACCAAGATCGCGAGTTTGAAAGCATGGTTAATGTATCGTTAAAGCTCTTAGAGCCTGCGATGATAGCTTCAATGGCTGTTATTGTTTTGTTTATTGTAATGGCGATACTGCAACCAATTATGGCAATGAATAAAGCTGTAGGTCTTTAAATCAGGGAACGGTAGAGTAGCAGTTATTACTGTGCTCTATAATAATTTATTGAAGTAAGTTAGAGGTATTTTTTGTGAACAAACAGTCAGGTTTCTCATTATTAGAAGTCATGGTGGTACTGGTTATCATCGGTATGATTATGTCAATTGTGGCGCCAAATATTATGGGGCAGCAAGAAGAAGCAGCAATCGACAAAGCACATCTAGATATTCAACAAATCGAAGATGCGTTAAGTCTCTATAAGCTTAAGAACAAAACGTATCCTACGACAGAGCAGGGGCTTGAAGCACTTGTTACTAAAACGAGTATTGAGCCTATTCCTAAGCGTTTTCCTGATGGTGGGTTTCTTGAAAAGCTACCAGAGGATCCATGGGGTAATCCATACCAGCTAATCAGCCCAGGAGAAATCGGTAAAGTTGATATTTTCTCGATGGGTCCGGATGGTGAAGCCGGCACTGATGATGATATCGGTAACTGGGATGAAGAAAAGCAATAATGTATATGCTTAGCCATTTGCTCAATGTTATTACTGAACAAGGCTTACTGTTATGGTAAGCCTTGGTCGTTTGCATTTGGCTTCTCGGGCAGGCAGTGCCAAAGGGTTTAGCCTCATCGAAATTTTAATGGTGCTTGTGGTAATTGGCTTTGTTACCAAAATGGTCGCTTATAGTTTCGATGGGGGGGCAGAGGAAGAACTCGAAAAACAAGCGCTCAAAATACATACCGCGATTAATATGGCATCTGAGTTCGCCATTTTGAACCAAGTTGAGCTCGGTTTTCATCTTGATAAAGAAACACTTGAATTTTTGGTTTTTGATGGTGAAAAATGGATAACCTTTGACCGTGAAAAACTATTTGCACCAATTAAAGTCGATGAACGGTTTAAGCTAACACTAAATCTTGATGATTTAGCATGGGCTGAACAAAACTTACTTGAGCAGTCTAACTGGCGCGAGTTAATGAGTGGCGGTGATGAAGATAGTTTACTTGAGTTACAAAAGCTGAAAATACCGCAAGTGCTTATACTCTCTTCTGGCGAGGTGAGTGCGTTTCAATTGGTTTATGAGCTTAAAGATGAGCGTGAGCCGCAATATTTTATTGAAGGCGAATTCATGGCCCCTGTTAAGCTTCGTAGGGAACCAGAATAATGATTAAATCAACGGGTTTCACGTTATTAGAAGTAATGGTTGCACTCGCTATTTGCGCAATGGCGGGCATTGCCGCTATGCAGGCGACTGGTGAGCACATTAATCATCTTTCGTCGATAGAAGAACAAACATATGCATCATGGGTTGCTGAAAATGTCATGGTTGAGCAACGTGCCAAAGGTGAAAAGTGGGCAGGGAAGAACGGCACAAAAGGGACGCAGACACTTGCAGGTTTTGACTGGTATTGGCGACAAGATGTCGTGCCAACTGCTGACAAAAGCTTTGTTAAAGTGACTATTAATGTATTTGCAGATGAAAAGTTAGAATACCCAGTTTATGAGCTTTCTACTTATTTAAATAAAGGTGATAAGTAGTGAAGCAACGCGGTTTTACTTTGCTTGAAGTGATTATTGCCATGGGCATTTTAGCTTTCGTGGTGCTCTCAACACATCAAATTTTAGACTCGACGACCAAAGCCAAAGATGCCTCAGATGAAACCATTGCTGAACTTAACGGTTTACAAACATTGTTTCGGCTGATGGACCAAGATTTTAGTCAGATGACTAAGCGCCAAGTGCGCAATGAAGCCGGTGATTTTCAAGATACGTACATTTTAGCAGGGCGCTACGTATTGGACAGCCAATACGATGGCATTGGCTTTGTACGAGATGGCTGGGTTAACCCAATAAACTTACTGCCACGCTCTGAATTACAAGCTGTTGGTTATCGCGTTATTGATGATAACTTAGAACGTGTTTACCGCGTTTATGTTGATCAATTAGATAATATTGAACCACGCTCTCAAGTGATTATAGAAGATATTGAAGAACTTAAGTTTGAGTTTTTAGATGATAAAGATGAGTGGCAAGAGCAATGGCAAATAAAAGCACTTCCTAAAGCGGTTGCCGTCACCATTAAAAAAATTGAGCAAGAGCCAATTCGTCGCGTATTTTTAGTGCCAGGTGAAGGTAAAGTTACGACCTCAACACAAGGAGCGAATAGTCAGCCATGATTAGTTTTAAACGCTCTCAAGGTGCTGCACTCGTGATTGTGTTATTTATTGTAGCGCTTGCTGCTATGTTAGCTGTCGAAATGAGTGCTAATTTAATGGTGCAGGTACAGCGCAGCAGCAATATTCAAAATCATCAGCAAGCAAAGTGGTATGCGTTTGCCGCTGAAGAATTAGCAATTAAAGCGCTAAAACAAGCTAAAGAAGATGATCCAGATAAAACACATTTAGGGCAAGTGTGGGCACAACAAGGAGGGGTTCCTTATCCAGTTGATCATGGCATGTTAACTGGGACAATCACAGATTTACAGGCGTGCCTAAATTTGAATGCATTGCATGCTGAACCTGACCTAGAAAAAGATCCTAATAACAAAACAAATCCAGCACATAAAGCGCTCTTAGCACTATTAGAGAATATAGAGGATTTACCCTCTGATGAGTCAGAAGAAGCCATGGCTGATAGCGTTTATGATTGGCTAGATGCTGATAGCATTACCTATCGCTCAGGTGCCGAAGAAGACGAATACTTATCGCGAGATTATCCTTATATGACAGCTAACAGTTATTTCGCTTCTCCATCTGAACTGCGTTTAATAAAAGGTTTTAACCCACTAGTGATGGAAAAAATACTACCATTTGTGTGTGTGATCCCAGGTAGTGAACTCATGGCTATTAATGTAAATACGCTACCGACAGAAAGTGCGATTATTTTAAGCTCACTCATTGAGGGGCTTAGTCTTTCTGGCGCAGAAACCGTTTTATCATCACGCCCTGAAAAAGGCTTTGATGATTTAGAAGCATTTTTTGAAGAGGTAAATCAACAGGGCGCACAGAATGTGAAAGCAGTTGAAGGCCTGTTCACCATCAACAGTGAATACTTTAAACTACAAACGCAGGCTGAATTTGCAGAGCTGCGTTTTTCGATGACCACCTTACTCCATGCCAATAATGGTAAAGTAACGATACTGGCGCGAAAATTTGGAGGCGTACAGTGACAGAAATATTGTTGATCCGTACGGGTCATACATTAACAGACAGCCTTAACTGGCTTATTTACTCACCAACAGAAGAAGAAATAATTGCTAGTGGCGATATTGCCAACGCGGCACATCTTGGTGAACTAACAGAAAAAGCACAATCACGTGAGGTCGTTGTTCTATTGCCAAGCGACCAAGTGCAATTAAAAACAGTAGCACTGCCAACTAAGTGGAGTCGTAAGCTAGAGCAAGCACTTCCTTACATGCTAGAAGAAGAAATAGCTTGCGATGTCGACGATTTATTTATCGCAATCGCTGAGCCAACAACTATCGAAGAAAAGCATGCAATTAATATTGCGATGACTGACCGAGAGTGGTTTGAGCAATGGTTAGCTCAATTTAGTGAGCACGCTATTGAAGTATTTAAAGTACTTCCTGACGCATTATTGTTGCCACGCGTTGAGGATCATACTCAGCTTCGCGCTGTAGAGTTAAATGGTCAGTGGTTATGTAAGCTTGGTGATTGGCATATAGCAGCTGTAGAAAAGAGTTGGTTGCACGGTTATTTAACCGCTATAGGTAATCCTAGTGTTGCTCATTTTAGCCCGGCAACTGACTTTCCAGACACGGTCACACTGACAGCCAAAACAGAGCAGTATGATTTGCCTTTAGCCTTGTTTGCAAAGCAATTACCTGAAGTAAGTTTTAACTTACGTCAAGGTATTTACCAGCTAAAGAAAAAATCTGCTATTTGGTGGGGCTATTGGAAAAAAGCGGCGATTGCTGCTGGCATCGCTTTAGTGTGTAGTGTAGGTGTTAAGTCTCTCGAACTTTATAAACTTAACAGCCAACTAGAAGCAACCAAAGCAGAAGTCGTCTCAAATTATCAACGTGCTTTTCCCAATAAAAAGGTACGTCCGCAATTAATTCGAAGCCAAATTCGTAACGAGCTGGCACTTATTGAGGGCGGAAACAGTGCAGGTTTCTTAGACTTAACTAATGATCTGGTTGCAATCTTTGCAGAAGTGAAAGATTTTACCCCAGAGACACTCCGTTATGATCATGGCCGCAATGAATTACGTATTCGTGCGCGAGGCAAAGATTTCCAATCATTTGGCAAGGTGAAAGCTATCTTAGAACAACGTGGTTTAACGGTTGATCAAGGTTCCTTGAATAATGATGGCGATTATGTCGTTGGTGAAATTAAGTTGCGAGGTGCTGCATGAAAGACCAATTAATTAATTATTGGCGTTCATTAAAAGAACAAGAGCAGCAACTTGTCATGGTTGCTGGCGTTGTGTTTGTGATTTTTGTGCTGGTAATGGGTGTGTTCAGGCCTCTCAATACAGCAATAGAAAAAGCTGAACAAGACAATATTAAGCAGCAAGAACTACTTGCTTGGGTAGATGACAGTATCGTCAAGCTTAAAGCCAGTGGTAGCGCGCGAGTCACCAATAACCGCAATTTAAGTCAAATTGTCAACAGTACTCGTAACCGTTATCAGATCACGATTAGCAAAATGCAACCAAATGATAATTCATTACGCTTAACAATTGATTCTGTTGAATTTAATAAACTTGTTGAGTGGCTTGATGAGCTGGTCAATTCGCAAGGGGTTCTCATCGAAAATTTAGATTTAAGTAAAGATGACAAGCCGGGCTTTGTGCGTGTAAGTCGTTTGGTACTAGAGAAGTAAGCGATGAAAAAAATTATTTTATTAATCACTGTGTTTGTGATGTGTTTTTTGGTGTTTACGCTTATTAAAACACCCGCCAGTGTTGCACTCGATTTAGCGGCACCTCATTTACCAAAACAATTGCAGTTGGGTAAAGCCAGTGGCTCACTGTGGGACGGCCGTGTAATGCAAGTGCGTTTTGATGGTGAACAATTAAATAATGTTCGTTGGCAATTATCGGGCTGGTCACTATTTACAGGTAAGTTAGTAGGTACTGTTCGCTTTGGAGACCCACGTGATAAGGCTGATATTTCTGGCCGCGCAGACTTTTCATATGGGCTATTTAATCAGTCAGTCACTGTTAAAAATACCACCTTACGTTTAACTGTTGAGCGTGCAATGGAGCGCCTAAAGCTGCCATTACCCATTAATGCTCAAGGACGTGTGATTGTTGACCTAGATGAATACAGTTCTGGTCAGCCTTACTGTGACAGCTTAGCAGGTGAAATTGCCAGTCCTAATATTGATGTGCAAGGGATGAATGGCTGGTTCAGTATTGGTCCGTTAAGTGGTCGCTTAAGTTGTAAATCAGGTGATATTGCAGTACTGGTTGATCCTGATAATCGTTTAGGGCTTGAAGCTGATGCAACATTAAAAGCGAATTTAGATTTTAAAGTTGCAGGTTATATTAAACCAGAGGCAAGCTTACCAAAAGAAGTGCATGATGCTGCAAAGTTTCTTGGTCGTGCAGATAATGAAGGTCGATATCCGCTTAACTTTTAAACTGGACTAATAGAACAATATGCAATTACCTGAGTTTTCAAAGCAGCAAAGTGATTTACTGAGCCAATTTTTGGCACAGCAACAAAATGCTCTTTCATTAGCACAAACCCAAGGCTATTTGTTTGCAGTAATTTGCGCACCAGAGCCGCTTGATGTTCATCAGTGGTTAGAAGAAATTGCGCCAGGCTGTGATGGGCAAATGGATGAGCAAGTATTGTTTGCTTTTATGGCCTTGTATCAAAAAATTAGTGAACAAGTATTTGAAACCGGCTTTTCATTACCTGTGAGCTTGCAATTTAGCTCACAAGGACAGGACTATTTAGATATTCAAGAATGCCAGCATTGGAGCCAAGGCTTCATACACGGAGCACAAGGCTACCTGAATAAGCTATTGGGAGCGCCGCACTTAGCCGATGAGCTCAAAGAAGCATTAACAACCGCCTTACAGAGCTTAGGTTTTTTTACCATTGAAAGTACTGAAATCGCCGCTATTGCAACCGAAAATGGTTTATCTGAAGGACAGCTTTGCCAGCAGCAATATGAAGTAATGAATGAGTTTGCCACTGGTTTTGCTGAACTAATAGAGGTGGCTGCGGTAAATAGTCAGCTTTATAATGATGAGGGCTGGAATTAACCCAGCTCTAATAGAATATCTGTGCAACCTTTTGCACAGCGCACAACGCCTTTACCTGGTTGATCTGTTTTTAAATCTAAGGTGAGGGCACCTTTACATGTTTCACAGTACAAGGTTTGTCCTTTGCTCAGCTTTTTTAGCATATTGCGTTGCTTTGCAAATGAGTCACTCGTTCTTTTATTAAGCGCTGAAAAATCCACTACTTGTTTAACCTTTCTTCCAATGCATTTGCGACAATACTACATACGCGGTTTAGGCGCTCGCCGTAAAAGTATAAATTAATATCTTTTTCTCGGCAGTAATGCAAATGGAATACTTGCAGCTTTTCATCGGTTGTAAATGTGTCTTCAACATACTCTAGCTCAGAGTTTGATAAATTAAGTTGGGTCTTAATATTACTTTTAGCTAGATTAGCCGCTGGGCTTCGATTTACTTTACTAGCATCAGAAAGCAAGCTTATGCCATCGCCTAATAAGCGCTCTCTAGGCTCTTTGATCAAAGGGTGGTCAATCGTGAACAATGCTAAAACAATAAGCACTAAAATAAGAAATTTTTTCATAACACAATCATCTTTGATCTAAGTAAAGGAGGTTTAGTGACAAGTTTAATAAAATGGTTGTTTTAAAAGCAAGCAGATAAGATTAAATAGTTAAAAATAATAGGTGAGATCAAAACCTGAAATTTTTTATAGATTGAGTATAATAGCAACGATAGGTTAGAAGTTTCAGAAATCTTTGAATGTAATGAGATGTATTCTGATTTGCTTAGTTGATTTTGCAAGCCTATAAATGAAAAACATATTTCCTAGTGGCGTTGAGGAATTTTGATGGATAAACAAATTAAAGTTAAAAATATCCCAACGGAAGTAAAAATCCAAAAACCGGAAAATGCTTCCCTTGATGATAGGTTTAATCCACGTAACCGAATTTATGTAAGAGCTGTAAAAGGTTTACATCAATTACTAAGGCAGCGAATTGGCTTTGTAGGCATGCTTGCGTTTATGCTTCTTCCTTGGATTAATTTTCACGGCCAACAAGCTGTATTGTTTGATTTAGTAGGTCAGAAATTTAATATTTTTGGGTTGACGCTTTGGCCGCAAGATTTGACTATCCTTGCTTTCATTTTAATGCTGGCAGCGTTTGCATTATTCTTAGTGACTACTTTTTATGGACGTGTCTGGTGTGGCTATACCTGTCCACAAACCGTTTGGACTTTTATTTTTATTTGGTTTGAAGAAAAGTTTGAAGGTAGTGCCAATCAACGTAAAAAGCTTGATCAGCGTCCTATGGACTTTGATAAATTTTGGCGTAAAACTGCGAAGCACACCAGCTGGTGGTTATTTTCACTTTATACCGCCTTTACCTTTGTCGGTTACTTCACACCTATTCGCCAGCTACTACCTGATCTGTTTACGCTTGATGCAACAGCGTATTCGTATATTTGTTTAGCGGTATTTGCGGTATGTACTTATGGTAACGCGGGTTGGATGCGTGAAATTATGTGTTTACATATTTGTCCTTATTCACGCTTTCAATCAGCGATGTTCGATAAAGATACCTTCACGGTAAGTTATGATGAAGCGCGCGGTGAAAGCCGTGGCCCACGTTCACGTAAACAAGATCCAAAAGAGCTTGGCTTAGGTGATTGTATTGACTGTAACTTGTGTGTGCAGGTGTGCCCAACCGGTATCGACATTCGTAATGGTTTACAATATGAGTGCATTAACTGTGGTGCGTGTATAGATGCATGTGATGGAGTAATGGATAAAATGAATTATCCACGCGGGCTTATTTCGTACACCACAGAGCGCAATTTAGAAACGCCTGATAATAAAACTCATGCGTTGCGTCCTAAATTAATTGGTTATCTCGTTATTTTAGTAATCTTAACCGGTGCTTTGATCACTAATATTGCGATGCGAAAACCAATGGATTTTGACATTATTCGCGACCGCAATCAGTTATACCGAGTTGACTTTAACGGCTTGGTCGAAAACACCTACACACTAAAAGTGATCAATAAAGCTCAGTACGACCAGACGTTTAATATTAGTGTTGAAGGGTTAGATAACTTTGAATATATAGGTAAGCAAAGTTTTACCGTTTCATCTGGCAAATCGTATAACGTACCTTTATCACTGGTTGTCGATCCCTATGATTTGAAGAAACCGATGACTAAGTTCGAATTTATACTTTCTGTTGATGGTCAGCCTGATGTGCAGATTTCGCAGTCGAGTAACTTCTTTAAAGGACAATAATTCAGTACACTGAGCAGATGAATAAAAAGCGGGGTTTTCCCGCTTTTTTTATATGATGAGACATTATGAGTAAATTTAGTTTTGTTGACCTGACGCCTGATTCAATTTTAGATGCAGTCGAGAGTATAGGTATTTATGCTGAATCAGGTTTATTGGCTTTAAATAGCTACGAAAATCGTGTTTATCAATTTAAAGCAGAAGATGGTCATCGTTATGTCGTTAAGTTCTACCGACCTGAGCGTTGGAGTAAAGAGCAAATTTTAGAAGAGCATGCATTTGCCTTTGAGTTGGCCGATGCAGAGGTGCCTATTGTTGCACCTGTGCTAAAAGATGGGCAAAGCTTATTTGAACATAATGGTTATTTATTTGCTTTGTTTCCAAGTGTTGGTGGTCGAATTTTTGAAGTTGATAATTTAGATCAACTCGATGTGCTTGGCCGTTTAATCGGACGAATGCACCAAGTAGCAAAAGCCGCTCCTTTTAAACATCGTCCGGTGATCAGTTGCGAAGAATACCTACAGACAGCTAAAGTTCAGTTACAAGCAAGTAACTTGGTGCCCATGTCACTTGAAAACCCTTTTTATACAATTTTAGATTTAGTTATCAAAGAAACCACCGAGCAGTATAAAAATGTTGAAACTATCCGCCTGCACGGCGACTGTCATGCTGGAAATATATTGTGGTCAGGTGATGCATTGATGTTTGTTGATTTAGATGACAGTCGTCAAGGCCCTGCAATTCAAGACTTATGGATGATGCTCAGTGGCGATCGTAACAATCAACTGTTACAGTTAGACACCTTAGTGGCTGCTTATGAAGAATTTTGTGACTTTGATCACAGCCAATTAAAGTTAATTGAGCCACTCAGAGCGATGCGCATGGTTCATTATATGGGCTGGCTTGCAAAAAGGTGGGATGATCCGGCATTTCCTCGGAACTTTTCTTGGTTTGCTGAAGACAAATACTGGGAACAGCAAATATTAGCCCTAAAAGAACAACTTGCAGCGTTACAAGAAGCGCCGTTAAAATTATTACCATAAATTTTAAATTTAATTAGAGACGAGAAAACAATGTTCAAAAAATTAAAGTTAAGTCTACTTATTTTATGTTTACCATTCGCAGCATTAGCAGCGAATTTTGAAGCGGGAAATCAATACGAAGTATTAAACGTTGAAAAAAGTAAAGCGCCGCAAGTTACAGAGTTTTTCTCATTCTATTGTCCACATTGTTTTCAATTTGAGCCAGTTGCAAAAGCGCTTGCGTCTAAATTGCCAGAAGGCACAGAGTTTGTAAAAAGCCATGTTAACTTTTTAGGTGGTGTTTCAAAGCAAACACAAAGTAACCTAAGTTATGCTTACCTAATTGCTAAACAGCATGGTAAAGGCGAACAAGTTGCTGACCAAATTTTTAATAGCATCCACAAGCAACGTGTACTGCTTCAAGACCTAAAAGATGTTAAAGCATTACTGGCCACTAACGGTATTACAAGTGACGTGTTTGATACTGATATTGCGAGTATGCCAGTGATCAGCGCAGAGAAGGCAATGCGTGACAAGCAACAGCAGTACTCAGAGATGGGCGCATTAACAGGCGTACCTACTTTTATCGTTAATGATAAATATAAAATTAATTTAAATACCATCAAGAGCCAACAGATGCTTGATGAGTTAGTCGCATTTTTATTAAAACAATAATGTTGGAGTGATGAAGTAATGATCAAGTTAGTAAAGGCTGCATTAATGGCTATGACGCTAGGTTTAGCGGCTAATGCAACGGCAGCGCAATACGAAGAAGGGAAGCATTATGAAACAATTGATGCACGCGCTTCTAAAAAGCCAGAAGTAAAAGAGTTCTTTTCATTTTATTGCCCCGCGTGTAATAACTTTGAACCGGTTGTAAAAGAACTAAAGCCGTTATTAGACAAAAAAATCACTTTTAAGAAAAGTTCAGTGAAGTTTGTTGGTCCTCGTGACCCAGAAATTCAAACTATTTTAGCGCAATCTATGGCTGCTGCTGCCGTCCTTCCACAAAAAGAGGCGATTATAGCTGCTATCTTTAACCATATTCATACCAAGCGTGCACGCATTAATGAATTAGCTGATATGAAAGACATCTTCGTTTCACAAGGTGTAACAGCAGAAGACTTTGATAAGTACTACAACAGTTTTTCTGTACGCACGATGGCGTCTAAAATGGCACGTGATCAAGAGTACTATCAACAAAAAGGTGCTTTAAAAGGCGTTCCAACCTTTATTGTTAACGGTAAATACCGTTTAATCTTAGGTGCAGACTCAGGTATTAGCGATGCCAAAAGCATGGCTGGTTTAATTAATTACCTAGCAGATAAGTAAGCTTAGCTTAATTAAAATAAAAGCTCCGTTCGCGGAGCTTTTTTGTTGGTACAGCACATGCAAAAATTATTAGTTTCAAGTTGTTTATTAGGAAACCCTGTTCGTTATGATGGGCAATCGCAAAATTTACTTCATCCAGGCTTAGAAACACTCAAACAGCAGGGAAGGCTCATCGGATTCTGTCCTGAAGTAGCTGGTGGGCTGCCCACGCCAAGACCGCCTGCAGAAATAAAAGCAGGAAGAGTACTTACCAAAGATTCGCAGGATGTAACTGTACAATTTGCTTACGGCGCAGAACAAGCACTTAAGCTTTGTCAAAAGCAGGGCATTCGTTATGCGTTATTAAAAGAATCAAGTCCTTCATGCGGTCGCAATACTATTTACGATGGTAGTCATTCTGGAAAGAAAATTTCAGGCATGGGATTAACTGCAAAGCTGTTAACCGAGAATAATATAGCAGTCTACAGCGAGCAGCAGTTGCCAGCGCTATTTGCTGCGCTGGCAGAGAAATGATTTTATTTGCGTTGCAAAAACACACCTGATTCGATGTGGTGGGTATAAGGGAATTGATCGAAGATCGCAAAACGTTTTACTTCATGGGTTTTACATAGGTGATCAAGGTCACGCTCAAGGGTGTCTGGATTACACGAGATATAAATAATATTGTCGTAGTTAGCAACTAAGTCACACGTTAGCGTGTCCATGCCTGCGCGTGGTGGATCTACTAAGATTGTTTGGCAGTTATAGCTTGTCAGGTCAATGCCATCTAAACGAGAGAAAGTACGCTCGCCTTTCATCGCTTGAGTAAACTCTTCACTCGACATACGAATGATATCTAAGTTCTCAACTTTATTCTGCGCGATATTGTATTGCGCTGAGTAAACCGATGATTTTGAAATCTCTGTGGCTAATACCCGGTCGAATGAACCCGCAAGGGCAATTGAGAAATTACCATTCCCGCAGTATAGCTCCAGTAAGTCATTGCTAAGTGGCTGGCATAGTGCTTGTGCCCACTCTAGCATCTTGATATTCACTTTCGCATTCGGTTGCGTAAAGCTATTTTCGACTTGTTGATAAATTAATTCTTTACCGTTTACATTAAGACGCTCAATGACGTAATCGTTACCAATCACTTCTTTTTGCTTACGCGCACGGCCAATAAAATCAATTTTAAACTGTGCGCTTAATTTTGTTTTCAGCTCTTTAATTGCTTGTAACCACTGCTCATCTAATTGTTTGTGATATAACAAGCTAACGAGGATTTCACCACTTAGGCTAGAAAGGTAATCAATTTGAAATAACTTACGGCGCAGAATTTCGCTGCCCTTTAAGTTTTCGATCATGGCTTGCATCACTTCACCGACTAAAGGTGCTGCAGGGTCAAACTCATCAACACGAATTTTCTCTTTGGTTTGCTGATCAAACATGATGTGAAATAAGTCTTCACCCTCATGCCATACACGAAACTCTGCACGTTGGCGGTAATGAATAGGATCAGAGCCAAACACCTCTAATTTTTCGACTCCAAAACGTCGAAACTGGTTAGTGATGCGCTGCTCTTTCTCACTCAATTGTGCATCGTATTGAGTTGTATCAATTTTTATAACCGCCATGGCTGATTACCTTTTATCTCTTAGCTTTATAACGGCGCTATTGTAGGGAGCGCTGAGGATTTGTCTAGTTTTGTTATTTATTTTAGTGTCGTTTTTTTATACAAAAAACTTAAGTTATGTGGTTTTTGGCCGATAATGAGATAACCATAACATGGAGTCGGATCATGAAAATTGGCAATCTAGGCTATATACCTAATACAAATGTGAATAAATACAATGGCAAACAGGCACTGCAGCAGCCTGTCATTCAAAATCGTCAAGACAGTTATCAGCAACGCGGGCGAGAGCTGGCAGCAAAAGTTCTTGATGATAAACTAGCTGCAGCTCTTGGCTTACCTAAAGCTGAAGAGAAAAAAGATAAACCGCTATTTGATTTTGAAGAGATCGTTAAAAACGTACTCGACTTTGTTGGCGGCGCACTTCGCAAAGCAAAAGCCGATGGTGCTGATGATGAAAAACTCAAAGGCATGCTAGGTGATGCACGCAAAGGTGTGCAAATGGGTATCGACGATGCGTATGATGAGCTCAAAGAGTCAGGCATTCTTAATGATGATATAAAAGAAGGCATCGAAAAATCTAAAGAAGGCATCTATAAAGGTATAGATGAGCTAGAAGATGATTTATTCAACCCTAAACCGAACGCAGTTTCAGTAAGCCAAGCTCAATACCTTAGTTTAAGTAATAACGCAGAATACACTTTTACAACGGCTGAAGGTGATGAAGTAAGTATTAGCTTTGCAGATGCCTATGAAAGTAAATCGGCAAGTAGCTACAGTAAAAATGGCGATAACGAAGCGTTTGTTAGTGAATCTTCGCAATCACGCGACTTGTCATTTTCGATGACAGTCAATGGCGATTTAAATGAGCAAGAGCAGCAAGCCATCAATGAATTGATGGAAGACTTGCAAAGTGTCAGTGAGACATTCTTCTCTGGTTCATTAGAAGAAGCCTTTGAACAAGCGAAAGAGTTGAACTTAGGTAATGAACAACTCGTTGGCTTTACGATGGATCTGAAACAAACCAAAACAGTGGCTGCGATAAAAGGCTATGAAGAATATAAACCAGCTCCTGAAAAAGAAGTCGCCGAGAAAATAGCGCCGTTTAATGACGACCTAAAACAGGCATTTAATAAAGCCGGCGACATAGGTTTGCAAAATGAACTAGCTGGTATCTTACAATGGTTGAATCAAGACAAAGAGGAAGTCAGTAAGTTAGTTGATTATACCAAAGCAATGTTCGAGCAAATGAACAAGTTGCGTTCAGCTTCTGAGCAAGACTCATAACCGCAACTTTCTTTTTCTAAAACTGCATGGCAAACTGCTGGCCTTTGATGATCCGAGGTAAGCAGTTTGTCAGTCCATATTATGGTGTTTGATTCAGGTATAGGTGGAACCACTGTACTTGAACAGATCCAAGCATTGATCCCAAATGCTGATTATAGCTATTTCATGGATAATGCATTATTACCTTATGGTTCTCAAGGCCAACAAACCATTATTGACCGCTTACTTGCTTTACTTTGCTTTATAGAAAGTAGAGCGCTGCAGGTAGATATACTAGTAATAGCCTGTAACACCGCTTCAACATCAGCCTTAGAGGCAATTCGACCTTATACTAATATAGAAGTTGTTGGTGTAGTGCCAGCGATCAAGCCTGCGTGCGCTATAAGTAAAAGTAAACATATCGGGTTATTGGCAACCCCATCAACAACCAAGAGCCGCTATACTGCAAACTTAATTAGTACTCATAGCCAAGGCACTCGAGTCAGCTTATATGGTTCAACGACGCTTGTGGAAATTGCAGAAGCACTATTTCATACGCAGATACTTAATGAAGCAAAGCTTGCAAAAGTATTGAGTGATTTAGCGATAGCAGAAGAGATAGATGTGTTGGTACTTGGCTGTACGCACTTTCCATTACTTGCCAGCGCGATTAGTGATTACTACAAACAACGGATCATACTTATTGATTCAGGCAAAGCGATTGCTAAGCGGGTTGAGAGTTTAATCTCTTTACGTGGCTTTACCTTTACAACAGGTAAAAAAAAGCCGCTGCACTATTATGCAACGGCTCCTATTTGTCATTCGCAATTAAGTGTAGAACTCATTACGCTGACTGATCAGATCCCTCGCGGAAACCATTAGCCTCGTTCTCTTGTTTTTGTTTTGCTTCACGTACTTTTAAAGTACGTTGCTGGAACTCACTATCATTTAATTGATTAATTGCATTATCTGCATCCACTTCAGCCATTTCAACAAAACCAAAGCCACGGCGTTTACCTGTGTTTTTATCTTTTAATAAACGTACGTTGAACACTTTGCCTTGTTCTTCAAATAAAGCACGAACAACACCTTCATTTGCACGATAAGGTAGGTTGCCAACATAAAGTGTTTTTGTTTTTACTTCGGCCTCCTCACTTGACGTTGATGAAAGAGCTGCAATAACTAAAGCACCAATTAATAAGCCTGCACCAAATAGCAATGCTGGGTCTAACGCTAAGCTCGCGAATGCAAACTTAACAACAACAAACCCTAATACAGCAAGAATAACGGAGAAAAGAAAAGATTTTTGATCGGGTAATTTCATTTTGATCTACCAATAAACAAGAAATAAACATTAATTTAACATTGTGAACTTGCTATCTTAACGAGTTAAATGAACATAGCAATGAAATTTGCATTAAATTATGAATATTGGCTTAAAAAACAGCCATAATCGCAACCTGTTTTGCTATTTTCGGTAAATTTAGTTCGCTTTTTGAGCGAACAGTAAAAAGATCAAAAAAAAGTGTTGATCTGTTTTTAGATCTCCCTATAATGCGACCCCACTGACACGGCGGGCAGCAACGAAAGGCGCTGAACAATGTAGCAGAGAGTTAAGTGAAACTTCGGTTTCAAATTATCGAAAGAAAGTTTGAAATTAAGTATTGACTCAAAAAATTAAGGATGTATTATACGCATCCCTCGAGACGCGAAAGCAACTCGAAACGTTCTTTAACAATATAAAGCAATCATCTGTGTGGGCACTCGTACAGATTGAGTTCTAACAGCGAAGCTTAGTTTACTAAGTGACGCAAACAAATTTAGAGTCTCAATTTCTTATGAGTGACTATATAGTCAATTTATACAGAATTCATTGAGCACGAAACTTCGGTTTCAAAAAAACTTTTAATTGAAGAGTTTGATCATGGCTCAGATTGAACGCTGGCGGCAGGCCTAACACATGCAAGTCGAGCGGTAACAGAGAGTAGCTTGCTACTCTGCTGACGAGCGGCGGACGGGTGAGTAATGCTTGGGAATATGCCTTATGGTGGGGGACAACAGTTGGAAACGACTGCTAATACCGCATGATGTCTACGGACCAAAGTGGGGGACCTTCGGGCCTCAC
>Ga0208316_1000653_pt1 | contig 26384 bp, 33 predicted proteins | sample MalvireepMed_231_FD_184240 | JGI IMG/M metagenome (GOLD analysis project Ga0208316, IMG submission 184240) | Marine viral communities from the Global Malaspina Expedition - Malaspina viral metaG DeepMed_231 (SPAdes) (version 2) | ecosystem: Environmental > Aquatic > Marine > Oceanic | place... | reverse complement strand
GTTCTTCTTCTTCTGGTGCTGGAGAACCTTCAGACATCAGGTAGTCCTCAAGCCTTACTCTGTCCTTTGGTGATGCTCCTTCTGTAAGAGCCTTTAGCTGTGCATTGACTTTGGCGAGTTCCTGATCAGCCTCTCTCCACTCTGCAGCAGCCCCTACAACCGGAGTGAACATGGCTCCAACCTTAGCTCTTGCCTGAGCATACTGCTTCGCAAGATCTGCTGCGGACATATCTGCTATGCCTCTCTGTCCTCGGGCTGCAAGCCTCTGTGCTCTGGCTGCTTCATAGGCCTTTCTGCGCTGGGCTTCCGTCATCCGTGCCTGTTTTGCCTCTCCCAGAAGTCTCTCTCCTTTCTGATAGGCTCGGTGCAAGCCCTCTTCCATTCCAACAGGGGGATAACTTCCATACCAATTTGACATTTCATATCTGACTTTACCTGTATGAGGATCTCGTACATATCGGCTTCTTGCTGTAGTAGACAGCCCCAAATTTGCAGGTGTGCCTATCTCTAAAGACTCTTTAACATCATCAAGGGTTGATGCTCCACCAGTGGCAAGATCAGCTTCCAGATCATCCACTGCGTTCTGTAGAACAATCTGTCTATTTATCCTATCAGATCGATCCAAGTCTTTATTTGTATTTAACGCATTTAATTCTGCTTTCATTCGGGCAATTAGTTCTTCCATAGTTTCTAAAGACAAAGCCTCAACACCTGACTCATACTGCGCTTGCTCTGATTGTTGCTTTGCATAATAACCAGCAATGGTATCCAAACTTTCTTGATCAACAGGACCACCTGCAGCAAGAAAAATATCACCCAGTTCTTCTTCTGCCTGTTCAAGTCGTGCTTCAGCGGCTTGCAGTCTGCGTTGTGCCACATCCTCGGCTGAAGCCATGTTGTTTGTTACTGAACCCGATTCATCTCTAAATAGATTTCTGAACTCTTCTAAGGCTTCTTCTTCTGATCCTGGTCTATAAGAAATAGTTCTGCCTTGATTATAAGCTCTGTGATCAGTATAAATAGAAGTAATCCAGTCCTGATCGTAGGCAAGCATAAGTCTGGGATTCATTCCATTCTCTGCTATCTCCGTAGCAATGTCTGCGTCAGACATTCCTGTAGCTTCTTTGAGAGTTGCAGGATACCGTTCTCTTGCTTCCTCTATTTGCCTCAGACTGCGCTCAGCAAGTTCCTTCTCAGCAACAAGTGGAGCCAGTTCTCTTCTTTGAATAGCAGCTATACCTTGTGGATTGGTAAGAGGATGCAATTCGGGCAATCCATAAGGATCTTTAACAGCAAGCCCCCCTTCAGCCTCTTGCCGTCGTAGACGAGCCACCTCGATTGCTGACTCTGCTTCCCTTGCAGCAAGCCCCGCAGCCTCTTCCCCCACTCTGGCAGCACCAGCAACCTCTCCTGCTGCACCCAAAGCCTTACGGGTCTGGTATGCGCCCCGAGCAGCCGATGCTCCTGGTATCACATCAACCGCACCAACGGTTAAGGCCAACTGCTTCTTCGCCTCTAAGGCATGTCTCTTCTTCACCAGCTCTTCGTACTGTTCTATTAGATCTTGCTTCTTAGGCTCAGCCATGATTTACTCCTTAGGCTTTTCGCCTGACATGAGTTCATTCTCCATAATCCTCCTCTCTTCCTCGCTGGCAGCTCTGTACAAAGCCTTCATCTTATCCGCATATTCACGGTCCTGTGAATCAGGCTGCATAGCTCGGAGAAGCCTCTCTTTGTCAAAACCAATGGCTGACTCAAAGGCTGCGACCCGGCGAATGGCCTCATATTCTTCTGCCGTCATCCCCAGTGTGGGCTTATAGGCAGGGTTCACCCGCATAAACTCTACTGATTTGGCGGGATCCATCCGAATCGAAGAAGACAACGAGGGCGCAGCAGATGGGGGCTTATGACCTCCCAGATACTTCTCTGTCGGTGACCACTCATATTGCCTCTGCTTCGTCTTTAGAAGGTCTGAAGGCAACTCCTCTTCGGACTCAAAGTCAAAGTAATCCTCTTTCTTCTCTTCTTTCTTCTTCTTAGGCTCTGGCATTATTAACTCCTGTATTCAGGAGGATTATACATCTCTCCAACTGGCTCTGCAAAGACTATGGTACAACTTCCTGCAATCCTCTGCATCCTTCATCGCTGTGTGCGCTCCCACACTGCTCCAGCCCATGAACTCCCGGATGGCTCTCAGACTAAGATACCGCAGACCACGAGGAACCAGATGCTCATGCGCCAGTGTCATCGTATCAACCACATGCCGACTCAGTCTTCCCTCAATGCCATGATGACGAATACTATGATCAACAAAGCCAAGATCAAATCTAACATTGTGTCCAACAATCACCCCCTTCGATAAGATCTCCGCTATCTTACCAATCTCAGCCTTCATCTCCAAAGCATTCAGCCAGCCCAACTCATTGTAACCATTCACCTTCAGTGCTTCCGGCTGCGCCAGCTCGATCCGGGTTGGCCTCAGTCGCTCACAATACTTCTGTATCCACCCATCAGGATGCTCCGTAATGATCGCTATCTCAATAATCTCATGCCCATCCCATGGATTCAAACCAGTAGTCTCCGTATCAATAAAATGTATCGTCACTCTGAATCCCCCTTCCACTTCGTGTTCATCTCCTGAAGCCTCTCCCTCCGCTTCGCCAACTCCGCTGACCGGAGAAGAGCCTTCGCTGCCTGCTTCGCTGCCTTCTTTAGCCTCTCCTCCTCCTTCGCCGCGGCCTCCTCTGCCACACGAATCGCTTCTGCCTCCCGCTTTCGGCGGTTCTTCTCCGCATTGCGCTTGTTACGCCGCTCTCGTACCGTCAGCACATACCAGCTACTATCATTCGCCTGGTACATGTGCCTCGTGGCTCGATGACCAGGCATACTCCTGAAATCATCAAGAGCCTCTGACCACGTTATCGCCTGGACAGACAACAACGCCCTGTTTTCTTCATTCATTCTGCTTTCTCCATAGGGGTGAAAGCAAAATATAGCCAAAACCACCACTATAGCAAAAAAACGGACAGCTTCTGGGGGTATGGGCTCCAAAAGAGGGTGTCCCAGCCCTGAGGAACCCGGAAATGCTCTGCTTTCCGGGTTCCTCAGGGCCGGGACACCCTCTTTTACCTACCGTACCCCTGTCAACGGGCTTCTTTGTCAAAGTTATGCCATAGTTATGTCTCCGATTGTCTCAATGGGGGTGGGGGAGACTCTATATACCAAAAACTCTCAGATGGCTAAAACTCTCTTTGGGGTCTAAACAGTATAATAGCAACAGCTGGGGGGGGACTCCTCTTTTATCGGGGGGTTTTCAGTCGGACTTGACACGGATTTGACAGGAAAGGAGGAGGCATGTTTTCACTGTACGCCTGTTCAGTATGTGGGGACTATACAGATAGCCGGGGTGATACTGAACAGCTGTACAGTATCCTCAGGAATCGCTATCTTTTCCAGGTGTCTCAGACTGCTATCTCTTAGGTCAATCTGATAGCCTGTCTGATATGATGCTTCCTAAGTAGCTTCTCAGCATATCGGACAATAACTGTCCTATGGCCTATCCGCTTAGATCTGGTCTGTACTCTCTGATCTGGTAGGGCTCTAAACGTGATCGGGGACTGCGATTCTCTCCCACTCTTCAAAACGTATATGAGTATAGCGAACGGCTAAAACGGCTTAGAATCGATTTTAACGGGCTCTGATAGGGTGATCACAGAACACTGAACAGGTCTTCAGTAGTAGGCTCTAAACGTGATCGGGAAAGGCCTTCTAATCAGTGGTGCATCAATGCAACAATAGGGCTTATTTGGTTGAAATCCAGCACCATCCTATGTGTATATATATAGAGGTATATCGAGCTCTCATAGTATCAGCTCCCGATATCCTGCTATCATCCTGCTATGCCGTCGGTATCGGTATCCTATGACCTAAGCGTAGCCGGTTGACTACACAGTAAATATTCCGTGAACAGTAAATAATAAACGTGATCGGTAGAGCTATTTTGTATTTATTTTCAAATAAAACTGACAGTCCTGATTCCATGCTTCAGAATAAGAATGAGACCTGAGATTGCTTCCTAACACTGAGCGATTTTAGGTAGGTCCTGAGCAATCAGGAAAGACGATTTTTGAGCAATCACGGAAAAGTAGTAGGGACCGTGCCTGACACAATGAACCAAGATCAGCGATATACCGGAAGTGCATAGATATAACTCTGCCAGGTAGCAGGTGAAAGCCTAATGATCAGGACAATTTGTGCCTCTCATAGGTACGATGTATCATAAGAGGAGGCTATGCCTCAGTCCCTTAGGACGCTTTTGTGCTCTGCTCACCATCTATGAAAAGCTACAGGGAACCCGGCCCACAACAGGATGAAATGGATCGGTTCTATATAAAGACGGTGTTGCGTAGGTTCCACCGTACAGAGGGAAGCCTAATCACCCCTGGAAAGCGATCACGATCGATCGCGGTGATGATGAAGAGGCAAGCCCTGAAACCTACCAGAACAAGCCTATCCGCTTGGAGATAGACAGCCTATAGCCAGGACTTGAACCGGCTACCCTTCATTGGATCGCATGGATCGTCGTGGTGCTGTACTCAGCTTCTATCATCGGGTTCCCTTCGGGGTTTGATCGTCGCTGTTTGTTTGTTCTGTGTTTCTCCTATTTGGATCAATCATGATCCTAGGTAGCGGCCCGTTGTCGCTACCTTTAATGATGAGTGAACCTTTAACCCAAGGAGATAATGAAATGACAGAGATAGTATGGGCTGTCCTTAGTTGGACATCAGGCGATCTGTTCCAGTTAGAGGATATTTATGAGAATAAATATCAGGCCCAGGTGAGAGCGGGTGAAATACCCCGTAGCTTTGTACGGTGTTTCGATGCATGGCAGGTGAAGACTAACTGCCCGGGAACGTGGAAGCGTTTCCAAGAGCGATAAAGCCCCTAGGGGAGGCTATAAAAGCCTGCTTGCTTAGCAGGTCCCCACCCTTTCCCTAACCCCAGGAGATAAAATGAAAAGCATGAAAGGCTCATGGCACTATGAGCCGTGGGTCCATGGACAATATGTCCATGGATGGTATTTCTACCCGGAAAGAGGAGGGTTCTTCTTCCTCCCGGGGATGAAGTGGATCGCCACCCTTGAAAAGGGTGGAAAGGCTGTCGGCCTGGTGCTGACAGGAAACCTGGAGGACACTACCCTGGATAGGGTGGTGCTTCCACCACTACCTAAGGGTGTGGACCTAACCACAGCCTTAAGGTAGCGGTCATCTAAGCCCCAAGGGGAGGCTATAAAAGCCTGCTTGCTTAGCAGGTCCCCACCTATTCTTTAACCCAATGGAGATAATATGACAGAGATAGAAGCACTGGAAGCCTGGGAAGCCAACGGGCTCAGTACCGATATTCTACCGGCTTTAGGCGTCTCATTCGAGACGTTCCTTAGAGTTAGCCAGAAGCCCGCGGAAAGAAGAGAGAGATCTCTTAGCGGTGCGCTCTGGTTCAAGGCTCGGAGGCACTGGCAGAGATGCTGTGCTGCTTATGCTGATGAGTCTACAGATAAGAACCTGGCTGCTCTTGTCAGGGCAACCGATCTCTTTGGACGTATAGAACGTCCCTGGAGCCCCACCGGGAGAGTCATCTAAGCCTTTAGGGGAGGCTATAAAAGCCTGCTTGCTTAGCAGGTCCCCACCCTTTCTTTAACCCAAGGAGATAATATGAAGTATTCCAATGAAGCAGCCGAAAGACTGCGGAAGAGGCTTGATATGCACTGCGATAGAGTAGCCATATGTGAAGAGGGTGATCACCTTCTACTGATTAGAAGCAGACCATTCTCTGAGCGATGGCTAACAGATACAGGGCACGAGTTCCGTTGTTGGTCTGTTAAGACTAAGGAGGCGATACCATTGGTTTCGCTGTCCTCTGAACTACTCAGCATGGCTGAGCAACTGGCTGATGAGGAGGCTATAAACCGCCTCGTCGAAGCAAAAGAAGACAGGCAGATTATTGAGAGGTAAAGCCCATCGGGGATGGCTATAAACTCCCCACCTTTTCCCTAACCCAATGGAGATAAAATGAAGTTGTATGGATACATCTGTGTAAATCAGTGTGAAGCATCCGGTAGGATGGTGTTCTGGAATGGTGGCTCTAACTATCGGGTTTTCCGATGGATGGAGATCAGCGGATCGGTAACCCTTACGGAAGACGACTGCTTTACGTTCTACCCGGACTCCGAAAAGACCGACTATGAGAAGTTGAGAGAAGCCCGGATCCAGGCTGCTGACTATGTCAGTTTCCTGGAAGCAGAGCGCAAATCGAACGCTTGGTAGCCGTATCTAAGCCTTTAGGGGAGGCTATAAAAGCCTGCTTAGCAGGTCCCCGCCTTTTCCCTAACCCAAGGAGATAACAATGAATTTTAAGGAGCTGAATCTGGACTCAGAGGCGAGTCCATACCTTATAGGGCTCATCTGGAGCCTCATGTTTATGAGGCTGGAAGTGGATCATATGATCCGCCTCCTGGAAGAGTAATGAAACTGCGCTCCATTGAGATGGAAGCAGCCCTGTTCTGCTTCCTGGCGGTCGCCATCTACATATTAGCGACCGCTACCTACTAGCCATAGGGGGAGGCTATAGCCTGCTAAGCAGGTTCCCCCCAGATTCTTTAACCCAATGGAGATAATGACAATGAGGTTTTACAATGACCACGACCAAGACGGCCAGATGTTAGAAGGCTGTTGGGGTCTGTTTCATGACCAAGAAGACCAGGCGACAGCGATCTTCTTTCATGTTGTATTCGACCAGAACCTGATCGAACACATCACTGAAGATCTGCACTGTGGATCCTTCCACTTGAGAAGGGTCTGGACCAGTGAAGAACTGGAAGCTTTAGAGATAGAGCAACTGGAAACAGTCACAGAAGACGGTCAGTTCGACTACCTGCTCACAGAAGCTGAGCAGCAATGGCTTGAATGGATCGAAGACAGGTATTCTATCAGTACCCTATTGAATGAGAGCACATGCTCTCAGGGTGTGCTGACAGCAGACAGTGAAACCATAGGGCGGTGTCTCAGGTTGGACGGTGTGGATCGTCCTCCCTGCCTCAGTGAGGATACACAGTTAGCCCGCCTGATCTGGTTCATCGGTCCTCTTTCCGAGGACTAAGCCAAGTCATCACCAGCCCCAAGGGAGGCGACAATATCCCAACGATTCTTTAACCCAATGGAGAAAACAATGAGTAAGTACATTATCAATGTGCCTAAAGCTAAGACATTCACTAAGAGCATGGCTGCTCCCTTCCTGGCTGCACTCGCAGCCTATGGATTCAACGTAGGGATTCCAGGATTCGTCCTGTTATTCCGGGTTGCATCCGGGAAGATCCGAAAGCTTCTCGGTCGCTCTCTCAAAGTAGAGAAGGGTGAGAAGGTCGGAGTCCTGACAAAGGTTATGTACCTGTCTCCTTCCAAGGAAGCAGGGATTAATACATGCCCTTTCGCATCGAATGGTTGCGCTGCTTCCTGCCTCGGTCATAGCACCGGGCATCTACAGTTCGCAAGAGCGAAGGCTACCAGAGTCCTTAAGACTCTGCTGTGGGCTCTCTTCCCTGAGTTCTTCCTGACTAATCTTGTAAGAGAGATTATCAACCATGCGAAGAACGCGAAGAAGAAGGGTATGAAAGCTGCTGTAAGGCTCAACGGTTCATCAGATATATTCTGGGAAAACTACCTGGATATTGATGGGCTGAACCGGGACTATCAGTTGGAGTTTTACGACTACACGAAAGCACCGGTTAAGCGAGTGCAGCGTGCTGGCTTTCCCAAGTCCTACCATCTGACCTTCTCAGTTAGTGAGAAGCCGTTTAGTCTGGTTGGTGCAAAGCATTGGCTCAACGCTGGATACACCATAGCCGTCGTCGTCGCTGGCTCTACCATCAAGGTAGAAGATGCTCAAGCGGTGTCTGCTACCATCCTTGAAAGAGGTTGGTACAGTGTCGCTGGCTCTAAGTATCCAGTCCTGGATATGGATGTCACGGACATAAGGTTCGATGATCCCCCCGGTCATGTCGGGGTGCTCTATGCGAAGGGATCCAAAGCCCTGCGTGATACCTCAGGATTCGTCCAGAGACACGCTTAACTGAGCCCATCGGGGGAGGCTCCAAGTATCCCCGCCACCTTCACAACCCAAAGGAGAAGATATGAAAATAGGCGATACGGTCAGGAAAACAAAGGCATTCCTCAGAGGCTTCGGTCTGTACTTCAACGATGGAACTCATGGTGTTGGTACGGTCGTTGGGCTCGGCTCCCTCGCAGGGAAGACCATCCTCACCGTCAGGTGGGGTCAGCATGAGGAAACCATCCTTGCGGCCAACGTTCAAAAGGTCTGATAGCCCATCGGGGAGGCCCCAAGTATCCCCACCTATTCTTTAACCCAAGGAGAAAACATGATGAAGTTAATGAGAGAGATACTGATACTTAGGTATCTCACAGAGAGCATTGATGAGATGATAGAGTCTCTCAATGACTGACCTCATAGACTGGGAAGCAGGACTCTTCTGCTTCATAGCAGTAGCCGTCTATGTACTGGCAACTGCTACCTACTGAGCCGTTCCGGGGAGGCTCCAAGTATCCCCGCCCTTTCCCTAACCCAAGGAGATAAACAATGGAACATAAAGAATTACTTGCTCTTAAGATCAGTAGCCTTTCGGAACTTTTCCTCCTGATGCTGAGCGGTGATCTTGAGGACTGTGACTGGTCCGATCTTCCGACCTTCGGAGGAGACGAGCCAGAAGACACAATGGAAGTCTGGTCCTGGGATGAAGACAACCTCTTGATAGGATCCGGTAGTATCACAGAGATGGAAATTATTCCGCGAACTGAACTGAGAGGACGGATCTAAGCCCATCGGGGAAGGCTATAAACCCCCGCCACCTCACAACCCAAGGAGAGAACAATGAAGGTAAGAATCACTACCCTTCCCAGAGTTAATACAGATGATGAAAAGGTAACCTACGTTGCCTCTTCAGCTGAAGAGTGCCGCGACCAAACAGACAAGTCAGCCTATGAAGCAGCCTGCCTCACTGGCTCTGTTGTGTGGATGGGGTGCGTGGTCGCTGAGCCAGTGAGATAGTCATGGACTATCTCCTTGAGACAGCGTTGAGTATGCTGACCGTGTTCCTACTTATCTGTCTGGTCTTCGGCTGTTGACCAGACACCAGCCCCGAGGGGAGGCTTGATCCCCCACGATTCTTTAACCCAAAGGAGATAACAATGAAAGAGTATAAGCCTTCCCGCATCTTCAGCATTGTAGCCATCAACTGGAGCCTGCTGCCGCAGGACATGCTGGAAGAGTATGGCCAGTTGCCAGACTGCAAGGACAACGATGATGACTACTACATGCTCTGGGATCATGATTCTGGGGCATTTGTCTCAGTTCATTATGCCGTTCCAATTGATATTGGATTTCTTGGTTTCAAGCACTACCACACCCCACTCTATGTAGACGTACAAGAAGCCAGGGCAGCAGCTAAGCATGGAGGTATCGTTGAGTCCGATGCCTACCGCTGGGACGGCAATGATTTTGCCGGACGGATTCCTGCTCTGTACGCTGGCAGGACGGTATAGCTGACCACCCACCCACAGCCCAAGGCGAGGCTTAAATCGCCAACGATTCTTTAACCCAAAGGAGATAATATGAAAGTAGCAAGTTTCTTTACCGGCTGCGGTGGCCTTGACCTCGGTGTCATGGCTGCTCTCAGACTGGCAGGGCAAAACCCTGAGCACAAAATCATGTGTGAGGTTGATCCTTATGCACAGCAGGTGCTCAAGAGGCAGTTTCCTGGTGTCACCATCTTGGATGATGTAAGGAAGAGCCTCCAAGGCAAAGCAGAGTTAGTCATAGCAGGTTTTCCCTGTCAGGACTTGTCCCGTGCTAAGCGTGACAAGGATGGCATGGAGGGTGAGCGAAGCGGTCTGTTCTATGACCTCTGTGACCGCATCAGAGAACTGGATGCTCAGTATGTCATCTTGGAGAATGTCGAAAACATTCTTCGCTATGAACACCTGACCCCGGTCCTTGATGAGTTGACCTCAATGGGCTTCACCGTTGAATGGTCCATCATCTCCGCTCAGGAGGTGGGAGCACCCATCATGAGGAAGCGTTGGTTCGCCTTCTGTCACAAGACAGACCGGTGCAAGGTCCATCACTTCATGGGCCAGCCTTACTGGAGGGCTCATCACGACGACGAGCCTGGGGTTCGATACCCCAGGCATGGCTCTGTTCGTCCCGGAGGCTCGGTCTTCGTCATCGACAGACCTGTCCACAAGGACCGTCCTGTTGCCTGGCCTGCACCTGCTGCCTCTTGTCCCAACTGGGATGAGGGTCCGGCTACCTGGCTTCTTCGTGCCGCAAGGTGCTACGAGAAGGGGCAGTACACTGGCATCCCTCTCACGATGGCTGTCAGACTCGGGGCTAACTGGCGACACAAGCTGAGTACAATGCGGAAGGATCCCAGTCTCATCACTGATGACCAGTGGAGTGGCAGCCCATGGTTCTACCCCAACTGGGGTGACAGGCTGATGGGCTTTCCCAATGGCTGGACGGACCCATCACCCGGCTGTCCAAGCCAGGCATCCAATGTCAACTTCTCTGGTCACTGGCTCACCAACAAGTGGGACTGGGGCCGTCGTATTCAGCCTGAGAAGAAGGATGACATACCGCACCGGCTTCGTCTTCTGGGGAACACCGTTGTTCCCCAGCAGGCATTTGCATTTGCCAGCAACATTCGCTGGTAGCCCCAAGGGGAGGCTTTATTCCCCAACGATTCTTTAACCCAAAGGAGATAATATGAGTAAGACAAGACCAACACTGACACAACGTTCCCTGGAGAGAATCCACGCAGACATTCACTGCCCTCTGCGTGGATGGAAGGGAGGTTGGGACAACCTCGTTGAAAGCATTTCAGCCGTTAGAGTTATCGGCAAGCGCACTGTTATCAGATACCGTCTGCATCTAAAGGGTGGTCCCACCATCAACACGATGAAGGAGTGGAGGCAGTACAACTCTGGCGACCTGCACTCTCTCATGGTCAAGAAGTTGCATAAAGGAGGTGATCAGTGAGTAAAAGATTAGCGATGAGTAGTATGAAAGAAGACTAACCACCCACCCACAGCCCAAGGCGAGGCTTAAATCGCCAACGATTCTTTAACCCAAAGGAGATAACACAATGATGAAGTTAATACTTACTGACATTACAACCCTTCCAGAACTCAAGATGTTTCTGGAGGAGTTACCCAAAGACCAGCATGACTACATCGACTGGAGCTCTCTTCCCACTTTCGGAGGAGACGAGCCGGACGATACGACAGAGGTATGGTCATGGGATGAGGAGAACCTTCTTGTTGGGACATGCTGTTCTGACTGGGAGATCATCTCTCGTACTGCCTGGACGATCCTGATCAGACTTCAGGAGTTAGGTGGACCATGTATCCGTTGTCAGAAAATAGAACGTGCTGGCTGCGGTTCTCAGATGTGCTGTCAGGAAATTTATGACTTAGACAAAAAGCTTGAAGAGCTGAAGTAATGCCCCACCCATAGCCCAAGGCGAGGCTTTAATCGCCAACGATTCTTTAACCCAAAGGAGAGAACTATGATGAAAGTCTACCATAAGGTATGGACAAAAGAGCCCTGCCTCTGGCCGAGGGACTATGTGCTCGTCGCTATCGTAGAAGGTGACGACCCTGAGCTTGCCTTCAGTGTTACCAACAATACATACGACCATCGTGTGGAATGGGTAGCAAGAGGCAGGTCAACATCTGTGGGAGATGTCGTCGTGCTGTCTGACGGTACAGTCCTTCAGTACGACGATCAAGGAACAACCTTGATCATACACATCGTCCCACATGGCGAGCTCTACCAGGTCCAGCTACTCACCGAGTCTGGCTGGACCAACATCACTGATAAAACCGTCTGCCTCAACGATGCAAAGAGCATCAGGAAGCAGGCACTTACATGGAGAAAACAATGACGATACTATTTATCATCATCTTTGCTCTCTGCCTATTGGAGGCAGGATGAGCGACAACAAACGGCTGGGACCACTGGCCAAAGAACCACTGGCTGCATCGGACTATCTGATGCAACTGCTAACCCTTAAGGTGGAACCCCACCTGACCGACACTGACCTCAGGCTGATGGCAGAACGCATCATTGCCGAGTGTCAGGCTGTCGGTGTCAACCCAACAGATACCCTTGACTTCCTCGTCGAAGCCAGGGCTGAAGCACAGGCTAAGCTTGTGCCAAGAGGTGAAGCATGATTGACCGACAACTGCTCCTGGGCATCATCCAGGACGAGCTGAAGATCGACAACATCTACGATGCGAAGGTATTCCAGAATATCCGGTATCAATACCACGACGACTGGCCTGTCGTCAGCATCAAAATGAACAGAGGAAAGAGGCATTATGTGGTGGAGGTCTGGCTCACTGCCGCTCTCTACCGAAAGACGAACAGGCCACGAGCTGACAAAACGTACCATGTCAACTTCTATGGTGCGTTCATCGAAGCACCAGGCAAAGGCAGACCCCGGAAGAAGGAGAGGGAGAGCCTCTCCCCCCTGTATGTTTCATTGTATAAGTGGATGATGCCACTTGCAGATAAGCTTCCCAACCTCTTCTACATACAGAAGCCGGGGAAGTTCTACAGGCTCCTCCTCTACGGAGCCTTGTGCAAGCATGCACTTCGCAACGAGCGGGAGGATGACTTCATCTACTGCCGGAAGCTTGTAGCTCCCAACTGGGATGAGGCATGGATGATCTTCTCCGGAGAAGACCAGCCCCTCCTTCCCAAGGGGCACAAGTCAGAGTGGGCAGCATGGAGAAATGCCTACCACATGCTGGTCATGGGTGAAACAAAGCCGCTTCTGGACAGCTAAGCTGTTCCGCGATATACTGTGTCTGTAAACTGCTCGTTCAGTTTTCTCTATTGGGTTAGCCCTCACTTCGGTGGGGGCTTTTTCATTTTCTGGATCAGTGGTATGCCAGGGCATAGGGAACATCATTGGTCGGTGATGTCGTACCACCTGCCCCTGCTTCCAGAACCACTGCAGCCTTAATCCCGTTGGCAAACTTTCCTCCCGGTTCAAAGGAGAACTGTACCACTTCCGATGCAGGACAGGGGAAGATGAAGTCTGGCACTGTCGTACCCACTGTGACCGACGATCCTGTATCGTACAGCTTGAGGTACACTATGTCATTAGCATTGCTGCTGTTGTCGATGCGTACCTGGTCCAGATAGACTGTGCCTGATCCGATGGTGTTGACTGTCGATGTGGCATCAGTCTCTTCTGCCTTGGTGTCTGATACTTGCCCCGGCAGGGCTCCGTCTGATAATGCCATGTCAGTCTCCGAACAGGGTGTATTTGAAGCTTGCAAAGCCAGTGGAGGAGCTCTTACCTCCCTCGTCACTCAGAGCTACTGTCAGCCCTGTGTCTATCTTCAGCCCTTGCTTTGATGATACAGTATGGATTGTTGCAGAGGTACATCGGAAGATGAAGTCAGGCTCAGTCGTACCAAGAGTCACCGACTTAGCATCATAGACTTTGAAGTAGCATACACTGCCTCCACCTGTGGAGTTGTCCAGCTTCATCGAATACAGTCTTCCTGTACCTGTGGTCATGATGTCTACATCGGGTCCTACAGCGGTGCTTCCACTCTCAATGATCATACTGGGCATATCCGAGAGATGCTTATTACTTGTGACACTCATTTTGCATGCGCTCCTTTGAGGCTCTGGTTCTCATGCTCCAGGAACTCAACCCTCATTACCATCTCAGCAAGCTTCCTGGTCAGGTCAACTATCCTGTCATTGGCTTCCTCCAGTTTTATCCGGAGTTCTGACACTTCCTTGCGGAGATCATCTCTGTACAGGTTCTGCTCCAGTTGTGCCTGAGCCCGCTGTTCTGTTTTCAGCGCGAGACGGTGCTTCCAGAACTCCCATGCCTTAGCGGAAGTCAGAGCCGCGACTACCGATAATGCTATAGTTGCTATCATTTCAACGGACATACTGGCCTCCGTGGGATGCACCTATAGCATAGCCGCCGCCGATGACTGCCGCACCCCCTATTATCACACCAACACCTGTCCAGAAGTTGTTCTTTTCCCAGACCGGGACGGGCTTCTGTGCCTGCTCCAGCATCCTCTGTGTGTACTGCAATTCATGTTCAAGCGAAGAGGTGTCGATCTCATAGAGCCGCTCAAGATATTTGGTGTGTGTAGCCAGAAGCTCGTAGTCAGCCACCCACGATGTGGGAAGGAGGATACCCCTGCACAAAGAGGTCTGACCCTCTGCAAACGGGATGGCTTCCGGACACTGACCCTGCACCGGAGGCTGTGGTTCCGGCCTGTCCGGAGGCTCTGCTCCACCCGCTAAGGACAGCATGAGCAACAGACCTGTCATCCGAGAGGTCCGCTCTTACGGTTCAGCCTGTCCGCTAATGCCCCTTCAGGGTCTTCTGAGGCCACAGCCTTCTCTATGGTCATGGTTTCCTCCAGCATGTCATTGTGGGCGATTGTACGGGCTTTCTCGTAGCCCTCATCGTTGAAGACAGGAGTATCCTCATCGTCGTCCAGCCTCTTTGCTATCCGGTTGATGAACCACAGGACACCAAAGCCAGCAGCAAACAGAGCCCATACGATCCAGTCACTCACTGTTCTGCTCCATCTGCTTTGAAGCTTGACCCTTCCTTCGCACCCCAGTGTCGGGCTGACAGACCCAGTGTCCCACCTGTACCAACACAGGCGATAGCCAGACTCAGAGTACCGATCACTTCAGCCATCGCTTCGATTGCCTCTGGCACAAGAAGCACTGTCAGCAACAGTTCCCCTGAGAGAACCAGCAGAGCTATCATAGCGAGCTTGGCAGACTCAAGAGTCCTTGATGGTTTCTTCTTCATAGTCAACCTCAGAGAGTAGTGTATCCAGAGACAGACCTCCGCAGTCTATCTTCCGCTTGGTGAGATGGTAGTGGTGGACAAAGCCCCGGAAGGCTCCTGATGCAACACTCTCTTCTGTATCGGTGCTCATCTTGTTGTCAGTCATAGGACACTTGAGAGGTAGCCCTGTAGCCTCAGAGACAGCACGGAACAGTGCCTTCAGTGCAGCCAACTGAGCAGGATAGAATCCCATGTGAGGCTCCAGCCTTTTGCCATTGACAATACTGGTGTGACTCATAGGTCGCTCACCCAGACCTCTCTTCACATAGTGTCCCTGGTACTGGGGATAGTACGCATTGTTTATCTCTACCCCGATGGACCAGTTGTTCGCTGCTCTGCTCCCGGCATGGAAGCCGATGTGCTGACAATCCATCGTCTGATAGATGGTCCCATCTGCATCCAGTAAGAAGTGGACTGAGATACCTCTGCGGTTCAGCACACGCTGACAGCTGTGGCTTGATACACATACGTCCCAGTGGGTTACGAACTGTCTTATCTCTCGGGGTCCCTGCGCTGTCCGATCCCTGTAGCATCCCTTCCTTGCCTTCAGACCACCAGCCTCAGACCACAGCACCACCTTCGGCCAGTTGATCTTGTAGAAGTGTCCGTTGTAGATGATGTGGTTGTCAGACCTGCCTGGTACTGATGGCTCATGCTCATCGATCTGCGCTTCCCTTTCCAGGAAGATCCTTCGGAATGTTCCAGGTCCACACATACCATCCGGGTCCAGCCCGTGCTCCATCTGGAACTCTACTATGATCGACTGCAGTTGCTCATCGAAGAACTCACAGCCAAACCACGATGGATCCCATCCCAGCTTGGCCGCAGAACTCTCGTTGTACCAGTTCTTATCGGCCATTATTCATCCCATGTCTCTTCGTACCAGCCAGCCTCTCCGAACTGATCATTGAGTCGCTTCAGTAGCTTCTCCATCTTGATCTTCACGGTCTTTCCAGTAGCTGTATTGCGAGAGAAGAACTCCCACTCTCCCTCTTCATCGTGAGGAGAGATCTTGGTCTGGTTTCCAGCTCCGTCCTTGACATACATTTCTGTTGTTCCACTGTCATTTGCACTGTATATCCATCCATAGCCAGATGCAGTGCCTGGATGACCCGCAGACTCCTTCATCTTCAACTGCCCTTGTTCCACTACCCTCATTCGTTCCACAAGGTTGTTCATTGATGAGCCAGAGCCTGCTGCTGGAGCAGTCTGGAATATGATTTCTCCCCCTGCGCCAGAGCCTTTACCCTGCCCACCGTTCAGTGTCAGAGCTCCACCTGCAATATTGTTGGTGGTCCCGGCAGTAGTGTTACCAGCACTCACAGCGAGAGGCTTGCCTGCGGTGTCATGGGCAGTAGCCGTGATGCTCATAGTGGCATCTTGACCATTGCCGTAAACAATGTCTCCACCATCTACGTTGAGGTCTGTACCCACTGTGACCATGTCTCTGAAGATTGCCGCTCCACCTGCACTCATATCCAAGGTCAGTGCAGTGATGGTGGATCCCGCATCACTGCCTTTGAATACCAGGTCCTTGTCACTCAACATGCTGCGAATAAGAGCATCACCAGACGAGTGGGAAAACCGCAGGAACTCATCAGAAGGTCCAGCAAGACACTTAATATCATTCCCTGCCGCATCAAGCTTGATGTCTGCGACAGAATCCAGTGTGATGTTACCACTGTCAGTAGACTGTAAGGTGACCCCGGTGTGCCCGTCTATGATCACACCTGCCGCTGCTGAGTCAATGGTGACATTACCGGCAGATGCGCTCCAAGTGCAGGCTCCACCAGAGGTGATGGTTATCGGATTACCAGCCAGTGTGGCTCCTGTAGTGCCATCATGAGTGATTGTGAAGTCATTGCCTGCGCCCATGTTGAGCACTGAACTATCGCTGGTCAAAGACAGGTCATCACCAACAGCTACGTCAGCTGCACAAGTGATGTTCTTATCGTCAGCAATCGTCAGAGCTGTAACCCAGGAGTTAACGGAGGTTCCTGTGCTCCCTCCTCCATCAGCTACCTGGAACTGCATGCCGCCTCCTGCTCCTGTCCCGGTTCCCTGGCCTGACTGGATGACAAGGTCTTTCCCCGCTGTGTCTGTTCCGCTGACAGGAGAAACGGTGATGTGGGCATGGTTGGTGTTCCCAAACTTCAAATCTCCAGACGTAACCAGCAGGCACTCGTCGCTGCTGTCCATCCTGAATACCTCAGTGCCACCATCTTCTTTGAAGATAATGTCCTTGTCGGTGACCCGGTTCCCAAAGATGACATCATTGGAGGAGTTAGTGATCCTCAGGTACTCTACTCCTCCTGTCTTGTACTTTATGTCACCCCCACCAGCATCAAGGCTAATGTCTCCGGCAATGTCCAGAGTGAACTGTCCTGAACTCAATGCTATTTCAACACCATCCAGTGTGATGTTATCAACAACAAGACCACCAGGAGCGGTAATTTTGCCTGTCTCATCAATTGTTACAACATTAGCTAAACTGTTGGCTGATGAGCCTGAACCGGCTCCTACGCTGGAAGCGGTCTGAAATATAATAGAGCCGCCATCTCCAGTACCCGTTCCCTGCCCTGCCGAAAAAGTCAGGTTCCTGCCTGCCGTGTCGGTTCCTGCTACAGCTGCGACAGAGAGGGTAGCATCCTGTGCGTTTCCGTAGGAGATGTCTCCACCTGTCACCGTCAGGTCTGTCCCAACAGTAGCAGTGGTTGTAGTCGTTAGTGCTCCAGTCACAGCCAGAGTACTTCCGTCGAACCCCAGGTTTGCCTCTCCGTTGATGCCTCCTGATCCTGTAGCTGTGACCACCCGGTTGTTGGAATCGTTAGCCAGACTGAGAGTGGTTCCTGTTCCGCTCGTCAGTTGTATGTCATCACCAGCATCAGTCGTGAAGTAGAGTTCGTTTGGTGTGGCTGTGTTGACCCAGATTTGCCCGAAGCCAGCGTTGTCTGCATCTGCATCTGCCTGCTCCTTGAGAGTTACCGTTCCTTCCACAGTCAGGGCCGTTTTGGGATCATCAGTGCCGATGCCAACCTTGCTGTTCGTCACCACCAGGTCCGTGTCTGCGCCCGAGCGAATGTGGATCTTGGCTGCGGTAGAGTTGGCCCGACCGATGCGTACACTGTCAACACCATCGTCACCAATGTACATGTTGCCGGTTGCTCTCACCCTAAGAGAACCGGCAGTCTTGACGTGTGCAGTAGTGATGGCTGTTGGAGAAAGCTGGATGTCTCCGTCGATTTCCAGGGCATCGCTCGGGTCTTCCATCCCGATGCCGACCTTGCCGTTGGCAACAACTAAATCTGCATCAGAGCCAGACCGTATGTGGACCTTGGTTGCGGTAGTGTTGGCCCGACCGATTCGGATAGAGTCCGCGAGATTGGTTCCAAGCTTCATATTGTTGGTGCATCGAATGTCCAGCGATCCAGTGGTATCGATGTGAGCTGTGCTAATTGCTGTTGGAGCCAGCTTTATGTCACCGTCGATACCAAGGGCTCCCCCTGGACTACTTGTCCCAACCCCTACTCTATCCAAGCTGGAGTCAACAAACAGCATATGAGTCTTGTTGTCGCTCTCTACTCGGAAGTCACCTTCAGTTACAGAGTTCTCGTTGAAGGTGGCTGACTCGTCTACCGTAAGGGTCTTAGTACCCAGAGATATGTTTGGTCGCTTGATTCCCATTATCGCCTCCAGAGTGGACGGAAGTAAAGTTTGTGAGTGACGGTTCCAGATATTGTACCAGAGGCTACAGACCTACAGTACAGGGTACTGCCTGAGTAGACGGGACTAACAATAGGCTGCTCATCAACATTTTGATCCACAGAGGTTGAGAGATGTAAAACAACCTCCTGATTTGCAGGGTTCGTTGACTCACCCATGACTGGAGTTATAGTCTTGCTGGCATCGGAGGTGTATGCCTTCCACCGGATGATTCTTCCTGCGCTGGGCACACTCAATGTGAACTCACTGGTTTCTTCCGGGTCAGTCTCAACCACTGTGTACAGGAAGCTACCATCTGCACTGGTGCTGGTCTTGGTTGCCGTGTATGAATATGCCATTGTTATCTCTCCTTAGGTCTGGGTATTCGTCCTCTGTAGGTTATACCAAGCAGATCCGATTGTCCTGTTAATATCTCTAATAGTTCATACTGATGTCTTCTGTATGCAGCATCCTGAGGAATGTCCTGTTTCAGCTTAACTCCGGACAGAGCATTGATGGCTCTCCAGGTCTTTCCGATCTCTTTTATCGTGGCCACTCCTTTCGGGTCTTTTGACTTTGCTGCTTCTGTCAGCATAGCAGTGTTGTATATATCACTGAGGCTGGCTGCGTTTCGTATGATTCTCATGTAAGGCAGCTGGTCTATGGCATACTTCTCTTCAATCTTATCGGCATCGATATAGTAGTACAGCCTTCCATCTGAATGGGCCTGAAGTGTCATGCCAAGGTGGCTTTTTATCCCTGTTCCCATCAGTTGCAGGGGAGGGATCCCGGAGTCCTGCAGGTGGACAGCAAAGGAAGCAAGGTCATTGACCTGTCTGCTTCTTGCATCTTTGAAGTCTCTCTGATAGTATGAGTACTCTTTTAGAAGTCCCAGTTCCACTACGGAACGCAGAAGGAAGTGGGTTTGTGCCAAAGCATAGGTGTAGCTCTCTCCTCCTCCGAGAATATCAGAGCGAAGCTGAGCATCCTTTGCCTCCTGAGAACCCAGCACGGCAGCAATCGGTACAGTCAAGCCACCAAGTGCCGCAACCTGCTGGTGAAAGCCCTCCAGTGGCACACCAAGACCCTCCAGCCAGATGTTGTTGGACAGATCCAAAGGTACACGCATCTTAAACAGGTTGTACTGAGGAATGTATTTTATCCGGTCTTCCCTCTTCGCTTCTGCCAGCTTTGCATGAGTTACCATCCCCTTCTCTTCGGCCTGTACCGCTTCAGCAACACGGGGGAGCCAGTCATAGACCGTGCGGTAGAATGTGGAGAAGTAGACGGGGTTCTTCTCCATCATATCAAGAGTCAGAAGGAAGTTCTTCTGGTTCCATGTAAAGAAGGGCATGAACAGACGAGTCCAGGACTTCTGAGTAGGTGTCAGGTCTGAGTAGTTCATCAGGAACTTGTTGGCATGCTCTGCTGCTGTCTCTACAGTCCCTCCCCTCTTCATGTTGGCAATGAAGTTGACCATCCTTGCCTGATTCTCAAACCGGCGGGACATTGTTGCCCCCCACTTCTTGGGAAGCCCGACAGGAATTAACATTCCTCCTGATGCAACGGAAAGAGGACCTGCACCAAGAACAATGAGATCTTCACCGATGCTCATTGCTCTCTTGGTCCGTTTCCATCCCACCTTCCCTGCTTCCAGGTATCCCAGAGACTGAGCCAGTTCCATGAACTGATCGTGGACCTGATCGATGTCTGCGTGGAATGTATCAGAGCCTGAAATCACACCCCGGCTGTGAAGCAAAGCCATAGCCTCATCCACTTCCCTCTGAACACCATCACCAAGATCTACGGTGTTCAGTTTGTCAGGGTTGTACAGCCCGGTGCGCTTCATCTCCTGTCCGGCAGCAAACCGGTTCAAGTATTCTCCAGTCGTCTCCCCAGCCTGCTTTGGCTTGCTGATTTCCTGCCAGGCATTACGCATAGACCCGTAGGAACTCCAGTAGTCTGCCATTTGTGATACACGAGCAGCCGTCCAGTTGGTGAACGGGTTTAGCACCCCACCCATGCCAATGTCCATCATGTTCTGGAAGGTGTTACCGATAGCATTTCTTGTGCTGAAGGCAATCGCCATGATGGTCACGCGGGTCTTCCACCAGTTGTTGGTCTTGTGGAGGAAGCGTGAAGCCTTCTTGACTCCAGGCACATTCATAAGCCATGCTTCTGAGAACATCATCCTCATGCTCTCTTCCACACCCTGAGGTATGTACAGCCTGAGCATCCCCTTTTCATCTTCGCCAGCAAAGATCCTTACTGTGCCTTCTCTGAGGGAAGGCAGGGAGCTCTCTGTTCCAAACAGTTCCTTCCTGCCTGCTCCTACCATGTTGTTGATGTCTGCTACATAGCCATTGATTTCTTTTGTGAGATCCTTCCATGCCAGATTGCCAGCCATTTTCTCCTGACGAGCAGCCCTTCTTGACAGATTAAGTTTGCCCTCAAGATCTTTTAATGCCTGCTCAGCGGTAGCAAGAAGTCCCTGACGATGGCTTGTCATTTTATCAGAGGTTGCTTCTTCTATTTTCTTTTTATAGTTGGCGATCTTTTCCTGCTGGGCAATTATTTTACCCTCATCTGCAGTCTTAAAGTCTTGAAGATGCTTTTCCCTGAGCACCCTCCACCGCTTGCTGGCATTATAGAGCTCTCCATCCATCATAGGGACCAAAGGACTTTGCCCCTTCTCCAGCTGCTTCATCTGAGATATTTTGATTCCTGCTATCGCATGCTCTGCAGTACGGGTATTGTTCAGGAATGTAATGTCATTCGCCCATGATACAAGCGGTGAAACTTTTGGCTTCTCTCCTTTTGCCAGCTTTTCTTTTGCTGCTTTATGTGCTGCATTAAGCTGCTCCATAAAGGCTTCTGTTTTGTCTGCTCCGTTGGCATCCCGTATGTTCCATTCTTTAGGATCCTTAACCCTGAGGAAGCGGTCATAGTCAGCATGCCGAACAGCCCTTTCAAACAGAGGAACATACCCTCTCCTTATCGCCTCCTCCGTATCATCAAAGGACCTTAGCACTCCTCCCCTGTTGAGAGCCCACAGGAAGTCCTGATTTTTTAATGCCTTGGTAGAGTTGAAGAACCTTGCCATAAGCAGGTTGGGATCCATTGTAAATCGCCAGTTCTCTTCCTGTCCTTTTGATGGCATTTTAAGAGACTCATTAATCTCTGAGATGGTTCCTGACAGAGATCTGTGCCTGCCTGCATCCATCTCTGATGACAGTGCAACGTCAAGCGTTCCAGCCTTCATCGAATCAAGCATGTCGGAGGTCTTGTCTGTTGTAACAGGCATCAAAGAGTCCTGCCTGAGGTGAGGAACATAAGCATCAACACCCCATAGCTTCATCCTCTGCAGTGGATCCCTCATGAAGTCCATGCCATGCTCTTCGTACTTCTGCCTGTACGAGTCCAGGGTTTTGCGGAACTCATCTACCAGAGGCTTTATGTCTGGAGAGATCTTCTCTGTAAATCTTTCGCCCACAACCTCGGGCAATATAGAGACATCACCTTCAAACTGCTTCTTCTCTTTAGCAGCAAGATCCGCTGTCACTTCTTTAAGTTTGCTCTCTAACTTTGCATACTCCTTTTCAGGAAGTGTACCCTTCTCTTTGTCAATGCGCCTTCTCAGCAGAAGTTGCTTCTTTTGCAGACGTTCAAATTTAGCTTGCTCGTCTTTCGGTATAGGCCTTGGAGACACAGCCTTTCCTAAGCCCTGTTTGACATAGGCTTCTCTAAGCTTTTTGTATGCCTGGCTTGTCTTCTCCATTGACTCCGGGGTTCTTTTGAATACTTCCTTATCTCCCATTGTTGCTAAGATAGCCCTGAGCCTGTCTTCCTCAGAATAGTTCGCCATCACTGGCTGTATTGTAGCCCAAAGATCTGTCTCCCATTCTTTCATATGTCTGAGGTAGTGATCTGTTTTAATGGCTGGAAGAATCGGCTCTTTTAACGTGCCGTCTGGCTCCGGAAGAGGACGAGTCCGTACCCTCTCTGCCCACTGTGCGCTCAACCGGCCTTCCAGTTCAGTTATCCGCGCAGCACCTGTATCAATAGCCTTCTGGAGACTCTCAGAGTACGTCCCCGCTGTGATCTCTGCCTTGGCTTTTTTAAGGTGATTTCTGATCTGTTTTAAGCTTTCGATTTGTTTTCGCAGGTCTTCTTTTTTCGCTTCTGCTGCTGCTGTCAGTGCTTTCTTTTTGAACTCGCTTGTCGCCTTTTTTCGCATCTCCTTTAGCTTCTTATCTACATCTCCAATCTTTTCCCGAGCCTTCTCATCAGACTTTACTTGCTCCAGACTTTCGTTTATTGCTTTTAGTTCATCAGCAGCCGGGTCTACCTTCTTCGCCTGTCTGAGAAGATCCAGAGTCTCTGCAATCTCATCGGCAAGAGCAAGGTATGCCTTTGCATCTCCCTGCCCAAAGCGACTGATCGCTATCAGTGACTGCTGTACTTCTTCAAATGCTTCGCCCGTTCGATCTGAGAACTCTTTCATGAAGACATTGACAGCATCACGAAGCTCAACCAGTTCATCAGGCAGTCTGCCTGCTCCCGTCTCCAGTATGTCTGCCATCTCGTTGAGGACATGAGAGCCGTTGTACTCGTCGCCAGGCCTTGCATATATGAGGGGCTGGTCTTCCATGCGCTTCGCTGCTATCTGCCGTGCCATCTTTGCCCATCTTGATACAGAGTCCATGATGAGCTGATTCTCTGTCTTGATAGCCATCTGATAGTTTCCAAGGGCCTTCTGATAGCTGTTCCATATCTCAGGTGCAGTCTTTCGTAGTCGCAGCCAGAGTCTGGGCCTTGACCCCAGATTAGAAAGCAGCTGCTGTCCTGCTCCTCTGCTTTGAAAGTACATCAGTGCCTTGTCCATCTCCCTTGAAGCAAGCCAGGGCTGCATCCATCGCGTTCCAATCGTCCTTCCTAAGAAGTCCATGAGAGCCATAGGGATTTTGGTAATGCCTTCCGTCATCCCCGGTACAGACCCGTGGTCCAGATACAAGGCTATCTTTTCGCCTGCAGACAGTTCAGAAAGCTTCTTCTCTCTGATCGTGTTCAGCCTTGCAGGAGACATAGCTACAGATACCCAGTCTGCTCCCCTTGCTACCTGGTTCAATATCGGAGCCTGAAACACGCCTTTGGTAAAGCCCCGCAGCCCTGTCGAACCCAGCCCTACAGTTATCCGCTTGCCGTCTTTTACCATCTTCCTTATGCCATCAAGGTCGTCCCGCCTGAGGCCATTCAGTTCTGCCAGGTCTTCCATCTGTATACCAACCCGCTCAGCGATCAGTGCTGCATTATCACCGAGTTTGAGATTCGGTGTGAGCGACATTGTTTTGAAGCCAACGGAAGTCTGTGCATCCCACCCCCACTTCTGAACCATCGGCAACTTATGAAACAGCGGTATATGGACAGAAAGACCTCTTTTGATCTGAGCCTGTGCAGCGAGACGATCCGGAGCCATAGCCAGCAGTCGTTCAATGGAAGCAGCCTGTGCATTATGGAACTTTTGCAGTGATTCGCTTCTCTTAGACAGTGCAGCCAGGCGGGATTTGGCGTTTTTGCCGGTAAGTTTTTCAACCTCCTTTTGCATGTTCGACCGGGACTTTTTGATGCTTGCGAGCTTTGCAGCGCGTACCCCGGTTGTTTCACCTTTAGCCAGATCTTTCCCGTAGTTTGCTATTGCTTCATCCAGAGTCTTTACTGTGTTTTCAAGCTCTTCCCGAGCAGCCACGAGTGCCCCTGCAGGGTCTTCGGCCTTTCCTGTGTACCTTGCTGCCTCTTTGGCATGAGTTGCGGCTCTTGCTTTGCCGATGTCTGCCACATTTCGCAGACTTGCAGCAGCAGCAGCGGCCTCATCCCCTCCCAGAGCAAAGTCCAGTATGAGCCTCTGTGCTCCGTGGTTGGTGACCGCATTATCCAGATGAGACACAGCACGGGCCGCTTCAGAGGCTCTGCTCCCCATAAGGAAAACCTTGCCTCCCTTCTGAAACACAGACGCTCCCTTTGCAGGACCAAGCATCCACAGAGGGTCAAGTATCAACTCAGGGATGATACTCAGAATGGTCCTTGAGAGAGGGTCCGAGAGAAGTTCAAGCGAGAAAGCAGTCTTGTTATTGCCTTCCTTTCTCGCTTTTGCTGCGAGTTCTTTAGCCTCATGAACAGGCAGCGTGTAGTCCAGGATCAGATCTCCTGTTACATTGGGCAGTCTCATCCCTGTATCGAAGAGCCCTCCCCAACTGGGAAGACCGTCACCATGAAAGCGACGAGGCTTTTCATACAGGGTCCCTGCTGCTGCTACCTTATAAATGTTTCGGACCAGTTCCTCTACACCCTGAGCGGTTTCACTCTTACCGTATGCCAGCTCTGCCGCCCATGCCGCTCCTTCCCCGAGGAAGCCCTGTGCAGCCTTCCCTGCCTCAGGGTCAGCATCAGGAAGAACAGAGGCGGCTCCAGCCAGCAGCCACCATGACAGACCACGAGCATAGTCGAATGGTTCAAGCTGCAGGAGAGCTGACTGCCACCACTTAGGCTCCAGTATTCTCTCAGCCTCTGCTGCAGTGATGATTTGGTCTTCGGGACTGAGAATCTGAAGTGCTGTACTTACCGCCTGGGGGCTTGCTGTCCTGCTGCTCAATGTTTTCGCTGCCAGTCCTGCTCCTGGTCTTACTGGTATCTCTCCTGCCTTGTACTTTACAGGAGAGAACGCATCTACCGGAGGAAGGTTCTCTAATAATGAAAACCCAGAGGCTTTAGGGCGCGGGGCTGGTGGAGGAGCAGGAGCAGTAAGAGGAGCAGAAACAGGAGGCAGATCAAGATACTCCCGCAAAGTGGTATCACTCTGCAGGAACTCTGGTAAAGGGGTTATCTTTGGTTCTGCCATTTTGTCTTCCTTTTACTTCTCTTTTTTACCTACTCATATTGTTTGAACGGATCAGATCCTTGCATTGATCTAGGGGCCATAGGAATACCCTCTATGCTGAACGGAGTATCGTCGGTAGTAGGTGCAGAAGAGATAGGTGCTAAGCTACTGGGTAGGCCCTGACTTTTTGGCCTCCCTCGCATGGCTCTTTTGCTGTAACGATATGCCTGATCCTGCTCCCGACTTCCTCCTGCTGCTGTAGATTTTACTTCTTTCCAAGTAGAGCCAGTCTTCCATCTAAAACGATACTCAATAGCTTTGGTTTTGGGATTTAACCTATACTCCAAGCCCTTGGTCTGTAACGCTCTCTTTTCGGCTGCTGTCTCCCTAAACCTATCTTCAGACACAGATGGTGTTGCCTTGAATTGGTATACAGGAGTTGCTTCACTTGACTCCTGACCTATCTGTTCAAAAGGCAACATAGCTGGGTCAACAGGCAAAAGAGTTTGCCCTAACTGTCTTCTCAGTTCATTCTGTAATGCTCGTTGCTGTAGTGGAGTTCCAGTTGGCTGTGCATCCATAGCTGGGTCAACAGGCAAAAGAGGTTGCCCTAACTGTCTTCTCAGTTCATTCTGTAATGCTCGTTGCTGTAGTGGAGTTCCAGTTGGCTGTGCATCCATAGCTGGGTCAACAGGCAAAAGAGGTTGCCCTAACTGTCTTCTCAGTTCATTCTGTAATGCTCGTTGCTGTAGTGGAGTTCCAGTTGGCTGTGCATCCATAGCTGGGTCAACAGGCAAAAGAGGTTGCCCTAACTGTCTTCTCAGTTCATTC
>Ga0208316_1000634_pt1 | contig 26928 bp, 32 predicted proteins | sample MalvireepMed_231_FD_184240 | JGI IMG/M metagenome (GOLD analysis project Ga0208316, IMG submission 184240) | Marine viral communities from the Global Malaspina Expedition - Malaspina viral metaG DeepMed_231 (SPAdes) (version 2) | ecosystem: Environmental > Aquatic > Marine > Oceanic | place... | reverse complement strand
TGGCCGCCGGAGAAGATCCTGGCGCTCTATCGCAAGCGGGGCAGCGCCGAAGCCCATATGGGCGAGGTGAAGTCGGCACTCGACGTGCACCTCTCGTCGACGGATCGCGGCGCCTCCACCGTTCAGGACGTGATGGCCCGCAACGAGGTGAGCCTGCTGCTCAGCCTCTACGCCTACCAGGTCCTGCATGGCCTGCGCTGCCTGCTGGAGCGGCAAACCCGACAAGGCTGGAGTCTGAGTCGGATGCGCGAGCAGGTGCTGAAGGTGGCCGCCACGCTGAGGCTGCACGCTCGGCGAATCACGGTTCATCTCGGAGCCGCTGCCGACAAGTGGTGGCCGACCTTGCTTAAGGGGCTGCCAAAGCTGACCGCACTGAGCTGACGCTCCTGCGAGACCACCACCGCATCAGAAAGCGAGCGACCGGAGCGGCGTTCGGCGATCACGGCTGCTTTGAAGGTCGAGATTAATTCCTGGAGGTTATAAATCGGCGAAAGAAACGCAGTGTTCGGGCATTACGAAGCAGGCGCTCACGCCGGAAATACGGACCCTTACGAGCAATGCCGATGGCACGTAGCTTCAGACTGCCCGATCAGAGCCCTCGTGAATGAGGCGGGTATATGGGAAGGATAGAGCGTGGAGAAGTGGGCATCACCATTGAGAAACTGTATAGAATCGCTGCGGCCTTGCATTGCGAGCCGACAACTCTTCTCCCTAGAATGTCTTCCGTCAGCTTACCAGCTCCTCAAAAATCAAATAGAGACGGACGTAGCCAAGGGCGATAGCCTTTTCGAGATTAGAGTTGATTCAGTAGCAGCGTTTTGCATGAATTAGGTCACTCCTAGCCAGTACGTGCCAAACGTACGCTTCGCTTCCCAGCACCATTTCCTGCCCCACTGCACTACGGTCTCGCTCATAACGAAACCTCGTCCCAGCAGATGTGAATAACCGGAAGGTCATGGATGGACTGCGAAGCATGCTTCAACATGCAGCTAAGAAGGGATTTTTCAGGCTGGAAGCCACACGCTTGCTGCCTGCGCGATGGCGGCTCCGTCGCTCTTTATTTATGCAGGCTCATCTCCCGCCCTTGACGACGCCTCATACAAAGACTTTATGCAGGTTCGTCTCCCACCCTTGGCGCCTAAGACTAAGGCTTTATGCAGACTCGTCTCCCGCCCTTGACGCCTCATAAAAAGACTTTATACAGGCTCATCTCCCACCCTTGGCGCCTAAGACTAAGACTTTATGCAGGTGCATCTCCCGCCCCGTGTTCAAAAGAACCCGGGGGTTCTCTTTCCATGCTGCTTGAAAAAAAGGGGGTAAATATAGAGCCTGCAGTAAGCTTTTCCTCTACTTGACCAGCTAAAAGCATTTCTTTACGACTTGGATAGTGACGCAGCAAGCGTCGTGCTTCTTGCCGCTTCTCGTCACAAATGGATTTATCCTTGCTCAGTTCAATGAGAAAGGCTTCAGTCTGAATAATTGCACGTGTCCGCTCATTAGGTAACGTCATTGGGATTCTCTCATTGCTTCTAACACCATTCGATTAGGGTGTATCGCACGTACCGACAGATCTCTTCGCTTAGAGCTGGGCTCTAAAGCGTTTCTAGACTAGCAATGACGCATTATGGCATTAATGTTGCGCGGACTTACTTATGTGTGGTGATGGGTAAATCCGAAACCTACAGCTAACGGCCAGAAGCGGTCTTTTAGATATTTCGCATATACGCCTAACCTGGATTTCTCACAGGGTATAAAAGAAAGCGGCTGAAAGTGCTATGATTTCAAGAACCTAACCAATCCATCAAGCACCAACAGCCGCTTCCAAAATGGTACCTGAAAAGCTGACCTTCTCGCCACTCTCACGCCGCCAAATTGAAGCCGACTTCTCCGGGGGCCACATTACGTCGGACGCCGGATTACTCCTGCTTCGTGAAGTCGATAAACACCATCGCCTGACACGCCGCTTGGCCACCGTGCTTCATGACCCCCGTGCACCGAAACAGGTTCGTCATAAGCTCGACACTCTGGTTCGTCAGCGGGTGTTCGGTGTCGCTGCTGGCTACGAAGATTTCAACGACCATGAGGCCCTGCGCTATGATCAGGCCCTCCAGACAGCGCTCGGTGAAGAGGATACGCTGGCAGGCAAGTCAACGCTGTGCCGGGTGGAGCAGAACGCCGATCGGCAAGCAATAGTGAAGGCCCATGAGTTGCTGTGGCATCACTTCATTGAACAGCATGACGAACCACCAAAGGAGATCGTGCTGGACTTTGATGGCACCGACATCCCCGTGCATGGCGAGCAACCCGGCAAGTTCTTTAACCGTTATTACGATCACCACTGCTACTTCCCACTGTATGTCTTCTGTGGGCGCCACTTACTGGTGAGCTATCTGCGCACCAGTGACCGCAGCGACAGCCGCCATAGCTGGGCGATCCTCGCCTTACTGGTACGCTTTATCCGTCAATACTGGCCCGATACGCGCATCGTGTTACGAGGTGATAGCCACTTTTGTCGTCCCCGGATGCTGAACTGGTGCGATCGGCATCACGTCGACTACATCGTGGGAATCGCCAAGAACAGCCGGCTGCTCAAGGAAGTGGACGTCCCCATGATGCTGGTGCGCAAGACCCAATGGCAGGTGGGAGGGAAAGTAGCGGGGACGTTCCGCTTCCAGTATCAAGCCCACTCCTGGAAATACTCACGCTGGGTGGTGGCCCGCCTAGAAGAAGGCGAGTTAGGCTCTAATCCCCGGTTTATCATCAGTTCCCGTTACGATGATGGCTTCAAGCTTTACTACGAGCAGTACTGTGCCCGGGGTGACATGGAGAACCGGATCAAGGATCAACAACTGAGCCTGTTTGCTGACCGGACCTCCAGCACGCACTGGTGGGCCAATCAGTGGCGGCTGATCTTGTCGGGCTTCGCTTATACGCTGTTCGAGCGGTTACGGACTTATCTGAAGCACACGCCCTTCGCGCGCATGAGTCCGAGCAACCTGAGGCTCAAGCTCATCAAAGTAGGCGCGGTCATCATCCGCAATACGCGTCGAATCCGAGTACTCATGAGTGACAGCTACCCCTATAAAACGGCGCTATCCGATCTCGTCAGGCGGTTGGTTCCTAACTGACTGCTCGGGCGCCCCCGGCCCGACGCAATGGGGGGAAGGGGGAAGTGTGTCTGAACGCCGGAAAGTGGTTAAAAAGTAGCCGATGTAAGTCGAGCCAGTAGGTGTTTAGCGGTGTTACAGCCTGAGTGCGGTACTGGCTGAGGTACTATGAGAAATCCAGGCTAAATGGTTTTGCTAACTGAGCTATTGCATCATCTCATGCGCTTGAAGATGATTTTTATATCAAGTGGTATATCAATAAACCAATACAGCTATAAATACTTAATGACACTGGTTCGAAGAAAACCTCTAGCACTCAAGAGAGCGCTAGAGGCTAATCTGTTAAAGGGCCTTAACTAACTCCCCGTATTCGCCACCCACACGCAAGACAATGATCACATCGTTGTCATTGCGGTTACGGAAGAACCAGCCATGGTTGCCAGTGAAAGCGGCTTCTAGCTCACCTTCATCTTCGGGCACGCCACGGCCTTTTTCGTAGCTAATGGAGTTCCCATTGCCATCACCGTGTGTGTCAAAGTTGACAGGGCCACCTTCGGATACCCAGGCAAAGGTAGCAACCGCCCCTTCTTGCATGGTGAGTTTGTACTCCGTGCCTTCTCCTGGCGTCAGGGTAAAGCTCACCTCATCGCTCCACGGGGACGCTTCTTCCGCTTGCGCCGTCTGTGAAGCAGCTTCCTCCGTCGCTAATGCCTCCGCCAGTGCCATGCTGGCATCGGTCATCACCCTGTCAGAATCTTCGAGTGAAGGTGCTACGGGATCACTCGCTGAGGCAGAATTGGCTGTTTGGGGAGCTATCTCTGCCTCGGACGTCGCAGTCTGAGCATCAGCATCGTTTACCGGCGCAGACTGGCGATCACTGACGATTCCTTGAGATGCCGAGGGTTGAGACGCCTGTTGGGCCATGGCTTGATCGTTGGCTTGGTCGAGTTCGGCTTCCTCAGCCAACTGGGTCTTGATTTCGCCCATCTCAGTCAGCCCCAACAAGCGCCCAGCACCGGTGGGGTCAATGGCATACTCGGCAGGTAACACGACGGTGATCAGCAAAGCGACAGCAATAACGGCGGCCATCAGCGTAGAGCGAAGTAACTTACCCGTTGACGGTAGTTCGGCACGGGTTGGAAGATCAGTGTTATACATTAGGGACTCCCTCAATTAGGCAATGAAATAGCCGGTGAGTTGATAACCCACCAGTATAAAACCAGCACACATCATGGCGACGTTGGCGGTATACGCGTGGCGTAAGAAGCCCGTCGTGCGTCGCCAGAAGCCCATCACAATGAGAATGGCGCTCAACGCTAGTAGCTGGCCGATCTCGACGCCTACGTTGAATGCCAGGAGATTAGGGACGAGACCATCAGGCGAGATATCGTATTCAATGATCTTGCTCGACAGGCCAAAGCCGTGAAACAGACCGAACACCAGTGTGGCGACCTTGGTGTTGGGCTGAAAGCCGAACCAGCGCTGATACGCCCCGATGTTATCGAGCGCCTTGTAGACAACGGAGAGTCCGATGATGGCGTCAATTAGGTAGCTATTGATGCCGATATTGAAGTACACCCCTAACAGCATCGTCGTCGAGTGACCGATGGCAAAGAGGCTGACGTAGATGGCGATATGCTGCATTCGATAGAGGAAAAAGATCACCCCTAGCAAAAACAGGATGTGGTCATACCCCGTCACCATGTGCTTGGCACCGAGATAGATGAACGAGATCAGGTGAACGCCATAGATCTCCTGGATGTACCCTTTGTCGCCTTCAGCAACGGCGTGGGCAAGGGCTTCACCACTGGCTCCCAGGAGCATCACCAGCAGTGTGAAAAGGGTCAGCGCGTGGCGTCGGGCCAAAACAGGCAAGCCGAACGCACCCCCTAGTTGGGATGGAAACATAAAACCTCCACGGGTTTGTCATTAAGTGTTGGCCGTCCAGTGGACGGCCCCAGTCATCCAGCGATGACCGGCCGTGGAGGACGCTCCAAGCGGTAGACACGACGCAGCGGTAGGCCGCTGCGTTCGCCTAGCCGCAGGGCGTCGCGGAAGTTCGGCTCGACGGCAATGCCCGTCCCAGGCCGATCCGCTTTTTCGTGAAAGTGACTGCCACTCTCATTATGGAGGTGGCGACTATCTTCGTGCTCGTGGCCATGGGTATGCCCATGGCCCTTCTGCACATTCTCATGGAGAGACGACTCAACGCCAACCATGCTCGCTGCCCCATGCGCACGCGCCTCACCCACACTGGTGATTACCAGGCTAGGCAGGAACAGCAACAGAAAGGTCAGATAGCCAAGGCGGTGACGCAGCCGATTGAGCATGTAGAGCAACCAGGATTAAAGTAAAAGTCAGAAAAATAGATAACCGTCTGCCTTGAATCATAGCGTTGGCAGAATAACGGCGGTAGATTACCATCCCCTCCGGGGGGATAGGAATATAATAAGGGAAAAGAAAATGACAATGCATACTCACCAATCACATCCCGATATCATCAAGCGCCTGAACCGCGCTCGGGGGCACCTTTCGAGTGTGACCCAGATGGTAGAGGATGGACGCCACTGTCTGGACATCGCTCAACAACTCCATGCGGTAGAAAAAGCCATTCAGCAAGCTAAACGCACCTTAGTGCTGGATCACATCGACCACTGCCTAGACGAAGCCCTGGGTACTCAGAATCAAACGCAACGGGCACGGGCTGAAGAGTTCAAGACGATTGCACGCTACCTGTAAGCGCTTTTAGGCACCCCTCATTTGAGGAAGTTCTATGCTCGATGTACTCGCCCACCGCGTCTACCGCCATCTCTTTCTAGCGCAGGTCATTGCACTGATCGGCACTGGCCTGACCACGGTTGCTCTGGCGTTGCTGGCTCACGATCTTGCTGAAGGTCAGGCGGGCGTCGTGCTAGGCACGGCGCTGGCGATCAAGATGGTCGCTTACGTGGGCATTGCCCCTTTGGTCGGCGCTTATGCATCACGCCTGCCTCGGCGCACCTTATTGGTTAGCCTGGACTTGCTGCGTGCAGCCGTGGTTTGCGCACTGCCTTTTGTTACCGAAGTGTGGCAGATCTATGTGCTGATCTTTCTGCTCAATGCTTGTTCAGCTGGCTTTACGCCCGTTTTCCAGGCGATGATCCCTGACATTCTCGAAGACGAAGAGCAGTACACACGAGCATTGTCCCTGTCGCGTCTCGCCTATGATTTAGAGAACCTTCTTAGCCCGATGGCGGCGGCGGCATTGCTGATGGTGATGGGTTTTGATGTCCTGTTTGTAATCAATGCTCTGGCCTTCGTTATCTCTGCCGCCCTGGTTATATCGGTGATCCTGCCTGCGTCTCCCCCCCTAGAGGAAGCCCCCGGCGTCTGGCGTCGCGTTACTCATGGTATGCGGATTTACCTGAAGACGCCCCGGTTGCGCGGGCTACTGGCGTTGAACCTGGCTGTTTCAGCCGCCGGGGCCATGCAGATCGTCAACACGGTGGTACTCGTACGCTCGGTGTTGAATTTGGGCGAGAAAGAAGTCGCACTGGCCTTTGCCGCCGCAGGCGGGGGCTCCATGCTAATAGCCTTACTGCTGCCCAAGGTGCTGGAACGGGTGTCCGAGCGGCCAGTCATGCTGCTGGGTGGCGTTATGATGGCACTCAGCCTCTACCTGGGCTGGCTGGGCCCATCGTTTGCGGGGCTTGTCGGGCTATGGTTACTGCTGGGCGCTGGGGCCTCGTTGGTCATGACCCCCACCGGGCGCCTGCTCAAACGTTCATGCCAGCCGGAGGAGCGTCCAGCGCTGTTTGCTGCCCAGTTCTCGTTGTCACACAGCTGTTGGCTAGTCACCTATCCGTTGGCAGGCTGGCTGGGAGTGAACCTGGGACTGACGGGTACGTTCGCTTTGCTGGGAACGGTGGCCCTGGCGGCAACGGGGCTCGCGGCCCTTATCTGGCACGCACATGACCCGATGGCTCTTGAGCACGAGCACGCTGCCCAAAGTCACACCCACCTGCACTACCACGATGAACATCATCAGCACGAACATGAGGGATGGGAGGGGCCGGAACCTCATCGCCATTCCCACCATCATTCCCCAGGCTCACATGGGCACGTCTTTGTTATCGATGACCACCATTCCCATTGGCCATCGTAAAACGAGTAAGGACGCGGGCTTGGGAAATAAACGTGGGATGCGAACTGCCAATCTTACTAACGCGGGTATACAACATGCTCACCTTTTATTAAGGCGTAATATTAATAGGAGGTTTTTGCGCAAAGTAAGCTTTAACAGGCTTGCTAGTGTGGCAATGTGTAGGTGTAAAGAAAACGACGCAATCTTATTTTTAGCTTACCGTAACGAATCGACCCGTAACGCACTAGCAAAGTAAATCCTAAGTTTAATACAGCGCTTTCGTTTTAGTAATGTATGACTTGAATGCGCCTGCTGTACTACAAGAGTCCGTTAGAACGGCGTGCAGACAGCAGGCGAGCTTTTATCACCCTACTAAAGGGTCATAAATGGCTCATCTTCCTGGCCTGTAAACGTGTACACATTGTAAGGGCTTTCTTGTGGCCCCGGCATACCCGGTGTGCCAATGGGCATACCCGCCAAACCGATACCGTCAATATCGGGTTGTTCCTCAAACAGCGCCTGCACGGCTTCCATTGGAACGTGGCCTTCGATCCAATACTCGCCCATCTCAATGGTATGGCATGAACCCAGGCCATAGGGCACGCCTGCCTGCTGCTTAATATCACCCAGCTCTACATCGTCAATAATCGTCACTTCTACGCCGAGCTCTTCAAGATGGCGTGCATAAGCGTCACAGCAGCCGCACTGGGGGTTTTGGTAAAGCGTGGCTTCATCCGGCAATGCGGCCTGAGCCGAGGCGGCTCCTAGGGCCAAAACACTAGATAAAACCGTAGCGGTAAATCGCTTCATGAGCGGTCTCCTTGAGGTGCGTGGCTAAACAAGTACTTGACTAACGAGGCGATACCCAGCCCTATCAACAGTAAAAAAGTGAGCGGCATTAACCAACCAAACCAACTCATGGAGCTCATAAAAGCAAAACAATCTGCGTTCATCATGGTTAGTCTCCTAACAAGTCAGTAAGTAATAACGCTGTAAGCATACAACCTTGGGGTTACCCTAAGGTCAAGCCTTGCAACCTTGCGGACAACGAAAGGTTGCTACAGATCATATTTTGCCCGCTGGGTTCAGGCTCGTTTCAGGTTAACACCGTATAAAAAACGGGTGACAATCACCCCTGAGGGAAATAACCATGCGCAAAACCACTTTAACAACGTCTTTGTTTGCCCTTTCAGTAAGTCTGGTAACCAGCGCCGCATGGGCTGCGCCCGGCCACGGCGGTGGTGACAATAACCTAACCAAGGCTCAACCGAATCAGTTTTAGCGCCTCCGCGATGAAGTAACAATATCCATTCAACCCTGAAAAACATAAGGATACGGTATGCAAAAGAAGAAGAGTTCGCTCCCTATTATTCACGCTACCTTAGCAACGCTGTTGCTGTCGCTCGCAAGCCCAGTGTTGGCCCATGAAGGGGCCGCAAGCACTTCGCCTAAGGATGGCGTCACCATTCAGGATTCCCCAGCAGAGATTGGCATCGAGTTTGGTGGCATGATGCGCATCACCCAGTTTGAAGTGACAGGCCCAAACGGCCCCGTTCCTCTTGATGGTCAGCCAGGCAGTGAACAGGTCGATCGCTACTTCGTAAAGCCCAGTGACACTCTTTCGGCTGGGGACTACCAGGTGCACTGGCGTGGCCTATCGGATGACGGGCACATGATGTCCGACGGTTTTAACTTCTCGGTCGAGCCCTGACCCGTGGCCTGGTGGTTCTCCGTAAATAGCCTCGACGTCTGGACCGTCGCGATGATTCTCGTGGCGGCTGGGGTTTACCTTAGTGCCCTAGTCGCGACGGGGGCCGTGTTGTTTCGTCTAGCGTTTCCCCGACTCCCTGATCACGACCGGAGGCGCGTCGCCCGCATGGGCGTCTTTGCTGCCTGGGCGGGGGTCATTCTGATTCTGTTCCAGTGGCCTTTAGAAGCTGGTTACCTTGGGGGCGGCAATATCGCTGCTGCAACCAACCCAATGCTGCTCGGAATCGTGTTTGAGGGTGCGTCCGGGGGCCGGCTAATGCTGGCGGTAGCTGGCTTGCTGCTGGTTCAGGCGATTCAGCTTAATAACTTAGCGCTCTCGAAAACAGCCAACAGCGTGAGCCTAGTAGGCGTTTTATTGGTGATGCTGGCATTCGTGCAGGTGGGGCATACAGTAAACACCCCACGCCTCGTTCTGGCTGGCTTGCTGATCGTTCACCTGATGGCGGCAGCATTTTGGGTGGCCTCGCTTTGGCCGCTGTTCCATTTAGTAGGACGGGGTCACAACCAGGACAATACCGCCCACATTCTGACCCGTTTCGGGAAAATCGCCATGGGCGGAGTCGGCTTGTTGGTACTCGCGGGCGTCACTTTGGCCACGCTGCTAACAGGCGGTCTCACACCCCTGCTCACCACGGCATATGGACAGCTCTTGATCGGCAAGGTATTGATTGTGGCGGCGCTACTGTTATTTGCTGCCGCGAACAAGTGGCGGCTTGTGCCGGCCTTTGAGAGCGGCGACGCAACAGCCCCAGGACGGTTACAGAGAAGTATTGCACTGGAGATGGTGCTGGTCGCGGTTATCTTGTTGATCACGGCAGTGCTGACAAGAGTGTCATCACCGAATGGGTGACTAACAGGTCAACCACCTTGTTGAGCCGTTCCAGAGCTCGAAATTAACGGTCTCCTTCTTATGGGCCTTACGCTGAGGTTTAGGCGGAGGTTTAGGCGGAGGTTTAGGCGGAGGTTTAGGCGGAGGTTTAGGCGGAGGCTGCCATAGGCAATTGCACCAACAAGACGAAAAGTCATTGCTGCAGCGTTGACTCTAATCAGGGGGGCAGGATCCATCATCATGTTAGAAATGCTTTTGGGTAGCAGGCCATATTTTTACGTTAGGTTCAGACTCGTTTCAGGCTAACACCGTATAAATAAGCAGTGACAACAACCCTTTTGAGGTAAATGACCATGCGCAACACCATTTTAACAACTCCTTTGCTTGCTCTTTCACTAAGCCTAGTAACAAGCGCGGCATGGGCTGCACCCGGCCACGGCGGTGGTGGCAATAACCTAACCGAGGCTGACGTTGACCGCACGATCAGCCTTGAGGCTGGCGATATGTGGTTCGACCCTGAAGAGCTAGAACTGGCGGCTGGGGAGGTGGTTAAATTTGAAATCACCAACACCGGCAATTTAGAGCATGAATTTGTGATTGGTAGCAAAGAAGCCCAAGAAGAACATCGCCAGATGATGCTAAACATGGCCAATGGCGGAGGCCATGACATGTCAAATATGGCACACGGTGAAGGCCACGATATGTCCAATATGTCAAACGGCGATGGTCACGATATGGCCAGCATGGACATGGCAGGTGTCACCATTGCGCCTGGTGAAACCGGGACTTTATTATGGAGTGTCCCTGACAATGTTAACGAGCTAGAGTATGCCTGTAACATTCCTGGTCATTATGAATCCGGCATGTACGGCAATTTTTCTCTCTAATCTGACGTATATCCATGAAACTGTTGCTACTTGAAGATGATGACTTGCTAGCGGAAAGCTTGGCAGAGAGTCTCAAAGACAACGGTTACCTGGTTGATTTGGCCGCTTCCTTGAAAGCGGCCAAGTCGCTGATGGCAACCGAGCATTATGAACTGGCGATCTTAGATGTCGGTTTGCCCGACGGCTCAGGGCTGGATCTGCTCGCCCAGTGGCGCAGGCAAAAACGCGACACGCCTATTTTGATCCTGACGGCCCGCGATACCTGGGAAGATAAAGTTATCGGACTTGAAACCGGAGCCGATGACTATCTCACCAAGCCTTTCCACGAAGCCGAACTTATGGCTCGCCTGAAGGCCTTGCTACGCAGGCAGTCTGGTCAGTTATCTCAAGTGATCACGCTTAACGGCATTTCGTTGGATGAAGCGGGTCAACGAGTGTGCTTAGAAGGTGAAACGTGGCGTTCGCTCACAGCGACCGAGTTTCGGTTACTGCGCTACTTAATGCTGCATCCTGATCGCATTCACTCGAAAGAGCAGCTACTAGAGCAGCTCTATGCATTGGATCAGGATGCCGCCGCGCCTAACTTGGTGGAAGTCTACATCGCTCGTCTGCGCCGTTATCTCGGTAAATCAGTCATTCAAACGCGACGTGGTCAGGGGTATTTCTTTGCTTCACATTGATAGACGCAGTTTACGCATTCGGCTACTCGCATGGTTAGGCGGCGTCGCGCTACTGGTGGTGGTCACCACGTGGCTATTGCACGGGATCTTTTTACAGAGCCTGGCAAGGGATTTTTTAGGTGAACGCTTACAACGTGAAGCAAACCACGCGGTCGCGCAGCTAGAGCTAGAGCAAGACCAAACGGCTGTACCGACTGCGCTCGACTCGGTTAGCCAAGGCTATCAAGTCTTTCATCATCTCTACGTACTCCGTTTCAATGGCTTAGTCAGCGCTTCTGACCCGCAATGGCAGCAACAGCTGGCTCCGTTGCTAGATGAGAGCGGCGATGCCCTAATAGATGTGAATCGCGGAACACAGCACATGCTCGTCTATCGCCGCCATTTTGAGTGGCAGGGCACGCAGGGTGTGCTATTGGTGGGCGAGGATTTTTCCCAAGTAGAAGCAGGGCTTGCAACTTTGCACTGGTGGGTTGGTGGGATCGCCGCCGTGCTTTTAGGGATGCTCATCATGCTCAACATGCTAGCGGTTAACCGTGGACTCATACCACTCTGGCAACTGCGCCAACAACTTGAAGCATTGCGATCAGGCAAACGTGATCGCTTGTCATTAGTAGCCCCTTCGGAGCTAGATGAATTAGTCGACCAGTTGAACTGGTTCATGGACGACATTGATCTTCGTCTGAAGCGCTCGCGAGAATCGGTCGCCAACCTATCACACGCATTAAAAACCCCGCTGGCAGCAATTACCCAAGTACTGCGCGGCAATCGGCCCATTGATGAAAACCGACGGCATAAACTGCTCAGTCGTATTGAAGATATTAACGCTCAGTTAGCTGCAGAGCTGCGTCGTTCGCGTATTGCAGGGCCTAACGCGGGTCGAATGGCGAACGTCACGCGAGATAGTTCACGGCTCATCGAGATGTTCCGTAGTCTTTACCCTGAGCGCATTTTCAACCTTACCCACTCGGCACACGAGAAAGACCAAGTGCCTATTGAGGCTCACGACTTTTCTGAAATATTAGGCATCGTGCTCGATAACGCTGGCAAATGGTCGAATAGGTGCATTAATTGCGATATTGCCGTCTCCACTACCACACTCACGCTCACCACTGATGATGACGGTTTCGGCGTTGCAGAAGAAGATCTTTCGCGCTTGGGAGAGCGTGGCACACGATTGGATGAACGCCGTCCCGGCTACGGCTTAGGCCTGTCGATTCTTGCGCAGTTAATTGCCCGCTACTCAGGGCACTCGCGCTTTGAGCGTAGTCCACTGGGTGGACTGCGCGTTACGGTTACGTTGCCTCTTGCAGTTGAAGTGATTAATTAATCACTATTCAGCTTTGATTCAGCTTCTTCCATCAAGATGGTGCCATTCATCATTGATGGGAGTTACACATGGCACGCTCAAGTATCATTTCTCACCCTCTTTCTCGTCGGCAAGTGTTAAAAGGAGGCGCTGCCTTAGGCTTAGGTTCTGCTGCGGCAATGGGGTTAACTCCCGCCTGGGCAAACCCCTGGGGCCGTACCAACGTCTATGCTCAGGGCGTTGAAGAAGGGCCCGAGGTATCGCTGGCGATCCGCCGTGAATCGTTGCCTATTGACGGACAAGAAGCCCAACCAATTACCATTAACGGTACCAGTCCTGCCCCGCTGATTCGTTTGAAAGAAGGTCAAGACGCAGTACTGCGTGTCACCAACCTGCTGGACGAGCCCACCTCCATCCACTGGCATGGTCTCATTCTACCGCCGGAAATGGATGGTGTGCCTGGCGTTAGCTTTGCAGGTATCGCCCCTGGTGAAACCTTTACCTACCGTTTTCCCGTCCGTCAGAACGGTACCTACTGGTACCACAGCCACTCCGGCTTGCAGGAACAGCTCGGCCACGCCGGGCCGTTGATAATTGACGCCGCCGAGCGCGAACCCATCCGCTATGACCGTGAGCATGTGCTACTGCTCACCGACTGGACCTTTGAAGACCCCATGTCGGTATTTCGTAATCTGAAAACCATGGAAGGCTATTACAACTTCCAAGAGCGCACGATTGCTGATTTTTTCGCCGATGTTCGCGAAAAGGGTTTCTCACAAACTGCCGAGATGCGCGGTATGTGGGCCAAAATGCGCATGAGTTCTCGGGATATTGCCGATGTGACCGGCAGTACTTATACCTACCTGCTTAACGGTCACTCCCCCCAAGAAAACTGGAATGCGCTGTTCAAGGCTGGTGAGCGGGTGCGGCTACGCGTGATTAACGGCTCAGCCATGTCTTACTTCGATGTCCGTATACCCGGCCTGAAGATGACCGTGGTGGCCGCTGATGGCCAGCCAGTGCAACCTGTTCCCGTTGATGAGTTCCGTATTGGCGTGGCGGAAACGTACGATGTGCTTGTTTCACCAGAAGATGATCGAGCCTATACCATCTTCGCCGAAGCCATGGATCGGAGTGGCTACGCTCGCGCCACGCTAGCCCCGCGTGAAGGCATGCAGGCGGAGATTCCCAAGCGCCGCCAAATTGCCGACCGCGGCATGGAAGCCATGGGTGCCCACGGTATGGGCGGTATGGATCACTCCAACATGGCGGGGATGGATCACTCTGGCATGTCCAACATGTCGGGGATGGATCACTCTGGCATGTCCAACATGTCGGGGATGGATCACTCTGGCATGTCCAACATGTCGGGGATGGATCATTCCAGCATGGCTGGGATGGATCACTCCGGTATGTCCAACATGCAAGGCATGGATCACTCTACTATGGGAGGCATGGCAGCCGAGCAGGCCAAAATAGGCGCAAACGGTTTGCTTCTCGCTGGTGAAGCCCAGCCCGGCTCTCGCTACGACCAGGCGGGCATCGGCATCGACCCCGACGAACGACGCATATTAGTCTACCGGGATCTCAAAGCGATCACACCATGGCCTGATCGCCGTGAGCCAGGCCGTGAGCTTGAGCTGCACCTGACCGGCAATATGGAGCGTTATATATGGTCGTTCGACGGTAAGAAGTTTAGCGAAGTGACGGGCCCTATTCATTTTGTGAAAGACGAGCGGCTGCGCCTAATTCTGATTAACGACACCATGATGGAGCATCCTATCCACCTCCACGGCATGTGGATGGAGCTGGAAAACGGCCAGGGTGAATTGATTCCGCGCAAACACACCCTAAATGTGAAGCCCGGTGAGCGCGTATCTGCGTTGATCACCGCAGATGCAGAGGGCAGTTGGGCGTTCCACTGCCACCTTCTCTATCACATGGATGCCGGCATGTTCCGCGTTGTTCAGGTTTCTTAAGGAGGCAGTATGAAAACCAAGCACTACTTAACCCTCGCCAGCGCCGCCCTCGGCATGGCCGCCGCCACGACTGCTCAAGCCGAAGACGGCTATGACGCCCCGGCCGGCTGGCCGTCACCGGTCGTGGAGTACCCGATGACCACGGTACGGGTCGATCGCTTGGAATATGCTTCGCCCGACAAGGGGGGGGATGCCTTGGTCTGGGATTTCCAGGCCTGGTATGGCGGTGATTTCAATCGCCTATACGTGGAAGGCGAAGGCCAAAACGTCCAGGGCGATGGCGAAGATGCAGAATTCGAGTCCCTCAACCTGCTTTATAGTCGTTTGATTGCCGACTTCTGGGAACTTCAGGGCGGCATCGGTTATCAGGGCGGTATCGCTACGAATGACTATCCCGAACGCTATTTCGGCGTCATCAGCCTATTGGGGCTCGCCCCCTATCGCTTCGAGACCGATCTCGACTTGATGATAAGCGATGAAGGCGATATCTCCGCCAGCCTGGAAAGCGAGTACGATCTGCGCCTGACGCAGCGGCTCTACCTACAGCCGCGTACCGAAATTGCCGTAGCTGCCAGCGAAGTTAAGGAGTTTGGTGTGGGTAAGGGCCTTAACTCAGTGCGTGTCGGCATGCGCCTGGGCTACGAAGTGACCAGACGCTTTGCGCCTTACGTGGGCGCTTACTGGGAAAAAGAGTATGGCGATACCGCTGACCTTTCTCGTGCTGGCGGGAATAATACCGAAGATACCGGCGTGGTGGCAGGCGTCAGGTTAATATTTTAAATCGTTAAGCACTCTATAACTTGCGCCACCGAAAGGTGGCGTTTTTTTTGCTAATAAACCACTAAATTCAGCTTCAACTCATACTCTAAGGTTATTATTAAATTGTAAATAACCAGCGGAGTAAACCACCATGAAAATTAAAGCAATTGTTTTTAGTGCAGTAGTAGCAAGTATCCTCTCTACACCTGTATTAGCGAGCTTAGGCAATACAACACAGAATCTTCCCTTACTAGAAAGAGGCGTATCTTCTACACAGATGCTTGCCCAGGGGCAACCTAAGCGTTTCAATATTAACATTGAACAAGCGACTACACTGAAAGTAGTGAGTGAGCACTTTCCAGGATTTACCAGCACTGGCAACCGCATTTCAGCTGTTCTTTATAATGAGGCGGGACAGAAGGTAGCAGAAGCTTCCAGCCCACGGGGGCACTTCGAACTTGTTCGTCAGCTGCAACCGGGCAATTATCAGCTTGAGGTGAGTGGTAGCTCATTGGGAGGTAATAACCAAAGTGACAGTAACCGTTATGAACTACATGTCGCCTATTGATATCCTTTAGTCTTGACATGAATTAAGAAGGTCAGCCATGAGCTGACCTTTTTTATGAAAAACTAGTATCTCGGCAAACAAATTCAGCTTTAATTCAGGAATTTTCGCTAACGAGCTATGGTGATTTCTGGTGTATGGAAGCAGGCTGAAGGGGTGGCGTATCCTGTTGGTTGATCACCGCCAAGATCACAACCAACAGAGGAATGATACGCCATGTCCAAGTCTAACCTGCACGCTCTTTCACAACCAGAGGTGGCCACCACCGACCCATTGCACGAGCTGATCCGTCAGGGTGCCCGTGACCTGATTGCCAAGGCGGTCGAGTCGGAGCTTCAGGGCTTGCTGAACCAGTATGCCGATGTTTCAACACCTGATGGGCGCCAAGCTGTGGTGCGCAACGGACACCTACCCAAGCGCACAATCCAGACAGGCGTTGGGGATGTTGACGTTCAGGTGCCCAAGGTCAGAGACCGCAGCGGCTCCGGCATTCGCTTTAACAGCCAGCTCCTGCCGCCGTACTTGAAGCGGGCTCGGAGTCTGGATGAGCTCATCCCTTGGCTCTACCTGCGAGGGGTCTCCTCTGGCGACTTTCAGGAGGCTCTGAACGCCTTGGTCGGTGAGCAGGCCAAGGGGTTGTCCGCCAATACGGTGACCCGGCTCAAGGCCCAGTGACTGAAGGAGCACGAGGAGTGGTGTCACCGTGACCTGGGCCAGAAGCGCTACGTTTACTGGTGGGCGGACGGTGTCTACAGCAATGTCCGCCTGGATGACCGGCTCTGCCTGCTGGTGATCATTGGGGTCACTGAGCACGGCCACAAGGAGCTGGTGGCTGTTGAAGATGGCCACCGGGAGTCTGAAGCCAGCTGGCGTGAGCTGCTCACTGGCTTGCGGGAACGTGGCCTGGATCATGCGCCCAAGCTGGCCGTAGGCGACGGGGCTCTGGGCTTCTGGAAAGCGCTGAGCAAGGTGTTTCCGGAAACCCGGCACCAGCGGTGCTGGGTGCACAAGACCGCTAACGTACTGGACAAGCTGCCCAAGTCAGTACAACCGAAAGTGAAGTCAGCCTTGCACGAGATCTATCTGGCGGAGACCCGTGACAGCGCACACAAGGCCTTTGACAGCACGTTGAAGCGGTTTCAGGACAAGTACCCGAAGGCCATGGAAAACCTTGAGAAGGACCGGGACGAGCTGTTGGCCTTCTACGATTTCCCGGCCATTCACTGGATTCACTTGCGGACCACCAATCCGATTGAATCCACCTTCGCCACCGTGCGGTTAAGAACCAAGCAGAGCCGATCCTGCGGCTCTCGCGACACCACCTTATCGATGGTGTTCAAATTACTCCAATCCGCCCAAAAACGCTGGAAGCGGATCAAGGGGTTCGACCAACTGAAGCTGGTCGTGGACAACGTCCAGTTTCGGGATGGAGAGCAGGTGGATGATCAAACTGGCAGAGACGCCGCCTGATGGTCATACACCAGATTTGACAATAACTCTTCGCTAACTTTATAGTGCCGCAATCGGCGTAAAAACAAGACAATTCATAAAGAGGTGTCATCATGTGGAATAACAAGAAGATTCCCTTGGTCAGCATGACGGTTATGGCCTTGGCAATCGGCTCGACGTATGTTTCGGCCCTGGAAATCCAATCGGGAGAGACCACCGTGAGTCTTTATGGCTACGCCAGGCTGAACATGGCTTACAACTTCGATCGGGATGCCGGATCGGCAAACGAAGGTTACTTTGGAGAAGTCGAAAGGTCGGAAGGTAAGGTCGGTGATCAGTTTCAGATATCCGCCACCCAGAGCCGCATTGGCTTTCGAACCAGCACGCCTGTCGAGGGGAGCACGCTAGACACCGTTATCGAAGGGGACTTCTGGTCCTACAACGATGACAATACGCGCTTCAGACTACGGCATGCCTATGGGTCCTGGAATGGCATCCTTGCCGGGCAGACCTGGTCGAATTACAACACCTTCGTCGCCGCCACGCCCACACTGGATTTCTTTAGCACGGCGGGAAGCTATGGTGGCTATGGTACGCGCCTTGCCCAGTTGCGCTACACCATTGGAGGATTCTCGATAGCTGCGGAAGATCCAAAAGCACAGCTGGCGGAGAACATCGATGGTTCCTTACCTGAAGACGCCTCCTTGCCAGATAATGACGATGCCGTATCATCGATGCCCGCGTTGAGCCTGCGCTATGAAGATAGTATGGGTGACTTTTCCTACTCAATCGCCGGCATCGCCCGGCAGCTGAAGTACGATACCGGCAGCGAGAAGGATACGGAAATGGGCTATGGGGCCTTCGCCGCAGGTGCCTACCATGCCGGACCGGTGACCTTGAGAGCGATCGTGAACGCCAGCGAGGGGGCGAACAGTTACCTCTATCTGTCTGGCGATTACTTCAACGGTGCCGATGCCTACGTCGATACCAACGGTAAGCTGCAAACGCTATCTGGCGATAGCGGAGCCCTTGGTCTTTCTTATCAAATATCACCACACTATTCACTGAACGCGTCCCATGGCTATACCGATGTCAAATTGGGCGACCCTACCGTAGGTGGGAATGCAGGTAGAAAGAACAAGAATACATTTCTTAATCTGATGTGGACTCCCAACGAACGCTTGATGTACGGAATTGAGTACGGCTATTTCGAAACGGAGTTGGCCGATGGCCGTGAAGAAGATGCGAGCCGTATGATGGTGGCTGCCCAGTATAGTTTCTAGGGTGAGTTAGTAGCATAGCAGAGAAGCTGTTTTGATCGATTGCTTGGGCGTATGCCCAAGCTTTTTTATGGTTCTTCGTCACTTCATGTGGGGCCTGATCGAACAGGCGACCCACAATACCACTGTCACTAAACTGAATAAGAAAGATCAGTCGCGTCGGGAACACTTCCCGGCGGGTGACCTTCTTATTGTTCTGGTGCTCAGCCTGAGCAAACGAGATCTGTTTCATCGAGAACTCTGGCGGGTAGTGGAAAACTGTATTTTGCCCTGCCGGTGGCACTTAGGCAGCAACGGTCGTATTTATGCAGTGTTTCCTTAAAAGAGGCTCGCAGTAGGCTTGCTTCTACTAGAGTTTATTTCAAAATAATTACCTCAATAATTTGAAAGCCTGAGTTAAAGCAAATGAATTTCTCCATAGAAGTTCACGTCGAGCCGGAGCGCTTGCCCCGGCTGGTTTGAAGCTTAGCTGGCCATTGCGGCACATTCTTCAGCGCAGCGATGACAAGCTTGAGCACACTCTTGACAATGGGTTGCATCATGTTTTGCACACTCATCACCACACTTTTTACAAATGTCGGCACATAGACGGCAGATCTCGTGCGCAAACTCGCTTTCTTGTGCCATGAATGAAGCGGCTAACCGGCAAATTTGAGCACATTGCATTTTAAGGCGAATACATTCCGCCATCATTTTTACGTCGTCTTCTTTTAGGCACTCAGTTGCACACTTGTCACAATACGCTGCACATACGTGACAAGCTTCAATGCAATTCTCATATTTTCCAAAATTCATCTCGATTCTCCATTTATTAAATCAGATTTTATTCACCATAGCTCTTGCTTGGCATAATAAAGCTAGAACAACCTAAAAGAAAAATCAAGGAAAGGTAATCAGGTAACTACTCACGAAATATAAAGTTAAAAAGGTAGCTGTGCGCTACTTGCCAATAATTTTTTATTATTCAGTTAAGATTCAGGAAGGCCTACTATAGTAAATGTTTTTCAAAAAATACTGCAGCATTCGCTGCGCCTGGAAGTTAGCTCGCCACGAAGCCCCTAATTAAAGTAAGTAGGTGAGAAAACTAAATTAATAATGAGAGGAATCAAGTTCTAAGCTTTATAAAAATAATCTCCTTTTAGGAGACTAGCTCAGCCTAATAAGCTTCCTAAGGAGTCAGTATGAAAATTAATCTCTACTTCTCTGACGGCCTGGCTACCCCAGGGTCGCCAGGGAGGGAAAAAGGTCGACCATGATACTGGAAAGCCGCGTCATGGTACCCGAGACGATGGCGATGCCCATCAGGATCACAACCGTGCCCGCCACGGGGCGAGCATAGGCGCTCCACCTTCCTAGGCTTTGCCGATGCAGAGCGAATCGGTTAATCAGTAAAGTGCTGGCAAGAAAAGGTAGCGCCAGTCCTGCCGAGTAGGCACTGAGATATATCATTCCAGCCTGGGCACTAGCAGCATTGGACGTGGCCATCAAGATGGCGCCCAGGATGGGGCCGATACAGGGCGTCCAGCCGATGGCAAAAGATACCCCGAACACAGTAGCCGAAAGCGGAGAGCCACCCTGGACATTGGGGGTGAACTGAAAGGTACGCTGGAAAAGCGGCAATCGGAACACGCCGGTCATGAAGAGGCCCAGCACGATCACCGCCGAGCCGGCAACCCAGTTGAATTCTTGGCGATACCCTCGCATCAGTTGCCCGATACTACTGGCGCCGAGCCCGAGTAGGATGAACACGATGCTGAAGCCGAAGACGAAGAAGGCACTGAGGGTCAATGCCTCTAACCGCCTGTCGGCTTTACCGGCACTACCGCCTGTGACCACCGACAGGTAGGCCGGTAACAGGGGCAGCGTGCAGGGCGAGAAGAAGGAGACCAATCCGCCGATAAAGGCGCCGACCAAGCCGATGGAAGAGAGAGATTCCAATGTGTTATCGCAACTTAAGTTATGGAGACGGCCAACAAGGGTATTGATACCAATCCCATGGTGCTACCTCCTATCATATCCATTTTAACGCCGTAAGAATTTTAAGGCTTACAGCTGCTTTAAGGTCAACCTTTATTGACAAATTATTTGTCTCCTATCGAATTGCAAATATTACACATCAAGCTTGACCTTAAAGTTGACTTCAAAGTTATGGTGGCTACTCAATGAATGACATGAGGACATTTCCATGGCGCTACAACTGGGCGAGACAGCACCAAACTTCACGATCGAATCCACGCAAGGCACGGTCAACTTTCACCAATGGCTTGACGACAGCTGGGCGGTGCTGTTCTCGCACCCCGCTGATTTTACGCCAGTATGCACCACAGAACTGGGCGCGTTTGCCAAGCGAAAGAACGAATTCACCCAGCGGGGTGCCAAACTGGTTGGGGTTTCGGTGGATCCCCTCAGCTCTCACCACGACTGGGCGGGGGATATTGAACAGACTCAGGGCACGGCCCTGAACTACCCCTTGCTGGCTGACGAAGATCAGGTGGTAGCGAAGCTTTATGGAATGATCCATCCCAAAGCCGACCCCAAACTGACGGTGCGTACGGTCTTCATCATCGATTCTGACAAGAAAATTCGTCTCACTTTGACGTATCCACCCAGCACAGGACGTAATGTCGACGAGATACTGCGGGTTCTCGATTCGCTTCAGCTAACTGACAAGCACAAAGTGGCCACCCCCGTTGACTGGCAAAATGGTGACGATGTCATCATCTCGCCATCGCTATCGAATGATGACGCTAGGCAACACTTTCCCGAAGGCTGGAACACCAAGACGCCCTACCTTAGGGTCGTGCGCCAACCGGAGCAATAGGAGCCCCGACCGGTAGATTCGTTGAGTCAGGCTGCCAGAAGCTTGGATTAATAATGTCGTGAGGTAACGCTATGCAAACACTAAGTATCGGCGAGCTTGCCGAACGAAGCGGGGTCGCTAGCCAGGCGATTCGATTCTACGAAAAAGAGAGACTTATGCCTCCTCCGAGGAGGACCGATGCCAACTATCGGCGTTACCCACTGGAAGCTGTGGATCGGTTGCAGTTTATCGTCCATGCCAAGCAGTGGGGCTTCACGCTGCAAGAGATTCGGGAGCTGCTAATGCTTCAGGATGCTAATGGCGACCGGGCGCAAGCTAAACGCATCGCCGGGGAGAAGCTGCACAAGGTGCGCGAGCAGATCAAGCACCTCACGCGGATTGAAGCCGTATTATCGAAAACATTGAGTGAGTGTGCAGGCGAAGGGCCTATGCAGGAAGGCTGCCCGATTGTTGAAGCTATCGCTGAGCAGACTGAATGATCGGGCATTTTCTCGATAGCGAACATGGGAATCAAGTTTGCCTACCGGGTCGTCGATAAATTAACAGGGAGATCGTCATTATGGCGCAATACGTCGATATCGAGATTCGTGGTATGTCCTGTGCTTCCTGTGTTGGGCGTGTGGAGCGCGCACTCAGCCAGCAGCCAGGCGTGATCAACGCTCAAGTGAACCTCGCCGCACAGAAGGCGGCTATCCAGGTCGAAGCAGGTACCGCGACCACTAGCCTACTCAACGCCATTGAAACGGCGGGCTATCAGCCGGTGGTGGAAAGTCTCGACATTCCCATCACCGGCATGAGTTGCGGATCGTGTGTCTCTCGGATAGAGCGAACGCTAACGAAGCTGCCCGGCATGGTGGAAGTAAGTGTCAACCTCGCCACCCAAAAAGCCTTCGTTCGTTTCCTGCCGGGAGCCGTTTCGTTACCGCGTATTCAGCATGCCATCCGCGAAGCAGGCTATGAACCACAGGATACCGATACGCCGCCATCAACGGACAGCGAGGACCGGGAGAGAGCCGAGCTTCGCCGCCGAGTCGTGCTCGCGGCAATATTTACGATTCCGGTGGTCATCATCGCCATGGGGAAAATGATTCCCGCCTTTGACACGCTTTTGACGAGTCTAATGCCGCATCGCGGCTGGATGGGCGTTGAGTGGTTATTGGCCACACCGGTGCAGTTCTATGCTGGTGCACGCTTCTATCGCGTCGGCTTCGCCGAACTCCGGCATTTTAATCCGGGCATGAACAGCCTCGTTATGATCGGATCGAGCGCTGCCTATTTCTATTCGGTCGCCGCCCTGCTGGTGCCCGCGCTCTTCCCCGTCGGAACCGCCGTGAGCTATTTCGAAGCGGCGGCGGTGATCGTGACGTTAATTCTGCTCGGTCGCTATTTTGAACACATTGCCAAGGGCCGCACCTCCGAAGCTATCAAGAAGCTTCTGCAATTACAGGCGAAAACTGCCCGCGTCATCCGTGAGGATGAAACCGTCGAGCTGCCTATCGACGCCGTCGTCACGGGCGATCGTATTTTGGTTCGCCCAGGGGAGCGTGTTCCAGTCGATGGCATCGTTGAGGAGGGTCACTCCTACGTTGATGAGTCGATGATCAGCGGTGAGCCAGTGCCGGTCGTCAAACAGAGGGATTCCGAAGTCGTCGGTGGCACCATCAACAAGAACGGTGCACTTACCTTCCGGGCCACGCGAGTCGGTGCCGACACCGTGCTGTCGCAGATCGTCAAGATGGTGGAAACGGCCCAGGCGGAGAAGCCCCCAATTCAGCAATTAGCCGACAAGGTTGCCGGTGTGTTTGTACCCGTGGTCATCGCTATCGCCGCGATTACCTTTGCACTCTGGTTCGCTTTCGGACCGTCGCCGTCTTTGTCCTTTGCCTTCGTCACTACCGTTAGTGTACTGCTAATTGCCTGCCCCTGTGCGATGGGCCTGGCTACCCCAACGGCCATCATGGTCAGTACCGGGAAAGGGGCCGAGATGGGAGTGCTATTTCGCAAAGGGGCGGCGCTTGAGACGCTGGCCAAGATGAATACGGTGGTGCTGGACAAGACCGGCACTTTGACCCAGGGGCGCCCCGAACTGACCGACTTCGAAGCAATTAACGGTCATGAAAACGACGTGCTGCGACTGGTCGCGGCAGTGGAAGCTCAAAGCGAGCACCCCATCGCCGAAGCTATTGTACAGGGCGCCAAGGCCCGTGGGCTGGAATTACCCTCGGTCAGTCGCTTTAGTGCCGAGCCTGGCTACGGCATTGAAGCCGAGGTCGACGGCCGCTTGGTACATGTGGGAGCTGATCGTTACATGCATCGGCTGGAAATCGAGCTCGGCCAGGCAGAAACACGCGCCAAGGTGTTGGCCGAGAACGCCAAGAGCCCGCTCTATGCCGCGGTAGACGGTCAGCTTGCTGCAGTCATCGCGGTGGCGGATCCCCTCAAGGAGGGCTCTGCCGACGCTATCACAGCACTCAAAGCGCAAGGGTTGGAGGTGGCCATGCTCACCGGCGATAACCGTGCCACTGCCGATGCTATCGCCCGACAGGTTGGCATCCAGCAGGTTCTCGCTGAGGTGCTGCCCGACCAGAAAGCGGCAGAGATCCGGCGTCTCCAGGCGGAGGGCAAGCGTGTCGCTTTTGTGGGGGACGGGATCAACGATGCACCCGCTTTGGCCCAGGCCGACGTGGGCATTGCGATCGGTACTGGCACCGATATCGCCATCGAGTCCGGCGATGTGGTGCTGATGAGTGGCGATTTGCGAGGCATCGTCAATGCCACGGCGCTCTCCAAGCGCACCCACCGGACCATTATCAGCAATTTCGTCTGGGCCTATGGCTACAACGTAGCGCTAATCCCCGTGGCGGCGGGCATGCTCTATCCGTTCATCGGCGTATTGCTCAGCCCCATGCTGGCGGCGGCGGCCATGAGCGTTTCCAGTGTCTTTGTGCTGACTAACTCGTTGCGGCTACGCCGTTTCACGCCAGATACCGGCAATGCCACACCACGTCCAAACGATGCTGTTCATCGCGCCTAAACCAAACACCGTAGTGTTAAAGAGGAATTCAAAATGATGGGAAGTGATAGTTGCATGTGGGGTATGGCGGGGATGGGCCTAATAGCGTTCTTGTTGATTATTGCACTGGGGCTTGGTGTTGCTGCGCTTATCAAGTACCTGTTTTTTAATAAGAAGCACTAAAACCAGCCAGTAAATGTGATCGACCTAATCCCTTGGAAAAACAGTAATTGATAAAGAGAGCATTCATGAGGCATATCCTACATTCTACTTATTACCTAGCCGCTGCAGGTCTGTTAGGTCTTATTACGTTGCCTGCGTTGGCGCAGGAAGCAGGAACCGATGCCAATGAGAGTCATCAGGCCGGCATTGCCGCTAATACTGAGTCTCCCTTGCCAAAGACGATTACCGTGTTGGTGGATCAAGGGTTCACATTCCATGGCATCTTCGAAGCGCCTGACGACCTCCAAGGCTATGCCTTGTCTTATGATAATGAGCCTATGGCGGCTTATATTTCTTCCTCTTCCGACTATGCCGTCATTGGTACGTTAATCGACCCCCAGGGCAATGCCGTCATGGAAAGCCAGCTTCAGGCTCTGGTGCTGGAACCCATGCTGGAAGCTGCCTGGAGTGCGTTTGAAAACACTCGTTTTATCTCGGAGGGGAATGATGATGCATCGCATATTGTTTACACACTAACAGACCCCAACTGCCCCTACTGCAACGCACTCTGGAAGAATTCACGCCCGCTAATCGAGCAAGGCGTACTACAGCTTCGTCACGTGCTGGTCGGCGTGCTATCAGAGGACAGTCTTCGCAAAGCTGCCGCAATCCTTGAAGCCGACAATCCGGCTAGCGCTCTCGAAACCCATGAATTGGAATTTCGCAATGGCGGCATAAAACCGGTGGAGCCGTCGGAGGAGAGTCAAGCGCTGCTCAGAAAGCATGCCCAGATCATGCGCGAGGCCGGTGCTACAGGGACGCCGACCAGCTACTACCGTGATGAAGCCGGGAAAGTACAGCGTATCAATGGTGCAGTGTCGACCGACCAGCTTCGCGAAATATTGGGTGTTGAATGATACTCCATCACGGTACAGGGCTGAGATGACATGTCTCCCTGCTCCCCACAACTGAGATGGACATGGCAACCAAGCTTAGTGTAAAGCAAAAGCTCTTTTTGGGGCTCTCTCTACTGATGGGCTTGGCGTCCCTCTATTGGATCCTGATGGAGACCGGCGCCTTGTCGGTCTTGACCGATAAGCAGGCCTTGCGTGAATGGGTTGATGGGTTGGGCGTCTGGGGGCCATTGGCCATCATCTTTATGATGATTACGGCCATTGTCATGAGCCCGATCCCCAGTGGTCCGATTGCCATGGTGGCCGGTGCGATCTACGGCCCAGTTTGGGGAACGGCCTATGTCGTTATCGGTGCCGAAGCCGGCGCTCTGCTCGCTTTCTGCATTGCTCGTTTGTTCGGCTATGAGGTAATGCAACGCTGGTCGCGTACGCGTCCCATCCTTAACTGGCTGGGGAAGGAACGCTCTCAAACCGGCTTGATGCTCATCGTTTTTGCATCCCGATTGGTGCCCTTCATTTCGTTTGATGCCATCAGCTACGCGGCAGGTATTACACCCCTGTCCTTCTGGCGCTTTTTGATCGCCACATTGGCCGGCGTAATCCCCACGGCGTATCTGATCGTCAAGTTCGGCGAAGTGCTAATTACCGCCGACTCCCGTGGTCTCACGATCGCGCTGGTCCTCATCAGTGGCATCACATTGCTGCCGCTGCTGGCGAAACGCCTATGGGCTCGGAAGCCATGACCGATGCAACCTAGTGCTCCAAATCAACTTCCGTAAGCACTAACAATGCTCAGCAGGCACTTACCCGCTACTACCTGTGAGACGTATACGTGAAATCTCGGACATTGCTATTTTTACCCCTATTGGGCTTTTTTGGTTTGAGCTTTTTCTTTTATCAGGGCTTATCAATGGATCCTAGCGCCAGAGATTCCCCCTTGTTAGCTCAGCCGTTTCCGGCCTTCAACCTGACGACGCTGGAAGACCCCTCAAGGGTCGTTGATGAATCTCTTTTTAAAGATAAGGTGACATTGGTCAATGTTTGGGGAGAGTGGTGCCCCACTTGCAAGCATGAAATGCCGCAGTTATTGGACTTAGCCGCGCGAGGCGTCCGCTTGGTTGGCATCAACTACAAGGATACCCAGGCAAAGGGACTCGAGTTTCTTGACGAGTTTGGGAATCCTTTTGAGGTTCTTCGTCACTTCACGTGGATTTGGCCTGATCGAATAGGCGGCCCACCGGGCTCCCAATCAGGTAGATCATGGCGATAAAGTTGGCCTCGTTC